>Ga0307510_10000038_pt1 | contig 106256 bp, 91 predicted proteins | sample 12_EM_MG_FD_207224 | JGI IMG/M metagenome (GOLD analysis project Ga0307510, IMG submission 207224) | Populus trichocarpa ectomycorrhiza microbial communities from riparian zone in the Pacific Northwest, United States - 12_EM | ecosystem: Host-associated > Plants > Roots > Unclassified | place... | reverse complement strand
TGAAGCCCGCGGTGACGGTGCCACCCAGCGTGGCGGCTTCCGCCTCGTACGTGGTGGTGGACGGCAACGGTGTATCGCCATTGCCGCTGACGACGATGCGATCAAGGTCCGGTGGATAGCTGGTGGGGTTACCGAACTGGATGGCATTGAAGCCTGCCTTCAGGCATACCGGCACGGTGCTTGCCGAAGGTAGATTGAAGCTCGCGCCACCGGAATTGAAAGTCTGGAACCGGCCGTCGCCCACCTTGTACAGGTAGGACCGCAAGCCCAGCACCATGGAGTTAATCTGCATCTGGTACACGCCGGTGCGGCGCACATAGACATTGTTGAAGGTCACCGTATTTCCGGCGCCCAGGCCCAAGCCGCCAACCTTGTTGCCGCCCGAACAGTCGGAGCATCCGTAGACGGCGGCGGAACCTGCCAGCGTGGCGGCTTCGGCTTCGTAACTGGCCGAGGGTACCGGCGGGGCATGGCCCACGGTTGGCCAGACCTTCAGCAGCTGCACGCCGTGGCCTTCCAGACGCGTGGAGTATTCGCCCAACGACGGCCCCAGCTCTCGATGTGCCCAAAGGTCGCGCGTCCGCCGTACACCGAGAAACCCGAGTTGACGCCAGGGCAAGGTGGCCGTGGTCGGCGTTGCATTCATGTTGAACAACGCCACGACATAGCTGCCGTCGCCCAGGTCGTTAACCCACACCTGCTGATCGCCACCCATGACCTGTTTCGCCGGCTTGCCGGACTGATTCACGGCAAGTACTTCATCGTTGGTCGCCAACTGCTTTCCGAAGGGATCGAGCTTGGTAAGGTCGCCGCCGAGGTAAATCGGGGCATTGGCGATCGACCACAGTGTCATGGCCGAACGCTTCTCGTCGTTGGTCAGGCCGTCCAGCGCGCCATCGCCGATATCCAGTGAATCCAGGTCGTTCCAGCCCAGCGTGGGTCCGGCCGCGTCCTGCCAGGCGGGAAGGTCCCTGAAGCGCTTATAGATGCGCGGCCAGTCGGTGAGCGTGGCGCAGCGCCCTTCGCATTCCACGTCGTCGTCGATGCGGCGTGCGTTGGAGAATTGCTGCCAGGTGCCGAGGTAGTCCTGGTCCAGCGCCCATGAAACCGTCAACCAGATTGGACGCCCGCTCTTGGCGATCGCCTTGGACCACGCCTGTACGTCGCCTAGGTTGTTGATGCTCAGGTCGTCGGTGTAGGAGCCGGGCGACACGCCATCGAGCTTGATGAAATCCACGCCCCAGGATGCGTACAGGGCTACCACGGAATCCATGTATTCCTGCGCGCCTGGCTTGGAGAAGTCGATCTTGTAATGGTACGGCGACGTCGAATTGGGCGTGCCGAAGGCATTGCCGGCGGTGTAGGGCACCGCCAGGATGTCCTGGATATGGTACGGCGTGCCCAGGATCGGCGAGTTCGCCAGCACGGCCGGTTCCTCCACGCCGGGAATCCAGTAGATGCCCGCTTTCTGGCCGTTATGGTGGATGTGGTCGATCAAGGCCTTGATGTCCGGGAACTTGACCGTGTCCGGAATGGGCCGGCCGTTGGCATCGAAACTGCCTTGCCAGCCGGAATCCATATTGATGTAGTTGTAGCCGTGGGCGCCCAGGCCCGACGAGACCATGGCGTCGGACTGCTTGATGACGTTGGCCTGGGTGAAGAAGTCGTTGTCGATCGTCTGCTGGCTGAAGGTGCTCCAGCCCAGATAAGGCCTTTGCGCTACGCCGTTGACTTGCGCGCCGGCCACCGAGGCCACGGCGAGAAGTCCACAGGCCAGCGCACAGCGCGGCAACAGGGACCTGAAATTGGCATCCATCGAGAATGTACCCCTTGAGCGGTGATCACACGCGGGAATGGACGCTCATCGACACGCAGCAGCGTCCGTGTTGGCGACGTCATATAATATGACAAATGAAAAGTACGCCTGGGTGTTCGCTAGTGTCAAGGCTGTTCGACGATGAACAGGTCACAGTTCTGCCGAGTCACTAAAGCTCCTCGAAGTGGAGCAGGGCAGGCCGCCAGCGGACTAGGGAAAATGGTAGATTCTACCTAAGGTATATCTCTCAATCTAATGATTAATAAGTATTTCATTGGAAAGATGAGGGCGTGATATTGTCGCCCGGGCACCGTGTCTCTTTAGGCAGAACCATGGCCACTATTCGAAAGATCGGAATGCTGCTTGCTTTCAGTCTGTGGGCGACAGTGGCGCTGGGCGCCAGTCAGCAAACCGACGCGCCGGCCGCGGAGAGGCAGTTCCGGGCGTGGCTGGCGGTGTTCAACGGAGGCGACCGCGCCGCCCTCCAGGAATATCTGCGGAAGAACAATCCAGACCGCGCCGATCATGTCGACGACGAGCTGCGCTTCCGGGAGATGACCGGGGGATTTGAATTCAAGAAGACCGAGGAGAGCGTGCCGACGCGATATGTTGCACTTGTGAAGGAAAGGGACTCCGACACATTCGCGCGCGTGACCATGGAAGTGGAAGGGGCGGCGCCACACAAGATCAAGGGCGGCCTTCAAATAATGAGGGTGGAAACTCCCACGGAGTTTCGCGTTGTCCCGATGACCGAGCACGACGTCATCGCGGCAGTGAAGAAGCTGTTGGAAGTAAGGACGGCATCGGGCAAGTTCTCCGGCGCCGTGGCGATTTCGAAGCAGGGCAAGACCGTTTTCGAGCAGGCGTACGGGCTGGCAGATCGCGAGAAGAAAGTACCCAATACGCTGCAAACGCGATTTCGCATGGGCTCGATGAACAAGATGTTCACGGCAACGGCGATTTTGCAGTTTGTGCAAGCGGGAAAACTAAAGCTGACCGATCCGCTGGGAAAGTACCTGACGGACTATCCAAACAAGGATGTCGCCACGAAGGTTACGATTCATCATTTGCTGACGCATACCGGCGGAACGGGTGACATCTTCGGGCCGGAGTTCGACAAGCAACGGCTGGAGCTGAAGACGCTGCAGGACTATGTGAAGCTGTATGGACAGCGAGGTCTGCAGTTCGAACCAGGAAGCAAGTGGGATTACAGCAACTATGGCTTCCTGCTGCTTGGCGTCATCGTGGAAAAGGTATCGGGGCAGGGCTATGACGAGTATGTGCAGGAGCACATCTTCAAGCCAGCTGGAATGACTCGGAGCGGATCTCTCCCGGAAGACAAAATGGTACCGGGACGATCGGTGGGATATACGAAATCCGAAGGCAGCAGGGATTGGAAGTCGAATGCGGATACGTTGCCATATCGTGGTACGTCCGCGGGCGGCGGATATACGACAGTGGAAGACCTGCTGAGTTTCGCGAACGCGTTGTCCACTTACAAACTTCTGGACAAAGAACACACGGAGTTGCTGACCACAGGGCATGTGGATACTCCAATGGGTTCGAAGTACGCGTACGGATTCATGGACCATAGCGACGAGGGGCCGCGATGGTTTGGACACGGAGGAGGGGCGCCCGGGATGAATGGCGACCTGCGAATTTTTCCGCAATCGGGGTATGTGGTAGCGGTGTTGTCAAACCTGGATCCGCCGGCGGCAGAAGGTATCTCGACCTACGTCAGCAACCGATTGCCAGAAAAGTAGATCTCCAAAGGTTGCACTGTCATCGCCTTCTGCTTACTTCAAGCGAGAGCCGCTCATTCCAGGCACAGGCCCTTCGGTTGCCAATTCGGGTTCCGGATGACAACAGGCTGCGTGGCGTCATGTAGCACGAGAACCAGCGCCCGCCGCGTCTTGTCGCCTGCGCCGTAGAGTTTCATCGGAATGCCGCCGGCCACGGCCTGGCCTTCGCCGGCTTTCAATGTCTTCGTGCCGTTTGGCGTCTCCAGGCATTGCGCGCCTTCGACGACATAGAAGACCTCCGGGCCAGCATGGCTATGTGGCATGGAGTCCATGTTCGCGTCCGTTGTCGCCACCATGAAGGTGGCAGTTTGCGGACCGCGGGTCAGCGGCGTGAACGGACCGATGGAGGCGACGTGCTGTCCGCCCTTGGGACGCCAGTGTTCGCCCGCGACAGTCAGCAGCCAGGTGCGGCCATACGCTTCCACTACGCTGCCGTTAGCGCTGCGGGCCGCGCGGGCTGCGGCGATGTCGGCGAACGTATCCAGATGCCAATAAAGCTGACCGGCCGGCAAGGTGGCCATCGCTTCCTGCACGACAATGTAGCAACCGATGTCGCCCACGCGGTGCGCGCCAAGCGGCTGGCAGCCATTCGGGACCATGGTGCGGTGATCGTGCCGCGACGCATTGCCGGCCGCCACACCGTCCGCCTGTTGAGCCATGCAGGGCACAGCCACCAGATTCGCAAGAGCAAGGATGGCAAGCGAGAGGTTCAGTCGCATCGGTCGTACTCCTTGGGAGGGCTGCGCCGCTCACAGTAGCAACAGCTAGCCCAACGTCAGCGCCTACTTTCGATATAGGACGTCTGGCTCGCGTGTTTCTGCGCCTGGAGGTCATCGTGTCGGCTACGATTCTCCCGGGGTGCTACCAGAACGGGGAAGGGTAATGACCAGCATTGACGCGACCGCTCGTGCGGCTGCCAGGACGCGACCGGCGTTCTATCTGATCCTGTCGCTGGTGATGGCCGCCGTGATCATCGGGGGTTTCTCCCGCACGGTTCCGGACGACTTCCGTGCGTCACCGAGCTTGCCTGCGCTCCTCTTTATCCACGGCGTGGTCTTTTCATTGTGGGTCGTGCTGTTGGTAGTGCAGCCGACGCTGATCTTTCGGGGATCCATCCGGCTTCATCGAAGACTCGGCATGGCGGGCGTGGTCCTTGCTGCGGCCATGGTGGTCATGGCCTTGACCGCCACTTACCTCTCCATACACGACAACCTGGTGCCGTCGTTTTTTCCGCCGGCCATCTTCCTGGCCATGAACACCCTTGGCATCCTGGTGTTCGGTGCCTTGGCGACGGCGGGCGTGAAACTTCGCCGCAAGGCCGACTGGCATCGACGGCTGATGATATGCGCCACGGTATCGATTCTCGGCCCCGGCATTGGCCGGTTGTTGCCGATGGACTCGTTCGGGCGCGCCGCACCGATGGTGATGTTCGGGGTGATCATGCTGTTCGGCCTCGCCGGGCCTGCGTATGACCTGTTCACGCGACGCCGGGTGCATGCGGCTTATCTATGGGGCGTTGGCGTCATCATGATCAGCATGCTGATTACGGGGCCGGTCGCGTTCTCGCCACCCACCCGGGCGTTGCTCGCGTGGATCCATTCGACTTAGCCCACTGGTGGTTAGTTCTCGATACGCGGCCCACCACTCATCGCCGCGGTCGTACTGGTGGCCTTCACTTCATCGTACATTGCGCCGACAAAGCGGGCAGCGCTGGTGCCGAATCCCGCAGGCAATGGGGCCAGTGCGCCTGGCACGGTTGCGTCATAGGGGGCGGTCAGTTTGGCAGCCAGCACTTGTTGTTTGGTTTTGCCGTCAGCGATCAACTGCTGAACTTCCGCCTGGATAGTGACGATCATCGTTCGGTAGGGAAGCAGGTCGCTGCGATGAATGATCGTGCCGTGACCGGGCACCAATACCGTGTTTGGCCCGGCGAGTGCCGCCACGGTGTCGATGGCGTTCAATACGCCTTTAAATGATCCGCCGTGCACCGGATCCACGAACGGATAGCCGTAGTTCCTATAGAAATCGCCGATCATGATAACGTCAGCCGTCTCAAAACGAACGAGCGTGTCGCCGTTAGTATGAGCGTTTTCAAGGGGAATAAGATCAATCGTGTCCCCGTTGAATCGAATTTTTACCGGGTCGCCCAGCCCAAATGTCACCACGGGCAGGCGCGCGGGGTCGGTTCGGGATGCCGCGTTTCCTACTGCCGCCGGCAGCGGCTCGGTGAGGGTCTTGCGCGCTTCTTCTCTGGCGAAGAGCAACGCACCTTGTTTGACGAAATAGGGATTGCCGCCGGTATGGTCGGGATGGGAATGCGTATCGACCAGAAAACGAATGGGCGCGGCGCTGACTCGTCGAATGGAGGCCGCGACTTTATCGGCCATCGGCAAGTATTGGGCATCCACCATAAAAATGCCGTCCGATCCAACGAACACACCGATTCGCCCGCCGGCAGCTTCCGGATGGCCGGGGTCAACATCGGCCGAGCCAGTGAGCGCGTAAAAATTCGGCGCAATTTTCTCGGTGAGAATGCGCGCCTGGGCGTAGTCAATGCCGGGGAAGTGAGCTGGCAGTATGGGCGTGGTTGCCACGCCCTGCGCAGAAGCAGGGCTGCCAAGCATCAGGTCGCCGGCGCTCGCGATAAACGGCGCCAGACAGAACAGGAAGAGTAGGGGGCGCATGAATAACTTTTTCCTTAGAGTAGGGAACAACGACAAGCGCAGCGAGGCGCTCAGTGACCGCCGCTGCGTGGCCTGTGGAGGACGGGCGGCTGGATGACCTTGGAGGCTGAGGCGTCGCGGGACTTTGAGATTTTCGCCTTGTTGGAGGCGAAGGGTTTCCACACCGCAATGACAATATTCGAGAGAAACAGGCTAAAGACGATAGCGCCAAATACGTTGGCGCGAGAAGCGCTCTGGAGAAACTGTGGGGCGAGCTGGCCGTGTTCCGCCGACCACTGTGCCCACATCCTTGCCGCCGCCAGCGCCGGTGCGACCACAGGTGTGGCGATGGCAAGCGCGGCGGCGGTCACACCGATTTTCATCCACACCCAGATCGGTTGGCGACTGCCGTAGCGCAACAGCGCCATGGCAATCCCGGTGCCGACTATCAGTAGAAAGCCGGGCAACGCGAGACTTCTTGCGAGGACTCCCGTAAGGTCGCGCGCAAACGCCAGGGTCCGCAAGCTGCCCGCTTCGGCAATATGGTCAATGACCAGACTGGCAAAGCGCATACCTATGGTGAGCGCAAGGCCGATGAAGTGAAAAACCAGCAGAGCGCGGAAGACGTTGCGTTGCGCAGGGGAATTTCTCATGAGTGGAGCCTCTGTTAATGACCGGAAGTGAGTACTACGCCACGCAGACCCCTGAGAAAGAGGCTTAAAGAACAGGCGCCACAACGCGTCGCCAATTCGCCATGGAAAAAATGGGTGGCTCGCGGCATCGCGTTGCCGACGAGGAAGACGCGATGGCGGTAGTGGCTACGCCGGCAGCAACTTCAAGATAAACGGTAAGTGTTTATCGACCATGTCGTCGCCGCCCCGGATTGTTTCAATTGATGACGTTTTCACCCTGGGACGGATGATGGTCTGTTTCAAGGCTGCCGCTGGCAGGGGACCGCATGTAGGAAAAAGTGACGCATGCCATGAGTCCCCCTTCGGGATCGCGTGGCTGCAAGCAAAATTTCCCGTTGTGCAAGCGCACGATGCGGTCAACGATGGCCAGCCCCAGTCCCGTACCGCTCACAGTCGACCGCCCCATGTCGGCGCGAATGAACGGTCGAAGCAATCGCTCACTGTCAGCGGTTGGTATGCCCGGGCCACGATCAAGAACAGCGAAACCAATCTCGTTGGCCTTATGCCATGTGGTCACTTCGAAACCGCTGACGCCGTACTTCACCGCGTTATCCATCAGGTTCCGGATAACGCGCAGCATGGCTATGGGGCGGAAGGCCACGGTAGGAAGCTTTCGCAGGTGCAGTTCGAAACAATAGCCACGCTCTTCAAATTCACCGGCCATCTGCATAATCAGGGTATTCAAATCGACGTCGATGACCGGTTCGTCGCTGCCCGTGCGGGCGTAGTCAAGAAATTGCCCCACGATGCCATCGATCTGCTCGATATAGCGGCTGAGCGGCGCCTCATACGAACTTTCTTCAATAGCCAAGGCGAGCCGTAACTTGGTCAACGGCGTACGGATATCGTGCGAGATACCGGCAAGCATCACGGCGCGACTGGCCTCCATCGCCTCCAGGCTGTCCGTCATTGCATTAAACTGGTTGGCCACCGCCGCCAGCTCCGTTGATGAATAGGTTGGCAGCCGTTCCGGTTGGCCGCCTTCGCCGAGTTTGCGCGCCACTTCCGCAATCTCCCGCAGGGGTCGGTTGATGCGTCGCTGAATAAGTAGCGCGACAATCGTTGCGATCAGCGCCATGATCGAGAACAAGGCAAGCGTTGAACTCAACCAGCCAAAGCGCAACAGAATCCGCACCGGAAGAATTATCCAATAGCGCCGACCGTCGATCGTGACATCGGCCCACAACCTGGAATTTGGATCGTTCTCCCAGTGCAACTGCGTCCGCGCCGGAACGTGCGCTCGCACCGTCCTCAAAAACAGGTCCATCAACATACTTCTGTCTTCGATGCCGCTCGGCGGCCTGGCATCCGAGACGATAGCAATCTGTCCATCGCGATTTACTTGCTGCACGATTCGCTCGCGCACGGCGGACGGAACCTGAGAGAGGGCGATGCTCAATGAGTTGATCTGCGTCGCTACGAGCGTGCCCTGCTCAATGACCCGTGGCCGCTGTAGCAACATGTAGACCGCTATCGTGGAGAATTGAACGACCAGCGAAAACGCAATGAGCAGCACCAGATTGCGCGCGAAAAGGGACCGGGGCCAAAATTCGATCAAGGGATTGTATCCGGAACAAACATGTAGCCCACACCCCAAATGGTGCGAATGTATTTCGGAGCAGAGGGATCATCCTCAATCTTGCGGCGCAGCCGAAGAACCTGGACGTCGAGGCTGCGATCCAGTGATTCATGCTCGCGACCTTTCACCTTGTCCAACAAATGGTCACGACTCATCGGACGGTGGGGGTTGGCTGCAAAAATGCGGAGTAGCTGAAACTCCGTGCTGGATAGTGCTATGACTAAGTCATCACGATCGAGCTGCATGCGCGAAATATTCAAGGTATATGGCCCGAAAGTGATCACATCGTCACTTAACCAGGTCATGGCGGAGACTTGCATTTTTTGTCGCCGCAAAATGGCATGCAGCCGCGCAAGCAATTCACGTGGATCGAAAGGCTTGGCAAGATAATCGTCCGAGCCCATCTCCAGGCCTATGATGCGGTCGACAGGATCGCCCTTGGCTGTCAGCATAAGAATCGGGATGGTGTGATTCTGGGCGCGTAGACGGCTGCAGATCGACAGGCCATCTTCGCCCGGCATCATTACGTCGAGAATCAGGACATCGTAGGGCTCGCGCTGAAGCATGCGATCGAGCTGGCCTGCGTTTGCCAGCGCCAGGACATGGAAGCCATGCTCGCCAAGATAGCGACGCAACATACCGAGCAACTCGGCGTCGTCGTCGATCACAATGACCCGTGGCAAGTGGGCGTTCAAACGAGTCTCCGGCAAGGGTGGCTCATTCTTCGCGAATATTCTTGCTCACGCAATGTGGCAAATGCACATCAAAGCATGACGCTTATCAACGGGAAGACCGCAAAAATAGCGCTATCTTGCGATTTTTGGAAGTTGGCGCTCGGCGATTGACACGTCTTGTAACAAAATGGGTGGTCGTGCTTGGCGCTGTGGGCGCTACCGCCCAACTTTCTCTCGAAGGAACACAGGAAGATCGGTAGTGGGCGGGAATACGGCGCAGTGGTAGAGCATGTCCGCTACATGGCCGCGATGGTAGGTTGTGTGATTGACCACGTGCATCAAGATGTCGCCACGCGACATCGCACCACCACCGCCACCAATGAACTCGAACTCGACGATCTCGCTCAACGTTTCAGTACCCAGCGCATCGGCATAGGACACATACCAGGTATCCATGGCGAGCTGCATCTGGTGCAAGACGTCAAATGACGGCGGGTTGTCTGGATTGCGAGTGGTGTAGCCATGCTCCTCGCCGAGCAGATGTGCCTGCCATACCCGGTCCATGGCATAGGAGTGATGGAGCGTGCGGAGCATATTGCCGAAGATGATGGGCTGTGGTTCAACGAGCTGGCTTTCGGGAAGTTGCGCGATCTTCGCCAGGAAGAGTTCGTCAGCCCAGGCCTTGTAGCGCATCATGGTTTTTACGTCGCTCATAACTGAAGGTATTCCTCAATCGACAACAAATAGCTTTGCGCCAAGCTCAGTGTGGGAGCGATGGGGTTCAGAGTTATCGGCAACCTGGTAGCTCATGCCCGGCTTCAGAACGAATTTTCGGCCGTCCTCAAGCTCGGTATGAAGTTCGCCTTCGATGCAAAGAAGGATATGGCCTTTGACGCACCAATGGTCTGCTAAATAGCCTGGCGTGTACTCAACCATGCGTACACGGATGGCTCCGAAGTTCTGCGTGCTCCAATAGGCGCAACCGCGCTCCCCCTTGTGTTCCGTTCGCTCGATCGCCGACCAGTCGGTGGTACCGAATGGAATGCCTGAAATTTGCACGGGTTGCTCTTCTCCGGAAGCGTTGTGTTGGCTGTGGTTTGGGCAATCACACCGAAAACGGAGCATCGCCTTCCAGCATCTTCTGCTCCATTTTCGGTCGCTCACCTTTCTTCCAGGCCAGCGTGCGGTGCGCCACGCGATAGCGTAGCGGGCCGCCATCGTTGCCGCTGGCACGTTCGATGGGCCGCTCGATACAGACGAACTCCGTTTCGAGTGCTTCCCGGCTTGCCTTTACCACGGCATAGCCATGGCCACCCATGTCGACGAAGGAGAGATGAGGCGCGTTGTCCGGGTTCGATGCTGCCCGCGCCTTGGCCATGTCGCCACTCTTCGAGTACTCAAGGCAACTGCGGACGCCGTGGTGCAACAACATGTTCACCGCCGGCCCGGGCTTGGCCATGCCTGCATTGTCGGCAAGGAACAACGGGCGCAGGGGATGTTCCTTGTCGAAGTTGTGCTCCAGCGACTCGACCATTCCCGGTGCGGAGATCGACCCGACCACGAAGGCCACGCCAACGGGCTCGAACTTTTGCGGCGGCAAGGCCTTGGCGGCGAGGCCTGCCCAGAAACTGTGCCGGTCGCCGGCGACGGTGGCGAAACCCGTGATGCCTTCGCGTTCGACGAAGTCATAGATCTCAGCCCGCTCCACGTAAGCGCTGCTATGGTCACCGCCGCCGAAACCGGCGTAGCCGGCGCCTGGCCAGGGTTTGGTAAGGCCGGCCGGCAGGTTCTGTGGATCGGCACGCATGTCCAGCGTGGCCGTGGTGTTGCCCCATATCTTCCAGGTGGCCTTCGACGCCTTTAGCTGCTGCAGGAACCACGCTTGCTGGGTGGCGCCCAGGATCACCTTGCGCGGCTTGTCGCGCGTGAAGTTGGGCAGGTCCTGGCCGTCCCAGTGGATCGTCGCCGGCGGCTTGCCCTGGTTGTAGCTGCGCCCGGCGTCGAGGATCTCCTGCGCCTCCTGCGGCACGAACTGGGGAAATTCCTTGGCCGTGAAAGCATCCGCTTCGGCGAGGTCGAGCGGATCTTCCGAGCGGTAGCTGCGCTGGTCGGTGATGATCAGGTCGACATTCGCGCCCCAGCGCAGGGTGCGGTACCCGGTGAGACTGGCCAGTGCGGCGAGGTTGTTGGGTTCCTGGCCCATCCCGGCGTCGTCGAAGTGCTCGATCGGCGTATCCACCACGTGCGGCGGGTTGAACTGATCGCGCGAGCCGCTCGGTGTCTTGATCCGTGCCGGATGCACTTCGAACCAGGCCTGGTTGGCCGCCACCTTGCGCGTCTGGCGGGGGTGGTCCTTGCCGTCGAAGCGCTGCTGGCTCTGCCATCCCTGCCAGCTGAATTCGTGGTTGTCCCACATCGCGACGAACGGGAAACGGGCCCGTGCATCCTGGATGTCCGGATCGTGCAGGTAGGCGTGGTAGACGGCACGATAATCGTCCACCGTGGTGGGGATGTGGAAATCGGCGACCTTCTCGCCATTTGCATAACGCACGATGTCGCGGATGCGCCGGTCGTACATGCCCTTGGGCCGCTCCTCCGGATACCAGACGAGCTCGTAGATGAAGTCGCCCAGGTGCAGGACGAACCCAAGGCGATCCTCGGGTGCGGCGCGTTCGTCTTCGAAGATCATGCGCCGATAGGCATTCTGCGCGCCGACATTGGCGTTCTGGCAGGAGACAAAGGCGAAGCGGACAGGGCGGTCGTCGCCCTGCGCCGGCGCGGTGAGCGTACGGCCGACGCGGCTGCCGTTGCCTTCGGTATCGGTGAACCGATACCAATACTCGTGTGCCGGCTTCAGACCGCCGATCAGTGCCCGGCAGGTCCAGTCCGCGGCACTGGAAACCCGGGCCACGCCATGGGCGACCACGCGCTGGAAGCCGGGATCCTCCGCTACTTCAACGTTGAGCGTGGCGATCTTGCCAGCATCCTTCTGTGGGTAGCGCGTCCACAGCATCACGCCGTCGGCAGTGGGATCGCCCGAAGCCACACCTTCTGGGTACAGATCACGGCGTTCGCGCCAGGGAATGCGCGACAGGGCGTGCAACGGCTTGGCCCAGATGGCGGCGGCGCCGAGGGCGGCGGCCATGGCGAGGAACTGGCGTCGGGTAAGTTGCATCGGCAGGGCGTCCCCGTGGCTTCGGGCAAACATAGCCGGGCGATTCGGGCGCCGACACCCAACTGATGGGGCATAGGCCTGAATCACTGTGTACAGCGTACGCATATAAGCGTACGCTGTACACATGAGCAAGGAACGTATCTTCGCTGCCGCCAGGGCCATCCTCGACCACGAGGGGATCGAGGGGCTTTCAGTGCGCAAAGTCGCTACACGCGCCGGCGTCTCGACCATGGCGATGTATCGGCATTTCGCTGACAAGGACGCCCTCTTGAACGCGCTGATGGATGACGGCCTCGCCGCTTGGGAGAAGATCGTCCGCGCCATCCGGGCCGAAGATCCGATGGACTGGCTAGGGGCTGTGATCGAGGCCTTTCTCGATTTCGCGCTCACCCAACCGCATAGGTTCGACGCCGCCTTCTTCCTTCCGGCCCCTGAGGCACGGCGCTATCCCGATGACTTCGTCGCGGGCCGTTCCCCGGTCGTAGCGATGGTCATGGTCAGGATCGATCAGGCTAAAGCGGACGGACGCCTCGGCGGCGCGCCGGCGGTTGATGTCGCATTGGCGCTCTCAAGCATGGCGCAAGGGCTGGTCTCCATGCAGCGCGCCAACCGGTTTTCCAGCGACAAGCAGTTCCGGACGCTCTTTCGCGCCCAGCTCCAGCATTGTCTTCAATCCTTTTCGACCTCCGGGATAGCTCAATGAGTGCAATCGCAAAAGTCGCGGCCGCAATGGTTGTCGCTACCTTGGCTCTATCGGGGGAAGCCGTTGCCAAGCCGCTCGCCATCGTGAACGCCGAGATCTACACCTCGCCCAACGCCCCCCAGATACATGACGGTGTCGTCCTCGTGCAGGACGGCAAGATCGTCAAAGTCGGCACCCGGTCAGAGGTTTCCGTTCCCAAGGAAGCTCGCGTGATTGACGCGCGCGGCGCTGTTCTCACCGCCGGCTTCTGGAACAGCCACGTTCATATCATGCCCTCAGACCTTATGGGCGCGAAGACAGCCCCGGCGGCCACGCTTGAAGGTGGCGTCCAGGCGATGCTGACGCGCTGGGGCTTCACCACGGTCTTCGATCTGGGGTCCTCGACCGAAAACACGTTGGCATTGCGTAAGCGCATCGCATCCGGAGAGATCGTCGGCCCGATGATTCTTACTTGCGGCGATCCGTTCTTTCCCGAAGGCGGTACGCCGATCTACGTACGGCAATACCTGGCTGATCACGGCTGGGCCAACGAGGAAGTCGCGACGCCCGAAGAAGCTGTCGATCGCGCGGTTCGACAGCTCGACCGCGGCACGGACGCGGTGAAGATATTCGCCGGCGCTATCGTGGGCGGCGACATCGGCGTGCTGCCCATGCGCCTGGACATCGCCAAGGCCGTGGTGGCCCAAGCGCATAAGCGTGGCAAACCTGCTTTCGCGCATCCTTCCAATTATGCCGGCATCAACGTGGCGATCGACTCCGGCGTGGACATCCTGGCGCACACCACGGCGACGGAAGATGGCAGCCACGATCCTTATGGTTGGACGCCCGCGCTTATCTCGCGCATACGCGCCCACAACATGGCCTTGACCCCCACCATGACGCTATTCGAGTGGGAGGCGAAGAAAATCCACCAGAAGCCCGAGGTTACGGCGCAGACGATCAAATTGATCACCTCGGAAGTTAAGGCTTTCTCCGCCGCCGGCGGCGAAATCCTGTTCGGCACCGATGTGGGTTACACCGACGCCTACGACACCACGGAGGAATATCGCCTCATGTCGGGCGGTCTGGATTGGCGCCAGATATTAGCCTCGTTGACCACCTCGCCAGCCTCCCGCTTTGGCTATGCCGCGCATAAGGGGCGCATCGCTCCAGGCATGGACGCTGATCTGGTGCTCCTCGATGGCGATCCGGCCAAGGATCCAACCGCCTTCGCTCGTGTGCGCGACACCATTCGCGGCGGACGGGTGATCTGGGGGACAGATCAGTGACCACCCCCTACATCTCTACCGAATGCGTCCGGCGACGCAGCAAGGCGTCGAAGTCACTGAGGCGACAGACCTCCGATCCCTGCATCTTGCACGCATCGATGACCAGCCCCTGTATGACCGGTGGCTGCGTACGCGACAATGGGGTCAACTGGCGAAGCTGCTCCAACGTCTGTGCCTGGTAGAACGAGCGAACATAGCGCTCGCCGTTAGCCGGATCACGCAGCACCTCCAGCACGAAGGCGCCGCCGGGCGGTGGATCGTCGTATCCATAACCGTCGATTTGGAAGTGCACCCCGAGCAAGCTGGTGAGCGCGGCTATGTTGTTATCGCTGGCGACCATCAAGTTCAGGCGAGGGCCATCGGTACGGGCAAGCATGGCCAGCACATGCTGCGCCATCGGACCGGCAATACGGCGGGCCATGTAATCCGGGCGGGCATGGATGTCAAACAGCAGCGCGTGCAGTCGGGAGATCTCGGCAATCCGTTCGGGCGTGGCCCGCCCCCAGCCGACCTGATCCAGGGGCATGCCTTCGGCGTACTGCAGCAGAAACACTTGCGCGGTGCCTGAGGTGATGGCAATGGACCCTTTAAGATTCATGCTCCGGTTGTCACCGCTAGGAGTGAGCGATGACGGTGTTGCGGCGATATCGCAGCCCTCAGCGCGGCAATCCAGAATCGATTCCATCGACCGGATCGCGTCACGATAAGGCGCCGTCAGCTTCGCCGGACCTCCGGTCTGCGCCATCACCTCGCGCACCGCTTCCTTTGCGTCGAAAGGCACGGCGTGGGCCTCTATCGGATGGAACAGCGGATCTTCGCTGCCCTGGGGCTGATGGCCCACGACCAGGTGACAGTTCGGCGCCAAGCCTTCTGCCAGTGCCTGGCCACTGGCAATCGTGCGTTGTTCGGTGTTGGTCCAGATCGAAATGCTGCCGTCTGTCGGACAGCCGGTCTTTGGCAATAGCCTGAGCGCGCTGTATCGCTCACGGTCGTATAACCCCAGCAGACGCATGCCTTCGCGCCCGTGCGGGGTCAGGACGCTTGCCGGTGTTTGCCACGTCGGCCATGGCTGACGCGCAAGTTCCATGGCGCCAATCTCGCCCACCAGTGGCGCGCGCACACCGTGGCGGAAGAGCATGATCACTTGTTCGACACGCCATGTGTCGGGATGGGGTGGGCTGGCGCTATCTGCTTTAGCGGCAAAAGCCAGGACGCAAGTGGCCAGCAAGCCGGCAAGGCGATAGCGCATTCGGAGGCTACTCGTCACAAAGGTGCCAGCGTTAGCTGGTTTACCCCATTCTGCCAGAGACGATTTGATCATTCGACCGGGAGTGGTTTAACACGCCAGTCGTGCAAGCTCCTCCATGCTTCTGATGTCAACCGTCGCGAGTGCTTTGTTCCTGGCGAGGGTCGCCTGCTCCCTGTCGAGAAATGCAGTGGCCTGCACGGACAGGAATTGCAGGGTTTTCAGCCCTATGCTCCCCAGTACGACCGATAGATACGGTGTGAGGAAGTCGGGCTGGTTGGCTCGGTCGCCCGTAAAGACGCCGCCGGCAGCAATGCTGATAAACACGGGACGATCCCGGAGCATGCCAACCTTCCCAGCCGGCGACGACTTGAACGTACGGCCGGCACGAAGGATTTGGTCGATCCATGCCTTCAGGACCGAGGGAACGGTCAGGTTATTCATGGGCGTCCCGATGACAATCACATCGGCTGGCTCAACTTCCTGGATAAGCGCCTCGGACAGTTCAAGCGCGCCTTTCAGCGGTGCCGCCAACGTAGCCGGCGATGACAAGGTCATCGCGTAATCGGGCGAAGCGTGCGGCAGGGGAGAGGTGGCAAAGTCTCGCCGACAGATACTCGCGTCGGGTGCAACCTCAAGGATCTTTTTGACGATCGCCGCCGAAAGTTGGCGGCTGTGCGATTCGGGTCGCGGACTGCAATCAATATGGAGGATGTTCATGCTTCAGAGCTAGATCGAACCAGCCGGTTGAACGGCGGGAAAGTCTTTTTCCGGATCGAACACGTTATTGAAGAAGTTCGTCATGGAGTACATGGCCACCAGTGCAACGATCTCGATGACGTTCGCCTCCGTGTAGCCGGCATCACGTACGGCTTTCAGATCGGTGGTGCTGACCTGGCCACGGGTCTCGATGACCTTGCGTGCAAACTTGACGGCGGCGTCCCGCCTCGGATCGGTAGCCTGACCCTTCCGCGCGAGAATGATTTCATCGGCGGGAAGCTTGGCCATGTGCTCGGCCGTAAAGCTGTGAACCGTCAGGCAGTAGTTGCAGCCATTCACTTCCGACACCGCGAGGCCAATGCTGTCGCGCGTCTTCACGTCTAGTGACTTGCTCAGCGCCCCGAGCAGGGCGGCCCATGCGTTGAATGCAATGGGGCTCTGCGCGAAGGCCACCATCATGTTTGGAGTAAACCCGATGTTCTTGGTAAACCCATCCAGCGTGGGCTTCGAATCGGCCGGCACCTGTTCTGGCGTCGGCAATGCAGTTTTCGTCATCACAATCCCCGTAAGTATCAGATCTGAGCAATCTCAGACAAAATTCAGCACATCGTCCACCGGGCGGCGCGGTTTCTGCGCCCAATTTCCCGGGCGTTCCGGCCCAATGGACAACAGCATGATCGGCACTTCGTTACCGCCCAGCTCGAATTGCTGGTGCACCGCGTCGGCATCGAAGCCGATCATCGGTGTCGAACCCAGGCCCAGCGAACGGGCTGCATAGATCATGGCCGCTGCGCCGAAGGTGCCGGTGCGCACGGCTTCGTCCCGTTGGCGCTGCGGGTACGCCATGTACAGATCGCGGGCGGGAATTTCCCATTCCGGCACCATCTTTTCCGGCATGACACCCGCTGCGACCAGCGGCGCCAGGCGATCGGGTATGACGCTGGAATCGGCCAACTGGCCGCAGACAATGAAGGTAACGGCGGCTTCGCTGACCGCCGGCTGGTGCCAGGCAATCGGGCTTAGCCGTGCCTTGGCTTCCGGCGTGCGCACGGCGATGAAGCGCCAGTTCTGCAAGTGGAATGACGTTGGCGCGCTGGTGCCGATTCGCACCAGATCGCGGATCTGGTCGTCGCTCAACGTGGCCGAGGGATCGTAATACTTCGAGGAACTGCGGCTGAGGATACATTCGATGACGGCGTTGCTCATGGTGGTGCCTATGCTTGGAAGAACAGGTTGTTGAACCATCGTCGCGGAGGGGAGGGCGCTCCCCGGGCCCTCACGGATGAACACGGATGATCGTCTTGCCCTTGGGGCGTTCGGGCAGGTTGAAGGCGGCGACCGCATCGTCGAGACTGACGATGTTGCCGATGTTCGTGCGCAGCCGTCCGTCACGTACTCGCTGGACCAGTTGATTCAGCTGGGCACGATCCGACTCGACAACGAAGTCAATCGTGCGGCCGTCAGCAGGCCGCGCTTCGATCGGGCCGGCGATAGTCACCAGTGTTCCCCCGGCCCGAATCACCCCCAGGGATCGCTTGGCGATTTCCCCGCCGAGAACATCGAAAACCAGATCGACTCGACCGATATCTTCCAGGGCGTCTTTATCGAGATCGACGAACTCCTGCGCGCCGAATTCGAGTGCCGTTTGGCGACTCGCGGCGTGCCCGGTGCCGATGACATATGCGCCTGCCTCACGGGCGAGCTGGGTAGCCATCGAGCCGACCACACCGGCCGCGCCGTGCACAAGAACGGTCTGTCCCGCGCCAAGGCGGCCGTGATCGAACAGTCCCTGCCATGCGGTAAGGCCTGGCATCACAAGCGCGGCGCCCACCGTGAAGTCGACGTCTCCGGGCAGCGGTGCAAGGTTGCGTGCTTCGACGGCTATGTATTCCGCCAGCGTTCCGTCGCGAGTCCAATCCGTCAGACCGAACACCCGCTGTCCTACCGACAGTCCCGTCGTGCCATAGCCGAGAGCGATGACCACACCGGCCAGTTCGTGGCCGGGGATGGATGGTGTTCGGTCATGGCCGAGGCGGTCGGTCCAGGTCGGGGGCCATGTCAGCTCATCCCCGGTGAATCCCGACGCATACACCTGCACGACGACATCGTTGATCGCCGCCTGCGGCTGTGGCCGCTCCACCAACTTCATCCCGGCAGTGCCTGCCGCCTGGTCCGTTACGACGATTGCTTTCATGGGAGCCATCTCCTCAAGTTGGGAACATGCTGCTCCACCTCAGGTGCATTGAAAAGAACCAAAAAGGTAATTTTTGGATGTACCATGAGGCATGGGATACGAGCTGCATATCAAGATCGACCGCACCGCCAGAACCACCCTGGCAGAGCAGATCTGTCGGGGTGTCATCGCATCGATCAGGAGCGGGGTGCTGGGTCCGGGAGCAAGGCTGCCTTCGTGGATAACCCTTGCCGGGCAGTTGGGGGTGGCCAGGGGTACCGTCAAAGCCGCCTATGAGCGATTGATCGACGAGCAGATCGTGGTCTCGTCGCGCTCGGGCGGTACCCGCGTTGCCAGGCGTCCCGCACTCGCCGCCCAGGCGATTTCCTCGGGAGAAATGGACACGCCGCCTGCGCTGTATCGCCACTTGCTTGGCAGCCCCGGCATTTTTCGAATGGGTGTGCCGCCCCAGGAAGGGCTTCCCGAGAGCGTCCTTGCACGCTTGCGCGCGCAAGCCGCACGCATGGAGGTGGATGCTCCGGCGGTGTACCCGGACCCGCGCGGTGAAGCCATGCTCCGGCGGGCCATCGCCGCGCACGTTGCGCTTGCGCGTGGTCTTGAGTGCAACGCGTCGCAGATCTTCATCACCGCAGGTTTCGCCGGCGCCCTGGGCATGACCCTGCATGTGCTCGACGCGAAAGGTCGCCAGGCGTGGGTTGAAGATCCTGGTTTCTTCCAGAGTCGCCAGGCGCTCGAGTTCGCAGGCCTCGTTCCTGTCGGCATTCCGGTAGACGACGAAGGCATGGATGTTCTCCGCGGCATGGAGCGATCGCCTGACGCCGCCGTGGCGCTGGTGACGTCGGGTCAACAGGCTCCTCTCGGCGCGACGCTGTCGCTCAACCGGCGACACGAGTTGCTTGCATGGGCCACGGCTACGGGAGCATGGATCATCGAGGATGACTACCTCGGTGAGCTCCAGCTCACCCGGCGGGCGGCCCCGGCTTTGGCATCGTTGGATCGCGGCGGCCGGGTGATCCATATCGGATCCTTCAGCAAGACCATAAGCCCCGCACTAAGGCTTGGATTCATCGTGGCCCCTCCGGCACTGGTCGACCGGTTCGCCGAAGCCGCCCTGTACTTTGGATCGGCGCCAGGGCCGGCCGTACAGCTGGCAACTGCAAGGTTCATGCAGGACGGCCATTACATGAGGCATCTGGGCAGGTTGAAACGTCTCTGTGCGGCGAGAGGCGAGATGCTGACAACCATCCTGGGGAAAATGGGATACCGCGTGCATATCGGCGGCCTGGCCGTGGTCATGCGCTTGCCCAGCGGCGTGTCCGACACCATGGTGTGCCGAAAGGCGCTTGAACTGGGCATGGCGCCGTCGCCACTGTCGCCCTGGTTCGCTCCGGGCACCAACCCCGAATCGGGATTGTTGCTCGGCCTTGCCACGGTCAGCGACGACCAGATTCCAGCAGCCTGCGAAAAGCTCGATGTGCTGATCCGCGCGTCCTCATAGCGCTGGTACAGCCGAATTTGACGTTCTTGGTTCTTTTTTTACCATCCGCACCGGTGGAACATGGGCCCTAAAACTAGGAGCCATCAATGAGTCATAGGACCTTTTATTCGGGCTTGCTGGGAGCTGCGATTCTGCTCCTGGCGACGACGGCGCCCGCGCACGTGACTAATGAATCGGTCGTGCCGAATTTCTCACACACGATCACCAATATCCCTGGCAAATCCCTCGTGGCCGTCGAAGTGCTGTACCCGCCCGGTGGTGCATCGTTGCCGCACAGCCATGCGAAGTCGGCATTCATCTATGCATACGTCGTTTCCGGCGCGATCGAAAGCCAGGTAGACGGCGAGCCCGCGCACGTCTACACGGCAGGGCAATCCTTCCACGAGGAGCCTGGCGCCATTCATCGCATCAGCCGCAATGCGAGCAAGAGTGAGCCGGCGAAACTGCTCGCCGTGTTTGTCGTTGACAGCAATGACGCGGCACTGACCACTCCGGAAAAGTAACTCCCTATGGAACAACCCCTCCAGATTGGCGACAGGATGACCGACAAATCGGCGCCTCCCGACGATAGCGCTGTCCGCAGCTGGATCGGGCCGAAGGCGTTCACGCATTGGGCCGGGTTGCGGAACTGGATAGATGCGTACTATCCCGAAGTTTTCTCGCCGGATTGGCTCTATGGCGGCAAGAAGCGTGGCTGGTCCCTGCGCTATAAGAAGACCAAGGCGTTCTGTACGCTCCTGCCGGAATACAGGCAGCTTTCGGTCCTCGTGGTTCTGGGCAGGGCAGAGCGGGAAAAGTTCGAGGAGCGGCATTATGCCTGGCGCTCGCCGCTGGTCAAACTCTACGATGGCGCTCCGGCGTACCCTGATGGCAAGTGGCTGACCATGGCGATTTCATCCGCAGATGACAGGCGGGATGTGACGGAGCTTTTGAGCATGAAGCGCCCTCCATAGAGCGGTGGCGGCGATGGCGGCAGGCAAACTATAGAAGCTGATAGAAGAGTGCTGCTTCAAGCAACGGCTTCGCCCAATCTGGCGTGAGCTCCAGGGCGGCAAGGTCGTCGGGCAGGGGAGAGGTAAGTTTTCCGGCTTCCATCACGGCTACCAGCATCGGATCGGGAATGGCCTTGTACCGCTCGACTTCAACGCTGTTGTCATATATCTGCAGGTAGGCAAGGTGCGGCATCAGCGAGATAAGGTTTTCCAGCGCCGTGGAGTAACGCTCACGTATCTTGGGTTCGGGAATGTCGTGGCCACCCGCACTCACACGAGCCCTGACGCGAGCGATATGTTGTTCGGGCGAGGACAGGCCACAGAACCACATCAACACATCGTGCGTTTTCGTTGCCGCCATAATCTTGGCCGGGACGGTACGGCCGCCCAGCGTTGTCTCAAAAGCGTAGTGGGTGCCGTGGAGGACGGCATCATCCAGGCGTCGCATACCTTCCTGCCACGCGGTTGCATTGGCCTCGCCCTGGGTGCAACCTGTATCGGCGATCAGTTCACGTGCGAACGTGTCGGGTTTGAACCACGTCAGCCCCAATTGTTCCAGCAGATATCCGCCGATCGAACTCTTGCCCGCGCCGTTGACCCCCGCGAGAACATAGAGAACGGGGCGCGCCGTCAATGACTCTCTCCGGCTTTGACTTTTCCGCCGAGCTTGGCTGGCCCTCGCATCAACGAGCGCAGGCGTTCTCCGGCGTCGGCGGCCTGTAACGACGCCAGGCGCTCATCGAAACGACGGCGAAGCATGTCGAGTGCCGCTTCGCTCTTCGATCCCGCGTCGCGCAGAGCTTGCATGATCGCGCCGTACTCCTCGATCGAGAGGATGACTGCCTCGGCCTCGTTGTGATTGGTCACCACCACTTTGCCTGAGCGCCCAATGGTCTTCATGACGCCGCGCCAGCCGAGCTTCTTTACGTCAGACGCTGAGGTGTGGGGCAGGTCTTCGATCGCGTAGGACTGGGGGACTAGGGCCATGGCAACTTCCCATCAGGATGGATGGGGGAAATATACCCTTTTTGGACAAAGTGGGCCGTGGAAGCCAAATCTGATCCATTGGACCACCATGGACTTCATCGCTCCCCGAAGGCCGGACATAATAGATTCAACCTGAGGTTAAGCATATAACGATCAGTATACAATCGATTTTATTCTCTACGTGACGTAGGCAGACCAAGCGTCGCGTGTGCCAACTATGAAGCAGCGATGAGAGCGCGCTACTCAAGGCACCTGACGGGTCGGTCGGAACAGAATCTCGTTTATATCGATGTCCACGGGCTGCTCGATGGCGAAAGCCACGGCACGCGCGAACGAATCGGCCGGGATGGCATTGGCGTGATAGAAGTCGCGCATGCCCTGGGCTATGTCCGGCTCGGTGACGCGGCTCTTCAGTTCGGTGTCGACGGCGCCCGGCGAAATGATGGTGGTGCGGATATTCCAGGGCTTGGTCTCCTGGCGCAGGCCCTCGGATAACGCCCGCACCGCATGCTTGGTTGCGCTGTAGACAGCACCGTTAAGCATGACCTTGTGGCCTGCTACCGACGCGACGTTGATCAACTGGCCGGACATCTGGCGTTGCATATGGGGCAGGGCAGCGGCGATGCCGTACAACACGCCTTTTAGATTGACATCGACCATGCGGTCCCAGTCGTCAACCTTCAGTCGCTCTAGTGGTGAAAGCGGCATAAGCCCCGCGTTATTGATCATGACATCAATGCGCCCGAGGGTATTCACGGCGGTGTTGACGAGCCGTTCCAGTTGGTCGCGCACGGTGACGTCAGTGGCCACTGCGATCGCCCGCTGCGCTGGCTGGTCCAGTTCCTCGACCAAGTGCTGCAGGCGTTCGATGCGCCGAGCGCCAAGCACGATATGCGCGCCCTTTGCGCTCAACAGGCGCGCGGCCGCCTCGCCAAGGCCGCTGCTTGCGCCGGTAATGACAATGACCTTGCCGCGAATATTGTCGCTCATGAAAGTTCCCTGGTAATGAAGCCGAAGCTCACTCTAGGCGGCGAACTATCAATTCAGTAGTGGTCCACGTCTTGATCCATTAACAAGCCAAGGTTGATAATGACAATCTAAACTCAGCGGGAACATCACGTGCCCATCAGCGACTTTCGTGCGATCGAGACCTTCACCAAGGCTATCGAACTGGGCAGCATCCGACGTGCGGCGGCGGCCCAGGGCGTCAGCCCGCAAGCCGCGAGCCAGGCGCTGGCCGCGTTGGAGCAACGGTTGGGTGTGCGCCTTCTGCATCGCACGACGCGTAGCCTGGCGCTTACCCATGAAGGGCAGCAGTTTCTCGAAGCCACCCAGCCAGCACTGGCGGCATTGGAGCGCGCTGTCGACCGCGTTCGGAGCGCGAAGGGCGAGATTGCCGGACCATTGCGGATCGTCGCGCCAAAGTATTCGTTCCTGCCGCTGCTCTGGCCCCTGCTCGACGAGTTTTGCCGACACCACCCCGGCGTGCAGCCGGATGTAAAACTCGACGACCGGATCGGCGACTGGGTGCAGGACCGCGTCGATGTCGGTTTTCGCATCGGTTATGCACCGGAAGAGGGCGTCGCTGTTCGTCGCCTGTTCGCCATGCAGTTGATCGTTTGCGCCGCGCCGGCCTATATCGCGGCACACGGCGCGCCCAACGCGATCGAGCAGCTGGCGTCACATCGATGCAGCGTGTTCCGTCATCCTGGCACCGGCCGTGTGCTGCCATGGCTACTCAAGATCAATGGCGAAGTGATCTCTCTGGACCTGCCTCCCACCCTATCGACGAACGATGCCCAACTCGAAACCGAGGCGGTGCTCTCGGGGCACGTGATCGGCTTGCTGTCGGGCTTGTCGGCCGCGCCACTGATTCGCTCGGGGCGGCTTATACCGTTGCTCGTGCAACACGCTACCGACCATATGAGCGTGCACATCTATTACGGAAGCCGTGCCGCGCAACCCGCGCGGGTCCGATCATTCATCGACCTTGCCGTGGAACGGCTGGCCGGTGGCGCCGATTACACGTTAAACGTACGGGAATTGGCTGCGGCCGAAGCGAAGTGGCGGCCAGGGCGGGAATAGGGCGCCAAAAGCTCATTGAAGTGGAGCAGGGCAAACCAGGCGTTGCGTTTGCCACATTCCGGAATTCGTCGCGTTTATCCAAGAACCTAACGCGTTGCCACCACGGGTGGTACATGCGACGCCCGGATCGCAGGCACCAGTACGGCCAGCTGGCCAAGCACAAACAGGACAACTACACCGATGCCGACGGGCAACGCGGGAAGGCGCGCCATTTCGTAGTGCATCATCAGCCACTGGTTAAGCTCAAAAGCGAGCAAGGTTCCGAGGATCACGCCGCCAGCGGTGATCAGCATGTTTTCCAGCTGGAAATATCGCAGGATATCGACCCTTCGGGCGCCAAGGGCCCGACGTACGCCAATTTGCCGGGTCCGCTGGCCCACCCAGAAACTGGTCAGCCCGACGATACCCGCTGCCGTAACGCTGAGAAGCACGACGCATACGACACCCATGAGTGTCGCCATGCCACGATCTTCTGCCATGCCGTTATAGCGCCTATCGCTGAAAGCCTGGATACCAGCCCAGGGCAGGGGCATGTGGCGCACGGGGTTGATTTCCATGAGCGCCTTCTTGATGGCATGGATGGCCTCCGCTGTTCGACCGGGGCGCGCCCGCACCACATAGCCTGGCCAGTAGCCATCCGCCCGCAACGGCTCGAGCACCGTATTAAAGGCCCAGGGTTCCGAACCCGATTGCGTTTCCAGCCGCTCGACGATGCCGACGATCGTGGCGATCTTGCCGTCCTGATAGAAACTTCGGCCAAGTGCATCACCGTCGGGAAAAAGTGCATCGGCAACGGGCTTGCTTACGATGACGACTGGCGAGCCCGGTGCACCTTGCCCGTGCTTTATCTCGCTTTCAAAAAAGTCGCGACCCGCTATCAGATGCAGTCCGAGAGCCTGCCGAAGGCGACTGTCCCCATAGTAATACGCCGCGTAAACGATCTTCCCTTTGTGATCGGGCTCAATCGAAAGGTCGCCGGAATCGTCGCCCTGCAGCAAGGGAAAGCTCGTCGACGCCGCCACGTCCTGAACGTCCGGCAGCTTTCGTATGGCTTCCAGATCCGTGAGCTGGAGGCTGTCCAGTTGCTCGATGATGGCCGCCTCATTCTCGCCAGCCTGCGGAGGAAGCTTTTGCAGCACGATGATCAACCCTGCCTCGTCAACGCCCGTTGGTCGAAGCATCTGCTCTATCGTCTGCCCGATCGTAAAGAACGCGTTCGCGACGATCGCCAGCGTAAGGGCGATTTGCAGGACGATCAGGAACACGGCAGTCTTGTGTCGCTTCAACGCGGCAAGGATCGGGTAAATGCTCACGTCGTCACCCCTATTGCGCCTTTAGTTGCAGGGCGGGCGGCACTCGCGAGGCCCGATACACCGGGTACGACGCTGCGAGCAGGGTGGAGACCAAAGCGAGCAACAGTGTGAGTGCAAGCAGTGCGGGATCGATTCGCGCCAATACTGCATATTTTTCAGGTATCACCGCGCCTAGGCTTACCACTCCGATTGCCGTGAGCATTAAGCCAACGACTCCGCCGCCTATACCGATGATCGCCGCCTCCGTAAGGAACTGCGCGTAAATGGCGGACCGCGACGCACCGAGCGCACGTCGTACGCCAATCTCGCCGCTGCGCCGGAGGAACTTCGCCAACAACAGGCCCACGGTATTTACCAGGCACACTAGGAGAAGACCCTGCGCCACTAGAAGCGAGACGCGACTATTAACGGGTACCACCTGCTGGCGATCCAGGAACGCGGGCACATCATAGAGGCGAACGTTCGGGCTCCAGTTGAACCGACCGAGTTGTTGTTGTTGGCTCGCATACGCGGTGAGAAACTGTTGATAATTCTGGACGGCCGTTGCGCTATCCAGTTCAGCCATGAAGCTCAGCCAGACGCAGTTCGAGCGTAAAAGCGCCGCAAAATTGGTACCTGGATCCGAGCCATTCGCGCACTCTGCCTGCTGGTTCTTGATGATATCGCTGCCCAGAACGAACGGCAGTGAAAGAAAAAAATCGGGTTCCTCGAGGGTGTACCGGAGCCCCCCGAAATAAGCCGGTCGCGGGTTCCAGTATTTTAAGATGCCAACGATGCGAAACACGTGGCCATTCATCACCAGCGTCTTGCCAACGTTGTCGCCGCCTCCGAACAGCTGGCGATTCAGGTGATCGCTGATCACGGCCACCGGGGCTTTCTTCGTATCATCATCAGCGCTCCAAGCCCTTCCGTAGAGAAAGGGCACGTCGAGCATCGGGAAGAATTCGCCGTACACTGCGTAGCCCCGTGTATCGATGATGCTGTCACCGCCTTGTCCGTCCGAAGGCATGACCGCGCGCCACATTTGTATAATGGCCGACTGATAGGCGGCACGGTGCTGCCGCATTAATTCCATGGCGTCGGTATAAGTGAGATTGACCGGTGGCTCGCCGTCATCACGATGACCCGGGCCAAGCGCGTCGATCTGCGGCATAAAGAGGCGCGACGATTTCCATGGGATGGGGTCGGCCGAGAGACCACGAAAGACCGAATACATGGTCATCGATCCAGCAACGCCGAAGCCAATGGCCATGATTATCAGTGCGGTAAGCCCGGCGCTTCGCCGCAAGCTGCGCGCGGCCAAGTCGAGATAATAAGCAAACACTCCGATGTCCCCTTATTCCTTTCGGCCGCGATGATGGTCGGGCGACAGCACTTGAGAATACCATCGCGAAGGGGAAGGTCATTTTGGGGGCGTGGTTATGACCGGCTTCTGGCTGTGGAGTAAATGACTCACCCTCGGATGCCGGCGTCGGCCTCCCGCAGAGAGCCAATAAGCGACGCAGGATGCGCAACAGGCGACAACAGCCCAAGGAACGCGGCTTCTACCGGCGTCCCAATGGCGAACGGTACGAAGGGAAACGCCAAGGTACCCAGCACACTTTGCCTGGCTGAGAAAACAGCCATACGGAGGTCCCGGAAGCCCTCAGGGGAGACATGCCAAGTGCGGACCGCGCTGGGCTTAGGGCGAAGCCTAGGACCCTCCATAACTTCGCATAATGTATATTATGTAAAATGAGGAATCCGTCTCCGCAAGGCGTTTGGGGCATGTAACGTTTATGTCGGACCCCAGTTAGAAATGTCATTTGTCAGGTAAACCGGTCACTACCAACTTGGCTTGTCATTTTCGTACATGGTCATACTCCTAAGTACTTATCCCCACGCTAGTTCCTTATCTGCATGCGGCGCCGTGTCCTTCTCCCGTAGAGGGCTGTCGGGTGAAGGCGGAGCTCGACCAATACGCAAAATTCTGGCGCTGCGCGCTCCAAGTCAATCCCGTCGGGTAGGATTTGACTGCGCAAACAGGGAAAAATTGTCGATGCTATTCGAATCCATCAAACAGCGGATCGTCACCGGATTGATCGAAGAGATCTCGGCCCTTGATCCATTGCATCTGGAGCTTGCGGGACATGGGCTGATCGAACTTTTGGAAAACAGAAGGCTTGTGCATCACGGCATCAACAAAGATTACAAGTTCGTCGGGTATACCGTTGATTCGTTTTCAGACGACTCAACGATTATTGCGCAGTACAGCACCGAAGACTCTTCTTCAAGGACACCGGCAAGGATGGCAATGCGGTGTACGAAAAGATAGAAAAGGACGTATTGAGCGCCGAAAAACATTCCGCATCGTTGGGGGTAAACAAGATCTATCTGATGTCCACGGACGAGGAGGTTCCTTCCTTCCGAGCGAAGTTCAATGGCACTCCACTGGCGCAAAAGCTGGGAAAATCACTGGTCATTTGGGACGCGCGAGAACTAGCCAAACGCATCTATGACCTATCCATCGACAGACCTGACGCCGCCGCCTTTTTCAGTGAGTTTTTCCCTGAGTTTGGTCAAGCGCTCGAAAATTTCGAGTACTTCGGCCGCCTGCCGGCTCAGTGCGCGAATCATCAGTCTAACGGAGCCGTCCTCGCTGTCTTGCGCAGCCATTTCGCGGCAGGGCGCCCTGTGGCAGTGCTGCATGGCCTGAGCGGATCGGGTAAGACCCAGGCTGCGATCGACTTCGTCCACGCGGAGGCCGCGACCTTCGATAATTACATCTGGCTTGCGAGTGGGGACTGGAACCCCGACGTCCCGCTTTCCGCAGTGACCCGGCGGCGCGGCGGAAGGCCTTTGAATGTGGTCGGCAGCTTCAACTCGGCCAAGACCATTCTAGTCATCGACCGACTTAACCAGACGGTTGATCCGGCGATGTTTGTGGAACTTCAAACTGGCTTCGACAAAGGTGGGGTGGTGATCGTCACATCCCAAGTAGCTGTTCCGGGTGCAGGCTCGCATGTCCCCATCCCCCGAGTCTCCCGGGAGGTTGCTATGCGCATTCTCGGCGAAGATCCGTTGCGGGCCAGCGATAAAAGCGGACAATTCGTAGATGCGTGCGGATTCCTGCCCCTCGTGTTGGCTACGGCCAAAAGCGTCATTGAGTCACAAAACATCCCGCGCGATATTTTCTACGGCGAGGTTCTGGCATCTCCACAGGCCCTGAGTGGAGACGACGGTGTCTCGATTCTAAGGACCATTCTGAGCCGCCTGGATGGTGCCCCACTGACGGCCTTGCAGAAGATTGCCAACACCGGTCTCGGAATGCATGACGGAGGCTTTCTTGGTAATTACATTGGCCACGTGCCGAAGTTGGAGCTCCAGAAGTTGGCATTCCTCTCGCCAGCGAGTGCGCCGGGAATACTACTCGTTCATGACTTGGTTTCCAGAGCCGTTCGGACGACCGACGACACAGCCGAATTATCTAAGGCGGTCGAGCATTACATCGATCAATTGCAAGGAGAGATGACTCCGTCAGTGCTTCGGCAGATTCATTTGTCCCGGACGCAGCTTCTGGAAGAGCACTATCGACGGGGAAACCACGATCCCGATTGGCTGCTGTATGCATTGCTTCAGATCGAAGACGTTAAGCAAGAAGTCTTCGGCGCCTATGTTGACCGGCCAATTGTTCCTGAGGGTACGTTGGCGTCGCTCATGTCCATGATCGACGCGCGAGAGCAGTACGCCTACACGTTGAGTCATGAGAACCGGCAAGGTTATTACGCGACATGCGCAAAGGAGTACGAGCACGCCTTGGGTGCTGCGAAAGGCAGAAATAAAGCGGAGCTGCTACATCATCTAGGCAAGGCTTATCGTCGCAGTGGTGAGATTGATAAGGCACTCGCAACATTCCAACAGTTGCTGGAGTTAGAGCCAACATGGCACGCGACGCATGGCCAGATTGCACATCTAGGCTCTCAACGTGATGCCAATGCACAGGCCAAAGAAGCCGGCCAACACTCGTTGCAACTTCTGGTAACCCAGGTGATTGACGATCCAGTGGTCGTGCCTTTGCGCGTGGCCATGGCCGCGCTAGGCACCTTACGCTCGTATGCTAAGTTGGCCGAGCAATTGAATGCCGACGAGCATAGTGTGCGTACGCTTGGTGAGGTGATAAGCCAGTCGGCACTAGAAGGGCTTGACCAATTCTACGACGCCTTCTTCGCTTTCACCTCTAAGTTCAGCTACCGACATCCACGTATTACCTTTGAGTTGGTTAGCGCCATTGGTGACATGTTCGAAGTCTCACCTGCGTCAATCGGAAAGAGGCACTTACTAAGTGTCAGTGAGTCGCTGGCCAATGTCGCGCAGAGCGCGCAGCGGTCGGGAGATGAGGCGCTGGCAAGGAGACTGTCGGGCTTGAGCCTCATTTACGCTGAAGCACTTCTTGCGTTTGGAGCACCGGATTCATTTAGCGCCCGCGGCGTTGCCAAGGTTTTCACAATCGCTGGCCAACCGGATCGCGCGCTGCAGGTTATTGCGGAAGTGCCAGCCCCCCAGGTTAACCATTGGTTGCTCTACCGTCGCGCCGAGGCTGAGCTGGCACTCGAACTTCCCCAGTCGCTTCAAACCGCCAAGGAAGCCCTTGTGGAGGCGCAGCTCGACCCCCGCGCAGAAAAACATCTCGCATCGTACTTCGACATGCTAAGTCGCTGCCTAAAGCGTGCTGGAGATGTCCCCGAAGCGGTGAAGCAAGCACAGCTTGCTGTGGAACATAGTGACGAGGGGCAATTCCATCAGGAGCTGGTCGAACGACTTACGGTACTGGAGGAAATGAGGCGTTGATAGCGTCGCCCCATGACCCCGCACGGTTCAACTCGTCCGAGCTTGGCTCGGGCATGGGCGCTCGATGGGCGCGGAAGAACGACTGCGCGGAGTGAACCGTAGACGCGGTCATCGCCATGTAGAAGAATTGACGAGGAACGCTTGAGCGTGATTGAGAAGAGCTATCGGATGAAGGCAAGAACGTTTGCAGATGCGTTTGCTCTCCAACCGGAGCGATATGCCTGGTTGCTCGGCGCTGGCGCCTCGGCGAGTTCCGGCATTCCCACCGGTTACGACATGATCGCGGATTTCAAGGCACGAATCTTCTGCCGAGAAAACAAACTATCACCCAAGCAGATTGATGCGACGGATCCACTGTGGGCGCAGCGCATCGCGCGCTTCTTCGCCACTCAGAACATTCTTCCGCCTCCAGGAGACCCGAGCGAGTACGCCCGGGCCTTCGAAGTATATCTACCCTCCGAAGCTGATCGGCGCCGTTACATTGACGACAAGGTCAGTTTGGGTCGGCCTTCGTTCGCCCACAAGGTCCTGGGCGCATTGCTAATATCGGGGAAGACCCCGTGCGTTTTCACCACCAATTTCGACAGCGTCATCGAAACCGCCGCTACGCTCGCGCGCCATCACGGCGATGCCAACAACGGCAAGGATTTGACGGTGTCTGCCATCGATGACCGCGACCGAGCTTTACGCGTTGTCGAAGAAGGCGCTTGGCCGCTTTTGGTCAAGCTCCACGGTGACTTTCGTTCGGTGGAACTCAAGAACACCGAAGCAGAATTGGCTCGGCAGGATGCAGCACTGCGTAATGTCCTCGTCGATTGCGCACAAAGGTTCGGTCTCATCGTGATGGGTTATAGCGGTCGCGATGCGTCCGTCATGGCTGCGTTAGAGGCCGTGCTCGACCAGGCGCATCCTTATCCTGCCGGAATTTATTGGTGTACGCCCTCCCCTAGCGAGCTGCTGCCAGCGGTGAGCGCCTTTTTGAAGCGGGCGGCCGGCGCCGGCGTTACGGTGCATGTGGTTGAGACAGCCTCATTCGACGAGTTCGCGGGCGACCTCAACGACGTGGTGACGTTTTCGGACACTTTGGCTGATTTTGTCGGGTCTCCGACTTCGGCATCGGCCCCGCACGCGTTGCCGATGCCGAGGTCCGAAGCACGGGAGACGCCGGTGTTGCGCTGCACCGCGTTGCCTTTGGGGGTCCTGCCCGCCGAAGCCCGCTGCTTCCGGCTCGCCGCTGAGATCAGTCTTACGGACGTGCGAAAGGCATTGCGCGCAGCGCGCGCCCGCGTCATCGTTGCCCGTACTGGGCGGGACTATGCGGCCATAGGGTCGGACGCCGACCTTCTGGCCGCGTTGGCCGCCTACGGCCCCGAATTAGTGGGCACAGTGCCCCTGAATCCCGAAGCGGACTCGTGGGCCCGTGGACTGATATACGACGCATTGATCTATGCACTGTGCAACGGGCGGCCTCTGATGCGCCGCCTGCATCGCAACGGGCATTCAATCCTGGTCCATGGCGGCCGCCTCGAAGATTCCGCCGAGGTCGTTGCAAGGCGCAAACAGGCGTTAGCTCCGCTATCAGAGGCCTACGGCTCGGCAGTGTCGGGCCGCGATCCAGGTCTGAAATGGGACTTTGCGGAAGGCATTGAAGTCCGTTTGGATCGGGCGGATGGACGGTGGTGGTGCGTGTTCGACCCCATGACACATCTCGAGGTCCCGGTTTACGAGGTCCCAAGACGCGATGGAAACGGCACGCATCGGGTCATGGCTCCAGCCGATCGCGAAAAAGCCGCTAACTGGCGCCGAGAGCGGTGGGTCAGGCGTTACAACAAGCAATGGGGTCCGATGCTCGATGCTTGGTCGTCGCTCCTGGCAGGTCCAACGGGGCGGTGCCAGCCCTTCCATTTATCGGACGGCGACGGCATTAATCCCACGCTCGACATCGGCTTTAAGACGGCTTGGAGCCGCCCGTCCCACACTCATCCCTCATTCCGCTAGGACGCGCATGAAATCGTTGGACGCCAAGCTTTCGCCGTTTCAGCTGTTAGACGAACCTATGCTCTCCTTCGCGCCAGGTGCGGGGCCCGACGTCGACATCCATCCGTTGAAGGGCCTATTGAGGTTCGGCCCCTATTCGACCGATGTGCTGGCGACCTACACCCCCGAATTGCGCGTTGTCCTCATTGGACCAGCAGGTGGGCAAGCCCAAGTGGTATCGCTACTCAGGAACCTGCACGGGCAGCAGCCTGCTACCGGGACCGCAGGGTACGTGCCCGACTTCCCGGGATTTGAGCGAGTGTTCAAGATCGCGTTGAAGTCGACACACAAGGCGCATTACATCGCTTGGCCAGAACAACTGGGTGCCATGAACGGCGAAGGGCGTGAGCAGGACAAGCTCGTGCATGCGTTTCAGGACGCGTTGGCAAGACTTGATCTGATCCGCGAGCAATTCGATGTCGCGGTGGTCCACATTCCGGACCACTGGCTCGCCGTGTCCAACAGCGACACATTCAACGCGCACGACGTGTTCAAAGCCATGGGAGCACGGGCGGGAATCCCGACGCAGGTACTAAACGATCGGGTGTTCACTTATGCCCGATCGGCGCCGGCGGCGGTGGCCTGGCGCATCTCAATCGCTCTGTATGTGAAGGCGGGGGGCATTCCATGGAAGCTTGCGCCAATGGCTGGGGTACCAGAGGGCACCGCTTACATCGGGCTCGCGTATGCGCTGCGCACCGTCAACGATAAAGCCCATTTCGTGACCTGTTGCTCGCAAGTGTTCGACATGGACGGAGGCGGCATGCAGTTTGTCGCGTTCGAGGCCCGCGATCCGGTCAACGACGCTGCGGCCGCTCGCCATAACCCGTTTCTGAGCCGCGCCGACATGCGGGCAGTCATGGCCCGAAGTCTCGCTTTATACCGCCAGCGCAATGGCGGTGCGCTGCCTACCCGACTAGTCGTCCACAAGACCACACCGTTCTCAACGGACGAGCTGAGTGGGCTGCGCGACGCCACGTCGGGCGTCGTCGAGGTTGAATGCATGTCCGTGGGCGAACAAGCTGGATGGCGCGGCGTGTGGATGATTCGTGACCAGTATGGTGCAAAATCCAGCGCGAAACCTGTCAAGCCCGACGGCTACCCGGTGCCTCGGGGCGTGCTCCAAGCCAAGTCCGAGACCTCGTTCTTGCTTTGGGTAGCCGGCAACGCGCCAAGCGCCAGCTCAAAGGGGGGCTATTTCCAAGGCGGCAAAGGCATTCCCAGGCCCTTGCTGGTAACGCGTCAAGCCGGCAGCGGCGACTTTGGGCTGATCGGCCAAGAGATCCTCGCACTCACCAAAATGGACTGGAACAACGATGCGCTCTACGACCCGGTGCCGGTGACCATCGGCTACTCGCGACGTCTAGCGCGCGCTATTGCGAACGTCCCGGACTTACCGGGCACCAGCTATCCGTATCGACTGTTCATGTAGGCAGTAACGTCACAAACGGCCAAAACAAGCTTGGCGCGATTTGTGGTCGGCTACGGCATGATCTGAATATAAGGGTATACCGTTGGGCGGGTCGCCCATCGACTAAGAGTTTCAACCCGCGGAGGCGGACAGGCGACGGTCCGCCGGTGGGCACCCCCGGTATGCCGGCGTCGTGACGGCCGTTCCCACAGTCACAGGAGGGCGCCAACGCCCTAGGCAGACATTTCTCTCAGCACCCTGCTCTGCGGCCCTACCCTCGATAACCCGCTCTAATCGTCGAAACACCCTTCAAGCGTCAGCCACATGTGGATCATCGACTCCCAACTCGTGTACCGGCTCTTTGGTCCGTTCGGCTAGCCAGTCCCGGACGGCCCAAGCAGCTCGAGCGGCGATAAACGAACGCCAAACATCTCTGGCAACTAGCAGACATATCAGTAAGGCGAAAACAGCGGCAATCCGCTGTTGGAACACTGTATGGTGGACAAACCAAATGTGATGGAGATCTGAAAATTTCTCACATAGGCTTTTGGCGTGTACCCCTGAAAAATCGCTCGCTGGATCGAGTGTTGGGCACTGGCTTGCAAGGGCCACGGGCTGGTCAAGGGGGAAAACCACCTGTGCTTGGTCGTTATAGAGGGCGAACCACCGATGATCGTCTTTGAAAATGAGAATAGCCCCTGTCTGGACAACTATCCAAACGAAGAAGCCCGCACATAGAGCAAGCACAAGCCCGAATGCAATGGTCCCTCCGTAAGTCCAGCCTTTTCCTGGCAGCTTGCTCTTGAGGGTGAGCGTTTTGGCATTGAAGTAGGCCCCACACTCCGCAAGAGTCCCTACATCAATGTCGTGCTTTTCAGCCCAGGACAGAACCCTACGCATCTGGCCAATGTGAGCGACGGGCATAAAGAGATAGCGAAAAAGTACAAGATCGAGCCTCGCACGAATGGCTTTTGCCAGTGCCGGATCCTTTACTGGAGCTTTGCGATGGGTCCATCGCCAGAGCCGATACAAGATCGGAAATGTCGTCCTAGCCCGGACCATAATCCATAGGAAGGTGAGCACGATCGCGACTGCCGACACGGCTCCCGCGTAGCCGCCCACGCTGCCAAGCAAATGTGAGTCCATTTCAATTTCCCCTGTTACACCTATATGCGTCTAGCAGACTATTTCAGCGACGGAGCTACGTCGAGAGGATCTTTCCAATTAAGACGAGTAGTTTTTTTCGGCAATTTCCGGAAGCGGGCTAAGAACTCATTTAAAAGCGGAGTAACTTAAACCGGCCACGCAGTCGAGTCAGCGCAGGCAGGGGATTAAGCGGGGCATTCTCATTCCATAAAAGGAATACACATGGCCGGCTACTACGACCTCAAGAAGAGCGGTGCGCAGTACATGTTCAATCTAAAGGCTGGAAATGGGGAAATCATCCTCACCAGCGAAAGGTACGAGACCAAGGGAGGTGCAACCGGCGGGATCAGTTCCGTGCAAAGCAATTGCACCACCGATTCGCGCTATGAAAAGAAGACGTCCAAGGCCAGTCAGCCATATTTTGTATTGAAGGCGGCGAACGGCCAAGACATTGGCACCAGTGAAATGTACTCATCGACCGCGGCCAGGGACAATGGCATTCAGTCTGTTAAAGCAAACGGAACGACTACCGATATCCGCGACAACACCTAGTAAAAGGGCGCCAGCGGAAACGCTGGCGCTTTCTTGACCATCAGATTGACCTGAGAATCAAGCAAGCGGCTCATTTCTGTTTACGAAGTACATCCCCCGATGTACTTGGGACCGACCCCGCGGTATTCATAGACTTCCAAATCGCCAATTCGAAAGTTTCGATTCCGGAACGCATCCCGAAAATCGTACTTGGCAGTCGGCCCAATAAAGATGCCTACCAGGCCCCTCTGGTCGACGTACTCGAACACATAGTTTGGTGATTCATCGAAAACCAGCCAAACGTAGTTGTGTAGGACGCCGAGAATTTTCGGCTTGAACCTGAGCCTGGAGTCGTCCTGCAGGTTCGCATCGCACTTCTTGTAGTACGAGAATGCAAACCCGTGGCCGTCCGTAAAGCACGTCTGGAAATCATCACTGCAATCGGTGAGCGTTGTCCCCTTCGCACGTGGTGCCCGGAATGCACCCGTCGCGGTATCGACAATGATGTCGTCTCCGGCTGGAGACCTGAAGGTCGCATGCATCGGATCGGCAGATGCCGCGGCCATGCCCGCGACGGCCACCGATGCTGACAAGATGCATGTTTTTACGAGGCTCACGAGTTTCATTCCCTGCTCTCCCCTGCCCAGTGGCAAGCCATTTAGAACACTCCGATCCCTTCCATAGAAATCCGTCCCCACTTTTACGACCGTTACTATGGAACCACACCGCGCCGTCAGCCATCATCTCCCACGTTGCCGGCAAACACCGGCAACCGGGTGTCAGATCCCGTTGATTGAGGCTGGCTACCGCAGGGCAACCCTGCGGTAGTCCGGTTCCCCGGCCATTACGGCGGGCAGCCAGGCGGGTTCGCCCGGCCGTGCCTCAATACGGTATCTGACCCTGGCTTGCCCGCCACCTCACTTCCAGTGATGAGGTGGCGGGATCCATCTGGCCAGGCCGGGTGGATGGACACATGGAGCGCGTGGAAGTGTTTTTGGACAATACCGGTCGCTCCCCTCCCCCATCGCGCGACCGGGTCCACTGGCTCCAGTGAAGGCCCGCATCGTTCATCCACCCGATTCGTTTTGGCGCCGGGACTTATCAGGTCTTCACGAACCGATACACGAAGCGATCGGTCTCGCCCTTGATCGAAGGTTCGAACACCTTGATCGAGTGCGCATCGTCCTTGTTCGCCAGCATGGTGCTTTCCGCGTCCAGTACGAAGCCTGCCGCCTCTACCTCCTCGCGAACGGATGCAGGATCAATCCGATGCAGCGATGGGGCGTCGCCCGTACCCGCCCCGACGGCTGCGGCGTGGTCCACGATGACATAGGACCCACCGGGCTTCAGCCGCTCGTACACAGCTCGATTGAACTGCGCCGGCGTCGCGCCATTGGCCTGCATCAGCGGGGTGTGGAGGTCGTGGTAGAACAGGTGCAACCACAGCACATCTACCGATTGCGTGGCCTCCGGCATCGCCACGAGGTCCACCGAGACAACTTCCACGTTCTCCCGGCCCGGCTCCTTCGCCAGCATCCGCATGCGGCCGACCGGATCGTTCTTGAAGTGAGCGACTTCGGCCGGCACGAAACTGTAGACCCGTCCTTCGGGTCCCACGACATCGGAGAAGAGACGGGTCCAGTCTCCATCGCCTGGGTAAACGTCGATGACGGTGGAACCCGCATCGACGCGTGCGAAACGCATCAACTCGGATAGCTTGGCTTGGTCGTACATCGGGATCTCCGTTACCTACCAGTGAACAACAACACCAATCCACAGCCCAATGGAGCCATGGTCATGCCAAGGGCAAAACGTGGCCACATACTTACTGGCCGCTTGAAAAATGAGAGAAAAATTCCAAGCAGTAGTGTGGAAACGTAATATCCAAAAGCCACTATTCCCAGGACGAGGTAGTAACCCAAGCTGTCGGGAGGGGATAGAACGGCTGCTGCGATGCAAGAGACAGCGAAGAAGACTAGAAGTGGAGTCAATGCACCAAGCACAACGATAGCTTGCGACCGCCATCGATAAGAATGCCTGACTAACAAGATCAGTGCCGCCGGAATGCCAAGTTCCGCCACGAGGGCACCGATCTCGAGCATCCCTTCACTTATAGCCATGTCCCCTCCCGGTTCTCTAGCGTTGACGTCCGCTTTGGGTCGGAGACAGACACTCCGATCCCTTCCATAGAAATCCGTCCCCAACTTTACGACGCTTACTATGGAACCACACCGCGCTGTCAGCCATCATCTCTCTCGTTGCCGGCGAACACCGGTGACCGGGTGTCAGAAGCCTGTTGTTTGTTTTGGTCGGCTACCGCAGGGCAATCCTGCGGTAGTCCGGTTCCCCCGTCGATTTTGGCGGGCAGCCAGGCGGGCGCAAGCCCAGTCGTACCAAGACGCGGCCTTCTGACCCTGGCTTGCCCGCCACCCTACTTCCAGTGAAAAAGAACAGGGTGGCAGGATCCATCTGGCCAGGCCGGGTGGATGGACGCATGGAACGCGTGGAAGTGTTTTTGGACAATAACCGGTCGCTCCCCTCCCCCATCGCGCGACCGGGTCCACGGGCTCCAGTGAGGCCCGCATCGTTCATCCGCCCGATTCGTTAGCGAGGGGCTCATTCGTCCACCGGCAGATAGCACAGCCTCGCTTGTCATCGCCACGCTCCGCACGGTAGAGACGTGCCTCTGATGGTTTGCCACGACAGATGCACAGGCGCTCCCCCGCGGCCCAACATGGACGTCCTCGTCGAAGGTGAGCGCATCCTCCGCGTCGTGCCGGACGCCGAACTGGAACCAGCGCTCCGTGCCAAGGCAAACGCGCCCAGGCAGCGTCGTTACATCACTCCATCCCCCTGTTGGACCGGTCACGATGTCCCAAAGGCCCACTGATTACAACGGCGTTTGTCTCACACTGGGGCGCTCGTCGCGCTGCAAGCGGCGGGGCGCGGAGCCGTCACCGTTTTCCCCGTATGAGAAGCCAACGGCCGGCCAAGGCGCTCCACAACGGATACATCGAGCAACCGATCACCGTGCCGATGGCCAGCGCGATATGCACTATCGCGTTCGCCCGGTCAGTCCCCGGCGGCGTTGGATCATCATCTGAAATCGGACCTCGCAGGATCGCCGGATCGACGAACAACGAGTATCCGATCGGGAACATGCTGATCAATACGAGGCCAACCCCAGCCACGATGCCGAGCCACCGCAGGCCCCTCGGCAGCCCGTTGGCGGTCTGCCGGCAGGCGACGATGAGCCACACCCCAACTGCGCCTTGCGGGATCATGTAAAGCACGTCCGCGACGACCTTGCCGAAGCTCAACACTGTCAGGACGACGACTAGCACGAGAAGGGTGACCGCCGAGGCGACCATTACCCGGCTCGATCCGCGGGACTGCAGGCGGGCGATTCCGTCCAGCGCCAGGACAAGCGGAATCAGGCAGAGCGATTGAAGTATGACTCCCGCATCGTGACTCCTGAGCAGGATGTGCGCGGTCTGCTGGTCATTCCCCGATGGCCTCATCACCAGGAACGCGATGAGGCAGGCAAACGCCGCGAGGCCGAAGACGCCGCTGAGGATGGCCAAGCGACCGGCACGTCGATTTGCGGATATCGAACCAGGTGGCTGCATGGTCATCCCACGAAGTGGCAGTCGACGGTCGCGACACGTTAGCGCACCAGACAAGCAGTGGACATACCACGCATGGTCGACGGGTTCGCTTGGAGACCCAGGTGGGGGTCGGCCGAGGATCGGAACCGCCCTATTTGCGACCTAGGCCACTGATCAAACAGCCATAACGACTCTGACCGCTCGGGTCATCTCAGGCTGTCGACATAGGCGAGAGCGCCTCTTAAGAACCCTGCAATGTCGCCGTTCTGCCAATCGTTGGCACCGCCCCACCGATATCTCTCGGGATCGCCCTGTTCTATGGCATCCGCCTCGCGCCCGCTGGATCGGTCATGCTCCCCTCCCCCATCGCGCGACCAGGTCCACGGGCTCCAGCGAGGCCCGCATCGTTCATCCACCCGATTCGCTCTTCGGCGCCAGCACCTGTCATTGCGCCAGCGCGCAACTCAATTCTTCCTGCCCCCGTCCTCTAACGCTCGCAACGCCTTTTCCACGCTGAGCGAACCAGATACCTGGCTGGGCGGATAGTCCTTGAAGGTTGCGAGGAACTGACCCACGATGGTGGTGGCGGGCATCATGACCCACAGTTTCTCTCCCCACCATTGCCCATACGACGTCGATTCGGTCTGATAGCGCTCCCAAGGGTCAACCCGCAGGTTGGTTACGATCGGGACGTTGGTTGAATCTTCCTTGCCGGTAAATAAGTTCCCAACGATGGTCTTGAAGGTGATCTTCCACTGGTTATAGCGCACGGCCATAAGGTCGGCATTGTCACTGAAGTAGAAGAATTCGTGGCGCGGACCTTCGGTGATTTTTCCTTCGAAAAAAGGCTTGAAGTTATAACCATCGAGGTGGTTCCTGAAGGACTTGCCGCTTACCTCATGGCCCTTGAGAAGTTTTTCTTTCAGATCCGGGTCACCAGCGGCGGCGACGAGGGTTGGCATCCAGTCTTCGGCCGCCATCGTGTCGTTGATAATCGCACCTGGCTCGATGACGCCTGGCCAGCGCGCGAGCATGGGTACGCGAAAGCCGCCTTCGTAGACCGTGCCTTTTTCGCCTCGAAATGGGTGGTTACCACCGTCGGGCCAGCTGAAGATCTCAGCACCGTTGTCACTGGTGAACAGCACGGCCGTCTGGTCCGCAATGCCCAGGTCGTCCAACTTGGCAAGCAACTCGCCTACGATCCAGTCCAGCTCGGCCATCGCATCGGCAAACAAGCCAAAGCCGGTCTTGCCATTCCATTGCTCTGAAAGATGGGTCCAGGAGTGACACCGCGTGGAGTTGTGCCAAAGAAAGAACGGCTTCTTCGCCGTCGTTGAGCGGTCGATAAAGTCGCACGACAGCTTCACCAGGTATGCATCGATGTCTTCCATGTTCACCTTGGCGGCGGGGTCCATACCCGGATGCGGAGGCAGCGGTCCGGCATCGATGATCTTCTGCTTGCCGACGCGGCCCCAGCGCGGGTCCTCCGTCGGATCATCCACATCTGTCGCGATGCTATGGATGATATTTCGCGGACCGAATCGGGCGCGAAACTTTTCATCCTTCGGATACTGTGGGTCGTAGGGTTCCTCCAATGCGTTGAGATGGTAGAGAATCCCGTAGAACTCGTCGAAGCCGTGGACGGTGGGTAAATACTCGTTACGGTCACCCAGATGGTTCTTGCCAATCTGCGCAGTGGCGTAGCCGAGGGGCTTCAGGAATTCGGCAATTGTAGGATCGGAATCCTGCAAACCCTGTTTCGCCGCCGGCAAACCAACCTTAAGCAAACCGGTTCGGAAAGGTGTCTGCCCGGTGATGAAAGCCGCTCGCCCGGCTGTGCAGGACTGCTGACCATAGTAGTCCGTGAACAGCGCGCCTTCGCGCGCGAGCCGATCGATGTTTGGCGTGCGGCCCCCCATCATTCCGCGGTGATAGGCACTTATATTCCAGATGCCGACGTCGTCCGCCATGATCATGATGATGTTCGGCTTGCTCGCGGTTGTCATCATATGCTCCCTGTTCTTGGAGGCGCACGGCCCGCATGGGCGGGAAGTTTAAAGCCGGGCGAACGGGCAGCACCACGCAAACTCTACGTGTTCAGGCCCAAGTAGTTCTACTGCGCTATTGATAACCAGTCCATCGAAATCCCACCTTGGCGTCCCACGCATGGATGCCGCGGCTGTCAAAGTCCCTCTGGTATCCGAGGTTCGTATAGAACCCTGTTTGGGATTCTGCTCTAACGGTAAGTAGATTTACCGAGCTCGCAGGCGCAGTAGTGCCATGGCGGCCCGGGCGTAGCTGCGCGACGCTTTCGGACTAGGACACAACCCGAAGACGTCCAGTCATGCATGCCACCAGGAAACCCCCCATGTCAGCACGGGACATTGCCCGGCAGGCGTTTATCTACGCCGCGCCGATGGTCGAGAATTACCAGACCATGACCAAGCAGGTCGTCGATCGGGACGACCCGGCGTTCGTGGGCGGGTTCGGCCATATCCGCAACTATGCCGAGCCATTCACGCCGCAAAACCACGACGTAGTGACACCCAACAATGACACGCCCTATTCATGGGCATGGCTGGATCTTCGCGCCGAACCATGGGTATTCTCCGTGCCCGACGTACCGGCGGACCGCTACTACGTGCTGCAGTGGTTCGACCTCTTCACCTTTAACTTCGCCTATATCGGATCGCGCGCCACGGGTAATCGCGCGGGTCATTACCTGTTTGCCGGCCCTGGCTGGAAGGGCGAAGCCCCTCCCGGGATTTCCGCGGTTTTCCATGCCGAAACGCAGATCGTGGGCATGCTAGGTCGAACCGCGGCGGACAGGCCGGGCCAGGAAGGCGGCCTCAAGGCCATCCAGGCGGGTTACCGGATGGTTCCTTTGAGTACCTTCACAGGTACATCGCCGCCCCCCGCTGCCGCCGCGCTCACCTTCCCGCCGTACGATGAACGCGCGGCACAGGGGCATGATTTCATCGGCCTGCTGAATTTCCTGTTGCAGTTCGCGATGCCGCCAGACCCTTCGGAAGTGGCGTTGCGAGAAAAATTCGCGGCGATCGGCATTGGACCAGGAAAACCATGGAACGCCTCGGCGATCGATCCTGCGACGTTATCCGACATCGACAACGGCATCACCGATGCCAAGCGAGAGCTCGATGCCAAAGCCAAATCCACCTTGTCATCCAACGGCCTGTTCGGCTCCCGCGCCTTCCTGGGCGGAGATTACCTCACCCGTGCCATCGCCGCCCGGAAAGGTATGTATGGCAACTCGTTGGAAGAAGCCTGGTACGGCGGCATGGTGGGCGACGGCACGAAGCTGTCGCGCCTGCACTTTGCCAGCGGCGCCATGCCCCAGGCGCGATTCTTCTGGTCGGCCACCTTGTACACGCTGCCCGATCGTTTTCTGTACGACAACGCGCTCAAGCGCTATTCAATAGGCGATCGCACCGATGGGCTGGTCCAGGGCGCCGACGGCTCGCTGGACATCTACATCGGCCATGAGCCACCCAGCGTTGATCGGCGGCCAAACTGGCTGCCGGCGCCACCAGGCCCCTACTCGCTGGTCGTACGTATCTACGGGCCTGGCCCATCGCTGATGGACGGAAGCTGGCACTTACCACCGCTGGAGCATGTGACATGACCACCATCACAGCCGAGCGCGCCCGGGAAATCGCACGCGACGCCTATGTGTATGGCGTGCCCATGACTGGTTCCTACAAGACCATGCACGCGTTTTCCATCGACAAGGGCAATCGCCAGTACAAGGGCCCGTTCAACCAGATCCTGAGCTTCGCGCGGGTGTTTACCCCGGACGACACCGCCTTTGTCACGCCTAACGCCGATACCCCCTATTCATTCGCCAGCCTCGACCTGCGGGCCGAGCCGATGGTGATCGAGGTGCCCTCCATCGAAAAAGAGCGCTACTTCGTGTTTCAGCTGATGGACCTTTACACGTTCAACTTTGCCTATATAGGAAGCCGGACCACGGGCAATGGTGGAGGCCGGTTCCTGGTGGCTGGGCCTGGCTGGAAAGGCGACATCCCCAAGGGCATTACCGGGACCTTCTACTCGGAGACGCAGTTCGTCAACGTCGTCGGACGCACGCAATTGTTCGACGCCGCCGACTTGGACAACGTCAGGAAGATCCAGGATAAGTACAAGATCATCCCGCTCTCCTCGTTCCAGGGCACAAAGCCGCCCCCACCCGCAGAATCCACGGCGTGGGTTGAGCCTGTTTCTGAAAGTGACGAACGCACGTCGCTGAAGGTTTTCGACGAGCTGGCTTTCTTGCTGCAATTTGCCGAACCGCCGCACCCCAGCGAAGCCGCGCTTCGCGCCAGCTTTGCATCCATTGGCATCGTCCCAGGCAAGCGGTTCGATCCATCGGCCCTTTCCGACGACATGCGGCAAGCGATCAAGGCGGGAATTGCCGACGGGCAAAAGCAGATCGACGACTATCGAGCGACATTGGGTGGCAAGACCGACCAGCTGTTCGGTACACGCGACTTCCTCCACAATGATTTCGTCGTTCGCGCCACGGGCACCCAGGTCGGCATCGGCGCCAATTCACGCGACGAGGCGCTTTACCCGATCCTGGACAAAGATGCCGAGGGAGAGCCCTTGGATGGCGCGCGGCACAAATACATCTTGCGCTTCGCTAAAGGCAAGGTGCCTCCAGTAAAAGCGTTCTGGTCGGTAACGATGTACGGCCTGCCAGGGCAACTCCTGGTGGCCAATCCGATCAACCGCTACCTGATTAACTCGACGATGCTCCCTGCCCTCGACCGCGATGCCGATGGTGACCTGACCATATATATCCAGGCGGATACGCCGGAAGCTGGCAAGGAAGCCAACTGGCTACCCGCGCCGAAAGGTCCATTTGTCGTGTTCATGCGGTTTTACTGGCCTGAAGAGGATCTCTTGAATGGGAAATGGAAAATTCCCGCCATCATGAAGGCAAGCTAGTGTCTGGTCAGCTAGCTCGAATGACATCGAACGCGTAGATCGCTCAGAGGATCTGGGTTACCAGTTCAAACGAAGCCCTAGCTTTCCTTCCCATGCACGTCGATCGTCATCGAAGCCTTCGGAGTACCCGACGTTGCCGAAGACGAACGCGTTCCGGGCGAACTCTCGGGTAAGCCCGAGTTCGATTTCCCACCAGGTGCCGCCCATGTCGGCGTGAAACGGGATCTCACCCGTCGCCGACGAGAAAGACGTCGTTGGATTGCCCCTGAATTCGCGTAGCAAGCCGACCCTCGCCCAGCCCGTGGACTGCAGCGGCTGTTCGGCGTCATCTCCATGGCTCCATTGTCGCGACAACCGGGCGCTCAGCCGGCCCACCAGCGAATCGTTGTCGTCGAAGTGGATGCGGGCACCCAGATCCGACGAATGACCCAGGTTGATTCGGGAGTATTCGACCTGAGCCTGCGGCTCGAGCCTCCACGTAGGGCTGAGGGCAAAAGGGTAACCGCCTTCGAGTGACACGGCGTAGCCCGGGCCATTGCTACGGAGCGCTGGCAGGTCAGCGTACCTGGATTGGGCCTGCGCCTCGTACCATGTCGCCTGGGCAATGGCGTCGATGTACCACGGGCGCGACGCCGTGCCGTAACGTGTCCAATAACCGCCGATCGTGTAACCGTGAATGCGATCGTGTCCGACCGTCGCACCGTCCAGGCCCGATGGCGTTGCATTGGCGCCGCCGGCGGCGCCGTAAATGCCGGCATGGTCGCCGTGTCGATCGTCTTCGTTATTGCGGTAGAGGTCTAGGCCGATTTGAAGTGCCGTAAAGTCGTAGTCGTAACTCGGGCCGCTGCCATAGATGCCGGATTTGGCACCATCGCGCTCACCGTCGACGTGAATCACGCGCGACCACACCCCTTGTGGTCCGTCGCGATCGTCACCGAGATCCTGCCGTCCTAGCAGCTGTTCCTGCTCGCCGATGCGCTCGTGAAGGGAATCGAGCAACGCCCGTCCGTAGTTCAGTGCCGTGGGTGCAAGGGCCGCGTACAACGACACTTCAGGGCGATAGTTCGGTATCGGTGGTGGGGCTGGTGGCGGATTGGGGTCCGGCGGGCCTGGCGGAGCTGGCGGCACGGGTGGCTCCGGGCAAGGCGGTGACCGTGACCCGACAGCTGCGCAATCGATGCTGGAGCGCAAGAACCAGCTGTCGGGTGCCGAGGCATCCACACTGCCACGCTGCAGCGTGTATTCGTACGGCCCGCCAATGACACGCGAGCCCAGACGGAAAGCATCAGCCGTGGTGGTGGCACCGCCGATCGCGCTCACGACCAGAATGCCGTTCGCCACCGTGAACGCGCCATCGCCGGCCGTGCGCCGAATCGCCAACTGGCTCGGCCCCGAGCCGGTTCCACCATCGATGATCAGCTGATCCGAGGGCGACCCGTCCGCACCCAGATAGGTATTCATTGCAAGCGTGCCGTCGCCGCTGTAGTTGGCCACCGTCAGGGTTTTGTAGCTACTGTGCAAGGTCGGATCGCCCACCGGTGGGCTGAATATGATCAGGCTTGGGTCGTTCAGAAGGTTGGTCAGATTCGAGTTGCCCGTGAGGTTCCACACGGAGTCCTGCAATACAAGATTGGCGGCACTGCCGGGCATGGTCAGCGCCGCACCGGTGAGCTGGCTTTGCGTCACGGTGATTCCAGCCGTGGTTGGGGTCGCCGCCAGTGGCAATACGGAGAGACTGGCCTGCTGTGGAGCGGAACCCTCGGGCAACTCCGGTGGCAGGTCGGGTACAGCGGCATCCAGCGGATCAAAATCCTCCCTCGAGCCTGCCATGAACCACAGGTGGGGGCTTGTGACCGTTGCGCCAGTGAGCACGATGGATGCCGCTCCGATGGCTCCGATCGTTGGACCGGCCGCGCTCGACATGGTGAGGTTGGTACCCGACGCCGATGCAGCCGCGGGGTCGCCGCGCACGAACAATGCCGCGGCTCCGCTGCCTGTGCTGCTCAGCAGGGAGTCGCTAACATGCAGGCTTCCGCCGTTCCAGGCAATACCCGCGTGGGCCTGTGCACCCGAGGTGCGCACGCTGCTCGTCCCGGCAAGGGTGACGCGGCCGTTGTCCGACCACGCGATGAGGCCATGGGCTTGCGCGCCTGTGGTGACGATGTTGCTTCCCGTGGCCGTGACCACGCTGTTGGCGTAGCCAGCAAGCCCATACCCGTGTGTTCCTGTCGTATGGACCGACAGGCCGGTAGCTTGAATCTCGCCGCCTCCGGATGCACGGGCACCGATCGAATCGGTACCGCGCGTGTCGACATCGACATTGGCGATCGTCGCCAGCGCGTTGGAGCCGGAGATGTTGAAGCCTTCGCTGATATTCCCGAGCGTCGTAATACTGCTGTGAAAAGCCGTCGCCGCGCCGGTTTCTGGATCCACGTTCACCCAGACACGTCCATTGGGCACGCCGGCGAACACGCCATGGCCCGTCAGGCCCGATGCCACGAACTGTGTTGGGTCGGTGATGACATGGCCGCCAGCATCCACGGGTTTGCCGAACGTGGGCTGGGTCAGGTCGGTCCCCAGTAGCACCCCGGTGTACACAGTGTCCCCGTTCAAGATCAGCGTACCGGCGGTACCCCCGCTTGCATTCAGCGTCATCGCAGGCTTTGCCGCGTTGACGATGAATGTGTGGGTGCTGTCGATCGTACCTCCGGTGGCATTGAGGCCAGGTCCACCCACGCCGCCGGCGCCGATGCTTATATTGCGCGTGGTAATACGTGTCCCTGCCCCGTCCGCCCGTATACCCGAGCCGCCGCCAGATGTGGCAAGGAACGAATCATCGACCGTAACCTGCGCACCGGCTTGTCCATAGACGTCGTTGGAGTTCAATCCGATGGTGCGAATGTTCACTTGGGATAGGGCGGCTCGCGGGCCCTTGCTACCCGTCGTGCCTTGCACCAACACGCCGTTCGAGTTGATGCCGTTGGTCGTGATGATCGTGCGCGCTGCGTTTAGCGCGGTGGCCGCAGTGGCGGACTGCCCGGCCACGACACCCGTACTGTTGTTGCCGTAGGTCGTGATCGTGGTTGCCGTGGTTTGCGCTGCGCCGGCGGGGTAGACGTCCAGCCACAGGGAACCGCCGGTGGTGGCCACCTGCGCCCCGTTCGCACCCGTCGTGCCGGTGATCACAAAAGCCGCCGGGTCGTGGGTGATATTCCCATCGCTATCTACTGGCAGGCCGTAACTGGGTAACGCGGGATCGGTGCCGAGTTGCACGCCGGTAAGTATCACGTTGCCCCGGCTCACCAGACTCCCCCCGGCACTGACGAGGAGGCCAATGGCGCTGTTGCCGCCCGCGATACCCGAGGAATAAAGCGTGCTTCCCGTGATATCGACGGAACCCCCGTTGATGGCCTGGGCGTCGACACCGCCGTTGCGCAACGTCGATAGGCGCAGCTCGTTCGCTCCGATCGAACTTCCGGCGCCTTCGGCGCGCAGTGCGTTGCCCGTCTGGCCGGCAGCTATCACCACCGATCCACTCCCGGACAGGTTCAACTTGCTGCCAGAGAAGGCCAGCACGCCATGCGCATTCTGCCCGGCCACGCGAACGTCCATGCCATTTATGGTCCCCGTCGATCCATCCGTACCCCACACGCCGTGGGCCACGGTGCCACTGGTATCGATGAGCAGGCTCGAGGCGTTGAGCTGGGATGCGCCTGCAAGGCGGAGGCCGGCATTGCTATTGCCACGCGTGAGGATGCTTACGTTGTCCATCGTCAATATCGAGCCGTCGGTGCCGTTGATCCCATAGCTGCCGTTGCTTGCACCGGCTCCTGTGCCGAGAATGTAGATCGATGTGGCACGACCGGTTGGCGCCCCTGCCCCGTCCACATTGAGGCGGATTTGCGAGCCTTGCGCATTGATGCCGTGGGCGGCGGTTGCCGCCTTGCCGACGAACCGGGCGGGGTCGGTAACCAGGTTGCCCGACGCATCCACCGGCAGTCCGTAGGTGGAGGGAGAACCCGCTTGCGTGCCAAGGGTGACGCCCGTAGCGATCAGGTCGCCCGCGCCGCTGAACGAAGCCCCGACCAGCTCGATACCGTTGCTGTTCGCCAACGACGTATAGAAGCGTGTGCCCGTTGACAGGATCGCGGTACCCGCTTCGGCGCGCAGCGCCGGGCCGACAGCGCCCAGGCGGCTCACCGTTGATCCAGGTGACTGGAACCGAATGGTTCCACCACTGGCCGTGCACGCGGTTGCCGTATTTGCACTATTGGTGATCAGCGCAACCGCGCCGGTAGCATTGATCTCGCCGGCGTTAAGTGCGTAGAACGCCGGTGCGCCCGGCGTTGTTGGGGCGTACGTGCCGCTGGGAATAGTAGCCGTGGTGCCGTTGGCGCGGATTTGCCCCGCGGGAGTGACCGGCGGCGGCGTTGTGCATGTGGCAGCTCCAACTTGAGACAAGGCAAGCGATGGCCACGTTGCCGTCGCTACACTGAAAATAAGCAGGCGCATTGCATCGGGCCGTTCCATGAGTGCCCTCATTGACGAAAACTACCGAGGTTCGATGCCGGATGAGGCTACAACCCCAGCGTATAGGACGGCGAAAGCAATCCAAGCTGCACCAGGGCGGCGATCATCATCTGCAGGGACAACCCAACGGTGAGCGATCCGATGACCGTGCCGAAGATCTTGAATGGCATGGCTCCGATGCTACGTACGATCGGTCCTGCAAACAGCATGGCCAGCAGATGAAGCACCATCACCCCGATGATGCACACGAAGATCCATATCGTTCGCTCCATGCTGTGACTGGCGGTAAGGATGATGATCGCCGCGGCGACGCCATAGGGTGTGACTATCATGGGTACCGCCAGCTCGAACGCCGTCGGCAAATGCCTTGGCGCGGCGGCGGCTTCGGCGTGAATGGCCGCGGGTGTGTACTGTTCCATGACCGTACGCAGCGACACCAGGAAGAAGATGATGCCGCCCGCCAACAGCATGGCGGCCAAGGAGATGTGCCAGTTGCCGCGCAACCACGCACCCACGATGGCACCGATCAGCACAGTGATCGTCCCAATGACGAAAGTGGACCAGGCCAGGCGGCGCTGAGTGGTGGCATCTACACCCTGCATGCGCGCGAAATAACCCGCGGGCGTCTTCAACGGCGGCCCCAACGTGACAAACAGCAACATGAAGATTTCCGCGATGCCAAGCACCGGCTTTGCGCCGGTGCCGTCGGCAACCGCATCGCCGGTCTGTTGAATCAGCATCATCATGATGGCCACGTCATCGAATCCTGTTCTGAAGGGAATTTAGACAGCCACGCAGCGAAAGCCGATGTGGCTGGTGGAGGTATCGACCGGGTGCGGGTAGCGCGCAGACGGGCGATAGCGCTGGCAATAGTTGGGAGCGCAAAGATGCGACCCGCCCTTCAACACGCGACGGGGAATCAGTGCCTGGGGTGAGCGCAAGTCCAGGCTTTCGTGCTCGCTCGCGCCACGTGGGTTGGCGGGGACGCAACAAGCCTTTTGCACTTCATTGGCGTGCCTGGGGCAAAACCAGTCGGCCGTCCATTCCCAGGTGTTGCCGATCATGTCGAGCAGGCCGTAACCGTTGGGAGGGTAACTGCCCACCGGCGAGGTACGTTCGTATCCGTCGATGGCGAGGTTTTCATAAGGAAAGGTTCCCTGCCAGAAATTCGCCAGTGGCTTGCCCGCAGGCAGCAAAGAGTCGCCCCAGGCAAATTCAGCCCGCTCCAGGCCTCCGCGCGCGGCGTATTCCCACTCCGCCTCGGTGGGCAGGCGCTTCCCGCACCAGGCGGCATATGCCTGCGCATCGCGCGCGGTCACATGCACCACGGGGTGGTCCATCAAGCCGTCCAGGTCGCTGCCGGGCCCGAGTGGGTGCCGCCAATCCGCACCGAAGGTGAAGCGCCACCAGTACTGGATGTTCATCGGCACCGGGCCAGTTGGCTTGACAAACACCAGAGAGCCGGGCCGTAGCATTTCTACCAGGGCTCCAGGATAGTCCTCCGCACGCGGCGCTTCCTCTGCTTGCGTGTGGTAGCCCGTGGCCTGTACGAAGCGCTCAAACTGCGCATTGGTCACCGGCGTCACGTCGATCAGGAAGGCGTCCAGGCGAACGCGGTGCACCGGGCGCTCTTCCGGATAGAAGTTGTCCGATCCCATGTGGAAGATGCCCGCGGGAATGGCCACCATCGTGGCATCTTGGCCCGGTAGCTGGGTCCGTTGCGGGGAGGCTGCGGCAGGCATGCGTGGGTTCCTCGCAGAATGCGTCAGTAAGGTGTGGACTTCGGAGCAGCGGGATCCGGCTTTTCCGACCAAGGCCAGCTGCCTTCCACTTCCACGATCAGCGACCAGCTGAGGAAGGTACGCACCAGCACCAGCAGGCCGAGCGCCAGCACGCTCTGGATGGTTGAATCCAGCGCGACCGTGCGCACGATGTCCGCGGCAACAAGGATCTCCAGGCACAACAGCAATGCCCGTCCCAACCGGCGCTTATACGCCTGGTAGTGCTCGGAAGCGTCGCTACCTAAACGAAACAGGTGGTAAAGATAGATCGCCGTGGCGGTGGCGATGGCCGCCACGACAAGCGCGATGGCCAATATCTCGATGCCCATCGCCGACCACTCGACGATGCTGCGCGGCCCCATGTCCTTGACGATCAGCATGCTCGTGGGCACTACCTTCGGAGAAAGGCCCGCCCGCCGTGCCGATACGCCACAGGGTAGGCGTCACCGGGGATGGGAGTGCACGACGGGCGGGAAGCCAGTGCTGGCTACGTCATGATCGTGTCGCGGCAGCTGGCGATGGGAAAGCGTCGAAGTACGGCGGCCACATGGGTAAAACTACGGGCCACCAGCAAACGAGAGCTCACCCATAGCGCGCCTTCTACCGTGAATCGGCAGGTTTCGTCGGGTTCGACGGCGCGCGCAAGCCGGCCGAGATGAAAGTGGTGCCATCAAGAACGCACTGGATGGCCTCGATCAGCTCCTCACCTGCCGAAGCCTTGAGTACATAACCGCCACCGACCTGCAGCGCCCTGTTTGCCAGCGCCGGATCGTCATGGACGGAAACGAAGACAATGCCCAGGCCGGGGCGCGCGCGCAGCAATTCTCGGGCTGCATCGATGCCGTCCATGCCCGGCATGGAAATATCGGTGACCACGGCATCAGGGGCCAGCCTTGTCGCGGCAGTCACCAGTGCCTGGCCGTGGCTGACCACGGCCACCACCTCGAAGGCGTCATCCAGAAGGAAGCGCAGTTCCTCTGCCACGCCGGCGTGGTCGTCCGCCAGGACAATCCGTGCCCGTTGCATGATCGTTCCCCAGGTCTCCGAATGTCATCGCCAGCATGCGTCCACGGGGGCGGTGGACAACAGCGAAACAGAACCCTGTCGGGGTTGCGTAGAACTACCCCGTTGTCGTGCCATGGCGCTAGAACAACAAGCCAAGCTCCTCGGACTTGCGCACCAGCTCAAGCGTGGAATGCACATCCAGGATCTGCATCATGGTGTACTTGTGCGCTTCGACCGTCCGTACGGAAAGTCCAAGTTGCGCGGCGATCTGCTTTGATCGCAGTCCTCGGCCCACCATGCGCAGCACCTCGCGCTGCTTTCCGGTCAGGTGTTGCAGCTCATGCAGCCGCCCCGAAAGGTACCTTGCGCCGAGCGAGGGCGTAACGTAGGTGCCGCCAGCGAGCACTTGCCGCAGTGCAATCAGCAGGTCGTCGCCGGCGGACATCTTCAGCACGTAGCCATCGGCGCCGGCACGCATCGCCGCCGCGGCGAGGGCGGGTTCGGCATGCATGGTCAGGAAGACGAAGGGCGTGGCGTTGCGTTCCGCCCGCAGCGCCTTGAGAACGTCCAGGCCATTGCAACCAGGCATGTTCATATCGGAAATGACCATGTCCGGCGCGTTGCTCCGTATGCTGTCAAGCAGGCGGGTGCCGTCGCAGGTGATCTCCACCAGGTCGAATTCGTTCGCCAGCAGCCGCTCGATGCCCTCGGCGACCATGCGATGGTCGTCGGCGAGCACCACTCTTGGAAGCACTTCTACGTCGGCAGACATATGCGCGCACATAAGGTTGTTCCCTTTCCGGGAGAGGTCTGGATCTGGAAGTTGCCCCCAAGCAGCTTTACGCGTTCTTCGATGCTTATCAGGCCAAGCCCATGGCTGCCATCATGGGATTCGGTATGCGAGAAGCCCACGCCGTCGTCCGCGACGATGAGGTCGGCGTGGCCGGGTAATAAGTCCACTGCTACGCGCACGTGCCGTGCCCGCGCATGGCGAAGGACATTGGACAAAGCCTCCTGCACCACCCGGTAATAGCAGAGTGCGACATCGTCGGGAAGGCCTTCGGCACCGTCGACGACATCGAGCACGATCTTCGGCCCATTCGCGTGGCGCTGTGTGGCGCATAGCGATTCAAGCGCGGCGGCGAGGCCGGTCTGTCGAAGCATGCTTGGATGAAGTTCATGGGAAAGTTGCCGGACATCCTCGGACAAGGACACCAGTTGCGACTGGATGTGGCCCACTTCTTCTTTTCGATCCGTCTCCACGCTCCGCTTGAGGGAGCTCAGCTGGATCGAGGCGGACGCCAGGCGCTGATTGATATCGTCGTGCAGGTCGCGCGCCAGGCGCGCTCGCTCGTGTTCCTGGGTGGCGATCAATCGACCGGCCAATTCCCTGACGTGGCGGTTGCTCTCCGCCAGGGTGCGCCGGATGGACACGCGCTGCTCGATCAGCATGCAGGCGCACATGCCGCCGACGGCGATGGCGAGCGACCAAAGCTGCACCGAAAGCGTGGTGAGCTGGGGCGTGTCCCCGGCAAATGGCCCCCGTCCGTTGATGCTCAGTTTCGCGGCAAGGATGGCGATGAAGGCGATCGATACGGCCGCGCCGGTCATCTGAAGCTGTGTCGATATCCAGATCACGATCGGCACGGGCGCCAGCAACAGCAGGGGCCGCAGCGCCTGGTTGTCGCCCAGGTTGAACCAGAGGGCCCATAGCGCGACCAGGGAGAGGGCGAAGCTGATCAGCATCAGGGGCGACCACTCCACGACGCGCCGAAATGCCGAATCCGGGCATAAGATGCTCACCCAGACAGGGGTGTAGAGCGCATACCCGAGCGCATGTGCAAGGGCTATGTTGCGCCAGTCGCCCAGTACATCGCCCTCCAGCGAGGTGTGCCTGCCGATCCAGGCAATGAACGGCGCGCACACGACCGGCAGGCCTATCACGGCAATGGCGCAGAAGCCGGCCAGCTTGCGGAAGTCTTCCAGGGGTGGAACGTCGCCGGGAATTTTCAGCAGCAACCACGCTGCCAGCGGCGCTGCGATGGCTACGGGCAAAAGCACATATCCGGCATCAAACATGTTCACGCCAAAGGTGCCGGCGATGATCACGACGCCGGCGATCATGCCGGCGACACAGGCGAACCAGGTGCCCCGGGGCGCCACCAGCAAGGCGGAAAGCAAGACAGCGCCCGGGAACCAGACAATGTGGCTGCCTCCCTGGTGCATCCACAGCGCGCCGGATATCAGCTGGGCAAGCGCCGATCCGAGCAGCAGCCCGACACCCCAGCGCACGGGGTTGTGCACTGAATCCAATGGACTGACCACCATTGACCCTCCGGCTCCCAGCTCCAGGAGCACGCTCATGATTGGTGGATCTCCCCTGCCGCCTCAAGGGCAATTCTCCCGGTTGCCCCTTTGTGCAGTTGTACAGGCTCGGACGTGGAATTTACGTGCTTGTTTCGCACTTCTGCCTACGTATAACTACCCAAGCCAGGGACGATCTTCTTCGCTGCCCCCGGAGGGGTATGTAGCCGACACTTGCGACCCTGCCAGGCGTTCTGTCGGACGCGGAGAAGATGCCGATGCGCGGCTTGATCTGGGCGATCCTCATCGCCGCCGGCCTCGCCGCGGCGCCAGCCGCGCAGGCCGCCGCGCCCCCCATGCGCAGCCCCTGCATCGGCCTGGTACTTGGTGGCGGCGGTGCGCGTGGTGCGGCACATATCGGCGTGCTGGAAGTGCTCGAGCGCGAACATATTCCCATCTGCCGGATATCGGGCACCAGCATGGGATCGATCGTTGGTGGCTTGTACGCCGCGGGATACACGCCCGAAGAACTCGATCGCGTGGTTACCACGCTGGACTGGAAGGACCTGTTCTCCGACGATCCCGACCGTGTGGAGAAACCGATGCGTCGCAAGGACGCCGACTATCGCTACCTGCTCAACTTCGAAGTGGGCTACAAGAACGGCCACATCGTTACCCCTGCCGGCGTGGTGCAAGGCCAGAAACTCCTGCTTCTGCTGCGTCGCTTGTTGGTATCGACATGGAACGTCCAGGACTTCGACAGCCTGCCGATCCCCTTCCGCGCGGTCGCCACCGACATCGTGGCGGGCAAGCCGGTCGTGTTCGACCATGGCGACCTCCCCCTGGCCATCCGCTCAAGCATGTCCGTGCCCGGAGCGTTTGCGCCGACCAACGTGGAAGGCAGGCTGCTGGTCGATGGCGGGCTGATGGACAACATCCCGATTGACGTCATGCGCCAGATGGGTGCCCAACGGCTGATCGTGGTGGACGTCGGCTCGCCCCTGGCCGACGAGGAGCAGCTGTCCAACCCGGTGGCGCTACTGAACCAGATGGTCAGCGCACTGATGGCGGAGAAGAACGCAAGGCAGCTGGCCACGCTGGAGCCGGGCGATATCCTGATAACGCCCAAACTTGGCAAGCTCGGGGCCGGTGAATTCAACCGCGGCGCGGAAGCCATCGCCATCGGCCGTGCCGCGGCGGAGGCCGCCGTACCCCGCCTGCGTGCCATGGCAACCGACGATGCCACCTGGCAGGCATACGTGGCCGCGCATCGCCAGCGCGAGTTCGACCCCCGGCTGGTTGCATTCATCGACGTGGATACCCGGCAGAGCAAGACCGGGGATTTCGTCGGCAAGCAGCTGGCGCAGGACGTGGGCAAGCCCTTCGACGCGGACAAGCTCGACAACCAATTGGGAAGCATCTATGGCCGGGGCAGCTACAGCCAGGTCGACTATCACCTGGTTGAACGCGGCACCGACCGGGGCATACGCATCACGCCGGTGGACAAGCCGTGGGGACCGGTCTACGGCAAGCTCGGCTTCCAGCTCGACGACGACTTCAATGGACGCAGCCAATATCTGCTCTCGGCCGACGTCACCGCCACGAACATGAACGACCTTGGCGGCGAGTGGCACAACACGTTGTGGTCCGGCCGTATCGGGGGCATCCGTTCGGAGTTCTTCCAGCCTTTCGGCCATGGCGCCACCACCTACGTGATGCCCTTCACCTTGCTGCGCAACGAAGACCTGCCGGTGTTCAGCGAGGACGGCGATCACCAACTGGCCGAATACCGCATCAAGCGGCGCAACGTGGGCGTGGAGACCGGATGGTCGCCTGTCTCGTACTGGCGACTCTATGCATCGGTCACACGGGGACGGGTGAGTGGCGATCTGCGCGTGGGCAGTCCGACCGATTTTCCCAATGCAAGCTCCGACTTCACCGATCTGAAGCTCGGTACCGATTGGGATAGCCTGGACGATGCCCAATTCCCCACCCGGGGGGCCCATATCAACCTGAGCTACGAATGGTTCCGTCCCTGGATGGGTGGCGCGGTGGACGGCGACGTAGCCAGGCTTACCGCCGACTGGGTGCCCGACTGGGGTCTGAGCACCGGGCGTTATCACCTCTTGCTCGGTGTACGCATGTCCAGCGCGATCCAGGACACCAACAATATCGAGACGCAGGATTTCCTGGGCGGATTCCTGAACCTGTCCGGCTATACCGAGCGATCGTTGTTCGGCAACCAGACGGCGCTGGGCCGGGCCGTGCTTTACCGCCGCACTGGAAGCCTCGATGCGCTGTTCTCCACGCCCATCTACATCGGCGCCAGCCTGGAGGCGGGCAACACATGGCATCGTAAGTCCGACGTGGAGCTTGGTTCGCTGATCTATGCTGGCAGCGTGTTCGCCGGTGTGGAGTCGCCGCTGGGACCGGTATTCCTTGGCTACGGATATGCTGCCGGAGGACACGGCGCGATCTACCTTACCTTCGGCTCGCTCCTGCGCCCGCGGCAGTAGGCGGTAGTTTTACGCAACCTTGCGGGGATGAAGTTCGCTTCTTGCCTGCCGTGCTTATCGCGCACCCTTGTCGATACCGTCACGTGGATCACGAGGCTAGCCATGACACCGACCATCGGGTATCGCGCGGCGGCGACCGTCGTGGCCGCCATGTGCCTGTCGTGCGTGCACGCCAGCGAGGGTGCGCTGGGGCGTTCCATCACCGGCGCGCAGATTACGCCGTATGTGGGAATCATCCCGCCGGCGCCGGGCCTCAACGTCAGCATCAACTACGTGAACTACGATGGCGGCATTGGCGGCAGCCGGCAGGTGCCACTGGCCGGCCGCGCCGTGCTCAACCTGCATGCGAAGATCGATCTGTATGCAGCTTCCTTCGCCTATGTGTGGAATACCGGCGAGGGCCGCTGGAACTACGCCAGCATGTTCACGGTGCCCTACATCCGTCCCACGGTGAAGGCGGATCTTGCCATTGGCGCATTGGGAGGGCGGACGAAGGACAATGTATCGGGGCTCTTCGATCTTTACTTCGCACCGGTGATCGCCAGCTACCACGTGAGCCAGGTCGAGCACTGGTCGTTTGGCCTTTACGTGTACGCACCCACGGCGAACTACCAGAAGGGACGCCTTGCCAACGAAGGGTTGAACGTCTGGACGTACTCACCCGCGGTGGGCTACACGCATCTGTTCGACAAGGGCACGTTCGAGGTGAGCGCGCTGGCCGGCGTGGATTTCTATTCAAAGAACCACGCCACAGACTACCAGAACGGCGCCGTGTTCCGGCTCGATGCCCTGCTGATGAAGCGCACCGCCAGCGGGTGGGGTTTCGGCGCGGCCTTCGGCTGGCTACAGCAGCTGGAGGACGACACCGGTCCCACCGCCGATCGGCTTCATGGCTTCCAGGGCCACTCACTGGGCGCCGGCCCCGCGTTCAACTTCAAGAAATCCTGGAGCAAGGAAGGAAGCATCGATATCACCTTCCGCTGGCTGAAGGAGTTCAACGTGAAGAACCGGATCAAGGGCGAGCCACTGGTGCTGAACATCGGGCTGGCGTTCTGACCTTCCTCATGGACCAGGTGTCCGGGCCATCGCTGGAAGCCACGCGGATACTGCTTGCCGATCATCACCGCTGCGTGGCCGAAGGCATGAGCGCCCTGTTGGCGCCTATCGTCGGCAACGTGGAAGTGGTGCACACCGGCGCGGACATGCTGCAAGCCGCCCATGCGCAGCGCTTCGACGTGCTGATGATGGAGCTGGACATGCCCGACATGCCCGGACTCTCCCTGTTGCGTAGCTTGATAGCAGCACTCCCCAGCGTCCGCACCATGGTGCTGTCCGGTCACGAGGAACCCCTGACGGTGCGCGACGCGATGCAGGCTGGCTCATGGGCGTACGTATTGAAGCGCTCGTCGAGCAGTGAATTGATCGAGGCCATTTTCGAGGTCAATGCCGGTCGACGCTATGTCAGCCCCAGCCTGATGGCGACGCTGGTCAATGCCCGGGTGACGGCCTTGCAGCTCACCCGCCGCCAGCACGAGGTACTGGAGCGCATGGCCCAGGGAAAACGTTCCGGCGATATCGCCAAGGACCTGGGCATATCCATCCGCACGGTGGAAAGCCACCGCCAGGCACTGCTGGACATGCTGGGCGTGCACAGCGGCGTCGCCCTGGTGCGCGAGGCCGTGCGCCTTGGCCTTGTTCGGGAAGACGCCGAGTAGAACTACGCAGCAGCAGTGGGTAGCAGTTCTCTGGCGGCTGTGCAGGAAGCGCGATCCACTGGGCGTGCTCCTGCCGCCAGCGGTGCTCCACGGCCTGCCACCTGACCTGGCTCGCCATCCGCTGGCTGGCAGGGGTTTCTCGTTCCGTGGCGCCGAGGTCTCTATGTCTCGCAGGCTCCTGGTTATTGCACTGTCCTCCCTGGTGATGTCCTCGTGTCTATACGCCCAGGACACCGAAGCACCGGCTGACTCAGCGAAGATCGCCGAGAAACTCTCCAACCCCGTGGCGTCGCTGATCAGCGTGCCACTGCAGTTCAACGACGACACCGGCATCGGTCCGACACGTAGCGGGCACAAGGTGGCGCTGAACATCCAGCCGGTGATTCCCGTGCCGTTGAGCGACGACTGGAACATGATCTCCAGGACGATCCTGCCGGTGGTAAGCCAGTCCGATATCGCGCCAGGTACCAGCCACCAGTTCGGCGTGGGCGATATCACGCAAAGCCTGTTCTTCTCGCCCAGGAAACCAACCGCCGACGGCGTGATCTGGGGTATCGGGCCGGCCATACTTATTCCCACCGCCAGCAACGACTTGCTGGGTGGCCACCGCTGGGGCGTGGGGCCCACCGCACTGGTGCTTCGCCAGGCCCACGGCATCACCGCGGGTTTCCTGGCCAACCAGATCTGGTCGATTGCCCGGACCAACGGACATGTCCCCGGCTCGCCGATCAGCATGACGTTCGTGCAACCTTTCCTCTCCTACAACACGCCCGCCGCCTGGACATACGGCCTGAACCTGGAAAGCTCCTATGACTGGCACCAGCACGAATACACCGTGCCGCTGAATCTATCGGTCTCGAAAGTTACGCGGCTGGGGCGGCTACCAGTGAGCTTCGGCGGCGGCGCGCGCTACTGGCTCGCCTCGACGGAAGGCGGCCCGCACGGCTGGGGCTTCCGCTTCACCGTGACCGCGGTTTTTCCGGAGTAGACCTGCGGTTAGAACGGCCCCACGTCGAACGCCAGGCTGAATACGGCGAGGATACCCAGCATCAACAGAAGGCTGGCGGTAAGCAGCGTCAGGGACACCGGATACGGGCTGTCACCATGGACCAGCCCGGCCTCGACCATGTTAGCCCGTTCCTGGCGCAGCACGCGCATGTAGGCCAGGTGGTAGACGATGCCCAGCACGAGCATGGCGATACCCAGTACCACCAGGGCAATGCCGAAGTTGCGCGGCGCCTGGCTGCCGGCGGAGAGAATCTTCGATTCCCGCAGGCGGGCAAAGAACTGCCCGATGGTGAAGCCGAAGCTGATCAGCGAGATAGAGGTACGCATGACCGACATCAGGGTACGGTCAGTGCTCATGCGCGTGCGCTGGAAGGACATGCCGGTTCGACGCGCAGCCAGCTCCACCGAACTGTCGGTGCGGCCGTCGATCGTCGCCGCGGTTACGTACGGATAATCGGGGCGGGAATTCATTGGTGGTTCTCCCATGTCATCGCCATGCGCTGCCGACCTGCAGGTAGTAGGCGTGCTCTCCAGGACCCCAGGCCCAGTCCAGGCCCACGTACAGGCCCAGCTGGCGAGCCAGCAGGTAGCGCAGGCCCACGCCCTTGGTCACTTCGTTGGACGCGTCGGCGAAATCGTCGTGGCGACCCCAGGCGCGACCGGCACCGCCAAACGCCAGCACCGCCCACCGCGCCGACATGTTCCAGCGCAGTTCTGCCTCGAGCATGGCCACGCTGGTGTCCTGGTACCGGCCATAGGAAATCCCGCGCAGATCGATCGACGGCAACTGGTAGAAAGGGGTGTCGCCGTGCACGGACCGATAATCCGCGCGCAGGCCAAGTATCCAGGCAGGCGCCAGTGGCACGTATGCAAGCGTGTGTGCACGGTACGACTGGTAGGTGTTGTCGCTGCCGGCGCCTGGCAGATAGAACGTTCCATCCATCATCGACAGAACGCCCTTGGTCGGTGTAAGCGTGTTGTCGCGCGAGTCGTACTCGATCACGAATCCCAGGCCGGAGGAACGCTGGGCAAAGTCCTTCGGCTTGAAGAACTGCCGGTCGGATTGCACGTTGAGGTGGCTGTCCAGGTCGATATAGATCCAGCGCAGCGACAGGTACAGCGGAATGTCGCCCAGCCGCCGGGATACCTGCTGGAAGGAAAATTTCCCGTCGAGGTTGTAGCCGATCTTGCGGGGTGCAAACAGGATGCCGCGGGTATAGAAATCAAGGTTGACCGAGGCCTTGCCGACAGCGCCCTTGTATCGCCATCGGTCGTCGGCGAAATGGAATTCGCCGGCGAGGCCATAACCATGGGTGCCGTTCTCCGTCTTGAAGGCCCCGAAGCCGTAGATGTTGGGCGGGATGCGCTCGCCACTGGCTTTTGATTCTTCCGATTGCGATGCGGGCCTGAAGAACACGGCCGCGGCGCCGCCGCCATTGCCCACCGCTGGTTCGGTAACGATGATCGGCACGATCAGCACCCCACGGTGCTGGAGCAGCCAACGTGACATATCCAGATGGCCATCCTTGGGGTCATGCAGCAGCTTCCACCAGGATTCTTTCGGAGCGACGCCCGTGCTGGACGATGCCGCTGGCTGGGTGTCGTCCGTGGCGCGCGCCGACAGACAGACGACGCACGCGAAGAGCGCAGCGATGCACACAAGGCGACGCAAGATGACGATGGGACTCAATGGCACGATGGACGCCACGCCGCATGCACGACCTGCACGTGTCGTGATCTTGCGGGCCGACGGCCTTAGAGCACAGCGCATTTCGACGCCACTGCCGCGCGTAGTTATACCTAGCCGCCGACGCAGGTAGTTCTACGCAATCACCGGCCGCGCAACTACGCTTTTTCGACCGCACGCCACTGTCCATGATGGACACCCCGACGGGTACGCCCAACGCGACGGAAGGTGTGCGCGGATGATCAGCTATCGCGTGGAAGCCAGGCACTACCTGGCACTTATTCTGGCTACGACCTTCATCGCGCTGGCGCCGCACGGGCATTCGGTCGAACGCGCCGCCGTGGATCCGCTGCCCTCCTGGACGGAGGGAAAAACCAAGACGGCCATCCTCGGCTTCGTCCAGCACGCGACGACCGACGGTGACCCAGGCTTCGTGATCCCGGGCGACCGTATCGCGGTGTTCGACATGGACGGCACGCTGATCCCTGAGAAGCCGCTGCCAGGTGCGGTGCTGCCCATCGTCGAGGACGTACGGGCCGCGGCGGCGCGCCATCCGGAGATTGCCAGCAAGCCCGCCGTGGCAGCGCTATTGGCTGGTGATATCAAGGGTGTGGAGGCGGCAGGCCAGCAGGGGCTGGCCGACATCATTGCCGCGGCGGTCGACGACCGCACCACCGAGGACGTCGAGACCGACACGGCGCGTGAAGAGCGCGCCGCCATGCATCCCGTTTACCACCGGCCATACCTGGAACTTGCTTACCGGCCGATGATCGAGGTGATCACCCTGCTTCGTGCACACGGCTTCCAGATATGGCTATGCAGCGGCAGCCCTGTGGCGTACGTACGTGGAATGTCCGTGGAGGCCTTTGGCATCGATGCCAACCACGTGATCGGAAGCAGCCTGGCTACCGCCTTCGCCGAGCGCGAGGGCCGGACGGTGCTGATCTACACCGGCGGCGTGGAGCGATTGGTCGATCGCACCACCAAGCCACCTGCGATCAACCTGGTCATCGGCAAAAGACCGGTATTCGTTGCCGGCAACGTCGGCGGCGAGGGGGATATCGCGATGATGCGTTACTCCCACGACCGTCGCGGCCCGTCGTTCCAGCTTCTGGTCAATCACGACGATGCGAAGCGGGAATTCTCCTATACGGAAAAGAGCGGCGCATCGCTGGCGGCCGCGGCTCGCCATGGCTTCACCGTCGCCAGCATGGCCCGCGACTGGAAGGTGGTGTTCATTCCACCCGATGACCCCGCCGGAAGCCCGCAAACCACCCACTGAACGAGGTAAACGGTCATGGCAACAACCAAGGCAAAACCCGCCGGCGCTGCTCCAAAGGCGAAATCCCCAGGCGGCAAGCCCAATATCCTGGTGATCTGGGGTGATGACATTGGCATATCCAACCTGAGCTGCTACAGCCGGGGGCTGATGGGTTACCGCACACCCAACATCGATCGCCTGGCCGAAGAAGGCATGATGTTCACCGACTCCTACGGTGAGCAGTCATGCACGGCCGGCCGCTCGTCGTTCATCACCGGACAGAGTACCTACCGTACAGGGCTTTCCAAGGTCGGCTTCCCTGGCGCACCCGTAGGCATGCCGGCGAGCATCGTGACCATCGCGGCCCTGCTGAAGGAACAGGGCTACGCAACCGGGCAATTCGGCAAGAACCACCTGGGCGACCGCAACGAACACCTGCCCACCGCGCACGGTTTCGACGAATTCTTCGGCAACCTGTATCACCTCAATGCCGAGGAAGAGCCGGAGATGTACGACTACTTCCCAGAGAAGGACTTTCCCAACTTCAAGGCACACTCCGGCCCCCGCGGTGTGATCCACAGTTGGGCAACGGACAAGGACGACCCGACCGACGAGCCGCGCTGGGGCAAGGTAGGCAAGCAGAAGGTCACCGATACCGGGCCGCTTACCATCAAGCGCATGGAAACCTGCGATGACGAGTTCGTTGCCGCCGCGCAGGACTTCATCAAGCGCCAGGTGAAAGCCGACAAGCCGTTCTTCGTATGGCTGAACACGACACACATGCACATGTTCACGCATACCAAGAAATCCAGCCTTGGCCAGGCAGGTCGCTGGCAGTCGCCCTACCATGACACGATGGTCGACCACGACAAGAATGTTGGCGAGATGCTCGAGCTTCTTGATGAACTGGGCCTGGAAGAAGACACGCTGGTGATGTACTCCACCGACAACGGGCCGCACATGAATTCCTGGCCCGATGGTGCGATGACACCCTTCCGCAGCGAAAAAAACAGCAACTGGGAAGGTGCGTTCCGCATCCCGATGCTGGTGCGCTGGCCTGGTCACGTGCCGGCTGGCAGCATCTCAAACGGCATCGTGCAGCACCACGACTGGCTTCCCACTTTCCTGGACATGGCCGGGGCACCGGATGTCGTGGAGAAGCTCAAGAAGGGTTACAAGGTGCAGGGAAAGACTTTTAAGAACCATATCGACGGCGTGAGCCTGCTGAAGTACATCACGGGCCAGGAGAAGGAAAGCCCGCGCAAGCTCTTCGTGTACCTAAGCGACGATGGCGATGTACTGGGCATCCGCTTCGACAACTGGAAAATTTGCTTCATGGAGCAGCGTTGCCGGGGCACCATGCAGATATGGGCCGAGCCCTTCACACGGCTGCGCCTGCCGAAGCTGTTCAATCTGAGGACCGATCCCTACGAGCGTGCAGACTTCACTTCGAACTCGTACTACGCATGGTTCCTCAAGCACGACTACATCTTGTTTGCGGCCTGGGCGATAGCGGACAAGTTTGCGGCCACGTTCAAGGATTTCCCGCCGGCGCAGAAGCCCAACAGCTTCACCATCGACGACGCTCTGGCCAAGATGTCCGAGGCGGCCGGCGGACACTAGGCGGCAAGAAAAAAGGGCGGCGGCCAGGCAATTGGCCGCCGCCCTTTTCTTGCTCAGTACTACTTGGCCTTTTCGATCTTGAACGCACCCACGCTCACGCCCATGCCGAAGCCGCGGCCCGCGCCAGCGATGGTCAGCGTGAGCGGACCCTTGGTCAGGATCTGCGCATCGCCGTTCTTCCACACGCCGAAGGCCGCGTCCCCTTGGGCATAGGTGCCGATCGCATCGTCGAGGTTGTTGAGCCCGGTGAAGTTGCCGATGCCATCCTTGACCTTGGCCTTGCCCACGGTAAGGCCGCCACCATTGGCGGTGATCTTCACCTTCAAGGCTTTGCCGTCGGTGCAGTTGATGGTTCCGGTGCCCGCGGCATGCTTGTACAGCACCGACCACGACGACAGGTTGAAATGGAGCTTGCAGTCCAGCTCCGCCGCGCGGACGGAGCTGGCGCAGAGGGTCGCCAACGACAGGGCGACGACAGCGGCGTGACGTTTCATGGCGATTCCTCGTAGTGTGTTTGGGGGTTCAGTAGTCCGTGCGAACCTCGGCCCAGCTGGAATCCGGGTCGAATGACGTCATCGCAGCTGCCACCCGTGCGGTGTCGGCGCCCAGGTCCTTCTGGAACACCAGGCCGTCGTGGCTGACGATGAAGGTGACCGTGCCGCTCTGGCCGTAGCGTGCTGGCCAGGCCACCAGGGCGAAGCCGTTGGTCATGCGCTTGCCGGTCATGTAGGAGTACGCGCCGCCCGGTGCGGAGGGGCCCTGCGACGTGAGGATGTGGTAGCGGTAACCGAGGAATTCCTGGCCCTTGGGCGGTGTGGCGAAGTATTTGCCCAGGGGGCTTGGATCCGTGCCATTGGCGTCGGGCCAGTACAAGCCATCGTGCTTGCCGGGGCTGCTGACCAGGCGCGAGGCATACTGTGGCACGTGGTCGCCATCGCGATCGATGCTGGCGTAGTCGCGTTGGGCGTCGTAGTAGGCAAGCATGGCGCCCACCACCGACCACTGGTTAGCCTCGATGCGCCGCGCCGTCATCTCCTTGCGTCCCGCGGGAAGGTCAAAGCGCCAGCCGTCGGGGCCCTTGGCCAGCGGGATGGGCAAGGTCCAGTGTTCGTTGCCTACTTCGATGGCCGTCTTGCCGCCCTGCTCCACCAGTGCGTGCTTCTGTTCGTAGAACGATACGAATGAATCCACGTCCTGGCGCTCAACGCCCTCAAGCGGGATCACCTGGCGCCAGTCACTACCGAACACCGTGGCCAGTTCCGCCTCGTCGTGCGCCTTGAGCGCATGGACCAGCGCATCGGCCGCTGCCTGGGCCGTGGGATAGCTGGCCTCGGCAACGGGAGAGGCCAGGGCAACGGGAGCGGGCGCGGCCCATAGCAGCCAGGCCGTAGCCAGCAAACCGAAAATCATGCGATTCATGGATATCTCCTAGCGCCTGTGGAAACCACCGCCACGGACGGGCACCTGCCGTTGCACGGGATGGCCGCCGAAACCTCCCGCGCCACCGCCGCCGGCGGGATGGAAGCCACCGCCACCGGCTGTAGCCCGGGGCGCGCCGCCCGATTGGCCACCACGAACACCGGCGAAAGCGTTGTTGCCACCGCCGGCCGGGCGATTGGCACCGGCCTGGCGATTGGCCAATGCGTTGTGGTCACCGCTTGCGGAACCTCGATTGATTCCGCCATTGGCCCCCCGTTGGGCACCCTGGCCTGCAAGGTTGCCGCGCGCCGCCGGCGACGAGCCGTTGTGCGTGCTGCGGTCGAAGCTCTGCATGGCGTTCTGCCGGCTGGCATCGTGACCGCGCAAGGCATTGCGCTGGTCGGCGCCGGCAACGCCGGGGTTGAACCGCTGCCGGGTCTGCGCCGTGCCGTAGGGCGTACCGCGGCGATTGACCGGATTGTGATTCCAGTTGACGTTGCCGTTGCCGGAGATGCGGTTGTTGACGTTGATGTTGTTGTAGCGATTGACGTTGATGTTGACGTCGTTGTGGCCCCAGTCGAATCCACCCCATAGGGAATTGGCCACGGCAACACCCGCGCCGAAGGCAAGGCCGGCCGCAAGGCCCGTCGCCACCGGGTGGTAATAGCCAGGCGGTGGTGGCCAGTACGGCGGTGGATAGCCGGGATAGGCCCAGGCGCCGTACACCACGGTGGGGTTGTAACTGGGCACGTACACCACTTGTGGATTGGCAGGTTCAATCTGGATCACGGTGGTTTGCGGCGATGCCTGCTGCACCACCACCTTCTGCTGATCGTTGGATTTCAGATGGCCGGCTCTCTGCGCCTGCTGACGCAGCTTCTGCACGGATCCCATCACGTCCTCGGGCTGGGCCAGGAAGGCGTCGCCAACGTTCTGCACCCAGTCCGGATGCGCACCCATCTGGGCCAGCACCTCCGGAAACGCCACCAGCGATTGCACACTGGGGTCCCAGTTCTGCGTGGCTACCTGTTTCACGGCGTCGTCGCCCTTGACCGACGCATGTGCTTTCGACCATGCGGCGGCTTCCACCACGCTCGCCGGATAGGTCGACGCCATCAGGATTTGCGAAAGCAACGCGTCCGGGTACAAGGCCACGGGTGCGAGCCATTGCTCGAGTTGCTCGGGTTTGTACGATTTGGCCGCGTCCTGTGCATGCACACAGGTGGCCATCAACAGGACGAGCGCACCGAGGCATCGAAGCACCGCGCCAGGCATCATGGTCTTCACGTGACCGCTCCGAAGTGGATTGTCGATCGAGCATCACGCTGTCCGGCCACCAGCGGCCAGCGCAGTAGTGCGGTGACGTGGTCCGCAAAACTACCTAGCCCTGGATGTCCCGTAGATCTACTTCTGCCTGGCGCGGTAGGAATGCGGTAGGGCTTGCTCGTACACCGGCCTACCCTCGTTCGTCATGGCCAGCGAACCCCGAACAAGCTTGCAAGGCGGGAACCTCTTTGCGGAGGCAACGCACCTGCGGGCCCTGCGACAGATGCGCCTGATCAAGCCCGCCGATCGGGGGGAACTTGTACGCCGTGTGCTGCTTATCTCGCTGGTGGCCTGGCTGCCATTGGCCATGCTGGCGCCAGGCGGCTTCTTCGCCGACATCGCCGTGCATTCACGCATGTTGGTGGCCGTGCCGTTGCTGGTGGCCGCGGACTACCTGGTGCTACCAAGGCTCGAAGCCATTGGCCGATATCTGCAGGCGTCGAACTTGCTTGCGCCCTCCCAGGGCGTTGCCTTCGCCGGGGTCATGAACAAGGCACGGCGCGTGAGCGCTGGTAACGTCACGGCGATCGTCCTGACGGTGCTGGTGTACACATTGACCACCATACTGATCAATGTGGTGCCAGCATCGGCCATTCCAGCCTGGCAGCGCGGGGCGGTCGGGCACGGGCTATCGGCCGCGGGGTGGTGGCACGCGCTGGTGAGCCTGCCGATCCTGCTTGGGCTGATGTTGGGATGGATTTGGCGCCTGATGGTATGGACCTGGTTCCTCGCCTCGACATCGCGATTGGGTCTTTGCCTGCTGCCATCGCATCCCGACCGCGCCGGAGGCCTGCAGTTCATCGCTTTCTCGCCGCGTATCTTCGTGCCGGTGGTGCTGGCCATGGCGACGGTGGTGGCAGGAACACTTGCCGATCGGATATTCCTGGCCGGCGAATCCCCCATCGGGCATGAGGTCACCCCGGTGGCGACCGCAACGATCCTGGTGCTGATATTCATGGCGCCGCCATTGGTGTTTACCCGGGCATTGCTGGTGGCTTGGCGCAATGGTGTGTTCCTGTACGGCGACCTCGCGGCTCGGATGGGTACCCGCTTCGAGCAGAAGTGGCTCGAAGCCCGTCTTGACCATGGCGACAACCCGTTGGAGTCGTCCAATTTCTCGGCTACGGTGGATTTGTACGGCGTGGTGGCCAATGTCTACGGGATGAAACTCCTACTGGTGGAATATCCCGGTTTGGTGTTGCTTGCGGTGGCGGCGCTGCTGCCATTTGCGCCGATATGGCTCTACGTGGTGCCGCTGGGAAGGCTGGCAGAACACCTGTTGGGGGCACTCTTCTAGCGACCGGGTCCACGGGCTTCAGTGAGGCCCGCATCGTTCATCCGCCCGATTCGTTTCAGAACGCCCACGTCTCAGTGCCGCCCCGGGTCGGCCACCCAAACTTAAAAAAACCATCACACCCAAGCGGCATTCAAAACACTAGAATCTTTCCGGGTCACTGGGACGCAAGGAAAGATGCAGATGAAGAAGCTGGCCAACGGGTTCTTGCTTGGGGCTCTACTGATAAGTGCCGCCCACGCACAAACCAACGCAGGCGATCAGAAACCCGATCCCGACCTTCCTTTCAACGTTACGAAGGTGGCTAGCCTCGATCTGCCCTGGCGCATCGCTTTCCTGCCCGATGGCCGCATGCTGGTGACCGAGAAGGTCGGCCGGTTGCAACTGGTAACCCCTCAAGGCGCCAAGACCGAGGTCAAGGGCGTACCTCCCAGCGCTTTCGAAGGTCAGAACGGCATGCTGGGCGTCTTCCTTTCGCCCCATTACGCCCGCGACCACAATGTCTACCTCACCTATGTCGCACCCGGCGACTACGGCGGCGGCCTGGCCATGGGTCGAGGTCAACTCGTACTGGATGGCAATCAGCCCCGGCTGGACGGCTTCCAGGTGCTATGGCGCCAAATGCCCACCGGCAAAGGCGGCCAGGCCGGCGCCCAGATCGCCTTCTCACCAGACGGCAAGACCCTCTTCCTTACCGTGGGCGACCGCCAGCGCTTCACACCAGCGCAGGATCCCGATCAGCCGGTCGGCAAGATCCTGCGGCTCACGTTGGACGGCAAACCCGCGCCGGGCAATCCATGGGCCGGAAAGGTCGGGGCCAAGACCATTTCGCTGATCGATCCGGCCACCGATACCGAGGCCGCCAAATCGGCGCCGGTGGTCAGCACCTATACGTTCCCCGGCCCCAACCTTACGCCGGCCGAAACCTGGACCACGGGCCATCGCACGCCTTATGGCCTCGCCTTCGCTCCCGATGGCCGGCTGTGGGAACTTGAGCACGGCCCCCGCGGCGGCGACGAACTGAACCTGATCCAGCGTGGCAAGAACTACGGCTGGCCGCTGGTTTCGTATGGCCGCAACTATAACGGCGTGCCCATCCCCAGCCCCGATACGCGGCCGGATCTGGCCAAGCCGGTGATCTATTGGGTGCCGGTGATCGCGCCGGGCAACCTGATGTTCTACAAGGGCAACATGTTCCCGAAGTGGAAGGGCAGCGCCTTGCTCAGCGGCCTTGTCAGCGAAGGGCTCATTCGCGTCACTGTCGACGCCAAGGGTGGTGCCACCGCGGTCGGGCGCTGGAACCTCGGCAAACGCATCCGGGATGTCGAAGAGGCGCCGGATGGTTCGCTGTGGCTGCTGGAAGACGCTGAACCCGGCGGCCTGTACCGGCTCACGCCGAAGTAATTCGGCAAGTCAGCCGCCGCTTCAGCACACAGCCGGATGCAGCAGTCGAATGGCTGCCACACTGGAACAGCCGCACCTTGAACAGGTGCGGTGTGGTATTTCTAGTTGGCGCATACTTACGGTCAATTCAATGAAACCGGGCCGCCCCCATTAAACAACCCGTTCCCTCCCAGCTAGTCGTCGGCCAAATCTACCCTGCGACGCTGACTTCGATGACACCCGCCGGCAGTGGATGGCGTGCCCGGCTTGAATGCGGTGTGGATGCGATTGTCCCTCGCCCCTATGGTTCAAATGGACCAATTCTGGGCGATGCTGTGATTGTACGACTGCTCGGAATCAATCAGGCGACCGGGACCGTGGTCGGTACGCTGGTGCAGGGCAAAACCATCAGCAGTATTCGATAGCTGCTGGGAGCGCGTTCGCTAGATCGCGCGCATTTGGTCTTCAATCCATCCCGTGTAGTGACTAATCCGCACGTTGTAGTTTTTCTGTCCGTAAAAGCCGGCATGGAGGATCAGGGCATTGTCCTGTGCATGCTTCTTCCAAGAAGCCAAGCCGGCCAATTGCCATTTCCCTTCAACTTTTATCAGGACCGGACCGCCACTATCGCCATCTCCTGATATGCCTTCGATCTGCAGCCCTGATGGCGGCTTATCGAAGACATAGCAAATCCAGCGATCCTTCACATCGACAATTTTGTTGTAGGCGCGGCGTAGCTCAGCGCGATGAGGGGCGTTCACGTCCTGCCCATTGAGCCCGGTTCCCGTTGCTCCTTTCCCAAGAAGCTCAACGGTCTTCCCAAGCTCATCATTTCCAGAAAATAGTTTGGCTGGGGTCACATCGGAGACCGGCGCAGCTAGCTTGATCAAAGCGATGTCATCTTGCGATGCAAGAAATTCCACGATGTGTGTTGCATCGCCAGTTTTTACTGCCGGATCTATTAAATCCTGCGGCAGTTTCTTGTATCCGGGGTGAACGATTACCTTTTCAACATCCCTCGCCTTTCCATTAAGCACAACCTGCTTGATTTCGCTTTGCCAGGTCACCGCGTGGGCAGCGGTGACCACCCATTGCGGGGCAATCAAAACTCCGTGCCCCTCGCCAGGAAGATCGACCAGTGCCGGGAATTCGGTAGCCGCTACGCGATACTTGGAGTCATCAACGTCGTGGCGAATAACAACTCCATAAGCGGGTAAGGACATCGCGATCAGGCACAGCACTATCATTCGATTCAAAACGGCTCCCTTGGCTAACGCCTGAATTGAGCCGACCCGCGAAGCGGCTTCGGCTTGAATGAATTGTCAGGCGTCATCATAGCTGGGACTCGGTTCAAGGGGACGTGGTAGTCGGAAACATGCAAAATGAAGGTTCGATGCCGCGATGACCTCAAGCGCATCGCGAAGCTCTGGCTGGGATATGGAAGTGTGCAATGAGTGAGTTATCAATACGACTCGCGCTACTACCCGGCTTTATGCTGGATGACACCCTTTGGGACGATCTCATTCCTCTGCTGCCCGGCAGTTGGCATATCCAGCCCATCGCGCTTCCGCGTGGCCGTACCGTTAATGAGATCGCCGCTGGCGTCGCCAGTCGGCTTTCGGAGCCTACCGTTGTCCTGGGGTTCTCCATGGGCGGATACGTAGCAAGGGCTCTTGCGGCGTCCTACCCTCAGCTGGTGAAGGCGCTTGTTCTGGTCGCCACTTCGGCCCGAGAAACGCCCCAGGATGGGACCTTGTTGAACGGTGCGACGCCGGTTGTCTTCAAGGGACTCAGCCGCAAGGCGATCCAGCGTTCCTTGGGCCCTACGCACGCAGAAGATGGCGCTCTGATCGACCGGGTGCGTGCCATGAGCGTACGACTTGGGCCCGAGCAATACGCTTGGCAATCCGCTGTGGATAGAGTTGGTACTCCGCTCCGAGGCATCCGGTGCCCCACCATGGTCGTGGCTGCCGGGCAAGATCAGCTTCGATCCATTGAAGAATCCGAAGAGCTTGTCCGTGAAATCCCTGGGGCAGTCTTGAAGGTCATGGATGGAACCGGACATCTAGTTCCTTTGGAAAATCCCGGAGCGCTCGCCGATATGCTGACCAATTGGGCGTGCACCATGGATCAATCGGATCCGGTCCCCTTCAGCCATATGACCCGGTGTTAGACCGTGCGCAAAAAAGCCCTCATCGCCGCGCTCATCCTGTTGGCCCTCGCGGCCTACTTCGTCTTTCACGACACCACGACCGCGCAGCGCCAAGCCATCGCCATGCTGCAGATGCCAAGCGAACCGCATGGCCCCAACGGTTGGGCAGTGGCTTGGTCGAGCGACTACGACGTTCCTTACCGCGAGCTTCCCGGCCTGTACAACGAGGATGTTCGGTCGATGCCGACATGGCTTGCCGATACGCCCAGGCCAAAGGACAAGAATGGTCCTTGGGTCATCTTTCCCCGCGCCGCGGCGAAGCGTTTCCAGCCGCTACCAACGATCACGCCCGCCGAGAAAGATGTGCTTTGCGGGATCACCGTGCCCAACTGCCTGGGCTTTGCCCTTACCCATGCCGATGCGATGGCGGTTGCCTTGCAACGCCATGCACGCATGCTCGCTATGACAGAACAGCTAGTGCACGCCCAAGCGTTGTGGTCCCTGCAACCGCCGGATATTCGGCTTCCTCTGTTCCAGGTCGCCGGCCTGCCGTTGTGGCGCAGCGCCGCCGCGTTGCAGTTTGTGACGGGCCATATGCGGGCAGGCCTGGTCACCGCGTGCAGCGGCGCGCAGGCCATGCGGCAAATGCACCGGAACTCCAATACGCTGATCGGCTCGATGGTGCTGGTGGCCGAATACCGCCGCCTGGCGCGCCTGGCCACTTCGATGATGGCCGAAATGCCGCCGGGCGAGGCGCTGCCGGATGCCTGCATGCGCGCCTTCGACGAACCACAGGACGACGATGTGAACCTGTGCCCCTGGGCCGCGAACGAAGTCCTTGCTCACGGAATACAGGATCCCGGCGCGGCCACGCGCGAAGCATGGGGCGCGCCCCTTCGCCACAACGTCGTCGCTGGCAACCTGGCGCGCCTTTGCACAAAGCAAGCTCACGACGCTGTGATGGCAGACCAGCCGTTTTCCCTCGCTGGGGATTTGTTCGCCCCGCCCAGCGCATTGCAACGCCTCGCGTGGCCACGTAGTGTCGCCCTCGTCGACACGCTTGGCGAATACGACCGCTACGTCGATCGCGAAGCGGAGTACATCGCCATCATCCGGCTGGCCCGCGTGGCGGCATGGTTGCACACGCATCCATCGGCTGAGTCGCTCACGACCCGGCTGGCTACCCTTCCCTCCTACATGGCGCTGCCACCGGCACGCCACCTGGGCGCTGTATGCGACAGCACTTGCATCGCCATGGACGAGCACTGGCCTGTCCAGGATGGCGAGGGGCTCTGGCCAGTTGTCCCGCGCGGCGCACCCGTCACCGCCAGCGACGACACCGCCAGGCCGGGTTGGCCGACCCCCGACTGGGATGTAGGCCTGTCCCAATGGAAGGCCGCCCGCGGGCCCGCACTTCTGGACGTCGATCCCGAACCCCATGCCTCGTCCGCCGACACCTGCGTGATGCGCGAAACCACGCTTGTGTTCGGCATGTACGCTGAAGCCTCTTACTGCTTCGCGGGCAATCCGGGGCGGCTACGGCGCATCCAATTGCAGCCCGACCCCGCAGACTGCCTGGCCATTCAAAGCGCAGCCAATGCCGTATTCCCAGCCGCCCACGTGATGGCCCTGCAATCGTCGGCTTCCCGTTCGGCGGTATGGACAGTGGACAGCCAGACCATCGCCAGATATAGCGCGGCGATGCGCCTTAGCCGCTTGGCCCTCAATGAACTCGCCCCGGACGGCGACGCGATGCGCATGCACGAAACATCCTGTGTTATTACCCTCATGCCGGCGACCACAGTCGCTAACCGCCCAAGAAATGGCTAAACGCCATCGAAAATGCCACAATTAGCGGCTAATGCCTGCTTACCTGCACCAACAACCGCCCCCAGAGACACAGTGAAGACCCCCCAAGGCCTGCAGGCGCTGATCGACGACGGCGTCATTGATGAAGTGCTGCGACCACTCAAGAGTGGCAAGGAAGCGGCGGTATACATTGTGCGCAGCGGCGACGAAATACGCTGTGCGAAGGTCTACAAAGACCTCGCGCAACGCAGCTTCCAGCAACGCGTGCAGTATCAGGAAGGTCGCAAGGTACGAGGCAGTCGCCAGGCGCGAGCGATCGGCAAGGCCAGCAAGTACGGGCGCAAACAGCAGGAAGTAGCCTGGAAGAACGCCGAGGTGGATGCACTCTACCTATTGCGCGACGCTGGCATGCGTGTGCCGGAGCCCTATGGCTACTTCCACGGTGTACTGGTGATGGAACTGGTCACCGACGCCGAAGGCTCCTCCGCACCACGCCTGGGTGAGGTTGAACTCAGTGCGCAGACGGCGCGCGAATACCATCGTGTACTGGTACAGCAGGTGGTGCGAATGCTATGTACTGGGCTGATTCATGGCGATCTGTCGGCGTACAACGTATTGGTCGGCCCGGATGGGCCGGTCATGATCGATTTTCCCCAAGTCGTCAGCGCCTCGGGCAACAATGCGGCGCGCGCGATGCTGTTGCGTGACGTCAACAACCTCACGGCACATCTTGGACGTTGGGCACCCGATCTGTTTGACACGTGGTACGGCGAAGAGATGTGGGCATTGTTCGAGGCTGGTGAGCTTCGGCCCGATTCGGAACTCACCGGCGAATTCGAGCCAGACGAGTCCGAGGTAGACCTCGACAGCATCCGACAGTCCATCAATGATGCACGTGAAGAAGCGCTGATTCGACAGCAGGGCCGCGAGGCGGCGGCGGAAGAATAGACTTCCCCGATAACTTGCCCTAATCACCCTGCCCGGGCCCATCCCGTCGCCGCCCTACGCCAGGCACGATCATCCCGACGCGTTTGCGATAGTCGTCGTAAGCGGAGCCGAAGTAGGCAAGCAGGTCGCGCTCTTCATGCGCGATCCCGATGAAGATATAGGCGGTCATGCCTGCCGCGAACAGTAGATGGCTCATGGTTAAGTGCGGCGTTGCCCAGAAGGCAACAAGGAAGCCCAGGTAAAGCGGGTGGCGCACCCAGCGGTAGAGCAGCGGTTCGCGCAATTGCGGGGGGCGATCATCCCGCGCATGACCGTGGTGCCATGCCTGGCTCAGTCCGAACAGCTCGAAGTGATTAATAAGGAAGGTGCTTAGCAACACGACTGCCCAGCCCATGGCGAACACCGCCCAGATCAACGGCGCGGCGGCGCTTCCGCGCACGTCCCAGATCGTGCCTCCAAGCGTATGCCAATAGCGGAGCATGATCGCCAGGGCGACAGTGGCTGCCAGCACGTAGATCGATCTTTCGACCGACGTCGATACGACTCGGGTCAAGCGCGCTTTGAACCCGGGTCGCGCCATGACGCTGTGCTGAATTCCGAACAAGGCGATAAGGAGCAGGTCGAACCCGATGGCCTGTGCCACCGGCGTGCCGTTGACCGCGTCGTTGATCGTCGTTGGAAATATCCCGACGTCGCCGACGAAGGCAATCAGCCACAGGAAACTGGCGAGAAAGAGAACGTACGCAATAAGGGCAAAGCCCACCGCCAACATGCGTTGCATAAGCTTCCCCCATCGGAGAGGCATCCACGCTATCACGGATAGTCGGGCGACCCACATCGTTCATCCGCCCTATTCGTTCGCTATGTTGCGCCGTATCTTCCCTGCTATCTTCGGCAGACAAAGCCGATGGAAACGTCAGCCAAATGGTTCAAAATTACTGGATGGTTTGCCCATGAGCCTCACCAGCCCCGCCGAGCGCGATGAGCTGAACCGGTTGTTGCAGCAGGCCGCCCGCAACGACCAGAAGGCGTTTGCCGAACTCTACAAACGCACATCGGCCAAGCTGTTCGGCGTTTGCCTGCGGATGCTTCACGACCGCGGCGAGGCTGAGGAAGTACTTCAGGAGACCTACACCACGGTGTGGCGGCGGGCTGCCAGTTTCGACTCCGCCAAGGCCAGTGCGATCACCTGGCTGGTCACGCTTTCTCGAAACAAGGCGATCGACCGGCTCCGCCAGCATCGCGAGGAAACGCTGGACGACCCCTCGAAACTGAACGAGACCGCCGACGAACAGCCAACGCCGGCCGCCGGCGCGGAAACCAGCCAGGAATACCAACGGCTCCAGCAATGCCTCGAGGAACTGGAGCCTCAACAGCAGAATTCGGTACGTGAAGCCTTTTTCACCGGAGCTACGTATAACGAATTAGCGGCGCGCTGCAGGGTGCCGCTGGGAACCATGAAAAGCTGGATCCGCCGCAGCCTGATGCAACTTCGCACGTGCCTTGAACAATGAATACGCCTTTCGAAGACGGCAACACCCTGCGTTACGCCGAGTACGTGCTCGGCGTGCTCGACGCCGACGCGCGTGCCGACGTGGCGCGCGAAGTGCTCGGTTCGGATGAAGCCGCCACCGCGGTGGCCTTGTGGCAGCGCCGTCTCATACCCCTGGCCGACACGATCGGTGAAGTCACCCCGCCGCCCTATGTGTGGGCGCGAATCCAGGATGCCCTGCAACTGGAGACACCGGCCAGGGTAACGCCGCGCAAGAGCCTGTGGAACAACCTGCAGTTGTGGCGCTGGCTCGGCATCGGCGCCGGCGCGATGGCCGTGGCACTGCTGGTGGTGGTGGTATCCCTGCCCCACCCCACGCCTACGCCAGCGGCGCTCAACGCCGGTTACATGGCTTCCACCATCCAGCAGGACAACGGCTCCGCCGGCTGGACCGCCACGATGGATCTGGAGCATTCCCGGATGGTGGTGGTACCGGCAACGCCCGTGGCCTTCGAGCAAGGCCGTGCACCGGAGCTGTGGCTTATTCCCGCCGGGGGCAAACCCATCTCGGTGGGCATGATCGCCCGCGACAAGCCCACTACGCTGGTGCTAGATCCGGCCCTCCTGGCCCAACTGGGGCCCACGGCCGTCCTCGCCGTGTCGGTCGAGCCGATCGGCGGCTCGCCGACCGGTCAACCCACCGGTGCCGTGATCGGCAAGGGTGAGATCGGTGCCGCGCCGAATCCCGTCGGCGGCAAGGTGGCCATGGGCGGCCACGGTCAGGCGGCTCGCACCCGGGCTTAACCAGGTTCATCCGGCCTGCATCCGGGCCGCCACTTGGACCGTATCTGTCTATGACCCGTAGACAGGTACGTTTCCATGGCAAGCCCTCGACTGACCCTGATATCGCTGCCTGCCGGGACCGAGCCGCAAGCTGCACGCAGCTCTTGGCTGGTCCGCACCGTGCGCAACTGGTTCGATACCGGCGTGACGGTGGAGGTCGATGAGAGCCGCGAGGATAAGATCGACTGGCTGCGCGCCGCGCCCTTCGTGGCGATGCACCTGGCATGCCTGGGGGTGATCTGGGTGGGGGTTTCGCCCATCGCGCTGATCGTGGCTGGGTCGCTGTACGTCGTGCGCATGTTCGCCCTGACCGCGTTCTACCATCGCTACTTCTCGCACCGCACGTTCCAGACCTCTCGTGCGGTGCAGTTCGTGTTCGCGTTGATCGGCGCCTCCTGCGTGCAGCGCGGGCCGCTTTGGTGGGCGGCGCATCATCGCCATCATCATCGCGTTACCGACACGGCTGCCGATCCACATTCGCCTCACGTCCACGGGTTCCTGTGGAGCCATGTGGGCTGGTTCCTGACGCCGAGGAATTTCCGCACCGACCTGTCACGCGTGCCGGACCTGGCGAAATGCCCCGAGCTGCGCTGGCTCGATCGCTATGACATCGCCATTCCGGTGGTGCTGGCCGTTCTGCTTTATCTACTGGGCGTGCTTCTGCATCACATCGCGCCGGCGCTGGGTACCAGCGGCGGCCAGATGCTGATCTGGGGCTTCTTCGTCTCGACCATCGTGCTCTTCCACGCCACCGTCACGATCAACTCGCTGGCCCACCGCTTCGGCAAGCGCCGCTTCGATACCAAAGACGACAGCCGTAACAATCTCTGGTTGGCGCTGCTGACGTTTGGCGAAGGCTGGCACAACAACCATCACTTCTTCCCCGGTTCCAGCCGGCAGGGTTTCCATTGGTGGGAAGTGGATCTCACCTGGTACGGATTGAAGCTGATGTCGGCGCTTGGCCTGGTGCGCGGTTTGAAGCCGGTGCCGGCGTGGGTGTTGACCCGGGCGCTGAGCTGAGCCATGCGCATCGCCGTCGTTGGATCAGGCATCGCAGGGCTTGCGTCGGCTTGGCTGTTGTCCCGCCGGCACGATGTCACGCTGTTCGAGTCTGGCAGCTATTTCGGCGGCCACACGCATACCCATGACGTGCAGCAGCACGGCCGCCGCTATCGCATCGACAGCGGCTTCATCGTCCACAACCGGAGTCACTACCCTCTTCTTACCCGGATGTTCGATCAGCTGGGCGTGGCGTCACAACCCACCACGATGAGCTTTTCGGTGCACAGCCAGGCCAGCGGGCTGGAATACAACGCCACTACGCTCAATACGTTGTTCTGTCAGCGGCGCAATCTGTGCTCACCACGGTTCATCGGCATGGTTCGCGACCTGATGCGGTTCTATCGCCAGGCGCCTGCCCTGCTCGACTTGCCGGGGGAAGGTCCCACGCTGGGTGACTACCTACTTGAACACCGCTACGGCGCCGCCTTCCGCGATGAGCACCTGGTGCCGATGGCGTCAGCGCTATGGTCGTCGCCGGCCGCGCAGATCCTGGGCTTTCCGGCTCGTTACCTGGTGCAGTTCATGGCCAATCACCAGATGCTGCAGATGAGCGATCGCCCGCAGTGGCGCGTGGTGAGGAGCGGTTCATCCACCTACGTGCAGGCGATGCGCGAGCGTTGGACGGTGCGCGAACGCCTGCAGTGCGCGGTGCGCTCGATTCGCCGCAACGCCGAAGGTGTCGAAATCACCAGCCCCGCCGGCATGGAACATTTCGATCACGTCGTGCTGGCCTGTCACAGCGATCAGGCACTTGCCTTGCTCGAAGATGCCGACGACGGCGAAGCATCCATCCTCGGTGCGATCGCTTACCAGGCCAACGACACCGTGCTGCACACCGATGCCAGCGTGCTTCCGAAGCAACGCAAGGCGTGGGCTGCGTGGAACGCATGGCTGCCACGCGACCCCGACGAGGCGTGCACGGTCAGCTACTGCATGAACCTGCTGCAGGGCATCGAGTCAGCCGAGCCCTTCGTGGTCACGCTAAATCGCACCGCGGCGATCGAACCGGACAAGATCCTGGCCCGCATGCAGTATCACCACCCGGTCTACAGTCACGCTGCCGTGGCGGCGCAGAGGCGCAAACCAGTGATCCAGGGTCGGCGCCACACCTGGTTTGCCGGCGCGTATTGGGGCTGGGGGTTCCATGAGGACGGCATGCGAAGCGCCGTTGAGGTAGCGACGGCGCTGGGCGTGAGCTGGCCGCTGGGTGAGGCATCTGCCCCTGTGGTGGAATCCCGTGCCGGGGGGATCGCTGCGTGAATATCGAAGCGACCGGACCCCTTGCAAGCGCCGTGTACGAAGGCGTGGTGCGCCATCGTCGACTCGCGCCCCACCCCCATGTCTTCGATTACCGCATCGCCCAGCTCTACCTGGACCTGGATGAAGTCGATCACGTATTCAAGCATCGCTGGCTTTGGTCGAAGGATCACGGCAACGTCGCACAGTTCCGTCGCAAGGACTATCTCGGCCCCCTCGATCTACCATTGGCTGAAGCCGTGCGGCAACGCGTCGAAAATGCCACGGGCCACCGGCCGGTCGGTCCGATCAGGCTGCTGACCCATCTGCGCTACTTCGGGCTGGTGTTCAACCCGGTCAGCTTCTACTACTGCTATGCCGAGGACGGGGTAAGCCTGGTCTGCATCGTGGCGGAGATCACCAACACGCCCTGGAAGGAACGCCACGCCTACGTGCTGCCGATCGAGGCCGCTCAGGTGCGGGGAATCTCGTTGCATTGGGCCTTCCCGAAGACCTTCCATGTGTCGCCATTCATGCCGATGGCGCGCGAGTACGACTGGAGCTTCACCACGCCAGGCGACCAGCTGCGCGTGCACATGGATGTGCTTCGCGATGGCGAGCGTGAGTTCGATGCCACGCTCGTGCTGCAACGCAAGCCCTTGACCGGTGCATCCCTGGCCCGCGTGCTTTGGCGCTATCCGCTCATGACCGCGCAGGTAGTCGGCGCCATTCACTGGCAGGCGCTGCGGCTATGGCTCAAGCGCAACCCTGTCCACGATCACCCTGCCGTTTCCTGACGTTACCCAGAGGTTTCCATGAACGATATCGCCAAGGCTGCCGGCTACGAAAGTCCGAGGATGGGCGGCTTTGACCGCCTGCTCCGCCGGCAACTGCTCGGCCAACTGAGCCAGTTGCGGCACGGGGGCCTGCTGCTGACCGAAGACGGCGAGCAGCTTCCATTCGGGGACGCCGCCGCGGAGCTGCAGATCCGCATGGACATTGTCGATCCGGCGTTCTACCGCGCCATTGCCATCCATGGCAGCGTGGGCGCTGGCGAGGCTTATATGGATGGACTATGGCGCTGCGATAACCTGGTTGGCCTGGTGCAACTGCTGGTGCGCAACCGCGACATGCTCGACGGCATGGAGAGTGGCCTGGCTCGCCTTGGTGGCATGGCCATGCGAGGTTGGCATGCGCTGCGCCGCAATACACGCGATGGCAGCCGCCGCAATATCGCTGCGCACTACGACCTGGGCAATGACTTCTTCGGCCTGTTCCTGTCGCCGGACCTCATGTATTCGTCGGCGATCTGGGCAGACGAAGCCGATACGCTCGATACTGCCTCTACACGCAAGCTCGAGCGCATCTGCCAGAAGCTCGATCTCAAACCCACCGACCGGGTCATCGAGATCGGAACTGGATGGGGAGGCTTCGCCTTATACGCCGCGCAGCATTTTGGCTGCCATGTCACCACCACCACGATTTCGCGCGAGCAGCATGCGCTGGCAAGCGAGCGCGTAACGGCCGCGGGCCTGGGTGACCGCGTGAGCCTGCTGCTGAAGGACTATCGCGATCTTGAAGGCCAGTACGACAAGCTGGTCTCGATCGAGATGGTCGAGGCGATCGGAGCGCCATACCTGGAAGTCTACTTCGAGAAAGTCGGCAGCCTGCTCAAGCCCGATGGCCTGGCGTTGCTGCAGGCGATCACCATCGAAGATCACCGCTACGCGCAGGCGCTGGCGTCGGTCGACTTCATCAAGCGCCATGTATTTCCCGGCAGCTTCATCCCATCGATCAACTCGCTTGTGGCTGCCAAGACCCGAAGCAGCAACCTGGCGTTAGCCCAATTGGATGACTTCGGCCACTCGTATGCGTTGACCCTGAAAGCCTGGCGTGAACGCTTCATGGCGCATCTTCCCCTGGTGCGCGCGCAGGGCTTCGACGAACGCTTCATCCGCATGTGGGAATTTTACCTGGCGTATTGCGAGGGGGGATTTCGCGAACGTTCGATCGGCGTGGCGCATCTGTTGCTGGCCAAGCCGGGCTATCGCCGGGCGGCGTGGCTGCCCGCATGAAGTTCTGGGCCAGCCTTATCGGTTATCAGTTGGTCTGGTTCGCGGCCGTGATCGGCGCCGGGCACGGGTTGGCGTGGCCAGGGGTCGTTGGCATGCTGCTTTACGCCGCGTGCCAGCTGGCTGCCATACGTCACTACAAAACCGACTTGTCCCTGATGGCCACGGCCATCGTTCTGGGGCTGCTGGTCGACGGCGGATTGATCCGTGCCGGGCTCGGCAGCTATGCCGCGCCATGGCCGTCTGCCATGTGGGCGCCGGCATGGATTCTTGCCTTGTGGGCAACGTTCGCGTTGACCTTCACCCAGTCACTTCGCTGGCTGCAGGAACGTCTCTGGGCGGCTGGCCTCCTCGGTTTCATTGGCGGCCCGCTGGCCTATCTGGGGGCCTCGCGAGGCTGGCAGGTGGTGAGCTTTGTCGATCCTGCATGGCGGGCCTTGTTGTGGCTCGGTATCGGCTGGGGGCTGGCGACACCGACATTGGCATGGCTGGCCAGGCGCTGGTCGATCGATGCGGTCCTGGCACCGAATTCCTTACAGGCAGATACACCATGAATTCCTGGACCCAGCTTGCCGTGCTGTGGCTGCTCGCGGTAACCATGATGACCCTGGGCTGGCTGTGGCAACGGTCGCGCACCAACGCCGGCATCGTCGATGTGCTGTGGGCTGGTGGGACGGGTGGGAGCGCGGTGCTGTTCGCCTTGCTGGGCGATGGCAGCCTGTGGGCACGCCTAGCCGCGGCCGTGCTGGGCGGCCTGTGGGGGTTGCGACTCGCCGCGCATCTATGGAAACGGGTTCGCGGCGAGCCGGAGGACGGCCGCTACCAGAACCTGCGCGCGCATTGGCATGGCAGCCAGCTGAAGTTCTTCCTGTTCTTCCAATTTCAGGCCTTGCTGATCGTGCTGTTCTCGCTGCCGTTCCTGGCGGTGGCACGCAACGGGCGCGGGTTAGGTCCGTGGCTGCTGGCAGGCATGGCGATCTGGCTGGTGAGCGTGATCGGGGAATCGATCGCCGACCGGCAGTTGGCCCGCTTCCGGGCTGATCCGGCAAATCGCGGCCACACTTGCCGCGATGGCCTGTGGCGCTATTCGCGTCACCCCAACTACTTCTTCGAATGGGTGCATTGGTTCGCCTATATCTGCATGGCCGTCGGATCACCGATCGCGTGGCTGGCCTGGGCCGGTCCAGTGGTGATGTACGTCTTCCTGCGCTGGATCAGCGGCATTCCATATACCGAGACGCAGGCATTGCGCAGCCGCGGTGACGACTACCGCGCCTATCAACGAGTCACCCCCATGCTTATTCCCTGGTTTCCGAAAAGGAGCTCGCCATGAACACCGCCGCCACGACATTCGACGACCGGCCACAGGAGAGCCCCGCTACCGGTCTGCTAGGCCTGGCCGAACGAGGCTGCCTGCCCGATGCGTTGCTGAGGAAGGGCATTCGCCGTCTATGCGCGCAGCGTCTGCGCGAGGAAATGACGGGCGGCCTGGATCAGCAGGCAGCGCGCTACGCCGACCGCATCAACATGCTGCGGCGTAGCCCGGTGGCGATCCACACCGACGCCGCCAACGCGCAGCATTACGAACTACCACCAGCGTTCTTCGAGCTGTGCCTGGGCAAGCGCCTGAAGTATTCCGGCTGCTACTACCCGCGCGGGGATGAATCGCTTGACCAGGCCGAAGAGGCCATGCTCACGCTCTGTGGCCAACGCGCGGAACTTGCCAATGGCCAGAAGATCCTTGAACTCGGCTGCGGCTGGGGCTCGTTTACGCTGTGGGCGGCCGAACGCTATCCAGACGCCAAGATCGTGGCTGTCTCCAACTCCAACCAGCAGCGCCAGCATATCGAGAGGCAATGTCGCCTTCGTGGTCTGTCCAACGTGAGTGTGATCACCCAGGACATCAACGGGCTTGAACTGGATGCCGGGCGGTTCGATCGCTGCGTCTCGATCGAGATGTTCGAGCACATGCGCAACTACGAGATCCTGCTAGGCCGCATCGGCGGCTGGCTGCGCCCGGGAGGCAAGCTGTTCGTGCACATCTTCGCGCACAAGACCTTGATATACCCGTTCGAGACTGCGGGCGACGACAACTGGATGGGCCGGCACTTCTTTACCGGCGGCCTGATGCCGGCATCGGACACCCTGCTGTGGTTCCAGCGTGAACTGAAGATCGACCAGCGCTGGCATGTCGATGGCACGCACTACCAGCGCAGCGCCAACCACTGGCTGGCCAACCAGGACAGGCACAAGGATCAGGTCATGGCTACCCTTGCCGATGCCTACGGCAGAAAGGCCGCGCCGCTGTGGTTCCATCGCTGGCGCATGTTCTGGATGTCCTGTGCGGAACTCTTCGGTTACGCCGACGGCCAGGAGTGGCTGGTGGCGCACTACCGCTTCGTGCGGCCGTGATAGTGGCCGCCTGCTATCCCATCCAGATCGGAGTTACCGCATGAATATACTGAAGAAGCTCCTGATCGCTTGTGGGCTGGCCCTCGTCGGCGCTTGCGTTCACGCCAGCAGCCTGCCACCGATCAAGCCGGTAGAACACGTTGACCTGCCCCGCTTCATGGGTGCCTGGTATGTGATTGCCTCCATCCCCACACCCTTCGAGAAGAAAGCCTATAACGCGGTCGAAACCTACACGATGCAGCCGGACGGCAATATCTATACGGCGTTCCGCTTCAACAATGGTTCGTTCGATAGCCCGGTGAAGACGATCCATTCCACGGCCTTCGTGAAGGCCGGTAGCGGCAATGCGGTGTGGGGCGTGCAGATATTCTGGCCAGCCAAGGCGCAATACATCGTGGCCTACCTCAAGGACGACTACAGCCAGACCATCGTCGCCCGTGACGCCCGCGACTACACCTGGATCATGGCGCGCACACCCTCCATTTCCCAGGCCGACTACGACGCACTGGTGAACGTTGTCAGGCAGCTGGGTTACTCGATCAAGGACCTACGCAAGGTTCCACATCAGTGTGTGGACGCCGGCACCCCGAACTGGTGCGCTGCGCCGTAAGGAGTGAACCTGTAGCCAGGGAAGAAGCGCACTGCCACGATCAGAACGTCGCGCGCAGCGTCAGCGCATAACGGGTGTCGTTCACGTACCAGGAAGTGATGTGCTTGCCCGATCCATTCTGATACATGATCGTGCGCTGCTCGGCGTTATTGAGGTTGTTCATCTCCACGCCGAGCTTCACGTGCTCGTTGAACGAGTAGAAGATCGAACCGTCCAGCTGTCCATAGGCATCGGCGAATACCGGCAGCTTCCACGGAATGTTGTTGTCGGTACCGTTGTAGCCGTTCGGGCCGATCGACAGCAGATACTGGCTGCGCCAGTTGTAGGCCAGCCGGACCTGCCACGGACCGTGCTCGTAGAAGCCAGCCACATTAAGGGAATCCCTCGACAGGCCATCCGCCGGGAGGCTGCCGAATGTGGAGCCATCGGTATCCACTGGCACCGCGGTAGTCTCGTTCGGCACATGGGTCCTGCTCCGGATGTAGGTGTAGTTCACCGACATGCCGAAGCCCTTGATCGGCAGGAAATCGAAGAACTGATTCCAGCCCAACTCCGCGCCATCGATCGTCGCCTTGCCGACGTTTACAGGGTGAGTGATCAGATACTGATAGTTGTTGCCGTCGATACCTGGATACGCCACGAACTGCGACTCGTTGCGGAAATAGTCGCTTATCCCCTTGTGGAACAGGCTCACCCAGGCCATGCCGCCGTGGTCCTGGTCGAAGTACCACTCCAGCGACAGATCGAACTGGTTAGCCTTCATCGGCGTCAGGTACGGATTGCTGGTGGTGGACGTGCCCGTCAGTGTCAGCTTGTCGGTCGGCAGGGTGGTGGTGCCGGGCGGCGGCGTATAGCCTGACAACACGGCGGCATTGAGAATCTGATAGGCCTGCATCTGGCTGAAGTCCGGCCGCGCGATCGCCTTGGAAAAGGCAAAACGCGTGATCAGGTTCGGAGCGAACTCCCACTTCACGTTCAAGCTGGGCAGGATGTCGGTGTACTCGTTGCGGGCGTTGATGGGAGTGGACTGGCCCGCGCCCAGATAGGGCGCAAACGCCTGGTTGGGATACGTCAGGAAGCCTTCGGCGGCATTCCTGGTCTTCACCGCACGCACGCCGACGTTGCCGCTCAGATTGGCATCGTCCACCCCGAAGTCGAGCATGGCGTAAGCCGCGTAGGTTTTTTCGTGCTGAAGATTGGTGTGCGAGGCATCGAGCAACGTGGGCTTGTACGGGACGTCATAGCCGCTGCCGGCGATGTAATACGGAATGGCGCCGTTGTGGATATCCGCGTAGCTACCCGGGTAGCCAAGCGCGGTCGACGGGACCGGTGCGTAGAACGCCCCTGGTATGCCGGCGTCGCCCCGGTAGAAATTCTTGAACGTGTCCAGATGCACCAGGCTGGAATTGACCGTGCCATTCAAGTCCAGGCCGGGCATGGCACCGCCGGGTATGGCCCAGCCCTGCATCCAGGTCTGGAACACGGGCACCCAGTTATAGCCGGTATCGATGTTGTCGGCATTACGGTTGGTCAGGCGCACGCCTGCCCTCACCCCCTGCACGAACCCGTCGACGAAACTGTGCGAGATGTCGGTGCGCCAGGCCAGTTCCTTCGCATAGTTCTGATCCTGGTGATCCATGGTGAATCCCCAGTAGTAATTGGCGGGATTACCGGTGAAGTTGGAATCGACGCCAATGTGCGGCGGGTTTTTACCGTTCAGGGCCACATCGATGTAGGGCACGTTGGTGCCCAGCGCCACCGTGGAATCCAGACTGTTGGTGGTGGCCTTGACGAACTGCACGGAGCTGGTGAGCTCAGTGCTCGTACCCAGCCGCCACTTCATCCCGGTGGTGAAGTCCGTGGTCTTGGAGTGGCTGTCGGATGCGCGGATATCGGTGCCCATCGGCATGCCGCCGTTCTGCGTGAGGCGACCGGACTGGAACACCCCGCCATTGATCTGGCTCGGCTGGCTGGCGTCCACCGTCACCTGGGTTGGGTCGTTGCTCACGAAGATCGCATCCTCGTTCCAGACTTCGTGGTATTTGCTCTGGAACGCGGTGGCGTAAAGGTCAAGATTGTCGCTGGGACGCCACTGGAAGGCCAGGTAGGCACCATCGCGCTTGCGATCGTACAGCAGGGTGCGCCAGTCGGCGCCGCGCGGCACCCAGGTACCGGCTGCGTTCTTGAAGAACGGACGCACGAACAGTCCATCCGTACGCGTGGACAGTTGGGAATCGGCGATGTCGACGAGGAAACCCATTTCCCCGAGGCTGGTGTTCCAGCGATTGCTGTAGAGCACCGAGCCGGATGGCTTGTACTTCTTGGCGAAGTCGCCGTAGTTCTCGCTGGCTGAAACGGCGATCTTCTGCCCCTGGAAGTCGAAGGGCATGAAGGTGCGCAGGTTCACCGTACCGCCCAGGCCGCCCTCGATCATCGCGGCCGTCTGGTTCTTGAAGACGTCGACGCCGGACATCAACTCCGAGGGCACATCCTGGAAACTGAGGGCGCGCCCGCCATTGGCGGAGAAACTGTCGCCACCATTCAATTCCGAACGCACCTGCGTGAGGCCGCGCACCTGCACACCATTGCCTTCGGCAGAGAAGTGTTCCGGATCTCCTTGGGAGAGGAAATGGTCGATGGTGACGCCGGGAATGCGCGAAAGGGTTTCAGTGACGCTGCGATCCGGCAGCGCGCCGATGTCCGTTGCGGATAACGAATCGACGAAGGTGTCGGCGTCGCGTTTGACGTCCTGCGCCTTCTCCACTGATGCGCGGATGCCGGTCACGGTGACGCCTTCGAGGTCCTTGGCGTCCTTTTTCTTGTTTTTCGCATCGGCGGGCTTGGCCTGGTCCCCGGCCTGGCTTTGCGCCTGGTCCTGGGGCGGGGCCGCCTGCTGGGCGCGAGTGCTCAGTGGCGCATAGAGCAGCGCCATGCCTATGGCCACGGCCGCGGAAAGACGCGCCAGTGGCAAGGAATGCTGGGCCACATAGGCATTTTTTTCGCGCACAGTCTTAATCATGGTCTACCCTCTCCCCGTCTTCCCGCTGGCCATTGGCCGAAACTGCAGGCTTCATAGCACCAGGTCCCCCGACCCGGTGGCTGCGTCAGGCCGGATTAGGGGCCCTGGCAACGTCACGTCCTGCTTGGTGGTGGCGCATGCTGTATTGCGCTGTCGTGACGCACAATTACGAAATTGATGGCCGTGGGTAACGTTTCTTCGTTTGCGGTTGCCACATCGGGCGGTGAAAACCCCTGCTCCCGGCTAATTTCCTGGGCCATTGACGGTGCCGGGGGCGGCTGCCCGGTAGGTGAAATCCCGCATCACCACACTGCCCTCGCCCGCGCTGTAGACGCCAATCCTCAGGCTCAGGAATCCACCAAACACGTTGTGGTGGATGCCCGAAACCTCCATGCGAAGGCCGTGCAGTTGCCAGGTTTTTCCGTTGTCGACCGAGTAGTGGTACGTCACGACGTGATCCTGATTGGTCACGCGTATGCGCAAACTCGATGCCTGCATCGGTACGCGCATCCAGGTTTGATCCTCCGCGCACGTAAAGGTTTTCAGCGCACGATCGCGCCGCGAAAGGCCGATGCCGACGAAGGCCTTGGGGTTGTAGAACAGCAGCAGACCGCCTTCGGCCTCGCCCTCCAGATCGACAGTGACCTCGGCCACATAGCTGCGGTCGCCTGGCAGGCACGTTAGAGGCGATGAATCCATCGGAGAGCTGCCCTTGGCGGCCAGGCGCAGGCCGTGCGCCTCATAGCTCACCCGCTTCATCTCTTCAGGCTTGGGATCGAACAGGCTCCACTGCACGCCGAACTTGCGACTGCTGAAGTCGTCCGACAAGGCAAGGCCGTTCGGTCCGCTCGCGCCGCCTTTCGGCTTGGGCAGGGGCCTGGACAGATCGCCGCCCTTGGCCCTGAACCAGCCATCGCTGGTCCACTCGATCGGCTCCAGCAATGTCTGGCGCCCAAGCGTGCGGAATCCGTTTTCGTAGCCGTGGTAGACCATCCACCAATCGCCGGCCGGCCCTTCCACTAGCGTCGCGTGCCCGCGTGACCACCATGGCTCGGCGGCGCTGGCCGTGTGCACCAGCGGGTTGTGTGGGCAATGTTCCCATGGGCCATGGATGGAGCGGGAACGTGCGGCGATCACCATATGGCTGGTCGGCGGACCCGCGGTGCCACCGACGGCCGTGACAAGATAAAACCATTCACCATGCCGCAGCAGCTTGGGGCCTTCCGGGGCGAAATCCTCCACGATCCAGTCGTCAGGGTAGCGCCAAGGGGCGTAGGCCGGCTCGAGCTTGCCATCCGCGGCGAGGCCATCGTCGGTGAGCCGCACGCGGCGGATACCGTTGACGAACAGGTAGCGCTTGCCGTCCTCGCCCACGACGTGTCCCGGGTCGATGCACCCATCGATATGCAGGTCGATCGGATCGCTCCAGGGCCCATGGATATCGTCGGCCCAGATCACGTACAGCGCCCACCCCCGGTCGCCGGCGCCGGCCGGGATGTAGATGAAGTAACGTCCATCGTGCTTGCACAGGTCAACGGCGAATACGGTGCCCAGCGGCTTGGTCAGCGCCGCGGTAACCGGCACCCAGTTCACAAGGTCGGTGGAGTGCCAGATCACCAGGCCCGGGCAGGCCTGGAACGGCGTAAACGTCATGTAGTAGTCGCTGCCATCCTTCAGGATGGTGGGATCGGGATGATCCCCGGCAACGATCGGATTCACATAGCTGCCATTGCCCAAGTCGGCCGTTCGCTGCCCTTCTATACCTGCGCGCTGCTGGGCACTCTTTCGAGTGGGTTGTTGGCTGGCCATGGCCGCCCCCATGGAAAACGGCGCTGCGGCCGTTCCTGCCAGCATCAACTTGATGACCTCTCGACGAGAACCATCCACCATAAAAACTCCCCGGCATGCACCATCCACAAGCACTGGATTGTGCATGGCGCGAGGAGATGTCCAGCTTATGAAAGTCGCCGCGCGCGGTTGCTTTTTTTAGTCAATGAACGCAGTTGATGGCGATAGCCGGCGTCACCGAGCGGTTCGTGTTGTGACCACCGGCCAGCACGCGCACGCCCAGCAGCACTACGCAACGGGGGCAGATCTTAAGACGCGCTCTCCGTCGGTGTAATGATGCGTATCGGCCGCGTTCCGATCTTTGCTCCAGTGACCTCATCGATGGCCACGGGTTTGATCTCCGTACCTGTTTCCGCGTCGAGGAAGCGCGTCACCTCGCCGCCACCGCGGTACTGGCGTCCCCATGCGCCGATCATGAAGAGCACGGGCAGGAAATCGCGGCCGGCTGGCGTAAGCAGATATTCCTCGCGCGGAGGATGCTCCGAGTAGCGGTTTTTCTCCAGCAATCCCTCCTCGGTCAGGGTAGCCAGCCGCCGGGCCAGGATCGTCGGGGCGATACCCAGGCTCTTTCGGAATTGGTCGAAGCGCGTGAGACCGGCATGGGCGTCCCGCAGGACCAGGATGCTCCAGGCGTCGCCCGCCACCGCCAGGCTCCGCGTGATCGTGCATGGCTCGTTACAGCTATTTTTTGCGTTCATATCATTTTGATAGTGACTTACTCTCGAATCGATAGTATAGTCCATTTCGAATTGATAGTGACTATCCGTAACGAGCCACCCACCTGGAGCTTTGAAGCATGAGTAAGAACGGTATCGCCCTGGTCACGGGGGCATCTTCAGGCATCGGCGAGGCCACGGCAGAGCGGCTGGTCAGGGCTGGCTATAAGGTTTTCGGCACCAGCAGGCGCGCTGCCCCAGCAGGAAAGCGGCCGTTTGAGATGCTCCCCCTGGACGTCAACCGGGACGAATCGGTTGAGGCACTCGTAAAAGAGGTCATTCAGCAGGTCGGCCGCATCGACCTGCTCGTCAATAACGCTGGGTTCGGGGTGGCACCGGGCGGTGCAGAAGAAAGCTCCATCGAGCAGGCGCAAGCGATCTTCGACACCAACTTCTTTGGGGTGGTCCGGGTGACGCGCGCCGTCGTGCCTCATATGCGGCGCCAGGGAAGCGGCCGCATCCTCAACATGGGTTCAGTCCTCGGGTTCCTGCCCATGCCGTACGGGGCGCTGTACGCTGCAACGAAGCACGCGATCGAGGGATATTCCGAATCGCTTGACCACGAGTTGCGTACGCACGGCATCCGGGTCTCGGTCATCGAACCGGCTTACACGAAGACGCCATTCGACGCGAATTTTCTCGAACCCGACTCCAAACTCGACGTGTACCGCGAAGTGCGCGAGGCAGTGAGCAGGCGGGTGCAGGAGGTCATGACAACAGCCACCGACCCCCGAGTCGTGGCCGAGGTGGTGCTAAAGGCCGCTATCGCCGCTCGCCCGAAACTTCGGTATCCCGCAGGCAGCCTCGCAAGTCGCCTGCAATGGCTGCGCCGATTTGCCCCGGTGGGACTGGTGGACACGGTGCTTCGAAAGGATCTGCGACTCGACGGAGCTAAAGCCTGATGAAAGCCTTCATTCTCGAACGCTATGGAAAAAAAAGCGGCGTGCGCGAAAGCGAACTTCCCGAACCAGAACTGCGCGAGGATGAAGTGCTGGTTCAGATCCATGCGGCGGGTGTGAACCTTCTGGACGTCAAGATCCGGAACGGGGAGTTCAAGCTCGTCCTGCCCTATCGCTTGCCGGTCATCTTGGGCCACGACGTGGCCGGTGTCGTAACCCGCGTTGGTTCGCGAGTCCGGCAGTTCAAAGTCGGCGATGAAATCTATGCGCGGGCGGCCGACCATCATATCGGCACGTTCGCACAGTTCATCGCCTTGAACGAAAACGACGTCGCGCCGAAACCCTCCAATCTCACAATGGAAGAAGCGGCATCGCTCCCCCTGGTCGGCTTGACTGCATGGCAGGCTCTGGTTGAACGAGCCGGCTTGCGAAAGGGCCAAAAGGTCTTCATCCAGGCCGGATCCGGTGGCGTCGGCACCATTGCCATCCAGTTGGCCAAGCATATCGGGGCTACGGTAGCCTCCACCACGAGCAATGCCAACCTCGACCTGGTGAAGAACCTCGGCGCGGATGTCGTCATCGACTACAGGAAGGACGACTTCGAGAAAGTGCTGCAGAACTACGACGTGGTCTTGCATAGCCAGGATGCGACAGCGCTGGAGAACTCCCTGCGCGTATTGAGGCCCAGCGGAATGCTCGTCTCCATATCCGGCCCGCCGGACCCCACGTTCGCCAAAGGCATCAGGGCACCGTGGTTCGTTCGACTCATTGTCCGTCTTCTGAGTGCCAAGGTCAGGAAGGAGGCAATCCGTCGCGATCTGAAATATACGTTCCTTTTCATGCGCGCCAATGGACAGCAACTGCGTGAACTGACCAGGCTTGTCGAGAACGGAGCCATCCGTCCCGTGATCGACAAAGTCTTCCCCTTCGAGCAGACCAACCAGGCCTTGGCCTACGTCGAAACAGGTCGCGCAAAGGGGAAGGTCGTCGTCAAGATCAAATAAGTATCCACCCACTGGTGGTCCTGGTCTCCGGCAATCATGCGTGGCGAGCCGGGGGAGACCAAACGGACGCGCTGCTGCTAATGGGCGTTACCTTCCGTGGCTCCGGCCTGCTTTCGCCAGCGCGACGGCGTCACGCCCATGCGTAGCTTGAAGGCCCGCTGGAAGGCGGCCTCGGATTGGTAACCCGCCGCTTCCGCGATCGCTCCCGTTGAGAGCGTCGTTGTTCTGAGCTCGTTCGCCGACTGCGTCATACGGATGTCGGTTAGTAGATCGCTAGCCGACATGCCGAGTTTTTCCTGGAACAACCGGACGAATGTCGCCCGCGACATGTTGCACCTCTCCGCAAGGAGCGGAAGCGTCCACGGGTGGCCGGGGTCGTGAAACATCGCATCCAGTGCTGGAGCCAGTCGCGGGTATCCCGCCAAAGCCAGCAAGCCGCCGGGGGCCTCCTTTGACTCGCTGGCAAACCGCAAGGTCATGGCAAACAAGGCCGTCGACAAGGCGTCCAGCATGGCACGCCCACCCAGGAAATCAGCGCCGCTCTCCGCTTGCATGAGCGCCATGAGGCCGTGCAGCGCCGCGCCGCTTGACTGATGCGTCGATGTTTCAGCGGCCACACCGGTGCGCGCGATGAGACGCGCGGGAAGATAGCGGCGCAGGATCCGCGCGTGCTGTGGGGACAGCACAAAACGTCCGCACAGCATATCCAGGCGTTCGCCCTTCCCTGCGTTCTGGCTGAACACCAGGTTCGCAGCGACACGATTCGTTGCCGGCTTCGCGCGACCTCGGCCACCATCGTTCAAGGTATGCGCTTCGCCGTTGGCCAGCAGCAGGATGTCGCCAGCCTTCAGAACTACTGGGCTTCCTCCATGGGGATCAACCAGTGATGCCGAGCCACTCAGGACGATGTGGTAGGCCATCTCGCCGCTTGCAAAAGCCGCCTGGTCAATGCGCCAGGGCGCGCCGTATTGGCAGCGCAAATCAAGCTGCCCGTGCACTGGCGTCATTTCCAGCAACCGGCTTAGCCAATCGAGTGGTGGAGACATGGTCGGCCCTCTCTTTGAGACTTTTTAGCATAAAATAAAGACATTAGAACATTAACGGGCTCACCAGGGCGACGTAAAGTGCTGGCACCACCTACCGACCCATCTCACGAAGGAAAAACCATGAACGCCCTTCTCCAGCTCTTGGCCAAATCCGGCCTGTTGAAGAAAGACCTCGACTACCACCTGCTTCGTGCTGCGATGGTCGTGATCTTCGCGTGGTTTGGATACGACAAATGGTTTCAATCCGAGATCACGGCACTGGCGCCGCTGATCATGCACGGGCCGCTCATCTCCTGGACGATTCCTGTCTTGGGCATTCACGGCACCGCCATCCTCCTTGGCACCGCCGAATGGACTTTCGGCTCCCTGCTGCTGCTGGGCTTCTGGAACAAGAAGCTGGGCGTGTTGGGTGCCCTCGGCTCCATCGCCACCTTCATCTCCACCCTGTCCATCCTTCCGTTCGTCCCCGATGGTTGGGATGCTGGTGCTGGCGGGTTTCCCGCGATGGCGATGAATGCAGCGTTCCTTCTGAAGGACCTCGTCCTGCTGGTGGTCTCGGTCTATCTGCTCCGGCAGGACGTGATCCGCGCGTTGAACCTTCCACGCAAGGATTGATGTTTTAATCAGTGCACGTAGTTGATGGCGATAGCCGGCGTCACCGAGCGGTTCGTGTTGTGACCACCGGCCAGCACGCGCACGCCCAGCAGCACTCCGATGTTGGGCGTCCAGCTGTATTCCACTGCCGGGGCGTAGCCCACGGTGTCGCTGGAGCCGGATTTCATGCTCACGGGCATGGGCATCCCTAACGGGCCGGAGGGTTGGTTGATGCCGCTCACGTGGGTGCTTTCGTTGTGGCTGTAGACCACGTCCGTGGCCAGCACCCAGCGCGTGGTGAGGCTGTATTCGAACGATGTGTCGACGTAGAAGTTGTCGCCCGGACGCGCACGGCCGTGAAAGGATGGGCCAGTGCCGTACACGCTCACGCCATCGACATCAGCATGGCCTGCCAACGTGCCGGTGACGTTCAAACGGACACGCAGGATGCGACCGTTGGGCATCCAGAAATAGGTTTGCGCGTCCACGCCAAGGGTGGTGGCGTAAGCACCGCTGCCCATGCCGTTGGCGGGCCGCGAACCCAGGCGGTCATAGCGGCCCGTGGGCAGCGCCTGCTGCAGCAGCAGCGACACGGTAGGCACCCAGCTGCCCTCGTGGAAGCGGATCAGGCGGTACTGCGCCTGCAGGATCTGGTCGCCCAACCCGACGCCCGAGCTGTTCGGCCCGCCGCTGACGCGGTTGTATCCGACGATGGGAATGAAGCCGACGGTCAAGTTGTCGGTGACGCCATAGAGCACGTAGGCACGCGAGCCGAAAGCATCCGTCTTGTGGGACATGGCGTCGTAGACGTAAGGCTCCACCAGCATGTGGCCGGGGGTCAGGGTTTCAGCGGAATTGGCCAGCATGGGTCCGGTCCACCAGGCGTCGTCACGAGACTGGCGCTGCGGCGCAGCCGTGTCGGCGTCCTGCGCCATGGCTAGCGGCGCCACCAGCGCCAGCAGCCATACGCCACGGCAAAACCAGCACGCCGCGTCTTTTACGTTGTTTATCCTGTTCAAGCCACGGCTCCGCGGGATCGATCATTGGGTATTCGCTATGCTCGGTCTCTTTTCCGAGCATTTCTTCCGGATTCTTGCTGCCGTGACTTTGACGGGGACGTTTACACGCGATCGAGGCTCTTGGGCCCTGTGCAGCCCGCATCGTTCATCCGCCCGATTCGCTTTTAGTCACCCCTGATAGGGCCCGCCCACAGGTCCCCAGCCCCAGGCGGGCATGGCGGAGTCGACGTCGGGTAGTGAGTCCAGCTGGGAGTTGATCACGGCCAGCCGTGTGCCCCATTCCAGATAGCCTACGAAGGCCGAGCGGAATTCCGGGTCGTCCGGCAATCCCACCTCATCCGCACACTCCAGCATCAACGACATCCAGCGCTTACGCTGGCTTTCAGTCAGATGCTTGCCCAGGTGTTGCAGGATCATCGCGTGATGGCCGCCCCGCTCCTGGCTATAGAGCGCCGGGCCGCCGAGCACTTCGGCGATGAAAGCAGCCACCAGCCGCGGATGATCGGTAGCCATATGGGCAAACAGCGGAGCCAGCAAGGGCTCCACTGTGACGCGCTCATAGAACACCGTCGTCAGCCGCTCGAAGGCTTCCTTGCCGCCGGCCCAGTCATAGAGGGTTGGCACTGAAGGCTGGGTCATGAGGCGTCAGCGTCCGGTCAACCGCCGTACTGCTTCGGTATCGGCCGAGCGGGGCTCTCGCCCTGCCAGTAGATCGTCACCACCCACCAGCGTTTACCGTCGAACAACAGTTGAAAGCTGTTGATGCCGCGCTGGAATGGCTTGGCATCCGCCTCGTGGCGCGATTCGTAAGTGCTGAATACCTGGACGATGTTGCCGAAACGATCCTCGGTGCGGTGTGCCTCGCGCTCGAAGAAACCGTCCTTTTTCAGCAAGGGCTCGCCCAATCGGATGTAGTCCTCCACGCTCATCACATGTGCCGAGACGACGCCATCCTCACCCGTGTGTGCGGAAATCAGGCGTGCGCCTGGCACGAACAGCGAACGCATGCGGTCCCAGTCGCGCTGCTGCCCTTTGGGGCCGGAAATTACGTCGTAGACCGCCTGGATGACCGCGCTCTCCGAAGCCACGTCCGCGGGTCGCGCAGCTGGCGTCGCGGCCGTGCTTGCGGCGGCAGGAGCGCTTTGCGCGGCGGTCGGTTGCAGCGGCATGCCTGCCAGTGCCACGGCGCAAAGCACCGTCAACTTGCGAAGCGATCCAAAGTTCATAGTGTGCTCCCCCGCTGTTATTGGCGGACACCATAAGGAGCTTGGCGAACGCCGGCAAGTGCGCTTCGTCATGGCCGCCGTAGCGGCCGAAACTCCGGGGTCAGAGTGAATACTCTGACCCCCTGGTGGTTCCAAGTGGTTTAGAGCGATTGACCCACGAGACGTAAACCACCATCACACTCCAGAACACACCCAGTCATAAATGAATTGCCAATGAGAAATACGATCGATTGCGCAATATCGCTGGGCTTCCCGACACGTCCGACCGGGGTAGACGCCGCAAATTTGGCAAATGCCGCTTGTTTTTGATCTTCTGTCATCCAGTCCCACCAGGGCGTATCAACCACTCCGGGCGAAACCGCGTTTACTCGGCGTGGTCTCAACTCAACCGCAAGAGGTTTCACCATCCCCTCGATGGCTGAGTTGATTGCGGCAAGGCCAGCTGTGCCCGGGTTGGCTGCACGTGCCGATATGGCCGAGACGAAGGTGATGGACCCAGACGGCGAAAGATAAGCGAGCGACTCTTGTGCCAGCGAGAAATGCACCCAGAATTTGGCCTCGAATCCGCTGCGCAAATCGGGCTGGGTAACTTCAGTAAATGCTCCAGCGCCTTTCCCGCCACTGAGCGCAACCACCAGATGATCAATCGCTCCGATGGTCGCCAGGCCGCCAGTTCGTTCTTCAGGGTTTGCAGCGTCGAATGCACAAATGGACGCTTGCGCCCCCAGTTGTTCTTTCACCCGTTCCAGCTTGACGCGGTCGCGACCATTGAGAACGACTTCTGCACCACACTTGACCAATAATTCGGCGGTCGCCAAGCCAACACCGGACGAGCCCCCTGCAATCAATATACGGACCCCTTGAAGGTCAAACATACGCGTCTCCGTAGCTCGAACGCTAGGAACCAAAGGCATCGTCCCCCGTTCGCGGCCTCATCATAAAGTGCAGGGCCGGTAGCTGCCATAGCGCGGGGTACGGCTACCGCAGCCATCGAAGGGCGCGCTATCGCGTTGGACTACTCGGCGGCTGCGCGCGCAGGCGTATCGGCTGGGCAGTCGGGCTTGAGGCGCCTGCCCGCGCGGAACAGGTCGATGCATACGCGCATTTGGGCCTTGAAGGCCAGGTCAGGCGTGTTTACCGGGCAACCAATCGACAGTGGCTTGCCGTCGTTGTACTGCGCGATGCAGGTCGGCAGTGGCACTGTGACCGGGGGTGGGTCTCCGACCAGCGACGCCGCCGGTAGATTGAGGCGCTCGTCGGTATTCTTGCGCGAGGCCGGCGGTGGAGGTGCACCGCACAGCATGGTGGATGCCGTATTGCTCTTGTCCGGATCGCACAAACTTTTGGCGATCTCATGGATCGCATCGCCTATATGGCGACCCACCGCACCACCGGCTGTCTCGTCCGGCGGCGGGAAGTATTTCTCGAAACGCGTGGCCTTGTAGTGCATGCGGTTGCTGTCGTGCTGCATGATCTGACGATCGTCCGCGGGCTTGGCCGGTTTGGCCTCGGCAGTGGGTGCTGCCGAGATCGGTGCCGGCGATAGCCGTATCGAGCCATCCTTGGCGAACAAACTGCCGGTGGTCGGCGTGGCCACGGAGGCCGCCGGCGCAGGTGCCGCCTCATGATCTTGCACAACCATCGCATCACGACGTGGTTTCTCGTGCGACTCAGGGCGAACACGTGCTGCCGCCGCCCGCTGCGGCGACACCAACTCAGGCAGCGTGGGTGGCGCTGGCGGCGGCGCGGTACGCGGCGTGCTGGTGTCATCGATCAGGCGCACGATCAGCTTCTGCTCGCTATCGACAGGTGCTGGCGGCCGAGGGGACCACAGCGTCAGCGCGAACAGCATGTGCAGTGCCAATACCAAAGCCAGCACGAGCACGTTCGCCCGAGGCTTAAGCGCCGGCTGTCGCCAGCGCCTGCGAGTCAAGGTCTCACGCGTTTCGCTGTCGAGGATTGCCAGACTGTGCGCGGACGCGCTCTCCCGGTGATCTGTGCCCTGCTCCGTACGTTCGATGACACAGCCCCATTCAAGCCAGTTACCCGCGCAAAAACTTACGCATGCCTTCAGCGCGTGTTGCGGCCAATGTCGATAGACAGGCTATTTCATCAGGGGTTCCCTTGATGGAGCAAGGCAGGAAGGGGTGGCCTATTTAAATAACGAAAGGTCGATCGCGTCCCCCATCGCCTTGTATCCCGCAGTACCCGGATGCAAGCCATCCTCCGATCCGAACTCCGAGCGCATGTTCGCTGGTTTGGCCGGATCGCGGGCGAGTTGGTCGAAATCGATCACGCTGTCAGGCTCGCGTGACGTTCGAATCCAATGGTTGACCGCCTGCCGTGTTTTTTCATTGTCAGGGGAGTAGTGGGTTAGTGCCCCGCCGAATGGCGTGATGGTCCCAAGCAGTACCTTGACTCCGCGTGCGTGAGCGCGGGCGATGATCTGTCGATAACCAGCGATAATATCTTCCGGCGTCACGATGGGATGGTTGCCAAACACCGTGCGTCCCGACATGCCGATATCGTTCGTACCTTCCAGGACAATGAGGTGCGATAACCCGTCGATCCGCAGAACGTCACGGTCCAGACGCGCGAGGGCGGAAGGTCCCCAACCGGATCCGAGAATGCGATTGCCGCCTATACCGGCATTCACCACGGCATATTGGCTGCCGCTCTGGCGCGCCGCGAGCCTGTTGGCCAACTCTTCCGGCCAACTACGGAGTTCCCCGACGGTAAAACGGTTACCGTCGGTAATGGAGTCCCCAAGGGTGGCGATGACCCGCTGCGAATCAGGCGACAGCACCTCAACCCCCGTGACCGCGGGTCGCCCGTGCATGGGCGTTCCCGCAGTCAGTTCGCTCCTTAGCGTCTGGTCGCCGGCCGCCACTACGACCGTACCGTTTCCTAAAGGATCAAGTTTGAATGAGCCGGCTGCGTAGGTACTGACGATGAGTTCGGTACCCGGGGCAACCGGAAGCGCGATGGGATCACTCAGCACGGGAGCGCCCGCCGGGACAGTGACACTGTGACGGCCGCCAAAGGTCACGGCTTTGAGCGTGTCGGGTTTGGAGACATATCCATCCCCGGCCAGCCCGACGCTCGCAGCTTCGAGCACCAAGGGCTCCGTCCCCTCCTCGTTGGAAACGCGGATGCGAATTTGTGGTCCCCGCGCCGACACGGCGATGCGGACGCGCTGGGTGCCGCTGGCAGTTTGCGGCCGCATCTGCTCCACCGCCTCTGGCGGCAGGTTGAACTTGTCCACCAGGAGCTTTATGAACTCGGGTGTCAGAGGATCGTAATGGGCCGGGCTTGACTGGAAGGCCTCGCGCCAGACCGGAGTTTCGGTACGTGCTACCGATGCCTGGGGCATCGCGCTGAGAGTGGTTGTCGCCGCGAGGGCAAAGCCGAGCAGCCGAGCTCTCCGAAGAAGCTTTGTTGCCATGTTTACCCTCCGCTGCATCCCAGGTTGACCAGCCACGTAGTTCTGCACACTGGCTTTCTTCTTCTGGCACACCTTGCAGGCCCCTGTAGGGGCCTGCGCACCCTTCCCTATTCTACCCAAAAAAAGAAAAAACGGCGCCCAGGCGCGCGCTTAGGCTATGTGTCTACTTCTGCTCGGACCCAAGCTTATCGCTCAAACCACCGCTGAAAGGCATCGGATCGCTGGTGACAAGGCAGTTGTAATCCTTGCCTTCGTTAAGAACCAGCACTGACGACTTGTCGCCCTTGAAGTTGAGTCCGGTAGAGAACAACACGTAGGTATTAGGCAATACCGTCGGGCGGAATGCGCCGAACGCATACTGACCGGCGATGCCAAGTGGTGCCAGCTTGACGGTGAGCTGAAGCGGTTGCGTTGCTACCGGAGACGGTAATGACGATGATGCGGTCATGATCATCGTCTGCGCATCGATGGAATACTGCGTGGTGACAGTAACGTTGAGAAACCGGGAGTCAGGTGCCGACACCTGTTTGCGGCAGGCGGCAATATCTTCCGGCTTCTTGTCGGGCTGACCTGTCTGCAACGTCGCGAAAACATGGGTCAATCGGACCGATGCTTTTCCCTGGACGGGTGCCGCCAAAGCGGTGCCGCCATACGACAAGGCGATCACGCCACATGCAAGAAAATAGCCTAAACGAAGGGTTTCGAAGCGCATATTGGTTCCTTCAATATTAATGAGATACATCCAAAGGCATTCAACCAACGCTACTCGTGAGAAAACATGGGCGGCCGTGCGGAACCACACTGGCACAAAGCCAGGGTGTCGAATCGATCAACAGCAACCCCCGAATGGACGCCGAACGCTCAAGCGGCCAAAACTTGACGGAGCACTGGGCCCCACCCTGGCCGACTAAGCCTGGTACCTGAATTCCCCGATAGCTGCATGAAGCTATCCGGAAATGTCGTGGGCGAATGAGCAAAAAGCTACGTAAACGTAGCCTTTCATTTCATATTGATCTTGCTCGACGGGCTTGTCAGGGCGGCGCTCGCGATAATGTCAAATGGATGATCGGCCCGCGGCGAGAATAAGGGTTAGCCAACCACCTGCCTATGCGCCAGTGAGTCTCGGAACGTTCGCGGGAGGCGGATGGAACTCGTGTCGACGAACAGCCAACGAATCATTGGTCATCTGCCCTCTGGTACCTACTACTTAAGACATGTGGACGCGTCTTAAATGGCGAGCGTATAAACATGCGGGTACGCTTTCCGGGGGAGCGTAAGGGGGGGATTCCATGATCGTTCGCCTGTACGTGGCTGTATTGCCTTGCGTAGCCATTGCCGTTGCTTGCCTGGCTGGATGCCAGTCGGTTGTATATAAGGATGCCGCATCAAGCTACGTGACTTCAGGCCGCGTTCTCACGAAACAGATCGGCGATACCACCTCATCGCTCGCCGCTGCCCAAGAGCGACTGAAGCTGGCGAAGATAGCCACGGACGCACAATGCCCGATCAGCGAGAACCGACTATTCGTCAGAGACGCACCCGGGAATACAGTTTTCCGAAATGCGATTAGTGCGTCGCCCAAACTACGGGCGATGGACGAGTGCCGACAGCTGGTCACCTGCGAGAAAAATCATAACACTTCGACTTGCGCGAGAGCCTGCTACTCGAGAGAAGAAGGCAAGTGCGTCATGCAGATCGAACTTGATCTGACCAATGCGAGTCAGGCAGCTGATCCCCCGCCGGGCACAGTCGATTCGGCAAATGCCGTGGCGAAGCGCATACAGGAAGTAGAGTATGGCCGAACCGCTACGACACAGTCGAAAGTCGTAATCCAGACACTGGGCATCCTCACGGGATACCTCGATATCTTGGACAAGCTCGCGGAAGCGAGAACATCGGATATCCAGGCAAATACTAAGGATTTCTCAGACAAAGCAACCGATGCGTACAACGGCCTGTCGCAGCTGACCGGCCGGGAACTGTCGAGCTCAGACAAGAAGACGCGAGACAATGTAACGAGCGCGGTTACCGCATTCGGAAAGCTCGCCGGAAACATCTCGAAGATGGTACAGGAAGGTAGAGACATCGACGGAATCAAAGCCTATGTAGCGCAGCACGCCGACGATGTACCGAACCTCATAAGCGCGATTCGTCCGCTAGTGAAGAGCGATGCCCTCCTTGCCGATCTGTATACGAACCTCGGCGCGCTCGATATTCGCCAGGCGCTCGAGCAACAGTACGCCGGCACCAAGGACGCGTACACAAGAATGCTCATATTCAGCGATCGCGACAAGTATCAGTTCGCTGACACAAAGAAGCTCCAGGCAAACCTGGATGCCGCTTTCGACGCTCTGCTTCAGTCCCATAGCAGCCTGGTTGCTCTGATAAGGAACCCGAGCGACGAGCAGCAACAGAAGCTGCGAAGCGCCAGTTGGGAATCCTTCAAGCTCCTGGCGTCGGACTTCAATGGTGCCTTTCAGGCCTTTAGGACTTTCTAGGATGACATTCCATGGCTAGCACCGACAGGACTACGACGCTGTACACCCAAACATGCAATCTGGGGATCGTCGAGACTTACATGGCCCGGGATCTCTTCGAACCTTTCAAAATCAAGGACCGGCCCAGGTTACGCAGTCAGGCGGGCGATGTCGCCGATGCGGCCCGTAAATTCCGTTTGCTCGATCCCGCCAAGATATCCGATGCCAGAATCACGGCGGCGCTGCAGGCGGTTGGCGCGGCAAGTGCCTACTTCGCCAACATCAATCATTCATTAACTACTGGATTTACCCAGGAAGACGTCTTCGCCGCGACTCAGGCGAGTATCGATGCCGTTCTGGCGTGTGCATGACAAGTTGTGACATAGGGCGGAGCGCGCCGCGACTTCGCGCCAGCTTTTCCTACGCCTTTAGATATAGCGACAGAACGTGGTAATCGGACGTATGTTTCTCCGGTAGCCGCGGCAATGGACCGTCGGCTGCGATCGCGTGCCATAAGCGTCAGCAAAATGTGCGATGCAGAGAGCGGCACTATCCCCCCGACGTCTCGCCTAGGGGGTTTAACTACTTCCGTTCGGGGGTGGGCGGATGTTTGTTACAGTTCTGCATCCTTTCGCCGACCTTCGCGACTTCGTCGACGAGCAGACGGGACGGTTGGAGCGTCCCAGCTGGCCACTTCCTAATACAGGCATTGACTTCGTTCGCTCTTCAGGTGCTGTCCTACGCCGCCGAAGAGGTGGTTTAAGGGAGTGGCAGGGCGAGGAGCTGTATAGCGATGGCCGCAATGCATTTCGTTTCGCCGATCGCTTGCGCGATATCGACCTTGGCACCCCGGAGCTGTCTGCTCACGTAACGCGTGCGTTCCGCCGCTTCAACTCCAGCGGCGTGATTGCGCGCATGGAAATCGCAGCGCGGATCGAATTGAAGCCCTTGGAGCAGTCCTTCGATTTCAACCATGGTGTTGCCATTTTGCGAAACATGCTTTTGCTGGAAATCGCTGTTCGTATTGGAAAAGTCGCACCAGAAAGCACTTCCATCCTAGAAGCGGGTATGCCGCTGGCGGCCCACTATCTGCATTCAACCACCAGCCGTGGCGAGAATGCCGTTCAGCCGAAAGCGTGGTGGTTCACTCACGGAGTTCCGACTGTTGTTATCGACTGTCCAGAGTCGGCGTCGCTTCTGGCACTCCCGCACTCAAGTCTTGTATTCGAATCCATAGAGGCCCATGCCAGCGTCTGGCACTCGTGGTTGCAGTTTGGCAATCAGCAGATTGGCGTGTGGGTAATAAAGCGTCAAGCGGATATGAATGCTGACGCGCTGCGTCGGTTGAGGGTCCATCTTTTGAGATTTCATGCCGAGCGAGAGTGCCTGAGGCTTGTCCTACAGAGCGCGCTTGGAAAGCTAAAGTTCACGAAATTTACGCCCGCTTCGGAAGCCTTTCAGCAATACCTCAACGACTCCATACGCATTCTCGAGAAGCACGAGAGTCATGGCGTAACGCAATCTGCGTTGTTCGATTCAGTACATACAGCGGTTGCAACCCAGTACGAGGGAGAGCTTGCGACGCTCATTCAAGTCCGCCGCCAGGTCGCAGCAAAAGTGGAGGCTTACCTGAAGCGGTCCCAAGTCGCATCGACGATTGTCAACCATATCCATGGAGACCAGATGATCACCAACCTTCAGCTCGGTAACGCGACATTCCATGGCGACTTCACCGTGGTGACCGCAAGAAACATACGTGATAGCTTCAACAAAGTGGCTGGTTCTGATGCCAAGGATGATCTAAAGGAGAAGCTCAAGCTTCTGACAGTCGAAGTGACGAAGCTCGCCACGGCGTTGTCACCGACGCAGGCGGAACATGTGACGAACGATCTTGGAGCATTTGTAAATGAGGCAACCTCGCAGAACCCACGAAAACCATGGTACGAACTATCCGGTAACGGCCTGATCGAGGCTGCAAAGACAGTTGCAGAGATGGCCGCACCCATCACTACTGCTGTCAGGGCGGTACTGGCACTGCTTGCTTAGCTAACTCCATAGAATGACTGACCACGGGTACGAAAGATCGTGCTCGTCAGCCAGTAGATGCAGCAATACCTACACCTGGCCTGGCGCGCTGCCCATGCTCGCGGCACATCTGTTCAACCAGCGCACGATGATCTGGCAGGTCGTCGAGGGCACGAGCGGCTACCTGCTGGATCATCGCGAATTCCTGGCGCGCCGCTTCCATGTGCGGATAGGCGCTGCGCATGGCATCAAGGTCGGTCTGGAACTCCATCCCGTACAGGATGTACTGCCAGCTGGCGGTCATGAACATTTCCAGGTCGCTAACGAAATCCAATCGATGCGGTGGACGCTGCTTCCACTTCGCGAGCTTTTCCTGCAGGGTTTTCGGGATGGTCCCAATGTCGGCGTTGTCGATCCAGAACTCCGAGTCACGGCGTTGGCTCAGGCAGTAGTGCATCTTGATGAAGTCGATGATGCGGTCGTAGCGTGCAACCATCATCTCATTGAAATGACGCGCAGCACTTTCCATGTTGTCGGTGTCACTGGGCAGCAGGTGCGTGAGCAGGTAGGTCGCCAGCTCGATCAGCGCGATGCCGGTGGATTCCAGCGGCTCGACGAAGCCGCCGGCCAGGCCCACCGCCACGCAGTTCTTGCGCCAGTGCTCGGGGCGGTAGCCGGTCTCGAACTTGATGTGCATGGCCTTCAGGCCCTCACCTGCATTCCCCAAATAGCGCCGGAAGACTTCTTCAGCACGATCGTCGGTGGTATGCCGCGACGAATACACATAACCCACGCCGCGCCGCTTCTGCAAACCGATGTCCCATGTCCAGCCGGCCTCCTGGGCGGTGGAGATGGTGTACGAGGGGATCGGTGCATCGGGGGTTTCGTACGGCACCTGCATGGCCACCGCGCGGTCGGCGAACAGCACGTCCGCACGGCTGCGGAAAGGGGACTGCATCACGTCGCCGATCAGCATGCCGCGTAGCCCGGTGCAGTCCACGTAGAGATCGGCGGTAAGCTCGCCCGCCTCCTTCGTCACCACGCGCGCGATGGCGCCATGTTCGTCCAGCTCCGTGCGTTCCACCGTTGCCACATGCCGAACCACGCCAAGCGTTTGCTGGCCGTGCTCGGCGAGCACGCGCGCGAAGCAGGCGGCATCGAAGTGGAAGGCGTGATTCATCGGCCCCTGGTAGTCCGCATCCCTTGCACGCTTGGGCGCGCGCGAGTGATCGACCAGCGTGCTCTGCATCGACACGGCGTCGGCGAACGGCATGCCCGCCGGTGCTGCACCGAGCAGCCAGTACGGCAACAACTCAGGACCACCCGGACGCTGGCTGGGTGCGTTGAAAGGATGGAAGAAGTGATCGGCTCCGGGGGTTCCCGGCGGCCGTACCCAATGGCGATAGTGGATGCCCTGCTTGTACGTGGCCGTAGCGCCGACCAGAAAGCGGCGCTCGTCGAGGCCAATGGCAGACAGCGTGCCGCGAATGGAGGGAAACGTGGCTTCGCCCACGCCAAGCAGGCCGATGTCCGGCGATTCCACCAGGTGCACCTGCACGCTCCGGGGATCGACCGCGTTGACCGCTTTGGCCAGGTAGCACGCCGCCAACCAACCCGCGGTACCGCCGCCCACGATCAACACCTTCTTCAAACGCGCCATGGTGTGTCTCTCCGCAGGTTTCGCACGATGAAGAGAAAGAATTGCCGGGCCGCTTTACGCGGACCCGGCAAAAAAAGCCATTCAATGGGAGGATAGGAACGGCAAACCTTATATCACGTCAAAACCACACGCCGAGCTGAACACCATAGGTACGCGGCGCGAGGTACTGCGACACGTACTGCAGCGAGCCGTCGGCCATCGAGAAGCGGCCGGCGCTTGTGCGGATCTTGTCATCGGACACGTTCTGCACGTATGCGTTGACCCACCACTTGTCGCCCGGCTCGCTGTAACGCAGTGATACGTCGCCACGCGTGTACGATTTCTGCTCGTCGCCAGAACCTAGGTTGAAGTAGCTCAACCACTGCGTGCTCTGGTACTGCGCGCTCACGCGGGGCGTGAGGCGTCCGCCATTGGGAAGGTGGAAGTCGTGCTCGTAGATGGCGGTGAGGGACACGTTCGGCGCATGCGGCAGATCGTTGCCGGTGACGTCCATGCAGCTGGCGAGGTTCGACTGCGGCGGGCACGCCGGCAGGCCCTGGTAGTCGTTGGAACCGGCGTAGATCAGCTTGCCGAGCTCCTTCTTCGGAATAGCCGAGAAGATCAGGTTGAAGCGATCGTCCTTCTGCTGGTACGCCAGCTCCGACTCGATGCCGAACACCTTGGTGCTGCCGCCCACGTTGGAGAAGCCAAGGCCGTGGTTGCCGTCGGGATACACAATGGGCGCGGAGAGCTGGAAGTTCTTGAAGTCTTCATAATAGATGGCCGAGTTCCACGTCATGTGGCCATCGAGGAAGCTGAACTTGCTGCCGATTTCATAGTTTGTGAGCGTCTCGGGCTTGTACAGCGTGCCCGCGTCCTGCGTACCGCCCGACTTGTAGCCGGTGGACACGCTGGCGTAGAGCAAGCCATTATCGCCAACGTCGGTATCCAGGCGCAGCAGCCATGTGGGCTTGCCCTTGCTGTACTTGGCGGTGTTCCGCTGCGAGATGCTGAAGCCGTTCGACGGATCCGGATACACGCCCGGAGAGATCGGCACCTGCGGCACGGTCGGGTCGTAGGCCCAACCCCAGTTGATGCCGCCCTTGTTTTCCTTGTCGTCGTGCGACCAGCGCGCGCCACCGGTGAGGCGCCAGTGGTCGCTAAGGTGCCAGGTAGCCTGGCCGAACAATGCGTACGACTCCACCGTTTCCTTCGGCTGGATGAAGGAACCCTGCCAGCTCACGGTGCCGTAGCGCGTACCGTTCATGATTGGGATGTCGAAACGGATGTCGTTGTCTTCGTAGGCGTAGTACGCACCGACGATCCAGTCCACGGTCTGCGGCCCGGTGGACTTCAGATTCACCTCCTGGCTCCAGCTTTTGTAGTTGGAATAGTTGGTGCGGTCGTCCTGATAGACGCCATTGGTGGTGAAGCTGGTGGGCACGCTCACGCCCACATCCTGGTCGAAGTCGCTCTTGCCGGAGTATCGGTTGTAGCCGGCGATGTAGCTCAGCTGCACGCCGTCGTTGATATCCCAGTCCATGCGGCTGCGCAACGTCTTGGACGTACGGTCAAGGTATGGCGCGGTGTCGATCAGCGCGGACCAGAAATCCTGCCCCTGGCGCGGCGTCTGCATCAGGCTGAGGTTGGGCGTGCCGCGATCGCGGAAGTACTCGTACGACAGGTTCCACTTGAACGAATCGCTGGGCTGCCACAACGCGCTGACGCGTGCGGCGGATTGATCCTGCGAGTTGTACTTGTCGCCGCCCTGCACGTACTGGCTGGGGTCGATCGGCTTGAAGTTGGCCAGCGTGCCGCCGGAAGCCAGATACGCCTGCTGCTGCTGCGGCACGGTAGGCAACTGGCCTGACGGATT
>Ga0307510_10000037_pt1 | contig 107321 bp, 136 predicted proteins | sample 12_EM_MG_FD_207224 | JGI IMG/M metagenome (GOLD analysis project Ga0307510, IMG submission 207224) | Populus trichocarpa ectomycorrhiza microbial communities from riparian zone in the Pacific Northwest, United States - 12_EM | ecosystem: Host-associated > Plants > Roots > Unclassified... | reverse complement strand
GCTTTCGTGGTAGGCTTTCGATGTCGTCCTCGTCCCAACGCAAACGGTTATGGTCAAAGCCAAACGCATCCGCTGCATTCTTGCTGGCGGGGTACTTACGCCGCTTCTGATGCTGATCATCTTCTATGTGCTGATAATCGTGATCGCGATTGCCATTGATCTTGGGTGGGTCCCCGAACCTCCTTCGCGTGCACTTCGCCAAGACCACCCTCTCGTTACGGTGGTGATTGATGTTGTCGGGACCGGCACGTTCCTTCTGGTGGCAGTGTGGCTGTTCCGAGGTGTCGTCAGAAAATGCAGCGCAGCAGCCGAGCGCCGTCTCTTGGCGAGCACACAAGAATTGTCGTAGCGCCAGGCTCCTGCCTTCTTCTGGTGGCTTTCGGCGCGTGTGGGCTACGCCTAGATATCAAACTCCGGGAGTGTGGAGCAAAACCGCTCAAAACGCTTTGAAACCGCAATGCGGGCGCCATCGCAAGTGCTGGAAAGCATGTTTTCATGCAAGCATGCGAACCGTTTGCCCGCGCGGGCTGAGATCGCCGTGCGCGCCTTTGGCAGCCGGACCAGTGGAATTTTCCAAAAACACCCGAGAATGGCAATTCTTCCATTCTCAACATTCCGCCTGAAACACCACTAGATAGATGGATGAGGGAAAAGCTGGACCTATAAGCAAAGGTACGAAGGCAATCTATGAGACTTCGTGATCAAAACAAGGCAAAAAGGCGCGTCGCCAAGGACGCAGTCCGTTGGTTATACGCAGATCGGAAAGAGTCCGATTCGCTCGACCGATGGCTGCGGCAATCACCGTTACACAAAACGGTCTATCTTGAGATCGTCCAGCTCGATCAGGCGCTAGGTCAAATCGACCCGCTGCTTCTGAAGCCCCCCCCGCGCAGGTTGTGAGATGATTTCAGGCAAACGTGACCCATTGCTTTGGATGCTCCCAATAACGGAATATCTGGTGTACTAATGGGTTTACGCGGAATCGATCAGGACGCCTAGTTTCCGTATCTAGTCAGGATCGGCCAAGCAGGCACCCTACTGTGGCACCCTCAATCCACGGCAAACCGATTCCGCTTTTTATTCGTGATCGTCTCGTCTATTTTGGCGGTCTGCACGTAACCATCGGCATTTGCAGGGCCCCCCGCATGCGCGCGTTCATGATGCAACTGTACGACGAAGTAGGAACAACAGCATGAAGGGAACCACGCTTTAAGGAGCGAGACATCATCTTCCCTAGTGGCTCAGAGATTGGGGTTTCGCTGATGCCAACCGTGACGAGCGCGGGGCGGCAACCGCTGTGCGTTTGATTGTGGTGTATCCGACTCAAGTCTCCGAGCGGCCCGACAGGGACACGTCGAGGTTCTACCTTGAACTGTCAGACTAATGGAGGCTCCACGGACGATCGTTTGCTACTCGGCGACGGCGGAATGCCACAGCGGTGTGCACCGCTCACCAGCGAGAGTTGGTACAGGGAGTAACAGCACATAAACGCCAACGCCCAAACAGGGCGTAAGGACGCGACCTGAAATATTTGTCGGTATGAAATTGGTTGTCGATCGACTGACGCGCCGCCAAAGCTAAAGCGGGTCAGCGCTGCTGTCCATTGCTCCCCAACATATTGCCCCGCAGGGCATCAAAAATGTGTAAACCAAATGAACGGCGCCTGGCCACCCTCAAAAAAAGTGCCCTTCGGCAACCCCATCGTCGAGCCAGTAACCGTGCCGCGGTTGTGCAAAGCGACACTGCCTGACTCGTACGAGTCTAGTAGACGCTTCTTTCTCCACCACATGATGATCCGAACTCCGCTTGATAAAGGGGGAGCTGTAGCGTGATCCGAAGCCGACCGGGACGCAAGAACATTTCTGAAGGTGTTACAGCATGGCTTCGGGCCAGCCCCGACACTGGGATTTTCCCCCTTGGCTCTCCTTAGAACGAGACACCCAAACTGACGGTTACCAACCGCCCGTACAAGTCGCCGTTTTCCTGATCATATGCGACAGGCACTACCGAATTGCGAAGGTATGGAGGATAGCGGTCGGAAACGTTCGCGACGTTGAGGGCCGCTACTACCGATGGCTCGCGCATCACCGTATACGCCAGCCTCATATCGATCGTGGTCCATGATGCCACTGGCTGATCGTCATCACTTGTGTTGTGGTACCGGTTGGTAAAGTGGACTGCCGCGAGGGCCGAAAGACGCCCGCGCTCCCATCGAAGCGAACCCTGTGCTCGCAACCTGGTTGGGTTGTTCTGCGTTCCGAGCAGTTGCGAAACCTCGCCGTTTGCCTCCGTCACACCGTAGGATAGGAAGTACGTTCCCCAAAGTCCGAGCGACCATTTCCCGAAACGCGAGTCCCAGTCATACCCACCTATAAGATCGAATCCGTCGGTAGTTAGCCGCTGCAGATTTTGGAGACGCCCATCGACGATCACTGAGACGGGTGTAGACATACAAGTTTGTTGATCACCAAAGAACTCGCTTGTCGAGCACACCTTTTGGCGCTCGCGCTGTATTTGGACCGCATCTCTAACGATCACGCCTTGGAAATTGGGGTCTTGCAGAGAATTAAGAGTCAACAACGGCTGCACTACTCTCTCGCTACTGGCTACGTGGAAATATGTAGCGGCCAGTGATAGCCCGGGTGTAGGGGTGACACTCACACCCCCGGTAACTGTCGTTGCGATTTCGGCTCGCAGATCAGAATTGCTGCCGCCCCATAACAATGCCGTCGACATACCGGTCGGAGAACTTGCATCCGGAAGGGCATTTATTTGGCTAGTGCTGGCGTTTGTTTTGTCTTGAGGATTCGGCGGACGGAACGACTTGCCCCATGTTCCCCGAATCGTGACTGCGTGGACCGGCGACCACGCCAGACCCAATCTCGGCACGAATGCGTGTAAGCCATCGTTGTAATGCTCCAAGCGGGTTCCTAACGATAACTGCAGTTTATCTTCGACTGGGACAAGCAACTGCGCGTACGCCGCCCCAAAGCTGCGCTTTAGGTCTTCCGTAACGGGGGAGTTCACCGGATCGGTCGCTATGGAACTGAAGGTCTGTCGGCGATACTCAGCGCCCGCCTCTAACTTAAGGTCAGGCCCCAGCGAACTGGCGGCGATTAATCTTGAGGCTGACAGGCTGATTGTCTGGTATGCCGAGCGATATTTATAAAACAACGAGGCACGAATCGCGTCAAGTGTAGATGGGGCATTAGAACCACCGAACGGGTTGAATGCAGTGGCAGAGTTTGAATCCGCCAGAAACGCATCGAGGGCAGTCTCATTGACAGCGTTCTGAGTGTCGTAATGAAGGCGTTCGAAAGAATAACCAAATGAGGGCGTAAGAACCCAGCCTCCCGCCGCTACATCAACTCCGAATACTCCGCTCCCGGCATCGACTGTTCCGTTGGTGATCATTTGCCCCAGCACCGGCCCAAATCCGTATAACACGGTGACAGGATCGGTACCGCCGGCCGGATTGAATTCTCGAAAATGAGGATTTGTCGCGGGAACTTCCAGCGCATCCGGATAGCCTGCTGCTGCGTTCACAAAGTTGCGACGAGTCAACCACCCGTCAAACCAAATCGCACTATCGCCGGACAGTGTCTGCTTGAAGTGTCCGACCAGGCTGAAGTGACGCTCATAGGGCAAAAGGTCCGTGTTGGCCCAGCGGTCGTATGTGTTCACAGTGCCCTCGACCAGCGAAGGAAGTGCCCAAGTTTTTGCGCCTGAAATGATCGTTCCTGGACTACCGAACAGCCAGTTGTTATTGGGACCACCCCACGGGGTCAAATTGCTCGTTGCCTGACCTCGCTCTTGAGCCAAAAGTGCATCACGCTTGTCAAACTCAACGGACAGAGCGAAGATGCCGTCATCCCAATTACTGCCTAAGTTCAAACTGTATGTCTGTCGGCTGAGTCCGCCGTCGGTATCTGCGCTGTATGAGCCCTGTGACTTTAGGCCTTGGCCCTTCCAGGTGACGAAGTTCACCACCCCTGAAACCGCATCTGCGCCGTAACGCATCGACGGGCCGTCGGCGCTTATGTCGATGTGGTTCAAAGCGCTCAATGGCAGATTGGCTATGTCGGCGTAACCGCCTGCGGTCAAGGCCATCCGATGGCCGTCTACAAGGACGAGCACGTCACCCGCATCGACCCCGCGAATGTTTATGCCACTACCGTGGCTCGCGTTTGCGCTGGCCTCGCGGCCATAGGAGGTATCTTCCGTGGGGCCGCCGGGCCAGATGATCGGAATAGAGTGCACAAGATCCGGGGTACTCTTGAAGCCCGATTCCTCGATTTGAATGTTAGAAACGCGAGTTAAATCGGTGGTGCCGACTTGAATGACTGAGCCGTCGATAGCATTCGCAGCAATGGTAATGTCCGTCATACCACCCTCGTCGGACTGATCCTTCTTCTTACCCTTCTTTTTGCCCAGGATGCTCGAAAAGGCTCGTTGCAATGCTGACGGTTTCTTAGGCGTCACTGCTAGGGTGTGATCGTTCACGAAGTCGAACACGAGGTTCGTGCCCTTCAGTATCCCTTTCAGTGCGGCAGAGGCGTCGAGGTCACCCGTAACCGCTTGAGTCTTCATTCCCCTCAGAATATTGAAGTCAAACAGTACCTGCAGATCTGATTGCCTTGAGAACTCATTCAACATCAATGACGCGTCGCCCGCGTCGAGGTCAAAATGGCGATGCGGCCCCGCCGCTTCGACGTTGATCGACGTCAGAGCGAAGAAGAGGGGCGTCAGGCTAATGAGATGGCGGGAACGTTTACGCTCGTCCATGTGCCGCTTCGTCCATGTGCCGCTGTTTGCTGTGTGTAGTTAGACGGGACAGCGCATCAAATCCGTTAGTCCTACTAACGATCCATGTTAGTTCATGTGCGGACGGTACCAGCGATCAGCCCGGATTCCATGCTGCAGCGCACACGGCGCGGTGGTAGACAAACTCTACCACCGTTCTTGACCTCGGTGAAAGTGGCCTCGTATTTGAAGTCGCCCGCCGGGGCCGGTTGTGCCTGTTGTTTTACCGGAGGAGTACCCGAGTCCTTGAACATCGATAAACCGCCCCGCCTGCTTGCTCACCCAAGGGAATGGGTTGCCGTCCTTCTTCCCGCCGCATGAAGCCATCATCACCGTGCAAGCGACGACCGATAGAAGGCGCCAGATGCAGGCACCGCTCTTCATTGACGTCTCTCCCTAGTAAGGACTTCTTCAAACGCGCGAAGGCGTCTCCAATGCACGCGGGCTCGCGACACGCATCCTGTCATTCTCAAATTTCGCCGAACATCGAACACCCAGGCATTGCGGTCGGCGCGGTGAACAGAAGGCTGCTTCCGTTGTCAAAGGACAATGTCCCACTGATCGTCGTGGTGTTTTGGTCAAACGTACCTATCAATTGCCACTCGTATCCTCCGTTGTACGAATGGGTTGAGTTTGACTTGTTCGCAATGTTGATGGTGTTACCGTCCCCCATCTTCGTCATGATGGGCGTCCCCACCGCCGACGAATCGGTGGAATCTGACAAATACGCCCAAATGTTACCCACTGCGTCGATTTGCAGATGAAATGCCTTCACGACCACCGTGGTGTTATATGTGAGGTAGATGGGGTACAGGAGGAAACTATACTTTGCGGTGGTGAACGGCTGGGCCTGTGTCTTATTGCCGTTGTTGTTCGACATTTCCAGGCGAGCATCCATGCTGTACTGGTTAACGGCTGCCCCGGTGTATCCGCCCCCGGCCCACGTCCCAGTCACGTTCCCAACGCCGTCGATGCTGGCAGTTAGGGACAGTGGGGGCGACAGTTGCGGGCTTACCAGTGGCGCAAACTCGCCCGCGTCCGGATATTGATCGGCTGTCGCGGCTATTGTCGGAGTGGGCCCCGGTTGCACGGGCGCTGTGGTGAACCGAAACTCGCCGCCAAACGCGTACGGCATGGAGCTGAACTGCAGCTTCCCCGTCGCACCGGTCGGCATAACGGCCCACGCAAGGGTAGCCTGGAAGGTTTGCGTAAACCCGTCGGTGTTGGTAAACGTCGGACCCGACATGGTGGTTGTGTAGCTGGACACCATCGCACACGTCCAGCGCGGATCAAAATGAGAGTTCACGGCGGCGGCGGACGCCGGCCAGTTGTGTGTCCCGCTCGGGTCTAAGGAACGCACTTGTGCGAGTAGTGGCGCGAAGTCTGTGGTGGGGTCCGTCGAATTCCAGTTGACCGTACTGCCAAAGGTGGCATTTACGACCGCTGTCGGGATCTGGATTCCGTTGGCGGGGTTGCCATCCGCGTCCATCATCAGAAGCACCGCTTTGATGTTAGCCCGGACGACTGGATCAGAACTCAGACTATCGGCCGACGCAAACACGGTTTTGAAGAGAGCCTCCGGCTCGTTATAGGCACCGTTGATTAGCGAGGGCAGCACGTATGGGGACGCGTCGCCCGGCAACGCGACATCCTTCATGACATAGAACGTCGTCGGCCCGGATGGACGTTTTTCCTGGCAGGCCGGGGTATTGTCACTGCACGTCGGGACTGTCAGCTCCCAACTAAATTCACCCGCCGAACCCGTCACCCCAGTCGTCTGGCCTGATTGAAATGCTAGCCCCTGAACATCGATGAACCGGCCGGGCTGCTTAACGAGAATCGGTTTGTTGCCGTCTGAGTGGCCACCGCATGCACTCAACACCAGCACGCCGCTGTATACGCAATATCGAAACCCCGTCATCCGTCGCATCTGAAAGTCCCCTTCCGCTGTTGAGTTTGTCGTTGATTCCGCGAGACGCGTGCACGCCCGTCGCACCTCGACCGATATGAATAGAGTGAACCTTACTGTTGAGATGGAACTTCAGCTCTCCCTCTGGGGGAGGGAAGAGCCTGGCCCGTACACCGGTCTTCGATCGTCCACGTTGATTGCCGTTCTGCCTGCCACGTAAGCCTAAAGTCTTATCGTTTCGTGCGCAGTATTTAGTGCTCCTGCGTATTTTGTGCTGCGGCGCACCGCATTCTAGGCGCCTGCAGTATTAAGGTGATCAGCCTACAATATTGCACAAAGTACGGCGAATCCACGGCGGCGTGCAGAATCTGCACAACCGGGCCGATTATTGCCGCGCAGCGTGTAAAACGCCTGCGCTGTGGAACGAACGAAACGACCGAAGCGATATGTCCCTCCGACCAAAGCGATTGCGAAGGCAACTGCAAGCGAGTTGCAGACCGGCGAGGCCAATGTCCGGCGATGGGACCTCGCCGCTCGATCGGTGTTGACGGCTCTAATGGCTCAGGCCGGACGCAAGCAGTGGCAGGTAGCGAAAGCGGCCGGCATTTCCCGGCAGACGTTGGCGAACCTCCTGAGTGGCCGAATAAACGTGCGATTTGGGCATGTGATGGTCGTCTCGACGGCTTTACGTGTCCCGCCGTCCAGATTGCAACGTCTTGTAGATGCGCACTACCGGCCCTGATGGGACCAGTTGTTCGAATATCTGCCCAACATTCTCCCTTCACTATCTACCTGTCCGGTCGTGTGAAGGGGCGTCACCGACGACGCTTGGTGAGGTTGCGCGCCCGCGCTGAATGCGAATTTCCAGCTCCCAATACCGCGCGGAGTCATCGCACACCCGCGCGGCTGCACGGAGAATGTCAGCGGCAAGTCGCTGCCCCGCGAGTTCGAGCCCGCGCGCCCGCTCGCGCCAGGCGCGTGCCTTCAGCTCGGAGAGTTCCCGCTCGTGTTCGAGCCGCACATTGTAGAGATACGATTCTGTGGTCATGGTGCGAGCTAGCTCGTCTCCCCGTTCTTCACCATTCACGAATCTTCACCAACTTACGGGCCGGGCGCAGCCCCTTCTCCGCGTGTGCCTTCTTCACTCTGCCGATCCTGACTAATCTCCAGGGAAGAGTCGTGGAGAAGGGCTGCGCCCACAAACACTTTTGTTAGATGTCACCGTCGCAAAGCCTGAGCAGGCCATCCCCACCGTCGCACAGACGGTGGGGATGGTCATTGTCTGGTTTTGAATCCACGCCATCGGCGCGTGTTTGATTCGGAGCGCTGACAAATTCGAAAACGAGCGCTGCCAGGATCATCGCACCGGCGAGGACCACGAGGAGCGCCATCGTAGACGGCTTACGCACGCGAGGAGCACACCCGCCGCGTGCTTCACCGGACGGCAACTCGCAAGCTGCGGCTTCCAGCGGACGCGAACCTAGCTGTGCGTCCGTCTTACGGAAGCCGCGTTGCGGGACGACTAAACTCTGGCGTCCCTTCGCTGATCCCTCGGAATCGACAGCGCATCCGCTACCTAGTCCCATCCAGCCTGCTCCTTCTCTCCCTCACAGCGAGAACCGAGACTTAGGTCGCGACGCGACGCAAGCACTCGGAAGTACCTTTGCCGTACTGGCCACTGCCGTACCGCTCTTAGTTGGAAACGGCTTTCCCTCATAGTACCGCAGTGCTGTGATACGGGAAACCGGCTTCTGGTACGATTTCTCCCGCTTAACTGCGGAATTCCGCAGCTAAACCGGAATATGTGGCAAAAACTGCGACCCGTAAGCGGCTTTTGGTCCACCGTGGCGAAAAAGAAGACTGTCGGCAGGCGCCGCCGCGGCGCGTCCATTCCAGGGGCGCGCGGCGCTGGCGCATTTACAAAACCCCGCGGGAACCGATCGGGGAAGGGGAAAGCTAGTCGCGAGAACAGCGCGGAACGAGAGCGCATCGCCAAGATCCTCGAAGAACGTCATCTATTGTCGGAGATTGTCGCGTCGGTCATGCGCGGGGCGCGGCAGGATCGGGACGTAAAACAGGAGACAATGGGATATGCCTTGGGGCGCAGCGCAGACGCGATTTCCAACATGGAACAGGTTAGAACGGACTTTGCGTTTCCCGATGTAATAATGTCGCTGCGAGCCCTCGATACGGACCCCGAGTACCTTCAGGCCAAATTCAAGAGGCTGTTGTTTGAGGTGCAGAGCTTCTACGAGCGGCGCACAAGGTAAAGCACACAATCAACTCCAGGCCCCAAGCCAATTAGGAAGTCGGTGACGTGCACACTCGGTTTCGACCGCTGTGCTTCGCCTTATACAAGGCTGTGTCGGCGCGCTCCATCAGCGCCTCGAATGTCTCTCCTGGCTGGCCGACGGCCACGCCGATCGACAGTGTGACCGACCCGACGACCTCCTGCCCCTGCCCTTTCCGAACACGCCCGCTCGCGACAACCTGGCGCAGTTGCTCAGCGAGTGCGAGTGCTCCGTGGAGCGTTGTTTCTGGCAGCAGTATCGCGAACTCGTCGCCGCCGTAGCGCGCCCCGACGTCGCGGCCTTTGATGTTTGCCTGGATCACTTCCGCGATTGTCCGCATCACGTTGTCTCCAAATACGTGCCCGTGGCTGTCGTTGGCTTTCTTGAAGTGATCGACATCCGCGAGGAGCAGCGCCGCGCCGCCGATCCCGCCGGTGAGCTGCTGCACCGCTCGTTCCAACCCAAGGCGGTTGTGAATACCACAAAGCGGATCGCGCAGAGCGAGCAGAGCGTCGCTTTCTGCGCGCCTCAATCGCTCCTTCAACTCGTGAACCTGGGCGACGCTCGCTTTCAGTTTTTCAGCGAGCGCGGCCGCGGAAGCCTCCATTCGCACTGTCCCACTCAAAACCTGCGAAATAATGTAGTTCACACCCTCCAAGCGGACGGCGCGTGCTCCTGTCAGCTCCGATTGGCTTTGCTGGAGCGCCCGGCGGAATCTCCCTGTCTCTTCACCGGCGGTTGCGGCTTGTTGGGCTGTATCCTCCAGCACATGACGCAACTGAAGCTCTAGGCTTTCCAACAGTTGCACATCACCGGCCGAAATGAATTGCGCGTGCAGACGGTATACATCGTCCTCTGTGAGAGGTTTGTTCTCTTTGAGCCGGGAGGCCAGCACTTCGCTCAGCGGGGGGTTCATCCCAGCCACATGCTCGTACCAGAGCGAATAGCTCACCGGGTGGAAGGCGGCGTTCTGCCGGGCCATGAGGGGCAGTGAGAGTCTCAGCAACTCGGAACTTTGTTCTTTGCTTTCGCTATAACGCATAACATCCCGCGCGTTGATGCAGGGCATCAACGTCGTTCCCTAATTTTCTATGGTTTTTGTAGCTCTCTGCGCGGATCGGCGCCCGTACCCCCCGCCCCGCAAGAGAGACTTTAGTCTGATCCCGGCTGCAGTTACCGGCCACTACGTCGCGATTTCATCCAGAGCACACCCCCACACACATGACAGAACGGGAACGCGCCGCCGCAAGGCGTCCTGGGGTCTATCAGAGACCGAAGAAGCCCGACGGGAACGTTCGCTCTCCTAACGAATGAAACTTAAAAAATTACTTGCCCGGCCGGGCCGGCGCGAGGCCGGGATCGGCATGATGGAGACGGGTGTCCGAACAACGAGATAGCCCGCCGTCCCCTAAGATTTGCAACGAGAGCGCAACCCTGCGCCAGTCCGAGCGGAGGACCGAAACATCACTGAAACACGAGTCCACATCCGACCCGGAGGCTTTTCAAAGTAGACCGTCGGCGCTTACTTCCGCCGCTTCTTCAATTTCAACTTGATACTAAACATTCCCTTCATTGAAGGCCGCGGCCTTCCCCACCTAGCTTCCGCTGCAAGACGCGCGATCTCGGATCGCTGATCCGGCTTCAGTTTCTCAGCACGAGCATTACCACCTTCACTGTGGTCCAGGCTCTCGCCAACCGCGACGGCCGCCGGATCTTTGCGCCCTCGCTTCCGGGCGTTGGCCCAGCGCACATTGACAGCATTTCTTCTCACCTCGGACACCTCCTCTGGAGTTTTCCTGGCAACGCTGACTTTTGCCGATTTAGCGGAGGATTTCTCCTGAGCTGTACTGGGCCTCTTTCGCCGTGATGCCATCTGACCTTCTCCGTCCAGGTATTTTTACCTTACACAGCCCAACGTCCGTATAACGAACAGCCAGCTCCCGCATGGCCTATGGAGGAGGGCACAGGAACCCCACCATCGTATTTATGCCGCCAGGCCCATGTAGGACGCCCTGAGCGGCCCAAAGCGCGCCAGGAGGCGCTTCCTGGCGTACCCCGAAATAGCCCACCTCTGCCTCGGTGCTCTGGGGCCCTCCTTCGGCTTCACCGGCATGGATTGGCGGGGCTGCCAGGTCAGGAGTCGGCAACCCCCCTGAGCCGGGTCCAGCTCAGCCGGCAGGCTCGGACGGGCTGACCTGGTTCGGCCCTTGCGCCCGGCCGCCGGCTTTCTCCCCGACGCCGGCGTGCCTCCTCGGCTTCCAGGGTCTCATCTCAAGGAAATCAGGTCCGGCAGCGGCTTCTTCCAGTATTAGCAAGCATGCTCGCTATACAACTTGAGAGGAAGGCCCCCCGGACAACCCAGAGGTACCCGTTCATTACGGCTCGACAGTCACGGTGATCGTGACAGGCGGAACAGAGGTCAGCTCGTTGTCCTTTACGGTCAACTGAATTGTTGCCTCCGCGGACACAGCACCGCTCGGGATGGTCACCTGAAGCGATTCAGAACCAACCATAGCAATGCTGTACTGGCTGTTTGAAAGGCTAGACGTATCGCTCCACACAGCAAACCCGCTCGGAATCACTGCCTGGATCAGTAGCGTATTCCCGTTGTGGACTCCATACGGACCCTGCGTCATAACGTTGATGCTTCCGAGCGTTGTGAACGACCAAGTCTTGCTGACAGCAGTGCTGCCATCCATACCGGAGAAGCTTGCCGTATAGGTCGCCCCAGGAATCAGCGGAGCATTCGGCAGGATCACGGCAAAGTTGCTCAGCATTTCGCCAGTCGTGTCCGTCGCAGCATCCAACAGCGACACTGGCACATCGTTGCCATCCGAGTCAGTCAGCGTAAAGCTGGTAATCGTCAAGTTGCCACCGCTACGCGCCTGCACGCTAATCGGCCCACCGAGATTCAGTGCACCCTGGCTTGCCAGTGGCGACGGAGATTCCGACGTGTTGCTGAAGTACGGACTGGCGTTCGTCGCTCCAGACGTTGGATACACAGCAATAGTGCCCGCTGGTAACGCCTGGGCGTTATCCACACCGCCCACGTCAGAAACGTAGTATCCGTTCTGCTCGTGGGCATTCGATGCCGGATTTACGCCAATGCCGATGTTCCTGTAGGCGTCCAGCAGAACTGTCTGCCGGTGATAGACCGAATTGAGCATGGCGCGCGCGCCCTCATCACCGTCATAGACGGTGCCACCATAGGTCGGGCCGACTACCTCACCATAACTCTGCACCGTGTAGCCAGCAGTGGAGTCACGATCCCACGGGGTGGAACCGTAGAAGTCCGGATTCCCTGAATTCTCCGAGTGGGCATAGGGCAGCCCCGTGGAAACATCCGTACCGCTCATGGTGGAGGGGTTGTAGTTCACCGCGAGGTACGTCGCATGCGCCTGTGCTGCCGTATCCAGGTCGGAGTTCTGAGATAACTCGCCCACGCCGATCGCCTGCCTGGCAGTATTTATGGTGGCGAAGAAACCACTCTGGAACGACGTGGCAGAGTACGTGTTGGTCTGTGTTCCATTGTTAAATGGGACGCTGCACGTAACTGTGACGTTGCTCACATTCGCACTGCCGACCGTGCCGGTGCCATTAGAAATCGAGCAGGTCTCCCCGCTCGGTGGCGTTGAGACCGTGACAGCGTAAGTCGCGCCACTGCTCAGCCCAGTGTTAAAACCGAAAGAGCCGGAGCCTGCAACACTTTGCGCGACTCCGCCATTGAGTGAAAGCGCCAATGAGCCATTTGCGCCGCTGACCGTGCCGCCAACTGAGTAACTGCTGGAGGACTGAGAGCCGGAGGAGCTGCCGGAGGTGGATGTCGTTGAGGAACCTGAATTCCCCCCGCCGCCGCAAGCTGACAGCGCGGAAGTGATCGCAACAATCAGGCCAATCTTCTTCGTCGCATTCATGTCGTCTCCCTACTACCTCTGGTCAGGTTCTTGGACTGCTGTCCCTGGGACATAACTGTACGGCTCTCGTTATGTATTTGCAAGCATTTGTATTTGCAAGCAAGCCTCGGCGCGGGAAACTTCCCACGCCGACCAAACCACTGACCAATCAGTGTCCAACCGCAATGAAGTAGATCGTCGCAGCCTGCGATCCTGACGGCGATGAGCCTGTGTTCCACAGGAACGTAGAATTATTTTGGAGTGACGCTTGGATCGGATAGCCATAACCACTCGGGGACGGCTGGGTGGTCGTAATGGTGTAAGCAACATTCGGGAATGGCTTCGGATATGACTCCGTGATGTTACTACCGGAACCGCTCCAGTAGAATGAGCCCCACTCCAGATACATACCGTCCGGCAGGATGCAATACCCGTTCGTGCTGTATGAACATGAGCCGCCCGAAAGGTTTGAAATCTCATTGTTGATGGTGTTGATGTCGCTGATCGCCGTCGCCGCATTGCTCGCTGCAGTGTTGGCAGTGCTCTGCGCACTACTCGCCGCTGACTGCGCAGACGAGACCGAACTCTGCAAAGACGCGATCTCACTGGCGAACGTGTTGTAAGCGGTGCTGAACCATGTGCCGCCCCCTACTGAGCGGAAATAGATGTCATTTGCATGGATAGATCCCAGCGCATTCGCAGCACTCGCATTGAGACTTCCCGAAACGCTCGTGACCATCGACCAGCCACTTGAAAACTGCGGCGAAATACCCCATCCGCTGGTGGAGGTCACTTGGAACTGATTGTTGGCCGCCCACAGAGCGCCTGTGTTATTGAAGCCTGCGTAGGCCGTAGCGCCCTGGTAGGCCGCCACCGTCCCAGTCGAAGCCAGATTCACTGTGTTTGTTGTGCCGGAGACATTCAGCGTGCCAGGGACAGAGAGATTCCCGTTCTGGTCAACGGCCAGCGGATTCCACGAGCTCCCATTCCAGGCAAAGGCCCGATCGGTGTCCTGGGCGAGACGCACATCGCCATTGTTGTTCCCGGTACTCGGCAATGCCGTGTACGTCGAAACGGGCGTGCGCCAGTGGCCGTCTCCTGTCGAAGTCCACACCCCGCTCTGACACGTCACCAGCACCCCTGTGCCATTCTGCGCGATAGCACCTGTCGTGCTGCACGCTGCACCCACCGTCGCTGTGGCCGCCATGATGAGAGGCGTGTTCATCGTGTTGAGCTGCGGGTTACCCGGCACTGCATTGCGGTACAGATAGTTGTAGCTGCTCGAATTTCCATTCAGGTTCACGTAAGCAACCAGAGACCCTTTGCTCACGCCCCATGAGCCTACTGGCATCGTCCAGCCACCGCCGGCCCCAACGATGGTGCTCGCGGTATATGTGCCCGACGTGTTCTGGGGATAGAAGCCGCCGTAGGAACCCATCTGCTGAACCACTTTCACAGCAGTCAGATCAGCAAGCGGTGCCCCGCCCGTCGTCACCAGCATGGCCTGGAGAGTGCCAGCCGTAGGCTGCAGAACCTCTACCTGCCAGGTCTGTCCGTACGGAGTCGTAGAAGCCGTCCCAGACGGCAGGAAGCTTGTGGAGATCAGCATGGGGACGCTGATCGTCACCGGCGTCGTCGATGTCGCGGACGCGAGCAGCGTGGTCTGGTACGTGTTTACATACTGCTGCGCCGCCGTCTCTATCGTCTGCGCTTCCCCCGCCGTGACATTGATGGTCTGCTGCGCAGACGCCGAGCGCATCCAATGCAGCAACGGCGGAGTTCCCAACAAAGCTGCCACAATGGCAACTAACGCGCCCACGATGAAATTCATACCTTCATTCTCCCAGACTCACACCTGCCGGACACACTCCGAACCTAAATGGCTAGTACCCGGTTAGCACTACAACAGTTCCAACCTGCGACGCGCTCAACACATTTGGCATGGTCTGCGACGCAAGGCCCTCTCCCTGCACGGCGCTCGTCCACAGCGATGTGCTTACCGCGGTGCCCACAGTGATATTCCCTGATGCCTGCGATGCCAGCGCCGCGGCCGTCTGCCCGGCCGACAGCGGCTTGTTCAGCCAACACTGCAACATATATGCGGGCGACCCAGAAGGACCGCTGATGTAGTTGCTGTAGAGCGAACTGGACATCGTGTAAGCCGACACGGCAGCCCCCGCTGCCTGCTGGTGGGCGGACTGACTCGCCTCAAGACTCGCCTGGATCTCGCTGCAGTAGTCGAGGAGCCCTGCCACCTCTGTCTGGTATACCGGCTTGGGGGCTATGGAGTTGGCCATTCCCGCAAACTCCCACCCAACCGCCAGCAGCGTCAGCACCACAACCCAAGGCCAGAGCGTCATTTCATACTCCCTTCGCCTTCCGCCGATCAGTGCCCGAATACGAACTTCAGCGTGTTTTGACTCGTGCTGCACGCTGTCGCTACCGTGGCCGGATCAAACGGCGCGGTACCCGTCAGAGCCGAACCATTGACCGTCACGCTCATTGCTCCCTGCGCGCCGTTCGCCATCGTCGAGCATGCCACAGGCGGAACATTTGTCTCCGTCAGATCGAACTGCGTCGAGGTTGCATCTACCGCAACTGTCACGGTTCCGCCCCACTGATTTGTGATTCCACTGGCGCCATTCACCATGTCGCTCGGCGTCCAACCACCGGCGTTCGTTGCGGTGTTTGACAGCGATGTGAAATTCGGCTGAGCCGAATACGCCGATTGGATGTTTTGCTCCAGTGTCATCATGTCACCGACCGCATTGCTCGCCTTCGAGCTTGCGAACATCTTCTGTCCACCCACCACGACGCCGACTAGCAGGATGAGACCCACTGCAATCTGCATCACACGACCAACAATACCGTCCATAACAACCTATCTCCCCTGCACATGAGTTGAAGCACTACCGATCCGCTCCTGTAACTGGTTCTGCAGGTTCGCGGACGCCACCGTGATGAAGATGATGACCCCATAGGTCAACGCGGACCCCACCACACCAATCACCGTGCCCGCCGCTTTGACGCGGGCAGTTAATTCTTGGACCCACTGACGCTGAACGCCTGTCATTCGGCCCGGAAAATCCTCGAATCCGTGGATCGCCTCGACCGTGTCCACGATCTCTGCGGACGGGAAGTCAAACCCTCGACCGGCGTAACGTGGCCGAACTAGCGCCTGCGGGAGCGAGCTTCCGCTAGCCATGTCATCCCGAATCACATTCAGACGCTCAGCGAGCCACGGCGTGGCGCGCTCCGCCTGGATCTCAAGAGCCTTCACCTCACGGACCCTTGAGGCAACGATAGACACGAAGCCCGTCATCCAAAGGTATCCCTGGAACTCCTTGTAGAGGTTAAACGGGAAGTAGTTATCCGCTGCCATGCGACTACGACCCGTCCACCGCGGAAGCGAGTAGATGACAGCCGCTATCAGCACCACAAACAGCACGAGCAGAGTCCAGAACCACCAGCTCACGACAAACTCGCTGATGTCGTACAGCGCGGCCACCGAGCCTGATGCAGCGGATTTCGGAATGATCCCCTCGAACTGCGGGACAATCGTCATCGCCATGAAGATGAAGAACGCAACGCCGATGGCCACATGTGCCAGCGGAGTCATCAGGGCATTTCGCACATGCGAGGTAACCTCACGCACTACCTCCTTGGACTCGATCAGGTTTTGCAGTGCGAGCGGCAAGTTCTGCCCGAGAACACCAGCAGCAATCTGAGAGGATTCCTCCAACGGAACCCACGGTTGAACCGCTTCGGCGAAATCGAAGCCGTTCGCCATCTTGGACTTCATCGCACGACCGATGGCTGCCAGCTTCCAGGCTTTCGACCGAACGGCACGCGCCTCGTACAGATCCAAGCATTTGCGCAGCGAGACTCCATTGGCGTTCTGCGCCATGACCTGGGAATAGAATTGCCGCCGCACCTTCCAGCCGAAGGCGAACCTCGCATCCATGGTCCCTGGCATTACGCGGACGACTTTCTCGGCGCTCACGCCCCAACCCCCAGGATGCCGGCCGCAAGACGATCATCCGGCTGCTCCGCATCTATTCCAGCAACCAGGTGTGGCTTCCGATTGGTCTTTTCTCTTTTGGGGATCACGTCGATGTTGTCTTCGACTGTCACCGGGTCCACGCGGCCGTTCAACACCATTGCGATCGCACGCTCGATCATCGGCCTCTCGGAATCCGGCCGGGCCTGATAGTTCTGCCGTGCAATCACGGTTCCGTGTTCCACAAAGTCGCTCATCAGATCGCGATCTGTCTTGATGACTTCCGCGATGGCGTAGCGGCCGGCGACTCCGGACTTATGGCAGCTCTCACAACCATCGCCGCGCAAGCGAACATTCGATATATCGCCCCAGGTTGTAAGGGCCTCGACCGCCAACCTGTGGCTCCGCGGCACCTCGGGCAGCTCGCTGAGTTTCTTGGCACAGTGCTGGCAAACGTGCGACAGGATGCGCTGGGTGATGACACCTCGAACGCGCTTCGGATCGCAGAACGCCTGGCGCTTCAGCTTTCCGGTTCCCATCGTCTCCAAACGGTCCACCCACTGGAACGCCTCGTCCACATGCAGCGTCGTAACTACCGTGTGGCCGGTTACAGCCGCCTCCATTGCGAGCGCTGCAACGTCCTCATCTCGCAGCTCACCGATCAGGATGACCTTCGGTGCCATACGCAACATGGTGCGCACAGCGCCTTGATAGGCCCTCGCCGTGCTCTCCTTGTCCTGCGCGTTTGTCACAGACATCTGCACCGCGGTAGGGATCGGAATTTCCACCGGATCTTCCACCGTAATGACACGCTTATACGGCTTGCGACGCGTCATCTCCGATAGGAACTCGTAGATCGAGGTTGTCTTGCCGCTGCCGGTCGGACCGACGAAGAGGATCAGCCCCTCCGGCACAGCCATCAGCTCATCCAGAGCTTCAATCTGCTTCGCATCGAATCCCATGGACGGCAACCGATACTCACCTTCCGGCTTGGGCGGATACGGCAATTTCTCGTTTTCGCCATGACGCCGACTACCGCCTGAATACTGCATGCGCAGCGTCATGAACTCGCCGTTCTGCTCCTGTGGGTAGCACGGTCCCTTCACCACGCGGATTGAGGTCAGTCCACTCTCGGCCGGGAAGACATCCCCAGGTATCTGGGCGTTCTGGTTCTCGCGTGGCAAGTATGAGGAGTCAGATGTTGGAGCTATCCCCTGATAGATCGTCTTGAGCGCTCTGCTACCCTCGTGCTGAGTCAGCGACTCGGCCAAACGCGATTCCCCGTCAACCACAAAGTGAACTACAGTGTCGTTCTGGCGAACTTGGATATGCACATCGCTGGCGCCATTCCTAGCCGCCCGGTAGAGCATGTCCTTTACGCGGCTCTTGAAGCGGTTTTCCTCATCATCGAGAACCGCGCTGGACGACTCCGTACGAGCTTTCGCCTTAAGGACCGCCATCTCAGTGGCATCAACCTCCTCAATAACCAGGTCAGATTCTCGCGTCCGGCGATGAATCCACGTTCTGATTTCAGGATCATGGCTGTGGTTGCGATCCACATAGACAACACCCTTGGTGCTGTCCACCAGAACGTGTTCCGTAACCTTCTCCGGCACGCGGACATCACGGGAGGACGTATCGGCCGCGTGGCCAGACTCCGGCACCCCTGGTTCGCGCCGCGGGCCGCTGGCACCAAACATCTCCTTAAGACCCATACACAGAACCTCCGACGATCCATGTCGAGCCATCGAATTTGATCGTGTCGATCCTCAGACCCGTCACCTTGGAGAAGGGAACCGACCAAGGCGCCCAAGAGAGTTTCACCGTGAAGATTCCCTGCCGTCCCGGACTGCTACTCGCCGTTGAGTCATCTCCAGGCAGATGAGGCAGGCCGCTATGGACCTCCAGTACACCCCCGGCACGCTGTACAACATCGCGCAGATCGCCGATCTCGGCATCAAGCGAGGCCCGCTGCTGGCCGGCGCCGGCAGCCGGCATATTCAGGGGAACCTGAGATGTCACGCTCCGACCGTCATCCGATACAACACCATCCGGCCGGAGCGCACTCATCGCGTACCTGCCGGCAGTCCATACCACCTTCACGCCACCCTGACCGCAGATGATTGACGACACTACCCAGCCGTTTCGAGCCACTGGAGTAGTGTTTACGATCTCACCACAGGCCCTCTGCAGGTCTGCAGGGAGGGCCGTAATGGCAAGCGGATCAACGGCCCCAACCTGCGGTTTAGCGCTCTCTTTCTGCTTCAGCAAAAGCGCCGCCGCGTCAAGACGCATCTGAGCAATCCGCGCCGTGGAGTTGCCGCGGCCGTGCAGGTACATCAGTCCGGCTACTGCGACGACACCCACGGCAGCCGCGCTCAGCAGCACAGGGATTGGCTTAACCACAGTCTGCTTGTTGAGTAAGACAACACGGCTCATCTCGCCAGTGAATTCGTCCACCAACCTGCACAGATCATCGAAGCCATACTCGGTATGCGCCAGGTCCATGCTCCTGTGGCTTTCCCGAGCCTTGTCCACATCGGAACGGCTACCAACAACCTCGCCGTACTCGGTCGGGTCGATCGTGTTGCCTTCCAGAATGGCGACGTAGAGAAACAGGTCAGAGTTGGACGCGCCAAGGTCGAAGGTTGCAGACCACTTCCCTTTCTTCACCTGGGCCAGTAATGCGCCCAGGCTGTAATGCTGCGCGCGCCGGCCTTCGGTCGGCAGTGATCCATACCCAACATCGTGCCGCGCACCCTCTGAACCGATGTTCACGGGCTTGCGCTTGATGTAGAGATTCGCCCGCAACAGAGACGCCTCCTGCCGGATATCACCGACAGATGGCGCATGGTCTTGGCTGGTCCACTGAAGGCCAGCCACCCAACTCCGCTTTTGCGCTCCAATCTTGATTGAGACGGTTCTCACCGCGCCTCCAGGTGCTTTTACTGCTCGCCGCGAGAAAACTGGCTCACCGGGACCGGCGGCGCTGTCATCGATCGCCCGCTCGCCCCAGGAAGCGATACGGCGCCCATACGGCTCCGTTCCGACACCTCATCCACGGCCTGCCTTGGGGCTGCGAAAATCAGGGTGTGAATGACGCCCTTATGGCCCTCAACTCGAACCCCCGACACACTGATATCGACGATCCGGCCGATGGCACCGACCGTCTCACCGGGACGAACCTCAAGCAGCCCGCCGGACGGCATCAGGATCACGGCACGCATCGAATTGCGGCTCCCCTCGACCCTCAGAACCAACGGAATTTCCCCAGGCTGTGGCAGCCAATCGCCGACATCCGACTGGCCACCCAACTCTCTGATGTCCTTCTGTGCTTGCGCCAGGGCCTTGCGCTGCTCCTCCAGGTCCACCTGCGCCTTCACGACCGCAGCCGCGGCCTGCAGCTCTCCGACTTCCTTGAACGTCTGACTGTCCGAGATGGACGCCGGCGGCGCCGGGCGAGCCACCGGCCCCTGCTGACCACTGAAAGCAGGGTCAGCAGCCAACACGGACGAGTAGGCCAGAACGGCCACTACTGCAGCGCTGCATGAACGAATCGACTTCATGTTGTGTTTCATATCAAAGCACCTTGGCAGTCATCACGATGGCGAGAATCGAGTGCCTAGTGTTCGCATCGAATCCACCACCGAGGAGGGGGTTTGAGGCAGCGCCGATACCATTGTGTGTAGACGAACCATTCGAGTCGTCCATACCAGCCAACATCAGTGACTCTCCGGGATGCAGGACGATGTCGTTCTGCAGCGCCAAGATATTGACGTTCGGAGTCTGAATGCTGTTGGAGCCGCTGCTGACCGTGCTCATACTAATCAGCGTTCCATCGCTGATCGCCACAGACAGGTGCACCACACCGTCCACGACGCGCGGCGTCGCCATCCATGACACGCCGGTATTCACCGTCCCCGGAGTCAGAGTTGCTTCCTGGCCGACGTTCGCAGACAGGAGGTTACTAACCTCGTAGAGGTAGCTCAACGCGTTGCCGTTCACGAAGACAGCGGGATGGCCGTTCTTCGTCACGTTAGAGCTGGAGAACGTCTCCGTGACCTTACCGATCGTTGAAAGGGCCTGCACGGCGAGCTTCGAGCCGGTGTAACCCGGACTCGTGCCGCTCGCAACATTCGTCGGAGAGACGATAGATGCTGAAAGACTCGCGGATGTCAGAGAGGCTGACACCGATGGGAGCTGCACACCGCTCAGGGCCCATCCCTTGCCGGCGAGATTCTGGAATACGATCTGTGGGTTGATTCCGTAGTTATCCTCGTTGGTCAACTGGACCTTGTACACCTCCATTGTGACCTGGACCTGCTGACTGGCGATTCGGTTGTAGGATTTCACCCACTCACCAACCTGCCTCACCTCGGACGGAGCGCCCGTCACCGTGATGGTGCCGGATGCTTGGTCTACGGCAACGCGCGCGGTGCCGGCCACCGCCTGCGCGTTCTCCTTGATGTCCTTCCACGGATCGATGCCGATGCTCAGCGTCGAGGTCAGTCCGGCGGACGAACCGCCGCTACCGCTCTGCGCGCCGCCGCCAGACGATCCGCTGGCCACGCCATTTGCGCCGGTACCGGCGTTCGTGGTGTCGATGGTGTTCTTGCGCGTCTGTGACTGGGGCAGCTCCGCGAGGGCGAAGGTCTGGGTGACGGCCCGGAAGAAGCGCACCTGTCCATCCGACAGGCTCCACCAGGAGGCTGTCTTACCTCCGATCTGGTCCAGGAGTTGGTACAGAGGTCCGGAGTGACGCAACGTCACCAGAACCTCCCTTGCACCACCTTCGGTCTTCCCGGCCGAGATCGCTCCAAGTATCGGGCTCATGCCCGGAGACGGAAGCTGCAGAGCTGTCACGTCCACCTGCACTCCCGCCTCACGAGTAATGAACGATGCCACGTCGGTCACATTCACCGGAACCATCGAAACGTAGTTAATATCCTGATTCAGCACAGCCGCACGCTGCTGAGGCGCATCGATGCTGTCACCAGCGAGGAAGGCGTTGGAAGTCGCGGTCAACAGCGACCCACGGTTGGCCTGCAGAGTTGCGCTTCGCGTCGACTTGCTGACCGCATCATCAGTTATATGTTTGACATTCCGATCCGTGGCGCAGCCACCGAGGATCGCACTCGCCACGGCAGCACTGACCACCAGCGCCGAGATTCGCATTGTCATTCTGTGTCCTACCTAAACCTAAACGAGCGCGTTATTCCGAGACCGCCGAGGTCACCACAACAACTTTGTTACCTTCCCACCAGCGAACCCGATAAAGGACGCCGTTGGAGGCGAGTTGGTCGAACATCCAGTAACTGGCGGCCTCAAACTGACCAAAGTGCGAGAAGCCGTTAGGCGGGGTCCAATCCTTCTTAGCGTTCCACGACACCGCCCAGCCGGCATCCTGAGCCCACTTCTGGAGCGTGGTTCTCACAGAGTTGTTACCCTCAGCCATCCACACCTTTTGCTCTGACGCCGGAATACAGCTATACGCCGCATCGCCTTCTGTAGGCTGCGCTTCCATATCCATGCCATCGCTGACACACACCGGCAGATCCTTCGTCGATCGGGTCGGAAGCTGCTGCACCGCCTGCGATGCCACCGGCACAACGGCCTGAGTGCCCCTACCTGGCAACGGCAACGCAGACAGCGGGTCACCACCTTTGGGGGCGCCACTAGCGAGCGCCGGCGAAGCCCTCTGGTCAGGAGCAGGAGCAGCCGCAACGGCCGGCGCCGAGGAGACCGGAGTGGGTTGAGTCGGCCACGTCGTTTTCAGCGCCTTGTCGATGTCAATCACACTCGGCGGAGGCGGACCCTGCTGTTGGGAAGGAGTGTCCTGATAATTCAGGAACGATGTTGTGTCCGCGAACGCGGGGCTCGCCGCCGCGAGGCACAGTCCGGGCAGATAGCGGGCGACATGCCGCGAGAGAGTTTTGATGTTCAAGCCAGATTCCTTGCCGTATTAGGGGCACAATCTGGACTTGAATATATCAGTTGTCCTATATTTTGGTCAAAGAAATGCAGGACATGCGTCCCGTCTCAGCAAGATGGGTTGGTGTGAACTCCATCACACCACCACGAACTACCGTACCCCCAAAAGCTAAGGGCGGGCTGACTTATGACAGTCAGTCCGCCCTTTGACTGGAGAAGAACCGCGCTCACGCGCGGTCGGAATTAACCCATCGCCACGCCGGCGACCTGCGCCTGCTCCTCCTCCTCGGCCTCGTGCTCCTGCTCCTGGGTTGGCCGCTCCTGGCTCAGAAGCCGATCGGCCTGCTGCTGCTCCTGCAGGGCCGCTTGCAAAGCCGGGTCCGTCTCAGCCTGTACGGCCTTGAAGTGACGCGAGGCGTCATAGAGATCGGTCAGCCGGCCACTACGGTTCGCATCTTCTCGCCGCGCCACGAGGTCCCGCAGATTGTCCAGGTTGGCCTGAACGTCCGCGTTCTTGTACCCGCGGCCCTGCGCAATCTTCAGCGCCGGATTGTGCTCCGGTGCGACTTCCAGGAGAGCCACCTGCACGCCCTTGTTACGTGCATCAGCAACGATGCCGTTGATGATGTCCTTCTTCGTGATGCCTTCCTGGGACTTCACAGCGTCGTCCATACCGGAATACCCCAGGTACACTGTCACAGTCTCCGGTTTGATCCCGATCAACTTTGACACTTCTTTCGACAGCCACATGGCCTTCTTGCCGGCATCCAGTAGGGCCGCCGCCAGACTGTCACCGAAACGCCATTCGGTCCCTGCCTTGAGTCCGCCAGGCATCTTCTCGTACTTCGCCTTGCGCTGTTCCTCGAACTGCTTGCTCGCCGTACCGAAATACAGCGCTTCACCATTCACGTCAGTGATCGCATAACGGCGCACCGGGCCATTCTGGCCCTGGTAAGTATGACCGGCCGCATACAGGATCATGGCGTTCGGAGTCGCACGCGAGAGCTGCGCTGTCCCGACTTCATTCTGCTGTTCCATTCTTCCAATCTCCAAAATTAAATAATAAAACTCCTGACTCTAACCTCTTAAGGATCGAGTCCTAGCGGCTCCATCCTTTTCAACTGTTCGTTTTCCGGCTCTGGCTCCGAGAAGCGGTACTCCGCTGTCCGGTGTCTACCCTGACTATCGGCTCATCCCGCGAGGCTGCTTCTCCTCTTCTTCAAGATCGTCCTCTTGCGTCTCGAACTGCCGCCTGACGTTCTCAAGTCCGTTGCTGAAATTGAGTTGCTGAGCCTGCTGGCCCGCGGACTCAGCAGATCGGCACGCTTCTGCCTTGCGTATCGCGTCTTCCATGTCCTGCGCATAGAAGGCATGGTAACTTTGCTCACCATCGCTGCGGCCGATATACCAATACATGTACTGGTCGTGCGGGTCACGGTCATTTCCTCGGGCGAGACCCGTCCACTCCTGCGGCATAACCTCTCCAGTGTCCCAATTTATGAGCACCACTTTGCTCTTGGAATCAACAAAGAAATATGCCTTCGGATGTTCTGAGGACGACCTCGCGATCAGGTGCTTTCCTGGCTCTACGGCTCTTATGCCAGCAGCCTGCTCCACGCCGTGCTCAGGATGTTTGATACTCAGTTCGGCTGGGGTCGTCCGGTAGTCCTTCTTTTCCATACTACTTCTCCCGAAGATGAAATCACTCTCCATCCCTCACGCTCGGTGCTATCAGCGGCTCAGCACGCACTCCAGGCTTTCGTCCTCTTCCTCTTCGTACTCGCGTTCTTGCTCCGAGGAATGCTCGATCACCCGCTCGTTTGGAACCCTCCATATCGTCGCAGCAGGCAAATATGCCATCTTGTCCCCATTCTGCTCGGTCCACGGTATGACTGCCTCAGTCGCCGTAATCCGCCCCCCCAGTTTCTTGGCAATCTCAAGCGAGCGCTCCCGCTCTGGTTGAGTGCATCCCCTCAAATCCACCACCGCTTCTGCACCTGGCAGAACCACCGGGGCGTTCATAACGGCTTGCCGAAATTCACGGATGAGACGTGGGTAGCTTCCCGGCGCTCGAAGCTCCTCCTCCCACAGTTTCTCCACATAACTTCCGACAATTCTGTATGCCCATCCTTCATTGCGCCAAACACCGTCTTTCTCGACAAGTCTGTTATCAGCATCTATCCGGCGCATCCGCGGCACTTCGATATGCCGCATCGGCACAGTGAGCGGGCTATATCCCAACTCCTCATCACGCACAGATTCTTTTCCTGGTGCCCACCCTGACGGCATTGCTTTCATTGCTCGCCAGGGCGCTATAACGCCGTAAATTGCACAGACTAACTCCGAGTCCTTATGCAGCGATACAGACATTTCCTGCCCCGCCTCCACTCCGGTAACAATATCCTGTCGATCGATCTGACTCAGGCGTTCCTTAACATCGTTCCAATGCCTACTCGGTATCGTTGCATGTAGAAGCTCTTCTTTTCTGAGCTTGATGGGAACATCCGGCATTTCTACCGGAACCGACATCTCGGCAATCCATCGTTTGATGTAGTTCTCCGGCAGAATCTGTCCACGTCTGTCCCGTAGCAGGCCTCCCTCGCAGTTGCTGGCACAAGCGAAAATCTTTTTGAGAGCCCCGTCAATCTCTCCTATGTAGATGCAATTCCAACGGGGGTTGTGCGGATGGACGTTCTGTTCGTAGGTTTTCTCGAACAGGCACCAAATTGTCGGCCCGCCAGGGCTTTTGAATGCAGCCGCGGTTCGGTTCGTTGTGATCGTTGATCCCATTATTTCCTCTCCTCCACAACCGATTGGCAGATCGATCCATCAGCCTCGACCCATCCCGCGCGCCTGCTCAACCTCTTCTTCAAGATCATCCTCTTGTTCTACCGTCTGCATCTCCACAACTCGGCCCTCAGTGTTGTGGGCTCCGGTTAACACCTGAATCGTCTCAAGCGCCGTGAGGGATGTCGCTTCTCCTTCAATGAAGGACTGTATGGGATGCTTGTCGTCCGCCTGCTCATTCTGAGCCTCCGGCGGCGATGTCGGCCTCTCAACCTGAAGTTGCTGAACCACCTCGACCAGACGTTCGCGCTTCTCACGCAGTTCTTGGGTTTGTGGGAAAGAAAGATCGCCTTTCGCCTTCTCCTCCAACTCCGGCAGATCTCGCTGGGCGCGCTCCAACTGCGACCGGAAGTACATAGCTGCTGCTTTGTCTGACAAACCCTGAATCCGATTGGTCAGTTCGCTCATCAGAGTGCGAACCTTACCGATTACAAATTTCCCCTCTTCAGAGAATGCGCCAAGCGACACTACAGTGCGTTGCCCATCGATGAGGTGCAGATCGAGCATAAATAGCTTGACTCTCGACTCGTCACTGGACTGTCCGCTCACATCGCCGACAAGGCGATAGCCGTACAGATCGCCAAGTTCGATCTCGGATGATTCGCCGCTGACAGTGTGAGCGACGGCATCGTTCGCGGCGTCAGCGATCCTGCGCGCAGCGTCCAGCCGCGTGGTCACGGTCTTGCCCTTGATCTTCGCCTCGAACGGAGACGCATCGCCAATGGCATTGTCGATCGCTGACTCGACAGCGACCTTGTTGGTGTAGCGTTCACCATTGATGGAGATGGAGAACCGGGCTCTCTCCTCGCCACCCTTCTGCGCGTCGATGGCCGCCATCGCCGCTTTCATGGCGTCGTACTTTGTCGAATACGTCTGTCCCTCGATGGTGACGGAACGGAGAGAGGCCGCATCCAACACAGCCGTGAGGCGCTTTTGGATATCATCGGCGCGTTGCTCGATCTCCTGGATCTTCGCGGGGTGCTCGGCAAGCGCCTTACGTGCGCTATGAATGGCATCTTGGATGCCGAATACCCGACGACGATGCGCACGCTCCTGAAGTTCGAGCATGTTGATCTGCGATTCTAGCTTCACGCGCTCCAGAAGAAGGGGATTGCCGGAAGCCAGAGCAGCCATTTCCGCCATACTCGCCGATTCCTCGTCCTCGATGTCCATCGAGAATGCGCCGTCGTACTTTCGCAATCCATTGATCGCGCGAAGTTTCGTGGCGTTGAGATCCCACATCTTCGCGTCCACCGTGCGCTCGGTGGCGTACGCCAAAATCTCAACCTCGAAAGACTCCATATACTCGGGACTCGACGGGTCAATGAACACGTTGCCCTGCCGGATGATGCGGCCCTCGCGCTGCTCGATGTCACTCGGCTTCCACGTCACGTCGGCATGGTGTAGAGCCACGAGACGGGCCTGTACGTTGGTGCCGGCCCCCATGCGGGCCGTCGAGCCAAGCGTCACGCGCAGTTTGCCGCTGTTCATGGCATCGAATATGGCTTGCTTCTTCTCGTCAGTGTTGGCCTCCTGAATGAAGCATATCTGATCAGCGGGAACACCGAGCGCGATCAAATTATCTTTAATCTGCTGGTAAGCGTTCCATCCACCTTTCTGAGCGTTCCGCAATTCCTCCATTTCTGATGGATCGTACTCCACCAGCTTATCGGAGATTTCCTGGAAGGCATCCTCATCGCCCGCGCGCAGAGCATTATCTCTGGCGGCCACCAGCTCGTCATAAGAGTTGAGTCTGGCTTCATCGCCACTGGCTTTGGGGACTGATCGGTCTAGGAAAATGAGCTGTGTACCACGAATGTTGTCAGTAGCCTTGTAGATACGACTGACATTCTCGGCAATCTTTTCGAGCTTTCCCCCTTGTTCCTTAGAGTTAGAGCGCGAGTTCACGGCTCGGATATCCAGCGATACCTTGCGGGCTCGGTCCATCAACCGCAAGCGCTGTTTGTTACGCTCCATTACGTCATTGATCCCATCCAGGCCGTCAAAACCTTGAAGGATTTCCTCCAGTGCCTGTGACTGGGCGCTCGTGGGGGCGAGCTTCACGAGCTGGCGGTCACCACTCTTTACCCTTGGGACCGGAAACTCCTTGCCCGCATCCTGCGCATACCACTTCTTGATATCATCGATAGTGACAGCATCGGAAAACAGGTAGTAGAGATCCATCATCGAGCGCATGTTCGACCAGGTGCGGCCAAGGCGCGTCACCTCTTTGAGGCGACCCGACTCGGTCGGCTCGAAGGCTGGCGTTGCATCTACGTACTCCGCTCGCCACGCATCGAAATGCGTAAGGCCGTTCTCTTCCAACTCGTCGGCGGCCAAGTAGCGCATCATCGTGTACAGTTCGACGACACTGTTGCTGACAGGGGTGCCGGTCATGAACGTGACGGCGCCGCCGTTCTCGCGCAGCACTCGTACTTTGTTGTAGAGATCCGCGGCCTTGCGCGAGCCAGTCTTGTTGCCCATGCCGCGCACGCCCGTCAGGCGTGAGGAGTAGAAAAGGTTTTTGAACTCTTGCGCCTCGTCAATAGTTAGGTCATCGACCCCGAGCTGCTCAAACGTCAGGAGACGATCGCGAGCACCTTCCCGCACTTTGTCCATGCGTGCCTGGATCTTTTCCGCGAGTCGTTCTGCCTCCTTGACGCCGAAGGGCTTCCGAAATCCATTGTCGGTGCCGTCTTCCTGGGCCTGCTCCCAGGCTTCTTCGATGGCTTCCTGCGCCTGGCGCATCTCCTGCTCAAGAAAGCGCATTTCAGTCTCGGGAGCGATGCCGATGAACCCAAACGAGGAGTGCGGGAGCACCACGATGTCCCAGTCGCCCGTTGCGATTCGGCCGAAGAGACGGCGGCGGCGCTTCTTCTCGAAATCCTTTTGTCCAGCGACGAGTACCTTAGCAGCGGGGTAGAGCCTGTAGATATCCGATTCCCACTGCTCCACCAAGTGATTCGGGACAACAATCATTGGCTTTCGCGCCAGTCCCGTGCGGCGGCGCTCCATCGCGCGTGCTATGCCTGAGTAAGTCTTGCCGGCGCCGACGACGTGGTCCAGTAACAGGAAACGGGATGAGATACCTCGCCAGATGGCGTTCTTCTGGTGGCGGCGCAGGGCAATGATCGCATCCGGCACCTTGCCGGGCAGGGTTAGGTGGCTGCCATCGTACTGACGATTGACGCGGACATTGAATTTCTCATTGTATGCGTCAACAAGGCGCTGCCGTCGGTCGCCATCCTTGAAGACCCACTCCTCGAACTCGGCAAGCATCTCACGCGCCTTGAGGCTTGCCAGCTCGGTGCCCTCCTTGTCGATCTTCCGGTTCCCCTCGCTATCCGTGTACGTCACCACGGGAACCTGGCTGTTCAGGACGCGCTGCAGGATGTAGCTGCCATCGGCTCCATCAGTAGACCACTGCTCCCATTTCAACTTGTCAGTGTCTGACACTGACAGGGAGAACACGTTGGTCGCAGAGAAATGAGCGACACGCGCCCTGCCTCCAAACAGGTGCTCGGCGAACTGCGCATAAACATCGTTCGGCACAGTCGTGGAGCCAAGGCGCACAGTTACATTCTCGGCCGTCCATGGCTCCGGCTGTACGGCTTCCAACGCCGCTATGTTTTTATCCAGTCCGGCGGTCCGGGCGGAGTTGAGCTTGCGTTTCACCTGACCCGAAAGGTACCCATTGGCCGTTTCCCACGTTCCCGTCTCCGGGTCCATGAACACCAGCGGCTTCTCGTGGTTCTGCAGCTCCGCTATGGCTAACTCGGGACTTACGCCTCGGAGTTCCGCGATGCGCTCCATGTCCACTACACCACGCTCCGACAGGCTGATCGCCAGCGCGTCCGCGGCGGTGGCAGCCCTGGTTGGAGCATCGTACTTCAGTACAACGCGGCTCTTCAGAATCGGTGCGGGCTCCGCGTGCTCCCGTTGTACCTCCAGCCCGGTTTTTTCCGCCTGAGCCTGGGTGCGTTCCGGTTGATACTTCACCTCCAGCGCTGTGATGAGGCCACCGTCCGGCATGGTCATGGCGAGATTCAGGTTGACGCGGCGGTTGACCGGGCCATGCTCTTCCACGAATGCGTTGTAGGCCGCCGCCAACTTCTCTCGATTGGCCTCCATCATCTTCGCGGCGGCGTCCTCAGTCTCCAGCACGAGTTGTTTCTTCAGAAGGTCACGCAGGTTCACCATGCCCTTCAGGCGCCCGTATCCTGTCTTTCCCAGTCGCAGGCTGTCCGGCACCTCCGTATCGTTCAAGTAAGTGGTGCGCTTGAAGGAGTTGCGTTTGGTGGGCTTACCATCCTTTACTTCTTTGACAGGCTTCCCGTCCTCGCCCATCGCCACCTCGAACCGATACCAACGTCCCTCGGAGTCAAGTGATAGGTGATCGCTCCACGGACTCTCGGGCGTTATGGTCTGGCGGGCAGCGATGGTGCCGCCATCCGGCGCCTCGCGCTCGATGACTCGAATGAGATTTCCATCGCCATCGAACCCAACGTGTCCGGGCTCCTCCTTGGCGACAGCAATGCGCATTGACTCGGAGAGAAGATCAAAGCGCTCCTGCGTCTTCGTCAGTACCTCGTCTCCCAGGTCGGAAATGCGTTCAGGCAGACGCGCAACTGCTTTCTCTAGCGCTGCGTGCAGCTCCGTGGCGGGGAGCGTGACACCGATGTCGTCCTGGTGCATGGAACCGGAGCGGTCCATGACGCCGAGAACTTGCTCCGGATGGTCTTTGAAGTACGCATTGACCACCATGGGTTCGCCGCCCAGCGGGTCTGCGACCTCGGCCGTGCCTAACCACTTCGGAATCATGTCGGCGCGACGGCGTCGCTCGGCGGCTTGCTCGCTCGTCTCGCCCTTCTCGGGAGCGCGGCCCTCCTCGGAGAGCGCTTGCCGCATAGCTTCCTCAGTAGCCACATCGTGGCGCTGAAAGATGAGAATATCGGTCACGACATCGGTGCGCGCATTTTGCTTGAACGCGGAACCGGGGAGCCGAATAGCGGCTACCAGTTTCGCCTTGGTCGCGAGCGCGCGGCGGTCGCTTGCGTCCTGCGCATCCATCACGTAACGGGAAACGACGTCGATCTTCAAACCCCCTGGTCGCACCGCGTCGAGGCCGGCTAGCAAGAACTGGTTGTGGATCGACTTGCCGTGCAGCTCGGGCTTGTACTGAAACCGCAGGGACTCACTGCCGAAGGGTGGGTTTCCGATGCTCAGAGCAAAAGCTCTGTCGGCCAGCGGGACGTACTGGAACCCGGAGTTGAGCACTGTCGCCTGCGGGTACAACGCCGCAGCAATGCGGGAGGTGATGTTGTCGTATTCAACTCCAATAAACTTCGCTGGCACGTCCCTCGGCGCCAGGCCGAGAAAGTTTCCGGTGCCCATGGAGGATTCCAGCACCAAACCACCGCGGAAGCCGAGGCGCTGAGCGGCGTTCCACATGGCAGACACGACGGTCTCCGAGGTGTAGTGCGCATTGCGCGTCGAGCGCCGCGCCGCGGCGTACTCATTCGGAGTCAGAATATCTTTCAGCGCCTCGCCACGGGCGCTCCAGCGGTCCTTAAATTGCCCGGTGATCGGATCAGGGAAGGCGTTGGCAAGGCCACCCCACCCGACGTAGCGGGCGAGAAGCCGCTGTTCTTCCAGGGTGGCGCGCCGACGCTCCGCCTCGATAGTCTTCAGCGCCCGTATGGCCGCTAGGTTGTCGTTGAACTTCTCGACCTCACCGCCCTCGCCGAGACGCAGCTCAGGGGTGATGCGGAAGTTCTGCGCTGGTAGGTTGGAGACCGACTCAGAAGTTACTTGTTCTGCTTCTGATACTCGCGGTCTAGCGCGCTGAGTTCTTTCCTGGCCCACGGCTCCTCCGCCGCGCCCTCCTCGGGCGGCAGGAGAATGTATGTCTTCAGCACGACTTCCTCCGCTTCGTGCTGGCTGTCTCCTCCTCTCATCAACACCAACATCTCGGCCTGGGCCTGCTTCGCCGCGGTCTGAAGCGTCCGGTTCAGTTCCCCGCTCGCCTCCAGAGCGGCCACCTTGTTGGGCAACCACTTCGCCCAGTGCTTTCTGACCTTCGCTTGAAACTCCTGCTCGCTCTAGGCTGGGGACCGATTCCGAAGTTACTTGTTCTGCTTCTGATACTCGCGGTCTAGCGCGCTGAGTTCCTTCCTGGCCCACGGCTCCTCCGCCGCGCCCTCCTCGGGCGGCAGGAGAATGTATGTCTTCAGCACGACTTCCTCCGCTTCGTGCTGCTGGTAGCCTTGCCCCACCAACTCCAGCATTTCGGCCTGGGCCTGCTTCGCCGCGGTCTGAAGCGTCCGATTCAGTTCCCCGCTCGCCTCCAGAGCGGCCACCTTGTTGGGCAACCACTTCGCCCAGTGCTTTCTGGCCTTCGCTTGAAACTCCTGCTCGCTCATTGTTGCCTGCCTCCTGAGTAACGACAGTATCCTGCAATTGTACCGCACCCTCGGTGCCCATGCCTTCGGGCGTAGAGGGTCCGACCGTGGTCAGCTCGCGCTCCTGATCAAGTCCAGACTTGACACTCTCAACTTCGGGACCACGACCCCGCAGCGCGTCAGCCATGCCGCGCTCCTCATGGAGCGAAGTCATATCCTTTACGCGCTGCCGCGCCTGGGCGGCACTATCGAACTTACGGCCCGGTAGGGCCTCACTGTTCGTACCTGCGAAATACAGGGTATAAGAACTATCCGTTCCTCGACGACTCTGCACTCGTCGATGATCCGGCACCGCGTTGTCGTTTGAGTTCAACCACAGCACCAGATCCTCCTCCACAGTCTTCTGCGGGAAGGTCGGCTTCACAACTACCGGTACTATCACTCTGGGCCGAGTTGTTTGCTGCACGTTCTCCAGAGTTCGCTCGCGGTCGAGGCTCACCACGTACTCAGTGATCGCCTCCGCATCACGCGAGGCACGGAAGATTTCGTGCTTATCCCCCTTTAAAATCTTAACCCATGATGAAACATAGGAGGCATGGTTCACCATGTTAGGAACACCGAGGCGGTCGGCTAGGAAAAGGCTCGCCAGCTCCGTGCGCAGCTCTTCCTTGGCGTAGTCAGGATCACCGAACACGCCTAACTTGCGATCCAGGCGAGACGCGTGGCCCGTCCAGTGACCCAGCTCATGCAACACCCTGGCGTAATACCGTGCGGGCGACTGAAACTGCTTGCGTTGCGGAAGATGGATGCTGTCGGTTGTCGGGCTGTAGAAGGCCCTATCGACCTGGTCGTGGATGATCTGTGCACCCGATGACACCAGGATTTGCTCCGCGCGCTCAATAGGGTCCCACTCGTGAGCCGCATGCTGCAGCTCTGGGATGCCATCGATCTGAGCAGCATTGAAGACCTTCGAGAAAAACACTATCGGACGCGGCAAGCGCACCGTCTCGGTCTCAGGCTTGCCATCCTCGCCGAGGACAGGGCTGCCATCCTCATTCGTCTTCTCGCGTGTCTCCTCAAACTTCCAGTATTCGATGGAAAACGGATTTCCCTTCTCAACTTCACGTACCTGCCAGCCTTTTGATTCAGCCTGCTTGGACGTCATCCAGCGCGGGTCGTGGTACCCACGCAGAAAGCCATGAGACTGCAACCCGATGGAATTGCCACCACGGTAGCGGTTCCCAGTTACCGGGTTAATCGGCATGCTTGAACGGCCGTCCCACGGCTTCTGCCATGGCGCCGTACCGTCGATAAGCTGCTTGATGAGTTGGTCTGTCAGGTCACGACGATAGTCCGGTCTCTCAGCCATGACGGGGGCTACTCCTTGGCGCTCGCGGCCAGCGCCGCGTGAGCCACGAATCCATCCAGACCTTGCGAGGACTCCACCGCGTCCTCCTCGCTCAGGGCGTCTTCCATGAAGGCGCCCATGTCGTCGGCTTCAGCAAGCGAATACGACTCCCAGTTACGATCCGGCACTGCTCCCATAACACCTCCTCTAGCGGCTGACGCCGCCACTGATGTCGTTGTCCGAATCAAGATCCTGGGTAGATTCCGGGCAGTTCTCGATGCCGGAATGGCATTCGTTGGAAGTACGGGTGTCCATAAATAGATAGGCGTCTCCACCGGGCGGAGGTTCAGATCTGGAAGACGCGCGAGACTCTCGCAGGGCTGCGCGCCACTGCCGTTCTGCTACGCTGCTCACCGGTGTTGGGGCATATATCCGGGCCGTTTCCCGCGCAGTCAGAGGTCTCAAAGGCTGGCTCGTGGGGACTCCCGGCAGTGGAGGTGAAACGGCCACGACCTTACCGAGTAACCATCGAGCAATCTGGGTGGTTCTATTCATGGCAACATCCGAGATGGCGTCGCGATGGAGAAACTTCGGTTGGGTCCGCGAACGTGGGGCTCGCCGCCGCGAGGCACAGTCCGGGCAGATAGCGGGCGCCATGCCGCGAGAGAGTTTTGATATTCAAGCCAGATTCCCTTGCCGTGTTAGGGCCACAATCCGGCGTTGAATATATCAGTTGTCCTATATTTTGGTCAAAGACTGCGGGCGCACTTTCAGTCCCTAAAAGGACGCGATTGGTGTGAAGTCCATCACACCGGCGCGATCTACCCAACCCTAAAAACAAGGGCCTTTTGGCTTTGGCTGCAAAACCGCACTCATCCGGGGCCGAATCAGCCCCATTGCCATGCCGGCGACGTGCGCCTGCTCCTGGGCCGGCTTCATGGCGCCGTACCGTCGAGAAGTTGCTTGATGAGTTGGTCCGTCAGTTCACGACGATAATCCGGTCTCTCAGCCATGACGGCTTACTCATTGGCGCTCGCGGCTGCGCCGCGTGAACTACGAATCCACCAGACCTTGCAAGGACTCCACCGCGTCCTCCTCGCTCAGGGCGTCTTCCACAAAGGCGCCCATGTCGTCGGCTTCAGCCGCCGAATAAGACTCCCAGCTTCCATCCAACACAGGTTTCCATAAAGCCTCCTTCAGCGGCTCACGCCGCGTTTGATCTCGTCGTCCTGACCGAGGTCATGGCTATCCGCCGTCTGCGCTCTCGCGATATAGTTGACAACGACGTGCTTCAACGCTGTGTCAATGTGACTGTGCTCGTGATCCTTCGCTGAAGGAAACCGAACGCCAGCATTCAGTCTCTGGCCGAGGTAAAAGCAGTCCCATCGGTACCGCACCTCCACGTCCTTAGCCTTGTCGATCCGCGGAATCCGCGGATCTCGCTTCAAGTAGGAGTCTAGCGTCAGGCCATCGGCCTTCATGCGCTCCATCCCAGCCTCTGCAACCTTGCGCAGAACCTCTAAATCTTCACCCTGAATTTTCATGCTGCCTCCGCGACCTTAGCGGCTGTCGCTCTGTGGCTTTGTTCGTCCTCGGACCCATCGACTTCCAGCGCACCCAAGTGCATTCAACTCGTTGCTCGCCAAGGTTCACTCCAGCTCAGCGGCTCAGGCCGCGTGCGCGCTTTTTGGTGTTCTCCTGGGTGCGTTCCAGTTCGAGCTGGCGCTCCTTCTCCAGGACCCGCCCCCTGACTTCATCCAGACGCGCAGTCGCCTGATCCTTCAGGAGCGAACCGAACGCCGCCTCCAAAACCATGGTCAGCGATGGCACCTGCTCATGCGGAATCACCCCTTCCTTCTGGAAGGATGCAGCACCCCGCGTCGGCCTGATGGCCGTCGCGTTCTCGAAGGGAAGTCCGTTGCCCTGTACCGGCACCTTCGGTTCATTGACCCGTTCACCGCGCTCCAAGGCAAAGACGATGGGTATATCAGGACGCACGGCGCGCAGTGCCTCAGCGGCCCGGCCCATCGAGGCGGAGCTTGCCGCCATCACCACATGGGCACCCGCCATCCAGAACATCTCGCCGGTCACCGCGTTGTCCACAACGACCACCGGCTTCACCTCCTTCGGAGGAGGCGTCCGACCATCACCCACCAGGGACTTCATACCTGCGAACGGACAAAACACGTCCTCGTTGCTCATGTTGCTGGGCATGCGCGCGCGAGCCCACGGTCCCATCGCCTGCATGATGCTGGCGATACGGCCGTCCGCACCCACCATCGGAAACACGATGCGATCCTTGCTGCGATCCTCACCAGTGACCTTAAGGCGCTTGGCAATCGGCGGCAGGCCGTTGATTGTCGGATCAATGTCAGTCGTCTGACGCCACACCGACAGAGCTTGCTCCTTCTCCATGGCGCGGTAGCGCTTGATCGCCGCGTTATCGGCGATGTCCTGGCGACGCAGGGCCTCCTTGCCCTTCGTATCCTGCTCGACAACGACGGCAGTAGGTAGCGGCAGTGCCGTGTGCTTCACGCCGGCGGCCGTGGCTTCGCGCAGCTTCGAGGCCGCCACCGGCTTCGGCGTTTCATACTTGCGGTTGCTCTCCAGAATCTGCCGATTCACTGCATCAATCGACTGCGTACGATCATGCTCATGCGACAGGCAGAAAAATGCGATGTCCTCAGCACGCTGTGAGAGTTTCAACACAACACGCGGATCATCCTTGAGCATCTTCGACCACGCCTTCACGTAGGCACCATTGGTCGGATGCTCATAGTGGCCGATGTTGAAGCGGCGCACCATCATCATGGCTGCAATCTGCACGCTCAACTCCTCGAACGCCTGATCGCGTGTGACCTTCTTCGGGTCATGATGACCATCGCGGAAGCCGCCCACGTCCCGTCCCATCCGGGACGAAGCCGCCGTGGCGTGCGCCAGGCCGTGCAGCAGGTCACTGTAGTAGGCGCGAATGTCGCGGTAATCCAACTTGCGCGGCATCACCACCTTGTCCGCTGAGGCTTCGTAGTGCGGAGTTTCCTTGCCCTGCATCTTTTTGTGAGTGACCTTCACCCCCATGCTCTTCGCCAGAGCTTCGATCGCAGCATAGGTCTGCGCCAGCTTCTCCGGTGACGGCCGTTCCGGGATGTACGGGAGCACACCATCGATCTGTGAGGCGTTGTACAAGTTGAACGCGGAGACAACAGGTTCCGCGAGATGCACTGGGTCTTTGATCCAGCGACCATCCGCGTCGCGGAGGCGATTGCCTTCAGGGTCCAGCCGATACTCGTACTTCGTGAACGAGACGAAGTATCCACCGACGCAATTACTCAGTTCGCCGGCCTTCACTTCCAGGCCGTGCTTCTGTGCCTGTGATCTCGTCATCCAACGCGGATCAGGGCTGTTCTCGCCCATTAGGGACAGCAGTGTGTTGCCGTGGTAAATGGCGCCGTTGGTATAGTTGTACGGCAGGTCCGTCGTACCAGGTTCCCACGAGCGCATCCAAGGCGCATCACCCCGATCGATGGCCTGGCGCAGCTTTTCCGCCAGGGCCTCGTAACTCTTGACGGGCTGATCTGCCTCCAGCTTATCCATCGCTGCTGCAATGGCTGCGGCGTTATCGGCAGTGGGCGACAGTTCCTCGCTCATGCGAATCTCCGGAACCCACGCACGGCTGCACAGCGCCGCACGAGTGGGCGCTGATCGCTGAAGGAGCAGATGTGGAATGGCTAGGCAACAAGGCCAGCCAAAAGCAGGGTGCGCAGGGTCATACTCAATTTAAGGTCCTTCCGCGGACACCAACACCCTACGTGCTGTCAACCCCATAGTCAATCATCTCCGGGTGACCTATATCACACGATCCAGCGAGCCGGCAGCCATGTGTGTGCGCTATGTGAAACAGCCTTATTGGCCCGGCACCGGCACGCAGTTACTCCGCAACCGCACTTCATCGGCTTATACCCCGAACCGGCTCCTCCTCCTCGATCTCGGCGCCAGCAACATACTCTGCCGCAGTCTGCTGCACCCGATGCTGCGTCTTGGCGACCGTGCGCTCCCTCGGGCGGGCGGGCACGTCGATCAGTTCACCCTTCGAGCGGGTCAGCATCACGTATTCGAGGTGCTGTTCCTGGTCCTTCTGCCAATCCTTTTTCGCATGCGGAGACGGCAGCCAAGTCTCTCGGCCGTACAGATACACGCGCCGCCATTCGCGGCCCTTGGATCGGTGCCCTGTGGCGAGCGTCAGCATCTCCCCTCCCTTGGTGCTGCCGAACATGCCACCGATCTTCTCCACCAGGGCATCGACACCAGTTTTGCTCTCACTCAGGCAAGTCTTGATGATGACCCGCAGACAGTCCACCTTATCCGCCAGACGCTCGGCGTGGTACTCCTCGCCCTTGGCGATGAACTTCGCATTCTGCTCGCGCTGGTAGGTATCGAGCTTCTGCATCAGGTCCCAGAGGTTATCCGCCTCGCGTCGCTGCGCGAGCGTCACCAGCTCCTCACCGATGTCACGCCCCTCCACACGACACGCGATTCCCTTACCGACGAGCGTGAGCGCTGTTTGAACCAACGGCCACGTCAGCCGACACAGGATCACATCGTCCTTAGTCAGACCCTCCTCATCCAGGTCATCGAACGAGATGGAACGGACCGCCCCTTCGGGGGCATCCTCGTGTGCCACGAAGTCAGGCACAAACTGCTGGGCTGCTGCCACCACGCTCTTTGGGCACCGCCGCGTGACGTTCAGCGGCATCACGGTCGCGTTAGTCGCCATGCGTAGCAGCTCCATGGAGTTGCTGTCCGCCCCGGTGAATCCGTAGATTGCCTGTGCCGGATCACCCACGTAGATCATTCGGCCCGCGTAGGGATTCAACATCGCCAGCGCCACCAGGCGCCGCGCCGCGTTCGTGTCCTGAGCCTCATCCAGCAGAATCCACTTCTTCTGCAGGAAGCTTGCCTTGTAGTACAAGGGAGCAAGAAGCATGTCGTCACAATCGACGACTTCCTTGCAGCTTTCCAGACTCTGCTTGTACACGCGCTGGGCGCAGCGGATCACCGAGGACGGCGCCACACCCTCCTCAAGACTGTCTTCGATGTTGAAATGCTCGAAGATTTCCACCCACGCTTCGGTGTCATCAATCTGCCCGACATGTCCCAGCGCCTTCTGCTTTGCTAGGCTAACCAACTTTTCGATCGGGGATGCCGCCAGAAAGTAGTCAGACGATCGATCACCGCCTGCGAGAGTCTTGATGATGTTACTGACCTTGTCATCATCGACCTTCACCGTGGGTGCTGCGCGGCGCCATGCCCGAAGGCCGAACGAATGAACCGTGCCGGCAGCCGCCGCACGAAAGTCATAGCCAGCCTGCTTGAACCGAGAATCTAACTCGTCGGCGATCTCTGTGTTAAAGGCCATCGCGATGAGACCACCGCGCTCGTACTGAATGATCGCCTTGGTGACTTTCTCCAGGAGGTAGGTTTTCCCGCAGCCGGCGCGAGCCACGACACCGATGGACCCCCGCCCGTCGAGGGCATGCTCGATCACTGCCGCCTGCTGATCGGAGCAGTCGTCCCATTCTGCGCGATCGAATACGGCTTTCACGTTGTGCATCAATGTGTCTCCGCATTTGTGCTCACCGGCTCGGGATCGGACTCCCGCAGCCGCACATGCACGTCACCCCGCGAAACCGCCTGCATAACTTCTGCGAGGTCCGCGAGGCGCTTTCTGGGCGCGTCCTCGACTTCGTGGGCCCGAGGTTCGAGCGCCTGGGCAAACTCCTGGAACAACACCAGAATCTCAGCCAACGCCCCATCAGGGTCGTTCATAACCACGGCCACAGTCTCACCGCCGGACGGACTCAGGCCACCGACATTTCCCCTGACGCTGACGCAGGAGACAGAGCCGCTCCAGTCGATGTTGTCGCCACGAACCATCGCATAGCGCAATGAGCCCTCGTAGCCTAACGTCGTTAAGATCCTTTGCAGCCGTAGGCTTGCGACCAGAACCTTCGCCTGCTCACTGAAAGCCGTGACGATCACAGGCCGCTTGCCGCAGAACACCGCCGGATGCTCCTGCGCACGCAGCCACACCCGCGTTTCGTTCGTCAGCTCTGGCTTCCCAGGAACCAACGTGGATTGACTGATCACCCGCTGTGACTCGGCCACCCACTCTGCCTCAAGCGCCTCCAGTAGAAGCTTTCCTGTCTTCTCTTGCATTGTCTTTGCCATCGTCAGTCTTTGCGATCCCTCATCAGTGGCCTTGAATCGCCGCATCGGCCCGTCCGTGCAACGCGCTACAAAACCACGACATGTATCAGCGCGCCTGTGTTGTGTTTGCAATATCGATAACCTTGTCGGCGGTCATGTGCTTCTGTCACCTCGGGATTCGAGCCGTGCTCTTGCCAAGACACCGCAGCACGAAGCCCCGGTACAGCAGCGGCTCCTCCTTTGCGCAGATCGAGGCCTGCGGCGCGCATAACGCTCAGTGACTTTTGATGGTGACGTTAACGAGCTTGCAGCCAACAACTCAGCTTCTGCGCTCTGCCACGGTCTGGGCAATAGACGGCAGCCTTTTGTGCCGTCCAGGGCTGGCGTTGCGCCCGGCACCGGCCAGTCTGCAATGTCAGCCGCGACCAGGCTCTCATCAATCCAATCGCACGCCCGCATGCTTCGGCTACCGGCTGCGACCGTGCGTCACACTACGTCCCGAGGTGCGCGAGGCCTCCTCGATGCGCGAGCCGCGCGCCAGCTCATAGTATGGTTTACCATCCCTGTCAGCGTACGTCTCACGGCACCCATCCTTGTAGCCGCTGCAGCCCCACCAGAACGTGTTGGTCTCCTTCACGGAGGGGCGACGCACGAGGGGTTTGCCGCAGCTCTGGTCGGCGCAACAGAATTCAGTGGACAGATGTGGCAACGCGGCTGGCGACTTCGGCATGGGCTTACCGCGCTTATCCTCCAGCGTCACCTTGCACTCTGGGTAGCCACTGCAGCCCCAGAACGCACCGTTCTTGCCGGTACGGCGGCCCATGGATTTCCCGCATCCAGGACAGATCACTTCGTGACCCGCGCTGTCTGGTTGACTGGCCTGTTTAAGATTCACTCCCTTCAATTCGGTAGAGAGCTGCGCATGCGCGCCACCGACGACGTTCAGGTACGTGGTCTTCCCATCGGCCACCTGGTCCAATTGACCCTCGACCCCCTTGGTGTAGGGGATCTCCATGAACTGACACTTGCCCACCAGAGCATCAACGACGTACTCGCCGTTGCTGGTGGGCACAAGCTTGCCCTTCTCGAAGGCGACCAGACCCTTGGAGGTGATGTTCTCCATGATCGCAGCGTAGGTAGACGGACGGCCTATCCCCTCCTTCTCCAACTTCTTAATCAACGATGCTTCGGTGTACCTGGCCGGCGGCTGAGTCTTCTTCGACTCCAACTCGCCAGTCTTCGCCTGTCTGGAATCACCCCTCTTCATCGTCGGCACGGGGTTATCATGCTCGGCGTCCCGGCCGCGGTCTTCTGTGTCATCCCCCTCCAACAGCGCGAGCCACCCGCTCTTCGTCAGGGTACGGCCCTTGGCCTCGAAATGAACTGCCTTGCCGTCCGCCGTGTTGCTGGTAAGCACGGCCTGGCGAGTCGCATATTCCGCATCCGGCGCCTGGCAGGCCAGTGCGCGCGTACGGATCAGGTCATACAGCGCGCGCTGCTCCGGGGTGTCGCCAGCCGATTCAACTTCCCAGTGCGTTGGGGTGATGGCCGGGTGACCCGCCTGAGAGCCCTCGGGCGCGGGGTACCGACGCTGCTTGTCCACGCAACCAACATTGCGCGTGGAAAGCGCAGCGGCCACATCTGCCATCGAGTCCTCGGACAGATTCGGGTTATCCGTACGGTGGTAGGTGATGTGTCCGCCCTCGTACAACTTCTGCGCAATATCCATTGCCGTTTTGGGATTCAGGCGCAGCTTGTTGCTCGCGGCCTGCTGCAGGCTGGACGTGGTAAACGGCGGCGGCGGCCCGCGCCGCGCAGGGCCCTCCTTGAAGCTCTCCACCAGAACATCCCTGACCTTGGAAACAGCCTCAGCTAATATCCTATCGGTGACGTATGGACTCTCCTCAGTGGTGAAGGGCCTCGTATTCCACTCAGCCTGCCAACCACCCTCGAATTTCAACTTCACACCGAAGTGATTGGTGACTTTGAAAGCGCGAATCTCACGCTCGCGATCCACCACTAGACGCACAGCCGGCGATTGCACGCGGCCGGCGGAGAGTCCTTTGACGGAGGAGCCCTGCCACAGGACTGGGCTCGCCATGTACCCCACCAGGCGATCCAGAACACGGCGACTCTCCTGGGCCCGAACCAGGCCCATGTCGATCCTTCGTGGCTTGGATAATGCCGCCTTGACCGCCTTTTCCGTGATCTCGTTGAAGGCAACTCGGTGGTAGCTCTCACGCAGCCCTAGCGCCTGCTGCAGATGCCAACTAATCGCCTCGCCCTCGCGGTCCGGGTCAGTGGCCAGGTATACCTCATCGGCGTCTCGAACCGCTTTCTTGAGATCAGCAACGACGCCGCGACCCCTGTCGGTCAGCTCGTACTCAGCCCTGAAGTCTGGACCCTGTGGCATCCACGCTTGCTGTCCTCTCTTCGTCGCCGGAAGATCACGGATGTGACCCACGCTGGGCTGGATGTTCCAGCCCGAGCCGAGGATCGCCCGCAGCTTCTTCAGCTTACCCGGCGATTCGATAATCATGAGTTTGGCCATCTGAAACACTCATTGCCCGCCGTGAACCACTCTCGGGTGACGGGCTTCTATGGCTCACTGTGTATCAGTTGTCCTATATACTCGTCAATTTCGCGAGTCGCACTTTATGCAGCAGCCTTCCTGGTCCTTCACAGCGGCGCCCCGCATGAAACGGCACCGTGCGCTTGCCGATGCCACCGATGTACGTGGATGACTCGGGGACAACGGCTGTCTGGTGCGACAGAACGCACCCCGCGACGGCTATCACCGTTCCAACGCCTGTCTGGTTGGTTCCTGCGTGAGCCCGCTCAGGAGACCATCTATGAGTTTGTCCTCTTCCTCGGTCAGAGGGTCGTTATCCCAGTCCCATGAGGTACCGTGGTCATCTTCCAGCACGTAAGCACCCACGAAGTCGGTCATCTTTCCGTTCGCGGGATCAGCCGAACACCATAAGAAGTCAACTATGTTCCACATCTCACCGCGTAACTCTACGCGCAGTCCTTCGGTTTCCACGTCTTAAACTCCTATTTAGTTGGTGAGCAGGTCTTGGCGCGAAGTCTCACCACAGTGCCTACTACCATTCACTTCATCCAGTGTGCCATCAGCATTGCAGCCACAGCGCCCACGATAACGACGGTGAAGATACTGACGGCCGCTACGATGCGCTTGGATGCCGTCTCGATCCTCTCCGCGTGATGCGCCTGTTGAGTGAGCGGCTGAAGCGCCTCGGTCACGGCACCGCGCACGTTCGTCACGATGTCCTTGAGCTGCACATCCACCCGTTCCTTGGTCTTCGCAACGATCTGGTTCGCAAGCTCGATCCCGACATCCACCGCCGCAGCCTTCTCCTCGGACTGGCGGCGGTACTCCGCCTGGATGAGGTTAGAGACTTGCATGATGAGGTGGGAGACTTGTCCCGCGATCTGCTCATGAGCATCCTGGAGCTGGGAGGATACAAGCCCCCGGACACGTTCCATGACGCGCATGGTGACCGGTATCTGCGCCAAGATCGGGTCATCCGGGGATAGCGCCACGTTGTAATTGGCGAACACATCCTTCACCGTCTGCTCGACCTCCTCCCGCTCCTCCTCAGAGAGATCAAGCGGTGGGAGCCCGGCAAACTCCTGCGAGTTCGGCGCCGGCGAGCCCGGCGACGCACGGTACTGCGGGACCCCGGCCATCAGCTTTCCCCTCTGATGCGATTCGGCTCAGCCCAGGACCGCAAAAGCTGCGTCCATGCGGGCGTAGAGATCATCACGTACGTGACGCAGGCGCGAGCGGCACATGCCCGTATACAGACGTTCATCGGCGAACGCCGAATTGAATGTATGCCGCCTCCGCATGAGGTCGGCGACATCCTTCTTTTGGAGTGACACCGAGAGGCTTGGCAGCTCAATAACCGTGCGAACGTGAGCAGCATAGTCACGGTACGTGGCAGAGTCCTTGAAGTTTGCCCACTTCTCGGTGCGCACCGGATCGTGGTGCGGGTTCACCCATACAACGACGTTGAGCGGCGCCCACTGGGAAAGGTTCTGGCAGATAGTCTCAAAGCCCTGAACGGTCTCCTGGAGCATACTGCCGCCGGCGATGACGATGTGCAGCACCAGACGGTATCCAGCATTCGCTAGCTCCTGGGGGATGTGGCACTTCTTCACGTAGTCGAGTAGCTGTAGGAAGTTAGAAGAGCCGGTGTCGACCACCGCCGCGTGCGGCGGATTCTCGTTCAGGATCATCTCTATTAGATTGTCAAACAGCCTGGCGTCGATCGTGATGCCGTCCTCCTCAGTGATATTCAGATGATGGACCTCGCAGCCCTGACCGGAATATTTCGAGAAGGTGTTGTTGATCGGATCAGTGTCGATGCATAGCGGCGTACGCACACCGTCCTCGACCTCGGCGGAGTCCGCGATGTCCGTCAGGTACTGCATCAGGAAGGATGCGACGACGCTCTTGCCACAACCGCCTTTGCCCTGAAGGATCAAGTGAACGTCACGGCGCGCGGGGGCCAACACCTGGGTAGTGCTGGGGCTAATGGTATCGACCGCCTCAGCGGCCTCACTCTTAGGTCTTGCCATAGGTCACAATGTTCAAGCGTATAGGGCCACAACCTTGAATATATCAGTTGTCCTATATTTTGATCAACACAATTCCGGAGATACGTCCTCCACCCTGGCAATATAGGATTGGTGTGAAATCCATCACACCACAACAACCTTCCCACCCCTCGAAGGGGGCAGCTTCCCTACTCGCAAGATTGCGCGTCGCTTGATGAATTCATTCGGCACCTCTCCGAGTTTTGTGGTTTTGGGCGGAACCAGATCACGATCTCCACGGGCAAGCGCTCCATATTGATGTTCAAGACGATGAATCCGGGCTCGCGTGTGCGCAGTGATTCCCGCCGCAATAAATGGGTGAAACATTCCGCCAGCAACCAAGTCTGCAGCCTGTACGGTAGTCCCTGCATCCACGTCCGTATACGCATGGGTTCCCCGCTTTCTAGTCTGAATAAACTTCCCGCTGATCGAACAAGGGCTGTCCTGTGACTGGCCGCGTCACTGCGCAGCCCACAGACGGCGTTGACACCGACCGGGTTCGGCGTCGCTCCCGGCCTGCTCGGAGCATTCGGTTCCTCGCGTCAATGACGCCGACGATACCGCACCAGAGGGCAATACTTTGACTGCGACGACCTGTCACTGCACTGACAACGGCATGCCTCTTTACCTGCCGTTCAATTTGACTAGGCGACCCCGTAGATACTTTGCGAACCGCGCGAACGCACATAGAGGTGCCACCAGAACGCCGTACAACCCGCGAGGCACTTTAACCTTCCGTTCGGGCAAGCTTCGCCCGTTCTGGGCTCCGACAGCCCCAGGTACAAATATCTTCAGATCATCCACGGCTTTCCATGCTTGTTCCATGCTGTCGAACGCCGCGCGATGCTGTGGGTCTTCGTTGAACCACCGATTGAGATTAGCTCGGCACGCCTCGCGGCGTCCGCCCGTTGCGGTTTCTAGTTCAATCAACCGCCGTGCCGCTTCATCTTTGATGCGAGACATTTTCATTGTGGTCCTCCACTGCTCGCATATGACAGACGAATAGGAGGCAGAAAGTAGGTAATTGCTCTGTAGTACGAAATATTTGCGCCGACCGGAAGACACTGATTGGGGTACAGTCAGCGCAATCAAACAAGTCGGGTTGACGCAGCATTGCACCTACTCTCCTGATTGGTATGTCTTACTGTGTACGACCCCCCGACAGGCGGATGTGCAGATCCTGCACGACAACGTAGATTCACCGCACTTTGCGCAATATTAAATCAACTAGCACTCCTAACTAACCACGGATTACTTGCCGCTCTAGCGTCTGAGTCGGGGAAGCCCGTCAAACCACTCTCGCTTCTACCCGATAACGAGAGACTTTGGCGGGGGCGGGGCTCATTTTCTCTGGGGAGCAAAGTGAGCTGACACCTTCAGTTTGAGCCCCCTGCCGGTATTGCCCGGCGGGGGCCCAATTTCTATTGCCACAAAGGACTGCACACAATGAAAACAACGGCCCTGGCGTTCCTAGCTGTACTCCTTCACGGGGGGTGAGCACCCGAGCGGCCGGCGGCAGTGAGACAAGCATTGCAGGCTGCCGATCCCACACTGCGCCTGCACCGGGCGCCTGCGGACGACTTGCCAACCATTACTGCTTCGCACAGCCCACCACCCCTACCACTGGACAGTGCAGCTCCCCACCGACGGTATCCACCAGCATCGGGCGACGGGTAGCGCTGATGGCTTTCCCTGGTGATACCGACCACACACGGGACGTGTGTGGGTCGAGACGGCGCGCAACGCGCCAAGACCTGACACGAAGAACCAGCACTCAAAACAACGCATTTCATACCTATGGACACACAACGAATCTTTAGAGCGCGCGTGGGAGTAGCGACGTGCGCCCTTCTACTAGCAATGGCGGCGATGGTTATCGCCAGTGTGCACTACGGGGTCAAGGTACATTCGGGGTCGCCGGATCGCACTTGGAGCGATGTCACCCAGATGCCGGATCGCACTTGGAGGGACATCGCCCCGATGCCAGACATCCCGGTATCGACACCATTCTTCCAAACGTCTGGTAGCGAGACCACGCTGCTCCAGGGATCACACAAAGGACCCACCCCTCTCACGAAACTCCAGAAGTACAACCTTGATAGGGTAGTCCTGCAGTACAACATCCCAGGCGGCGACTTGAGCGATGTACTGCGACAAGTGTTGGGTCTAGGTCTCACAACAAACGCAGAATGGACTTCAGTCGTCGGCCAAACTGAGGAGATCAGACATCATCTTGAAACGGACATGGATGGGCTTCGCGGCGCTCCTGTTGTCGGGCGAATGACCATTATACGCGCCGTTGAGCAGGCGTTGAAGGGAACTCCCTGTCAGCATGAGGTTTTCGGCGACGGCTCTGTCGTCTATGTCTTCTGCCGTAGTCATTTGGTCTTCCCGGTCGATTACGGCCCGAGTGACCTCGTGCCCAACTCTAACGCGAAGGATACGCGACCATGAAGCACATCGAATACAGCGCAGCCTTGCTCCTGTTCACGCTGATGTTGGCGTCCTGCGGCGGCGGAGACAACGCCACGAGCGACCCCGCCCCCGCCGCCACCAACACGCCCACCAATCACGAGGCGGGTTACGGGTTCTCTTACACCAACCCCGGTGCCTTTGGGAAGACGTCGCTCGGAGTCGCAGGGCTCGGCTGGACGGCGACGACTCCAGACGACCCCACCGTAGACGGCGGCACTACCCATACCCACACGGGAGTCACCAACTTGGGCGGGGAGTTCCTATTGACGTATGCAACTTCGTGTTTCACGGAAGTGAGCATCGCGGGTACCATAACCACTTGCACGGCAGGGTCAATCCAGCCGCCGCAGCTCACAATGTGTGACGCACCGTTGCCGCAGGTCGCAGGACCGGTCAATGTCGTGAACGCGCTAATCAACTATTCGGTGTACGACCTCGCGCCCGATGAACAAAGCGCCCACAACCTGCAATCCGCGTGGCTGATGGCTAACACCAGCGGGGACCCCCTGAAGACGGGTATTGTATTACCGGACTACAGCAAGCGCGCCGCACCCTGCAATGGCAACTCGATCGTGTGGAGTGCGCCAACGGATCAATTCCGACAGAGTGCGGGGGGCCTTCAGGCGGCGACCGAAACCGCGGACGCCAACGCGGCCCACCCCTGGCATCCTGACGACGAGGTGCGCGCGGTCGCCCGGTCGGGGTTTCTCTGCTCCAGGGCGGGGGTCTACTGGACCACGAATCACGGCCCCAGCTTCGACCCAACGAACGTAACAGTTCCAGAATACGGAGGTAACGCCAATCTCATTGTGGATCTCGACGGCACGATCACTGGATGGCTCGACTTCAGCGGCACTTGGTTTCCGGGCCCTTCCTCCACATGGCCCACGACCTACCCCAGTCCCATTACATTCTCCGCCCAACTATCCGATCACATCGCGGCCGGCGGGAAAACCCAGTTCACTGTGATCCCCGACGCCTCGCCCTGGCCTAACACAACAGTCACCCTACAGTTTCCTGCGGAGGGCGCGGTGGTTAGTTATCAAACGGCTGATGGGTCCCATTGGGGGTCCACCCTCGATACGTTTGATGCCCTCTTGCCCAACTCGTACATATTTTACGGGCCGGTCGAATTTCCGAAATACGTGTTTCTTCTCAAGAACGTGTCCTACACCCGGCCGGGGCATACAGCACCCGAGACCTTCGTCGGCTCTCTCGAAATCGGGTACAACAGCACGGTGCAGGCGCATTTTCTCCAGTGGCCGCCGCTTCCGTGGGGCGGGAAATACCAAGAAGGATGGTTGAATTTGAGCGGCACACTCGACACAACAACCAACATTGTAACGCTGACATGGGATCAAGATGACCTCAGCACCGGGGATGGGAGCCCTCTACCCCCAGCTCCGACCAAGACAGTAATAACCCTGCAGCTCGACCCGAACGCGATAACGGTAGGGGGTACATTCGTCGGTTACGACGGGAGCCCGTGGGGAAAGCTGACCTTTCCGGGGTGTCGGCAGTAATGGGGGCGGGTTTCGCTCGTACGCGGGCGCGGGGCCGTCGTTTTCCAAAACGCATACAACACTGCGGCAAACATGGCTAACGATGGGATCAAATTCAACGCGGGTGACGTCAAGTCGGTGGACGCGCTGCGCAAGCACTATTGCGACGCAATCGGGGAGGTGCTCCTGCGGATGTTGGGCACAAAGCCGGAAACCCACGATTCGCTCGCATGGATGGATGCCTTGGCAACCCACCTCGCCACGTCCATGCGCCTGGCCCTCAAGCACCGACATATCACGTCGGGCACGGTGGATCGAACACTGGCCACCCTCAGAACGCACGCTCTCACAACTGAGGGAGGAACGGGCTCATGAAAAAGAAGGGCAAGCGCACCCGCGCCTCTCCGCGCCGGTCCAGGACATGGACGCCATCACAGGCCAACAAGGCGGGGGAGCGGATCGTCGATATAGTTTTGCAATTGCGGGACGCGTTGGAATACCTGCGCGACGACGCATTCGAATATGTTGCTGAACATGCAAAGAATGATCGGATACGGGCAGACTTCCAACAGCGAGGTGCATTTTGCTCGTTGCTCGTCAAAAGTTTGGACGGATTATTTCACGAGTTCCTGCTGTTGGTTGACGTTGAGAAAGAGAGCACCGCCCTGAGAAGGTATCGTAAACAGTTGAAGGCGGAGGCGGAATTCCCGTCAATAGCCAGACGCTCACGGATTCGCTAATGGTGCTCGGCAAGTTTGGCTGCTGGGTTCGATATTGCTGGAAGGCGAGGCGCAAAGATGATCCCGGACTGGGGCGCAGATGTAAGCGACCTCAGTTCGCGCGTGTCTTAAAAGGAAGAGCCTATGCGACGATGGCATTGCGTTGTGATCTGGATGGGGTTGATCGGATTGAGCGGCTGCGGGGGTGGCGGCGATCCGAGCAGCGCGGCGAATTCTCAGCCGCCTGCTGCTAGCACCACGCCCACCCCCTCGACCGTGCTCGCCTGCCTCAAAGGCATCACCGTCGCCGGCCTGCCCTTTTTCACAGATGTCGAGCAAGGCGTGACCAGTGCGAGCGGCTGCTTTTCATTCACGCCGAACCACCCCGTCACGTTCTTTGTCGGCACGCGTTCCGGCACGGAAGTTCACGGTAACGTCTTAGGCGTGGCGACTGTGGAGGACGGGCAGGAGATTACCGTCGCCGCACTCTCACCGGATGCCACGACGCAGGAGAATATCGAGCGGTTCTTGTTGGTGGCCCGCAGCAGCGATGACCTCAGCAACGGCATCGTGCTCGACTCCGAGGTACTCACCCAAGTCGCCACACTGCCGCAGTTGAAATTCAATGACGACATCTCGGAAGGGCTGGCGCAGCTACAGGTGCTGGCGCTGCAATCCGGCGACGGCGGCCACCACGTCCTCGTCGATTCCGTCTTCGCCCGTGGCGTGATCGATGCGGGCGTGCGGTGCGGCTACACGGGCACCTACGCCTCGTCCAGTACGGGTCGTTCGGCGTCTGCGACTACGGATGATCTCGGCATTCAAACGCAGTTCTGGGTGTATCCCCCGGATGCGAGGATGGCAGGCTCCATTACCTTCAGCCCCATTGACTCGAACTACGCCACTGCCGTCGTGCCGTTCTACATCGATCAGCCGCTCTCCGTGACGGCGCCGGCCATGGATCTGAGTGTGCCGGGTTTGACGCTCTCTGCCGCGCTGTCGGACGGTGTATTCAGTGGCAGGGGTACTTCTCAGGCGCCGAATCTGGCTGCGACCTTCACCTTTGAAGCGTTCAACGCGACCGCCAACCTCGGCTCAAACCAACGCTATGTCGGGCAAGGCGTCTTCAACATGACGCTTGAAGTGGCGGCGGGGGGCAAGTTTTGGGGACTGGTCAGCGGACTGCCTGGAGCGAAGGGAATCGTGGCAGGCACTTTCAACACCGATGGGACGGTCACCATGTGGGACCCCTACAACGACTTTAACTACAGCGCGAAGTTCGTAGGCCCGCTTCAACTCGTTGTCTCCGCCTATGCGCGAGAAATTGCGCTAATCATCCCCGCAGGCGATGTGATCTTGCACGGCTGTATTCGATGATGAGCTTACAAGCCGACGAATGGCCAACTATCTTTCCAAAACGGGCGCTGAACTACTTCCAGGTGATGTGTGTCAAATGGATGGATGTCAAAACTGACATACAAAGATTGGGGCACGTACACGAGTTGTCCGGGCTGTTGCCGCCAACAGCAACACGCATCAACTTGAACGTTGTGAGCCAGACCAACCTAGAGCTTGTTTACAACCTCGGGAAGAAGACGTATCGCGTCACCGGGAAGGTGACGGACGGCTCGCTGCGCACCTCGCTCGACGAGGTGCGCGAGGTCGTCCTCGGCGACTCGGCAACGGAGATACAATGAGAATCCCGTCCGCCTTGGCTGGCTCCCTCGTCGTGGTCTGCCTTCCGTGGTGCGTCGGCGCAGCGGAACCAACGCCCACTCCTATTTTCCAGGGGGTCTCATTTCCCCTTTCGTTGGTGGCCGCTGCCTGCGATGAGACCAGTGCAGAATATCCCGAACTGCACAATTTTCATTTCACCGGTGCAACGCAAGTTGTTAGCGCGCTTCACCGCCAACCCTCGTCGGATGACATTTTAATTGGGTTTATGTGCGTCTATGCGGATCACAATGGAGGCAGTCGTCAGACTTTTTTCGTGGGGTTGGACCAACCACGATACCGGTCAGCCGAGGCGATCCGACGGTTCGCGCTCGCTCGTGGGCTCAAACTAAACGAAGCCTACCCTGGTAGCTCCCCCCGCCACGAGTCTGGGTCTTCCCCATCGGGCGTGAGGTGAAATTCTGACATGAGAGTCGCTGCGATAGCGCTAGGGATCTTGTTTTTTTCGACAGCTTTTGCCGCGTTCCGCGGAAACGCTGCTTTTGCGCACGAATGAGAGGTTCATCCATGCCTGAGCAACGACGCTATTATAAAGACATGGCCCGCGTCCTACTGGCCCGAGTGTGCAGGGTTGAAAGTTTGGACCGGCAGCAACGGTTGATAAATCATTTTGTGAGAAAGGGAGACAAACACTATTTTGGGTTTCTTTGGGCCGTGGCAGATGAATCGTTGGATGCACCCATAGAGCACATCAAAGATTGGGTCCATGGCGCGACCGAGGCGATACGCACTGCAGATAACAATCGACTCCTTGGACATGAAGCGATAGCAAAGCACGCTCTCAACTGGTACAACGAAATGAAGGAGCGCGATTACGACGTATCGGCCTCACGATGGGACGAGTTTAGAGCTTGGCTCAATGCGAACCCGAAACACGAAGAGATATATGCCCAGATCGATACTAACTGGGACGCGACCAGATCAGACCTGGCGAGACATCGCAAGAATGGGTGAACCTACGCAAACAGGATGGCGCGGCAACTGCGCTCCGACAGCGAGGCTCAGTGTGTCCAGCGGCCAACCTAGTAGCCGAGCATATTATGGTTGGTGCCTGCCCCGCCGGGAAGGTCAGCGCTCTAACGGAAGTGGCCACCGGCGACCGTCTCCATCTGTTGGGGGCGCGGTAGCATTGATGCGAACCAGGGTAGAAATTCTGACGTGAGAGTCACTGTGATAGCGTTAGGAGCCGTGCTGTTTTCATCGGCGTTTGCTGATTGTTGCGTCGAGCCCCCAAGCGCTACGAACCCACCGAGCCGCGCGACCAAACAGACCCGACCTACCCCGCCGCGGACCGAAGAAGGGTTTCCAAAGGTCATCGCTGAGCCCAAGCCGTCCGGAGACTCATTCCTCGGTTGGTGTCTTTATGACGTTATTGAACTACCGCGCGGTGAGGGCTGGCGTCTTGAGATTCGCGGCAAACAAGAATGGGGCCGCTTCGATTCCATGGGCGTTGTGAGTCTGTTCGCCTCAGACACCGGGCCGGACGGCGTATATAGCGAGTTCGACTACCCAGTCGTGACACCCAGCAGAGCGATCCCGCTCGAAATACCGAGGCATTTGTTCTTGGGGCGGGAGTTGTATGTATCGCGAGTTGACTACCGTTGGTGTCATGCCTACGTCGCAGATACGCCTCTCCCTTCATTTGATGATGACGAGCGGCATCAGAGCGGGAGCAGCCCTAACGATTGACGCAAACCCGCTTGATATAGTCTTGCAGCCCTCTGATCTGCGCGTCGGCGTCCTTTCCTAACACTTGCGACTCGGCTCCGAGGTCACGTTGCACAGCTCCTGCGCCCTATGCTGACGCGCTCGTTCGTCCTGTGTTGCGTCCTATCCCAACGTGGGCAATGAACCGCGACCAGCTAGGACCCCCTAACGGGAATCGTCCCCCGGCGCCGTCTCTACTGTCGGGGGCGCGGTAGCATTGATGCGAACCAGGGAGCCAGCTCCCCTCCCGACTGAAACTGAGCTGGCGTAACCCGCGCCCCCCATGCTTCGACATGGGCCAGCGGCGGCGGGGTGTCCCCCGCCGCGATCAGTAGCTCCCCTCCGGCGCAAGGAATCCATTGCGCCGAGGCGACCCCCCGGACCCTCTGGTGGGCGTCGAGGTCTTTAGCAGGGAGTCATATAAAGAACCGTCGTCCTGATCCACTCCCACATCCGCCGCGACTCCATCTAGCGGCTCTTCCCCTGATCCAACTCCTGCTCCTCGTCAATCGGATCGCACGGCTCTGGCGGCTGCGCCGCCCAGAAGGCACGGTCGATCTCCAGGATCTCCGCCGAATCCTTCACAAAAGCATCGTCTGAGAAAACACGCGCCCACGCATTGCGGCAAATAAACTGCAGGCAGTCGTCTGTGTGGGGAGGTCCCTCACAGTCGCACTCGGGTGGTGCCGCGTCTTTTGGCGTCGTCTCATACTGCGCAATCGCCTGCGCGAGGTCGTCCACTGTATATGTGCGGATGTGCGGCAGATGTGCCCGTGCAACGATTTGAGCTTGGGTCAGACTGAACGGCGCGCGTCGTTGATCTAGTGGCCAGGTGGCTAGGATCGATTGCGCATCGACTTCCGCATCGGTAGGGTTACTCATCGGTTTCTTCCTCGTTGAGGCTGCGGCAGGAGTCATAACCGTCGTCCTGATCCACTCTCCCACATCCGCGCGACTCCATCTAGCGGCTCTTCCCCTGATCCAACTCCTGCTCCTCGTCAATCGGATCGCACGGTTCTGGCGGCTGCGCCGCCCAGAAGGCACGGTCGATCTCCAGGATCTCCGCATCCGTCAGTGACTCCCATGGGAACTCCGGCGCTCTCGCATCCACCGGCCGCGCACCCGTCGGATAGAACGCGTCGGCCATGATGCCGACTGATCGATCCGCGCGATCGATCTCTCCAGAGATCTCATAGCGAATCCCACGCACCAGGGCTCGCACGCCGGGCGTGCTCACGGCCTTCTCGCTGTCACCCACATGCTCATCATTTGGGATGTTCACCACCACCACTCCTCATGTTGGTCGCTTGGGATGTTCAATAGCCCCCGCATCTTCTGCGCTTCACTCGGCTCGACGCCGCTTCGAAGCCCGCGCCCTCCCGCTCGCAAATCCGGTCTCTTGGAGAAGCGCAAGCTTGCATGTGTGTCAGCAGCGGGAGTTCCCAGGCAGCCTTAATCTTCTGATGGCCCCGACAATGCCGGGGTTTCGAGCGGTAGTTCCGCTTGGGTGCTGGTGTTTTTGAGTTTGTAACCCTTCACAAAAGCCAAACGGTCGCCATTGAACATGAATTTGATGTTGACGAAGAACACACCATCTGACGGGCTGCGGAAGATGAACTCCTTTTCGAGTAGCTCGCGCACACCGCGTCGAAACGTGCGTTCCGGGATGTTGGCATCCTGCGCGAGAACGGGATTGAGTTTGATCTCATCGCTACCGGGATGCTGCTGCATCTGCTGATAGACCATCTGGAAAATCAGCATCCCTGTTTTGGAAAGGCCAACGGCTTGTTTGATTCCTGCCAGAAACAGCTTTACAAATTTTGTGGGATCGACTTCCTCGAACTCATAGAAGTTCATGCCGCCGACGCCGACGATTTCACCGTTTCCGCCGTCAACAACGAAGCCCCTTTTTTCGTCGCCATACCGTAGTGGCTTGCGCCGCCGGATTGTTTCCGGGTCAGGCACGCTGGGATTGGTGCGGTACACCGGGATACCGCGTTTGTTCGCGATCGGTTTCTGTCCAGCTCCGGCCATAATGAGCGTCCCTTTTTGTCCATCAGCGGACACTAAACTGGCGGTGGATGACAACTTTTGCAAGTCATTTTTGGCCGCTGATGACATTTTATTTTCCTGCATTATGGCGATGCGTGACCAGCACCTCGGCTGGAGATGGCCATTTTTACCAGTTATTTTTGGCCGACAACGACACTTTTTTACCACGAATAATGGCGGTAAATGACCAGCACTTTGGCTGACAATGGCCATTTTTACTAGCGTTTTTTGGCCGCCAACGACATAAAACTGGCCGAGGATAACACGAAAGTGGCCGTTTGCATCATTGATTTCATTCAGCTTTTTGGCATTTCTCTTTCTTATATAAAAACCATGGCGGTTGGGCGAGTTATCCACGCGCGCCACCGAAGCGCCCCCCAAAAGCTGGCGTAGGTGGCGGCGCAGCGGACGGGTGGGTAACTCGCTGCCCAGTGCCCTGAAAAGAAGCTCTGCGCCAGTACGTCGGCCTGTGGATAACTCACGGAGCAACATAAGGAGGCTCAACCAACGACTCAACCGCGCCTATCCCAGAATGGAGCGCACCCTCCCCTCTTGCACACAGACCCTCATGTGGCTGGGAAGAAAGACGCCAGGGCGGCCAACGCATCAGGCCGGACGGCACGAAATTCGCCGGGATACGGGCGGAAACCCGCCCTACCGGCGATCCCTTCGGGCGGCGCTTCGCGCCGTTTCAACGTGCCGCCGGGAACCCTCACCATGCACGTTGAGGGCGGATCGTTTACCAAGGTGAAGCCGGACCGCATTAGAAGCCCGTAGAGCCGTTGTAGCACGCTGGCCTGCCCTACCCCCCTGGCAGGCTTCGCAACGCTCTCCTGTGGCTTTCTCTTCAGTAACCCGAAGAGAACCCCCCGCACCATCGCAGGGTGCAGAGCCGAGCGCTCGGCGATCCGCAAACTCTGCGGCAGTCATGCTTTCTTGTAAGCATGGAAACATGCAAGCAAGTATTCACTGTAAGTCATGTCCGCATCGACGGCGGCACGCTTCATTGCCTTAACCTCGGCGGCTGGCCACCGAACTTGCAGCGGAGTCATCTTCTCGCTTTTAGGGTTGACTCTCTCCTCCGCTTTCGGTGCGGTTGGGGTTGAGGCTAGCGGACGCGGCTTAAGTGGCACGGAAGCGGCCGACGTCATCAGGTCTGCAGATAAGGGTGTCGCCTTAGCCATTGGCTATTTTCCTCTCTGAGTATGCTTTCATGTTTGCATGCAAGCATGCTTCTATGTTCGCCCATAGCTTGGCGGTTTCGAGCGCTGCATTGCCTTTGGGGTCGATTTCTTCCGGGGTCCGGCCATCCGTGAAGGCAGCGGGGTACACCACTCGGTTAACGATCAAAGTTTGCGCGACAGGGCCATGATGGGATAAGGCAGCTACCGCCTGAGCCGTTATGTTGGTGTTCTGAATAGCCTGGGTAATCACAAACAAAAATGGCACCCCCAGCTCTTTGAGCCTTGTCACGGTCACGGCTGCGGATTTCAAATCATCCGGCGTCGGCTTGATCGGAACTAATACGAGGTCGGCGCAGCGGAAAACCTCATCCAGGTTTTCACTGGCCTGGGGCGGGGTGTCGATAAAAGCGTAGTCCACGTCCTGCTGACGCATCAGCTCCAGCCCGTCTTTGAGACTTTGTGCGTCCAGCTCTGCCCGCCGGGGTTCCTCGTTCTGTCGCGCCTCATGCCACTGGGCAAGGGTCCGCTGCGGGTCTAGGTCAATGAGAAAGGCTGACCGACGCGCCCGCGCCACATGTACCGATAGGGTTCGGCAGACTGAAGATTTCCCGCTGCCCCCCTTCTGCGAATTAACGACGATTACGCGCATGCTTGCATGCTCCTAACTAATCATGCCAACATAAATGCATATATTCATGATGTCAATAAAACATGCTTGCATGCAAACATGCTCCGCAACGCTGACAATGGATCTCGGCCACTCAGCCACTCGTTTGCTCGATCGCCAGGAACGGTCGAGAACGCCTTCGCCGGTGGGAGATGGCAGACTAAGCTGCTGAGAAAGCAGAAATTGGCGGAGCGGGACGGTCCAGCGTCCACGTCCGGGCATAGGCATATGGCCGCAGCCGTTCCGGACGAAGCCAGGGGTGGACCGGGCGTCGCACTAGAGCTGAGTGCTGTGGCTCCCCCGTGGTGGCCTGTGCCGGACTGATAGTATGTTCGCATGCTTGCATGAAAACATGCTCCGCAGCACTGCATTGGACCCAGCCAAACTCATGTCCGGCGCCGAGGGAGTACGCCGGTAGGCAAACGGGTAGGGTAGGCGCTGCGGCGGCAGGGTGCCTCTTACCTACTCGGTCTCTTAGTTCTCCCCATGAAGCGCACCTCGGGATACCCGCCGACGCAGTCATCTGGCTTTTAACCCGGTGTCCGATAAAAAGCACTCAAAACTGAGCAGATACTGCAGCGAGTAGGTATCCGTCTCGCCGTTCTCAAAGCGGAACGTCACGTCAAAACCGTCTCGACCTGGTGTGATCCGAAGGACTTCTCCTCGGCAGTTCTCCGGAAGATGATCTCCTGGGGACTCTCGGACAACCCACACGTCGCCCGGTTCGACAGCGTACTCGTCGCGCTGAGCATCTGTGTCCGCGGCGGAGGCTGACCCATTGTTGTCTCGGTCACTGTCCTCCGGGTCCGAGCGCGTCAGGGAGCTGACCAAGGCCAGCCGCCGTGCAAAGATTTTTGCGGCGGTCCGCTTCGGCGGCAAACCCCAAAGAGCCTGGTCCCAGTGAAGCGGCCGCTCAGGGTCATTTATGACTTGGGTGACCCGCGGGGGAGTGACTCCCCAAGCTTCTGCAAGATCGGCACGTCGGTATCCGAGGTGTCGCGCCACGGCACGGAATTCATGGGGCGTTAGTCGCTGCATGGCACAGGGTAAGCCGGCTTACTTTCTGAAGGGATCAATATTGCGCGAATTTGCTGTGATAGCAATCACTTAGAGCGGAGAATGGGCCCGGCCAAGCGCGGTATTCAAAGGAAGGTGGAGGCTGATTACGGCAGGACTCGTAGTCCAGCCCAGTGGTCGATGAATTCCGCTGATCGTGAACAACCACAAACGTCTGGCTGTGAGAGCGGCGGAGCCGGGCGCCTACCGCCCGGCGTCTGCCTTATATCCAGGTCGTGAAGATGAACGGGCAGGGCACGGTCGCGGCCTACGTCGTCAACGATCGTGTGGCCTGAAGTCTCTACTGGGGCATCACCAGTAAAGATTTAGCTTCATAAGGGGCATATAAATGCCTTTTATCTGGCATTTATGCTTGTAACAGGTAATATTCTGCCCATTGAACGGTAGAGTGAGTAGACCAATGTCATCGATGTTTTCTCTCGCATCGATCCCGGAAATTGCCCGCGAGCTGGGTCAGCGGTTGCGCCAGCTTCGTTTACAGCAGGAGGCTATGGCTCAGGACGAGCTTGCCGCCCGCGCCGGCGTGTCCGTGCGCGCGCTGCGAAACCTTGAGGCCAACGGCCAAGCCACTCTCGAAACCTTTCTCAAAGTTACCCAGGCGCTGGGGCGGGCGACGGACCTGGACCCGATTTTGGAAGTGAAGGTCCAGTCCATCCGCGAAATGGAGCTGGCCAGTCGTGTACGCCAGCGAGCGCCGCGTCGTACGGAGAAGAGGCAGTGAAGAAGCTGCGCGTTGTGTACGAAGGGTGGGGCGAGAAATTTGACCTGGGAGTGTTGGCCGACGACGGCCGGCGAATCCTCTTCGAGTACACCGAAGAGGGTATACGCCGCGGCATCGAGTTGTCGCCACACTCACTGCCTCTACGCGCCGGCGCCGCTGGCGACTTCCCGCACTTCCAGTCGCGCCTGCCAGGTCTCATCAGCGACAGTCTCCCAGACGGCTGGGGCTTGTTGGTGATGGACAAACTCATGCGTGCACGCGGGATCGATGCCCGTCAGCTCTCGCCATTGGACCGGCTCGCCTTCTTGGGTAACAACACCATGGGCGCGCTGACGTATCACCCCGCCACCGAAGGGCCGCTGCCTAAGCAGACCGTTGATCTCCTAGTCCTCGCCGAAGAGTCTCAGAAGATCCTGGAAGGCAAGAGCAGCGATGTCCTGCGTGAGTATGTGATCCTGGGTGGATCACCACATGGCGCTCGCCCCAAGGTTCTCGTAAACATAGACCCGGCAACCGACAAGGCATGGACTACAGAGCGGTCCCCAGGCATTCCGTGGCTGGTCAAGTTCCCCGGCGATGGCGAGCACCACGAAGTGTGCGCCATCGAAAAGCTCTACGCGGATATGGCCCAGCAGTGTGATCTCGCCATTCCACAGACTCGATACTTCGAGTTAGGCCGCGCGAGCGGCATCATGAGAACCGCATTCGCCATCCAGCGCTTCGACCGGCAGCAAGACATGCGTGTACCAATCCACACTGTGGCCGGAGCCGCTCACGTCGATTTCCGGATACCATCCTCGCTCGATTACTTGAACCTGCTGCGCCTCACGCGCGCGATCACGCGCGACGTGCGCGAGGTTAAAGCGGCCTTTGAACGCTGCGTCTTCAACGTCGTGCTCAACAACCGCGATGACCACCCTAAGAACTTCTCGTTCCGCATGGAGCAAGGAGGCCAGTGGCGTATCTCGCCTGCCTACGATGTCATCTTCTGCCACGGCCCCGGCGGTGAACATCAGATGGATGTCTTCGGTGAGGCTCGTGCCATCACCCGCGCGCACCTCATACAGCTCGCTCACGCGGCCGACATCCCAGCCGCCGATGCAGGACACGTCATCGACCGGGTTACGGAGATAGCCGGACGCTTCGCCAAGCTCGCGACCGACTACCCCATCAGGACGCAGACCATCCGCGACATCGTCAAGGCGGTGGAGGCAAACCGCACCCGGATGGCTGGGCGCGCACAAGGCGGCGTGATTGGAGAGCGCAACCAGGCGCACGACCTCGCCGACGACGATCGCGAGGAAGTGGAAGTCCCACGAGGTCCGACCCGGTAGTAAAGCCTGCTCGACACGTTGTATTTAATTACATGGCGATGTTGAAATAGGAGGAGTCGCTAGCGGGAGTGAACAATGGGCATGACAGAAGAAGAAGTTAGGACTGCCGAGTTCGACCTGGAACAGGATCATGTCCGAAACGCGCGTGCACAGGAAATCGCGCGATCACGGGAGGTTGGGGAGTGGGGCGGACTACGCGAGCCGAAGTTGGTCACGGATGCGATCCTCGATGCGGACGCATTGACGGCGGCGTGGCATTGGGCGAAGGAGCACTTCGTCATCCCCAACGCCGACGATCCTGAAAGCTGCATGGGCGTTGTCATTCCGTCGAGCCGGGCTGGATTCGACTTGCAGGTGGACTGTTTTGATAAGCACACGGTCGCACAAAAGACTCTTCTGATCCGCCGAGTAGGCGATCTCTTTAAGGTGGCTGCGGTTATCGATGCCATTTTTGATGTGCGCCCGTAACCTGTTATGAATTCGACCGGCTTGCGCAAAAATGCCGCCGCGCCTGCAAGGACCATCGCGGGATGCTTTCCGCCTTCACTGTTGGTTGTCAGCACTATGATGATCTGATGCGGATCTGACAGAGGTCATTGTTCTCCAGCAGAGTACGCAGCCAGGACGCCCAGGATGAGGATCAATCAATGCCACCCAATCGCTTTATCGTCGAAGTCCATGGAATGCATGAGGTGCGTATCAGGAATCCGCCGACAGAGCCCTTTTCTGCTCAATCCGCTACGGAACTGGCCGCTTGGCTATTGACGATGGCTAGCATTGTTAGCGACAAATCTGAGGATGAAATCAAAGCCGAATTTGACCGACTCTACGCGGAGTGCCAAGCATGAGTGCGGATTGAATAGGCTATGGGCTGAACAACACGGTGGCAGCAGCAAACGCCCACATGAAGCGTACACCTGGTCCGTGAGCATGAGCGGGTGCCTCAAATATGCCAACGGGATTCACGAGCTACCGTGTGCCGGCAGCGGTGGATTCTGTCAGGAAATTCGCCCTGATAATCCGTTTTGATAACCCGCTCCGACAAGCTTGTCGCACGGCGTTTCAGCTTCGGGTCTGCCCAGCAATCACACGGCGGCCGTCTGCCGCTCATCCTCTCGGCTGTGCTCTGCTTCCTGGTCGCGCTCTTGGGCTCCACCTCGGGCCTCCTGCATCGCAAGGAAGAGGCCCGCCAGAGCCTTCGCCTCGACCACCGTGTCTGACCGCGAGCCCTCTGCAGCAGCCGTACTCTTGATGCTATGCACCTCGTACAAGCCCGCAAGGTCGCCCGGCCCGTTCGGGTGCATCTCGCGCGCCATTTCCCGTATGTCCACCAGCTCGTGCTCGCCAGGCGGATGCAGCGCCAGCGCCGCATCGCCTTCCGGCCGCTCCATCTCGATCCGGTCGTACTCGCCTTCGAGCGCACCCATCTCACGCTGCCAGTCCCAAAACACCAACTCCGCGTCCTGCATGAATGCAGACAACTCCGCGGCGACCTCGGAAAACGCAGGAGCGCCCTCGACCTGACCATCCGTCAGGCCGTGGCGCTCGGTAGCCGCGGCCTCGATCGGCACCGGTGGCTCTACCTGGCGGTAGAAAATCTTGCCGGTCAGCTCTCCGCCTAGAATTTCAACTGCGGCGATCTCAACAACGCGGTCATCGGCATCCGCCACTGAACCGGAGGTCGCAACTCGGATCGCTATCCGGCGAACCTGCTCGGGCCGCCCTTCACCGCCGGAGCTTTCATCCGCTGCATCGGCGTCGTGCGTTCCATGCGGCGCATCAGACGCAGGCTTCCCCGAAGGCGCACCACCGGGCCCGCCCGAAGAAGACTCACGGCCAGAACCTTCCGAACCAGCCGTCTCACGGCTCGGCTGAGCAGACTCATCGCTTGGAACGAAGCCGTCACCCGATCCGGACGCCATACCGGAAGCTGGCACGTTTTGCCGGCGAGAACTGTGCGCACGTTGTGCTTCCTCTTCCGGCTCCCGCAACGCCGCGCCACGAGGACCACTCGCTATATCATCGTCCTCCAACTCCGTATCTGGCCCAGCCAAGCTCTTCACCCGTGCAATAGCACGCACCTTGCCAGTGTCGATCGCTGGTTTCTCCTCATTCGTTACAACGCCGCCAAGCCGTCTCTCGGTATCGGACTTCACGCCTTTAATAACAACCTGGCTCGCTTTCCACCAGTTGCCCTTGTCGTCTTGCCACAGCGAGCTAGGCACCGTGATGCCATCGATAGGCTTCAACCGGATCGCTGGCGTGTCATTGGCCGCCTTCCACTTGGGGAATTTGAAGAACAAACTCTGGGTTCCCATGATGACCGGGACGCCGGCGACCATCACCAACATCTTGCCAGGCTTCTCAATATGCCCCTTCGAGTTTTTCAGCGGCCCCTGCAGGGTCATCACCTCATCCGGCGTGATGAGAGGGCGCTGAACCTCGTTTACGGAGTCTGAGGTACTGCGACCGCTGCCGGTGCCAAAGTTGCCAGAAGCCGAACGCTTGTCGTGTATCACTGTGGACTGGCCGCATCGCTCGGAGATGTATTTTGCCGTCTCCATGCGCAGCGGGTTATAGGCATTCTGCACATGACAGTTAGAGGTGATCGACTCGTCCTTGCCGTACTTATCATGAATCTGCGCCAGATCCTGTGTGATGAGATACAACTTGATACCGTAACCGGCCACGTAGGCCAGACCCTCCTGGATGATCGGGAGTTTCCCGACAGAGGGAAACTCATCGAGCATCCCAAGGAGGCGATGCTTCATCTTGCGGCCAGGCGGCAGCGCATCCGCATCAGTCAGGCGAAGCTGCGGGCGCACCTCAACGAGGTTGCGCATGCAGGCGTTCAAGAGGATGCGCACCAGCGGCATCATGCGATCCTTATCCGAAGGCGGCAGCACCAGATACAGCGACACCGGCTTATCGTGGTACATCAAATCCAAGATCGAGAAATCGCTGTAACTCGTGTTCTCCGCCACCACGGGATCGCGGTACAGCGCGAGATTCGACTTTGCCGTCGATATGACCGAGCCTGCCTCGTTCTCGGGTCGATCCACCATGTCCTGCGCCGCCGACATCACAGACGGATGGCCGCTGCCCTTATGCACGGACATGGCCTTTTCAGGCGTCGTCACCTTCTTGCCTGCCGCGAGCGCCTTCCTGCGCTCCTCGGCTTCCTGCTTTTCTCGCGGGTCAACAATGCCTGCGTCGTTCCTGTAGTAACCGCGAATACCCTTCGCCGGATTCGAGCCACCCAGGATCATGTCCGCCCACAAGTCCTTCAGCGGACGGCTAGAGTCGGAGAGAATCGCATCGATCAACGGCGGCGACGGACGCTTGTCCGAGAGGCCAGACTGGTACATATAGATCGCGTGCAGTATCAACCCAACAGTGAGCGCGTGCGCGGTCTTCGCCCAGTGATCCTCCAGACCCTTGCCCAGCGGGTCTACCATCAACATCGCAAGGTTCTGGGCATCGCCCACACCCTTGTCATCATCCCAACAGATGAAACCCTGATCGTCACGCTTGACTTCAAGCGTACCTGCCTCGTCTACCCAGTCGCCGCCAGGCTCACGGCGCGAATTGCCGACCACCTCGCGAGTGAAGTACGGCCTGATGCGAACTTCATCGAGCGGGTTCCACCGAGCCGTCGATCGCGTGCCGTCCGGATACGTCACCGAAGGACAGGAAGGCTCAAACCGCATGCACACGTTCCCCAACACCTCCGAGCGATAACCGGAGGTCAGCTCCCACAGTTCTCCCTTGATGTCGGTACAGACCACCGACTCCTTCCACTCATAAAGCGAGGGCAGAATGAGACCCACGCCTTTACCAGAGCGAGTCGGTGCGAACGTCAGCACATGTTCCTTACCGTTGTGCATCAACGGCACCAACTCCACGCGCGAAACCGGCCAGAGGAAGCTGAAGCCCAGGATGGCCTTGCGGACGATCCTCCAACGCCTCATCTCAACGCCGCCCACTACGACGCCGCCAATCTCCTTGCCGTCAGCAAGGCGCACTTCTTCGCGCCGGTAGCAGAGGAACGTCATCGCCGGCACCGCCAGGAGAAGCGGCGCGGTGATCCACACTGGCATGCCGACGCGCGGCAAGAAGAGACCGATCGCAACTTCCAACACCGCCGAGGCACATGTAACGATCGCCATGCGCACCGGCGAGGTGATCTCACGCCAGATCACCTCGAAAGCTCCCAACTCAAGCTTTGGCAGAAGACCCGCTTCGCGCATGTCGGAGAACTCCGCCCAGCGCGCAGTACCGTGCAAGCCCTCTGTCGCTGTCGGCCGCGTCCAGATCCAGAACGCGGCCATCATGCACACCGCAAGCACGGCAACCGCCCAGGCGATCCCCTGCATCACGGACGCGCCCATCTCATTCGCGTAGCGCTCGTGGTACTTCGTCCACCACTGGACGATGGACCACGGTAGGTACACATGCCGATAGTTCCACCCAAGCGCGGGGTGAAAAGCGAATGTCTCAGCGAAATACTGAGTCGCGCGCCACATCGATCCGATGAAGCCCAGGATCAGAAAAATACGCACCGGCAACATCCGCTTGAAGTCGGATGGCGAGCGGAAAAAATTCGGTTTATTCAGATCCGTTGACATGGCGAACCGGCCTTCCAGAAGGAGAAGCCTCCGAGCACTGCCTGTTCGGCATCGATCGAGTGGGGAGGCGTACGGACACCCAGCGCACCTTGGGTCTCATCACGCCGCATACGTGCGGCTGCCCTTGATCTCATTGACACGTCCTCTGTCCCCTTGGGTCAGGGGAGGGGCGTTCAATGTATCCGGTGTCCTATATTTCAGTCAAAAGTAATGGCAGGCAACAGATCGCATTGTGATGCATGTCACATCCACTCATGGTGTCACCGGCCGCGCCCATAGCGCGACTGCCGGCTCTGCATCCTGTGACTGTTGCCACCTTTGGTTCCTCGACCAGCGCCGAGAGTTGAACAGCGCGCGTGTTTGGCCTACATTTTGAGCAAGGAGGTTTTCAGATGAAAAAACGTGCGACGAAAAAGACGGCGGCGCGTAGGCCAAAACAGGAAGCCCCGCAAATCTTCGTCCTGATTTCCGACAAGGGCCAACCGACCTATGCCCGCGCCAGTATCCGCGTGAAACCCGGTCAATATCGATATCTGCGCTGGCGAGCCGGTAAACACGTCAAAGGCTTTTACCTCGGCAAAGGGTCGCGCTGATTGGCCTACAGTCTGGTCCACCAGGACCTGCAGGCCTCGCCGCGGCCGCCGGCGCTTGCCAGCTCGTCGTGTAGGCCAAACAAGTCCGATTCCGCCGTCCTCATGCATCAGCCGGGACGCCAAACATGGAATCAACCATGCCCAGCGCAGAGCGCAGCTTCTCTGTTGAATCGTGAGGGAGGCTGAAGGATCGTCCCTCCAGGTGGAGTCCTATCCTTCTGATCGTCTCGGCCGATGTTCGCAACAGGAAATCGGTCGGCCAGGCATCTGTGTCGGTCGCACCGGTGCCTTGATGACGCTCCATAAACGTGGCATCCAAGCGCTTGGCCACTTCGAGATCGACCCGCTTACGAACTCTGCCGGAAATCTTGTTATAACTCCAACATGCGCTGGCTAATTGGGCGTTCGTGAGTGCCGCGACGTCATGAAGCAGGGCTGTCAATACGGCTTCATCCCACACCGTTATTATCGCCTCATCGCCCGTGTTCTCATGGTACTCAGAGAACGCTTGGGCACGCGCGTCGAATGTCGGATCTATCCGTTTACCGACTTCCATATAGAGATAATCTTGGAGTTTGCAGGCAGGCCACCAGTGCAGTGTGGGAATCACATCCGCTAGTTCCTGATTTGTCAACGAGCAGATTTTTTTCTCGATTTTCAGGCAAGCGAGGAATCGTTCGGCCGCCGTCACGTCGCCCATATGCAATGTTCCCCTTCTTGAGACGGAAGTTCTTTAGATACACGGCCGAATATCACCTCCGCGATTTCCTGACCAAAGCTCAATCGGCCAATTCACACGAGGCTCTTGCATCTCGTGCTATGAAGTCAAGGCGTTGGTCGCCGGACAGCGGTTAAGGCCAAGAGGCCGTCCGGGGGCGCAAGGGTGGGCCTTATACAGCCATGCGCGGCTCGCTTTGCTGGTGGTGCGGGTCGCCGTGCCACAGTCGCCAGCATGCCCGCCTACGGCAAAATCTGGGTCATGGACAGGTTCGCCTACGATGAGCGTCAGGCCATCATCGAGGCTGACGGGGTATGGTGCCTAGAGGCTTCACGGGAAACGGGGGAGGCGGCCTACAGCACGCGCATGAGCCGGGTCTGCACCGATGCTGCCAATGGGGATTGGGAACCAGCGCAAGCCTGGTGCACGGAAATTGGCAAGCGCTTCGGTGCCTCCACAGCGGCGGGCGTTATGCAAGACATCTGGGACAATCTCGACGGGGAATTGAAGTGGCGTGATATCGCGGCGTCGGTGTCGATCACTTCCAAACCCGCCGCTCCAGCAACGTCAGCCAACGGTCCCAAAAATCGCGCACCGGCATCCCGCATGCCGTCGCCCAGGCGTTGCACTTGACCGGGGAAATGTCCTGCGTGCCGCCTTCAACCTTGCTGACGTAGCTTTGCACCTCGCCAATTTTGGCGGCCAAGTCCTCTTGGCTCAGTCGCGCTTTCCGCCGGGCGTACTTCAGCGTATCGCATAACAGGCGGTGCCCTCGGCTTCGTAAGCTGCTCAATGACGGCGCTCAATTGATAGCAGCGCCGCTAGGTAGACTACGGGCCTAAGTATTCAATTTTAGAATGGAAATGGCATTTTACATCGTAGACCTAAGCATTATCCGCTGTTGCTCATTAGTCCTAAGTCTGAAAAAATCACGAAGCGCGGGCCGAAAGGCCAAGTAATTTGTGCGGCCCGTTATGGGGGAACACATAACGGGGCATGCTTGAACGGCTGCGGTTTCCCCGCCCGCGCTTCGCGAGGCATGGAGGCTTTCGGCAATGAACGTTGAAAGCGAAACGGTCTACGTCGTCCCGGCCTGGGTCGTGATCGCGTGGGCCGTGGCAACCGCTGTGATTGCAACGCTCGCTTACTGGCTCGGCGCCTGGAACGGCTGGAAGGTCCGGCCCGTCAATTACTACACGATTGCGAGGTGCGAATTGTCCTCGAAAAGCAACCATACAAAATTGCCCGGCTGTCCGGTCGGGCGCGACGACATCCCCATGACGCCCGTACTCACGGAAGCGCAAAAGCGCGCGCTCGATCACGCCCGGTGCAACGATGAGTGCGCCGAACAGCTCGAACAGGCTGCCGACCGGCTCGAAGCCTCGAACGATGTTAGGGCTGTGGGGTCTGTTTCGCGCACGGGTCGCACAGATATCTGACCGGCGATTACGTCTGGTACACCAACCGGCGCACGGCCAAGGGGCGGTACCGACGTGCGATGTCCCCAAAAAGGATCAGTCTTCATCTTCCTCAGAGCCGATCAATGCTCCGTCGCACGCCAGGATCACGTCCTCGCGCGCCTTGTTCCAGACTTCCTGGAACAGAACTCTGCAATACGCTGTTACGGCTTTCGGTGTCGCGATCCACACCGCGTTTCTGCACTTCTCGCACAACGTGTGCTGCGACGGCCTCCGCCCCTCGGCGATGTGCTGCAGCGTCGGCGAGAAGTATTCGTACGGCAGTGGAAGGTAATCCTCCGGCTGAGGAGCCTGATCCGGCGCCCCTGTTTCCTGCTGTATCGGTTGGGGCAGCTCCCGCCCCGGACGATCCGTCATACACACCACCTGCGGCGGGAACCGCTCCAAACTTTGGAATCCACATGTACTTGCGCAGCTCCTTAGCGGCCTCAACACGGCCGCGGCCGGCTTCGGCCTCTAGGTACTGCAACCAAGTCTTTTTAGTCGTGATGCTCACGATCCGCCGCGCCCATTCTCCAAACCGGCGACGTACTGCCTGCATCGCAAGTCGTACAATTTCTGTCATGCGCTCAACCGCAAGCCGCGCAAGTTCAGCGTCGCGCCACTCGCGCGCGCGCTTGAGCCTCGACACGCGCTCACGCGCCAACTTCTCCGCGCTCTTGCGGTACTCCGCGTACAAGAATCTGGAAGACCCACCGTCATATAGCGGCGCGCGTCGATAGCTGCACGGCACGCGAGGTTCAGCCTTCGCGTGCTGGAACGGGCCTAGCCGCGATTCCAGGTTGCCGCGCCCGCCGAATACCCGGTGCGAGGCTACCACCCAGCGCGAGCCATCCTCACCGCGGCCGGTGAGGATCAGGCCGCGCCCGCTGGCTTCAAGCTTCACGCCGCGCTGCGCGCAACGATCGTGTACCTCGCCCCAACTCCGGCACATGACGATCTCCAACTCTCCCAGTACCCATGCGGCAAAAGACCGCTCTCCGGACCGTCTCTCGGTTTCGCGAGCCCGGCCGAGTTTCGGTCCCTTCGGACCCAACCCCTGATCCGTCCGAACCAGATCCAACTTGTCCTGCAGGTCCGCGCACAGGTTTGAGAGCTTCGTCTTGTCCCGCCACGGCACCTTGATCGTGTACTTCCTCGGGTGAATCAGGTTCACCAACACATGTACGTGCACGTTGTGCGTGTCCCGATGCACGATGCTCATACGCTGGTACTGCCGATAGCCCATACCCTCCACCAGCTCATCCTCCGCCTGGCGTAGGCGCTCAGGTGTCAGCTTTGGGGTGTCTCGCGAGTCGAACGAAATCACCAGATGGTAATTTCGCTCGCTCTTCGCGCGGGCATTCCTTGCCTGTGTGGCCACGTACTCGATCCGGGCGGCCACTGGGTCGCGCGAGGTGAAGTTCGTCAAGCGAACTTCGCCTCGCTCCTGGTCCTCGCCCTCCAGGTAATTCATCAGCCGATCGATCGCGCCAAAAGCGCCCGTGCCGAGGCCGGTCGGAATTCGACGCGCGATCACAGCAGCGCCCGTGCCGCGGCTTCCAGCACCTCGCCCATCCGCGCCACCTGGTGCTCGGCCTGGCGGCGAAGCTGCGCCAGGCCCGACGCGTCCACCCCGGAGCGGCCCGCGACAGCGGGCCGCTGGAGCGAGGAGGGCGCGCTGCCCGAGGCCGGCGATTGTCCGGGGACGGCGTCGCCATCGGCGGCGCCAGGCACCGGGCTGAGCCGGCCGAGCTGGTCGAGCAGGAGGCGCTGCCCCTCGCGCAGCGCAATCAGCGCGTCGATCTTGTCGAGGTCCGCATGAGTGGCGCGGGGCTTACTGCCCAGCGCCACGGAGCGCAGGAACTCGGCGAACGACAGGCCGGTAGCGCGCGCAGCCGCGCGGATCGTCCGCTCCTCAGCGGACGAAACGCGAAGCTCGATTCGCCACGGACGCCTCTTCGGCGCTGCCATCAAAACCTCTACCCATGCCATGCACAGCCGCTAGGAGCCCCGAACCCCTCGCGAAGTCGGCGCGACAGCGCCGGATTCGCGAGGGGTTCGGGGCTCCCTAATGGCGTCACCCTACAACCATGGCCCGGAAGGTTTCCCCCTCCTAGCTCTCAGGATTCCGTGGTCGATTGTCGCTTGAATTTAACCGTGATCATTTGATGTGCAGGAAAGATGCTCGACTTGAGCATGAATGGACAGAAAGAGACCACGAAGTAACCATAAATCGACATATGGAAGATGCACGTATGTGGAAAGAATCACATTTCTGAGCAGCTTCGAGTAAGAAACGAGCACAAATTGACAAGAAATCCGCAGCGGCCTTACCTTGTGAGCAGGATTCGACTGCGAGGCGTGTTAAAGCTGTGCAGACCGTGACGGAAACGAACCCGAGGGACGGCGCGAGCCACCTGAGCGATAGCGTGGTGCTCACGCCGTGCCAGAAGCGCAGCGGCACCGGCATGGCCGGCTGCTCCTTCGAGGAGCAGGGTCGGCACACCTGGCTGACGGACCACTACGGCTGCCGCTTCAGCGACGGCGAGGGCCAGGAGCCGGAGTTCACCGAGTCAGGAGAGCGATCGTGGCGCGGAGCGCACTGCCGCGTAGGGTGGTCGCGTGAGCGCCCGGCATGCACCGGGCGCCGGCGCCACCGCCCCGAACCCGCGAGCCGACGCCGCCTTGGCGGCGCTCGGTGAGGGGGGAGGGGTTGGCGCAGAGGCGGGTCCGCAGGCGGCGCTCCGGCGCAGCGACAATCTTCCGGAGAGATGACGGCTCCCTCCGTGCGCAGGCTCACGTTGTGCCGTCTTGTGTGGCGGCCTTGGAGATCAGGATCAAATGATCGATGGTCCCTGTCACACCATGTGCATCTTTTAGCTTGACGTTCCGGTGTGTTGATATATAATATAGCTATATGAACAACCAAAACTCCGTGTCTCGCAAAATGAATAACGCCCGCCAGATCGCCCGCGAGATTATCTCTGAAGTCTGCGCTAACACGCCCGGTGATGAGGACTGCGACTTTGAACGCGAGGTGAACGAGCGGTACCCGACCGGCAAGGGCGTGGGCATTGCGCATGCGCGGATGCGTCGCGAAGTGTTGGCCGAAATTGACGCTTTTTACGCGCCGCGCGATGCCGCGGAGCCTGATGTAGACAGCGCGGTTAGGTACTAATACGACTAACTATCGGAGCCCTAACCATGATCGATCCAACCCCGAGCGATACCGAACGCGAGCGTCTTGAGCTGCGCTACGCTGACCTAACAGCGATTAACGAGGCGCAGCAGCGTCTCAAAGCCGCCAGGAGGTCTGTTCACTTGGCCAATCTTAAACGGGCGCGGCGGGAAGCACGAGTCCAGCGAGCATTGCGAGATTTTGAGGACAGCATTCGCGAGATTGAGGTTGCAGAAGCTGCGCTGAAGGTCGCTCAGCAGACTAATGATCGCGTATTCATGGATGCCGTTACTCATAGATTAGCTGAGGAAGCTCACAAGGTCGCAACGGAGTCGATCAACCAACTGCAGAGCGATCCGCCGACAATCAATCAGGTGATCGATCAGTCATGAGCATGTGCCGAAGCTGGCTCAAAGCCGTGCGGATGACCGCTAATGCCAAAACACGCGCAGCTATGATTGGCGCCGCCGTGCTGGGAGATAAAGCCAGCGGGTATACAGTCGAGTTGCGGGACGGCTCGCAAATATATGTCGGCCGTCAGGACTGCGCATATTGCGCTCGGGCCCAGGCGTTCTCGCAAGTATCTTCCCGCATCGATGAGGGTCGCGCGCTGTGTGACTTCGCTCCGCAACCTGTCCAACTATCGACGGCATGCATGTGCGGGCACTCTGTAGAGGAACACGGACATGACCCGAAGTTTCCGGCCTCCACAGCGTGCAGAGTGAAGGAATGCAAGTGCATCGCCTTCGAGGGGGATGTGGATGAATGACACCATTCAACGGAATCTCTCGGCAATGATACCCGCAGAGATTCTTAACGACCCAATGGCGCAAGCGTTGATGGCTGGTATGGACACCCGACGTACGGGCCGTGAGGTCCTGATTGACACGACTGATCCGCAATGGGCGCAGCGCATTCTGCACGCCAAGTGGTTGGATGCCTACGCGGTCGGGAATTTCGGTCAGCACGACCGCGATCATCACTTGTGCTGTGAGCAACGCTACCAGCAGCGCGATGGATTTCGGATGGTCGAGGTTGCTACCAATATCTTCGGCTACTGCGTACGCGATACGCACAACGATGGCCAGGGTGTTCTGTTCGGTGGCCGCGACCGCCCAGGCACAACTTGGGATGAGGCGTGCAAATGGGCGCGTCAGTGGCATGCCAGGAAGCCGACACATCGCATGGTCGTACGTGGCTTTTGCTGGGACAACGAGCGGAAGTGTGAGGTAACTCTCCCGTTCTCTTCTCAACTGGCGGCGGATCGCTCCGCCAACAACAGCATAGGGAACTCTAACGGTAATCAAGCATGAGCAACCAAAGCCACTGTCGGATGCGCAACACACTTCAGGATCTTCGCGATTGTTATGACACTATGGACACGGTCCAATCAGACGAAGAGAAGAGAGCGCGTGAAGAGCTTGTGAAACTTTGCCAGCGGATTGCCGATGACTACGGTGCCGAATACGGCTTCAAATAGCAGTCCAGTCAGCCAAAGAGCGAAGTTAGGTATCCAAACTCAAACCCAGTGTAAGGTTCTACCAATGAACGAAGCCAGCCCGACCTCAAAGAACGAAGTCGAGAGACTCAAAACGGTGTTGCGTCAGGCGATCCACAAGGCATCTGAGGAGTTTGGCGGATTTCACCCCATAGTGACATTTATGGAAGAAGGCCTCGGATCTCCTCCCGAGATGGTCGCGAAGCCACCGGAGGATATAACAGCCGTTTGCGGCAACTGTGAGGAAGCTCACCACGTTCTGAGTGCCGCAGGCATTGCGGATGGTGACCTCGCAGAAAAGATCGATGATCTGATCGCAGAGCGCGACCTCGCTGTGGAACAGCTCCAGCAATTGAGCAAGCTACAGCCACTTGATCTGCGTCGCCTGCTCGAACGCGAAACGTCGGCACGTCAGGGAAAAGGATATTGCTGTCGATGTGATGCGCGGCACGATCGCGTTTACTGTCCAGATTGCGGTTTGAAGCTCATTGCGGCTGAACTACAGTTTCCTGAGAACGGGTCGCCGGAGCTTAAACCATGATCTTTATTTGGATCTGCGGCTTCGCGACCAGCGCCTCTCCACCAAGAGATGGATTTGCGCTAGCCGAGCCTTGGAACGCTCCTCATGGCCTCGCGCGACTTGGCGAGAGCTTGACGTTCCGGTGTATCGATACATACAATGACTATATGGACAAGCCCCAACGAGTCTCAGAATGAATAACGCCCGCCAGATCGCCCGTGAAATTATCTCTAAAGTCTGCGCTAACACGCCCGGTGATGAGGACCGCGACTTTGAACGCGAGGTGAACGAACGGTATCCGACCGGCAAAGGTGGCGTGGGCATCGCGCATACGCGGATGCGTCGCGAAGTGTTGGCAGAAATTAGAGCGTTTTACGCGCTGCGCGACGCCTCAGAGCCGGACGTAGACAGCGCTGTTCGGTACTAGCCCGACCAACTAGGAGATAACGAACATGAATAGTTCAACTGTTGTTGTGGCTGCCACCAGCAAGCTTTTCGACCTGATGGTGTCTGTGCTTAGTGAGTGGTGTGAGCGTGAAGGATTGCCGTTTGACGGCGAGGCACACGAGATGCTGAGGAACCCGAAACTCACAGACGAGCAGCGTGAGTTCCTGCATCGGTACTGTGAATTGTGGGATGTCGCAAACGTTTGAGCAGCAAGCGAATACGTCGCGTGCTGCGTAATCGGTCAACCAAAGGGAAAAGCCATGAGCAACGGTAGCGTCATTTGGACCGACATGCACGGCCACAAGAACGCCGACAATCTCAAGGGCGTTCACCTGTTTGAGCGCGTTGGCTTAGGGAAGGCGCCGTTCACGATGGTCGGCTATGGCGAGCATGTTTATCAGGCATGCCCCGGAGCACCGATTCAGCCGGGTACAAGTTGCATGTATTGCGGGACCGGCTGCCGCTACGTGGCAAACATCCTGAGCATTGACGGTCAGAAATTTCACGTCGGTCTCGACTGCGTGATGAGGACCGGCGACGGCGGCCTGGTCCAAAATATAAAGCGATCGGCCGAGTATCGGAAAATTCAACGCGAAAAGCGCCACGCTCTGGATGCACGGAAAGCTGAAGAGATCGAGCAAATTTTGGTGCGGATGGAAGCCGACGAGAAGCTATCTCACAGCGCCAGCCACTTTCGATATCGGCTTGGCTGGTGTGGTGCCGCCGGACGGGCGCGCATTCTGAAAGAGCTGCGCGAATTTCAGTTCGTCTTCCCAACTATTGGCGGGATCGGCTCCGCCAACAAGCAATCGGCAGGTAGGTAATGTGACGGCCTTCATAGTCACTTTCGATAGCCAGACTTGCAGCTACCGTGCCCACGCGGAGGGCTGCAGCGCCATCGGCAAGCTCGCCATTCTCGGCACGTACGAGAATCTGGAAGATTGCGAGCAAGCGTTTTGTGACGACGCTGTGGAGAAGGGTCAGACTGGCCAATACGCCATGTGCAAGTGCTGTCAAGATGTGGAACGTGTCGCGCCGCTCATAGTTCGCAGATCCAAGCCGCTGTAATCAGCTAACCGGGACCAACTATGAGCGCACCTCGCAAGCCAATACAACGGAGCATCGATGTAGCACGCGCGGTGCTCAACGGCGCAAAGTTTGCTGATGCTGGCCGGGAAGTGGGCATTAGTCAGGATCGCGCGCGGCAGATCATGCAGCACGCGCTGATGCGCGCAGCTCGCGGTCGAGAGGACGCGCCGAATTCTCGGATTGATCCGATCAATGATTTAAGGGCCAACAAAGTTTGGTGGCTTGCCCGGCTGGATGAGCTGCAGAGTAGAGCTTCTGATCAACCAGGCTGCAGAGCGATCCGCCGACAACCAATGAGCGCGTCGGTTCAATGTGGCGACATGGTATCGACTGGTTCCGATCCGTGGGACTGGCATCGATGCCCGGCCAAGGCGAAATGGTGGCGTCCTCTAAGAGAGGGGAAGAAACGCTTCGCGTGCGGTCGTCACAAGAAGAAGGGTTTCGATTGGAAGCCGATAGCTGCTGACCAAACAGGAGCTAAGTGACTATGGCTATCGGGCATGAACCATCTAGCTTCAACTTCGAAGAGCATGACGGTTTACGTGAGCTGCTGGGGTATTCCTTCATTGACTACTACGCGAAGGACTACTCCAGCCACGAGCGGTTGAAGGCGATGCTCCAGGCTGAACGCTCGGAGATGCGGCCTGTCAACAAACAGGAGCACGTCACTGATGCAGAGCGATCCGCCGCCAACCAAACAGGTGGTAAATGATTCGTGAGCTGGTGTGGGGAAACGACTCGAAGGAAATGGGACGTAAAACTTACGATAGCGTCTCCTATCTGCTGGCGTGCGCCCCCTGGAAGGTGATTTTGCCGATTCACAACGGCAAGCCCTTTGAGTGGTGCCACTATTACCGCGATGGGCAGTTTGTCCGCACATATCGTGCATCTACCTATCCACGACGAAAACGCGTATGAAACCACGATACCGATGGGTACAGGCAGGCTACTGGGAATTGTCCGGCGATTTAGATAGCTGGCATTATCAAATGCGCGTATGCCGAGGGTGGTCGCGTACGCTCTGGGCATGACCTGACCAAACTATCTATGGATCGATCATCGGACAACCAATCTGGAGACTGATATGCAAATCAAGCCTTGGGGGCTCGCATTCCCGGAGCGTTTACCGGATGGTTCATGGCTCACTGTTACAGTGGTCGGCACCGAATGCGCTACAGAGCAAGCAGCCCAGACGTTGCTCTTTGACCGCACCGCCAACGGCGATGCTTTCCCCGGTGAGTTTGTTCAGGCGCCAACTGCAGCGCAACGCGCTGGTATGTCTGCCTGACCAACTACCTACGGATCGATTATCTGACAACCAAACTGGAGCAGTCCGCAGGTACAAGGTCATGAGCCAAATTCGCATCAAGTTGACAGATGCTCAATTGCTCGCGCTCGACACGGCGGGCGCCTTCGAGGAACCTCTCGACGAGCGCGATGAGGTACTCGCCGCTGCAATACAACTCGATTACCTAGTGACCGACGAGCCGAAGAAATTGGCTTGCATCATCTTGGAGCTGAGCAACGAAGCCGATGATCGCGCCGAAAACCGTAACTATGATTTCAACCATTTGGATGCCGGTGACCGACGCATGTATCGCACTGACAGGGATGTCTTTTCGCGGCTTGCGAGAAAATTGGATAGAAGAGCACAAGTCCAGCTATCCGGTGGCACATGACCGAAGGTAAATCTCAATCCGAACTCTACGACTCGTCGAAGGTGAGTAACACGTCAAGCCCCTCGCCCCTGGAACAGCATGCCTCGTCGGGTTGGAAGCTGAAACGCACAGCTCAGTGCATCAAATGCCCGTGGCGAGTCGATACTGATCCGCACGAGATTCCCAACGGCTATTCGGAGGAGAAGCACCGAGCCCTGGAGAACACCATCGCCAAACCATCGGATGGACTACTAGGTCCGAACCGCGCCATGGCCTGTCACGAGATCCACGACGCGCATTGCATCGGGTGGCTGGTCAACCAGGTGGGTCCGGGGAACAACATTGGGCTGCGCATTAGCATGATGACTTGTGAGAACGCTGACAAGATACGCCTGCGCGGCGAACAGCACGCGCGCTTCGAGGACACGCTGCCAGAAGGGGGCGCCGGCGTGATGTGCACGCACTACGCTTGCCGCTGCGCCCGCGCTGCCGAGCTGGCGGATATGGCGGATGCCAAGGGCGATATTCGCCTCCTGTTGGAGGCGATCGGCGTGCATTCACAGGAAGTGAAGTGCCGGCAGCAGGTAGTGCCTCGGGATGACCGCAATGGGCGAGATTTCGAGGAGATGCGGGAGTGATTTCCACCCTGGAAGGCAAGCTCGCCGCGAAGCCAGAGCCCGGCGTGATCCTCGTGACGGCCGCCGGCATCGGATACGAGGTCCATGTGCCCATGGCATTGTGGCTGTCTGGCGGCAGACGGCCGGCTCTGGCACGTATCGGCGGGGATGTGTTTCTTCACATCCACCAGGTCGTGCGCGAGGACTCCCAGGCGTTCTATGGCTTCCAACATGTGAGCGAGCGCCGGATGTTTCGCGCGCTGATGAAGATCGATGGCATCGGCCCGCGCAATGCATTGCGCGTGATGTCGGCCGTGGAGCCGGCAGTCCTCGCAAAGTTGGGTTCCAGTGGTGACGTGGCGACTCTCACGCGAATACCAGGCATCGGCACCAAGACTGCGGAGCGGTTGGCCGCGCATATGGCAGCGACTCGCGAGGACGACCATGCGTCCTCATCGGCGAATCAGTCCTGTCAGGACCAGGCGCACGATGCCCTTGTGGCGGCTGGGCTCCACGACAAGGACGCGGAGATGGCAATCAAAGCTGTGATGACCCGCAAAGAGAAGGACGCCAGCGACCTCTTCAAGCGCGCGATGCACCACGTAATCTTCGGAAAGCGCCGGCCGCGGCCTGGCAACACTGCTACGAAGAAGAAATCAGGAGCCAGGAAGTTAGCGCGCGCTCCCAATACCTCGCGTGTTGGTCCCTTGTCGCCTGATCCGGCGCCGTCGCCGGTAAAGCGAGCGGACGAGAAGCCGAGCACGTCGCCTTTGTTGGGTAAAAAGCGGCTGGTTAAGCCAGTCAGCAGGCCGCTCACGTTCCGGGAGCGCTTCATGAGTGAAAAGGGCTGAACCCGTGTATGCCAAGTGACGCATTCGTATTCTGCGCAGCAACGTCCACTCGCACATGGCTTGCAATCGCACTACATGCCGAAAGAGGAGAGGATTCGATGCAATCTACATCATCGCCGACAAGGATCGAGGCACATGAGGTAACTGAGGCGCAGTTTCAGGCTTTGTTGACCCGAAACTCTGTGTCATTCGGGGGGAGTGTCGATCTTCCCCAGGTGATAGTGGAGCGGTTGGCGATCTTCGCATCACGCCAGAAAGGTGACTGGCACTACTATGAGCTTTCGAACGGGGGCTTTTACGCGGCGCCGGACTCAACACGACTCCCTGTCAACATGGAACACCGACTCCCTGCATGGGTGAACGCTCAATCCGCCGAAATAAGCGTCGATGCGGCTGGCATCGCAACCAGCTTATGGATACTCCGCGAGTCAGTGCCAGATCCAAGCCTATCGCACTACCATCAATGCCTGCAGGACTATGCTGACCAGCACGCTGAGGCGGATATCATTCGTTTCGTGACTGCCAACCCCCGTGTGGTGCATTTCTCCGAGCGCTCTACATGGGGACCACCGGATTTCACAGTCTCACTGAACGGCCGTGAAGTCGGCGGCGTCGTCGGGCTGGATCAGAAGCCTGAATACTTCGATTTAGAAACCCCCGAGAAGCTCTTGGACGACTCGGAGTTGACGGACGACGAGCGCGCCGACATCGAAGACGCTTATGGCCGCTACTGCGAAGAAGACGATCTTGACCAAGACAGACCGACTCCCGAGCGCTCACGGTGAATAAGCATTCGCCCAGCCATGTCTGGTGTCTGGTTCGGACCGGTGTCGGGTCATGGCAGTGTGACGGCTCAATCCGAAGCTGCGTGACGGCCAGGGATGGAGGGGTCATGCCATATGAGGGGGTTTTCTGTGGCTGTGTAAGAAGAGCGGTGTCGTCAAGTTGCATGACATCTCCTCAGTGGTTCGGTCTGGACGGCGCCGTAGTAGGCCCCCGCGCCGAGGGAAGTAAGGTATGAGCGAGTCGCAGAAGTCAGCCGATACGCCCGCGGATGACGCGGAGGCGAGCGGCCGTGGTCAACGTGCTGACCCGCTGCCGGATCTCGATGCGAGCCTGGATGCTTTCTATGCGAAGGAAGGGAAATCCAAGCCGCATCGCGCCGTGATCGTGGCGCTGTTCGGCTGGATATACGAGAAGGAAAGCCAGGGCCACAAGCTCATCAACCTGTACCGCGCCTTGCAGGCGGACAAGCGAGTGGAGTGCTCCTCGCACAGCTTCATCCGGATCTACAAAGACCTCAAGCGTCAGCACGAGGAGGAGAAGCGCGTGCAGCAGGCCGCGAGTCAAGCCCACGGCCAGTCGGCCGCGGCAACTCCGCGGCCCAGCACCGGCGGAGCCACTAAAGCCGCGCCGCTGCGCAAAGCTGACGAGCTGTGATGAAGTCCTGCGCGTTTAGTGTAGTGCCGGATGAACCGAATCGACGGCAATCATATTGCCTTCGATGAAAGTAAGGTCGGTTCCCTCGAAGAGTGAGCGCAACGCGTCTTCGGGATGGATGTAGCAAAAACCCGCATGCACCCCAGGTCGTATTGACGCCTTCGACCGGTCTCCGCGCGTTGCACAGCCAGTCAGCGCCGCGACTTATACCGCTCGGGTGAAGACCTCGGTACCCCCTGACTTCAGGACCCGGTGGGCCAGAATGAAAATGTAGTAAGTAGCCAAGCACCACACCACGCGCATCAGCGTCGGCGTGGCGCGGGTATCCGGCCAGAACGCCTCTCCGATAAGGGGCGCGGCAAACCAGCCAATGATGAGCATCCCAATGGCTGCACCAAAATAAACCCGTCCGGGCGGCGCGAGTTGCAATGGACCTGTGGCGCGACCGCCGTATTGCATCCGCGTCCGCAGCCAGATCATCCCGACAATGAACAGCGAAGTAATACCAACTATGAGGTCTTGAGCATTCATTGATGCGCTCCCGAAATGCCTAGTCTGTAGCAACGGGAGAATCGGACCGTGGATGTTGTGTCATGCGCCTTTTGTCATTTTCCACGGTTGCGAGGTAGGCGTACGGGCCGCAACCCACTTGGAGTATGAGCCAGTGCGCGGTACAGAAGCGCAGACCCTTGAGTGTGATTGTCGAGTCCGGCCGGGGTGACAACCGGGGGTTTCGGTCACCACACTGAACGCAGTGCTCATCAGGCCGGAAGAGTAGCGCGCCCATATCAAATACGGTTGGCAGGGAGTTCATTGCAGTGCGTATCCCTCGCGCGTGAGCGCATGACCATTGCGTAAGATCTGCCGGCAATTGAAAGCGGGACTTTGTTAGGACAGCGAACGTTTTTTTGTAGCGTCTTTACCGCTGGGTTTCCGGGTCACGATGTTACTCCGTAAACGGCTCATCGCCCAAGAGGGCCAGGGAAGCGAGGTCGAGTCAGTGGCGCGGCTTATATACGCGCACTGTTTTGTGAGCCTCATAGTCGTAGACGTACACTTCTGGCAGCGGCGAAATAGTCTGAACCATGTCTACCATGTCTTTAGTAATTGCACCGCCGTCATTTGATAGCGCTTTGATCATGGCGGTGAGATGCTCCAAGAAAAGTAACAGGTCTTGGAAGAGTCCCTCAGACCTGATTGTCGTGCCCGTGAGTCCGATGACGGTGCTGCGTTCTCCTTGCGTGTTTGTTGAAACCCACAGTCGCAGGACCTCTTCTACGGTCAGTCCTTCTATCGCGTCAAAGTCGAACATGAGGCTCGCTCCTGTGAGACTGACGCTGATCATACGACCCAGTGCTCCTAAACCCATTTTAGTTTAGAAACTGAGACGCACTTCAGATTCCTAGTCCGATTTCGCAAGGTTAGGGCAGGGCTGGTTGCAGGACGGGCACACGTCGAATCGTACACAGGGCTGCGGTTGTGGACCTGGCCGTGTTCATGACTTCTCCAACGGAGAATCCTGCATCTTTGTGCGACGCTTCGCGCGTGCGCTGCGCAAGGCGAAGCGTTCGTTGCTATCTGGTGGCGGAGATGGCTGAAGCTCTATCCCGCCGCGGACGATTTCAACGAGCGCTCGCGGATAGACAGTTAGAGCTGCCTGGATAGCGGTGATGAACTTCTTCCTGAAATCTCCAGTCGCTCCATAGTGCGGTGAGAACAGCCGATGAAGCTCAGTCCAGCCCATTTTGACGCAGACCTGATCGAGCCTGGGAAGCTGATAGGCGAGCCAGGTGTACACGTCGAGCGCGGAGGGCGAACCATTGAGTCGCTTCAGCGACTGGTAGTCCAGCGTGACTGGGGACTCCAGTAAATGCGCCAGGTACTCATCATGCAATGTTAGGGACCCTGGCCAGTTACTACGTGAACTGCCACTGGCCGGCCAAGTCGCAAATTCCCGTACTGGCGTGATGTCGGTGGTCTGCCGGTCGTTCTGGTCAGGGGCGGTGTGTAGGAAAAACTTGCAAGCGGCGAGCGCGTGAATCTGCGCACGAAGCGCCGTATAGCGCATACCACTGGCGTCCATGCCCAGGTGGTGTAGGAACTCATACCCAGACTCACCCATGGGGATGCTGGTGGACTTCGTGGCAACAGCCATCGCGTTGATCCAGGCAAGCACCATGCGAGGCAGGGAGCCGTAGGGAATAGGGTGAACTTGGTGGCTTCCCTCAGTCTCTTCCGTTCCGACGACGAGGCTCAGTGCGTGCTGGCGGCCTCGAAACCTGACGGTGGTGGCCCAGTGCATACCATCAACCCGGCTACGCGGCAGGAAGCCTTGGCAGAGGACTTCTGGTGCGTAGGCAGTAGTGACGAGCGGTATGGGCATGATCGGTGGACCAACACTTCCAGGTTGTGACACAGCTCTGATGAAGCGGTGACTCGCCTTGCTGCACGAAGCACGTTCATGTATCCCACTATTTCACTCCTGGAGTGGGGATACGTGGGATTCATTAAGTTCAATGCCAGGCGGGCGCTCGTAGGCACCATCGCGCTGAGCGTGATACTGATTGCCGCCGCCGACTTTGCGTTGGAACGGCATCTCATAATTCCAAATCGGACCGCTTCAATGCCGCTGGGCCTGTACGTGCGCGTGCCGGGTCACAAGGATGGATTCGAGCGTGGGGACATCGTTGCGGTTTGCCTGAGTGATGTAAATCACAGCGCCATAGCCACGCTGGCGATTCGTCGTGGGTATGTGGCCTCATTTATTGGTGCTCCGTGTGAGCAGGTGGTCACCGGAGATCGTCTCGTGCCGCTAATAAAGCGGGTGGTGGCGCTCGCTGGCGATGAAGTTGAGATTGTTCCGGCCATTGGTGATGCGGATGGCTTGGCCGCCGGCATCTACGTTAATGGCCAGAGGTTGGCGGGTAGCGCTCCGCGCGCGATGGATCGCGCCGGCCGAGTCCTGCCGCAGGCTCCCATTCACCGGCGCCTTGAAATTGGTGAATACCTGGTGCTGGGCGAGAGCAGTTCAGATTCCTTCGACTCACGCTACTTCGGTCCGTTGCCGCAGGCGGATCTTGTGGCGCGTTTAGCAAAGCTCTAAATGGGCCCGCTGCCTTCATGACGGTCCGCCCATTGAGGAAATCCGTCAGCTTTTGGGTCGATGAAGCTGCTGTGGTTGGAACCTGTCACTGCTGATAATCCAGGGTGTGTTGGCCCTGGTATTCAAAAAAACTCCGCAAGGGGCGCTCTCTCGTAGAGGCGTCTTCCGAATACTTTTAACTTTTCTTGAGGAACCCCCCCCTCCTTTACGTTTTTTCGCCACATGACGATGTGCGACTGCGGGAATGTGACCAGGGTCCGCCGGTAGAGGTAACTGGTTCACTGTTGCGTGTCTGTGATTGGTGACAATCTGAAAGGAGGAGATTTCGAGGTTTATGGAAAAGGATCTGATTACAGACGCCGTGCGTGAGTACGGCGAAGGAAGGATGTTCTGGGCCAGGGTTGGTGTGATATTCCCACACTATAAGGCCCTCGTTTCAACGTCAGGTTGTCCCTTCTTCCCGCTCGACCGGAAGTCGGTTGTTGTGCCGCTGCTCGATAGCACTGAGGCGTTGGGCGCAGGAGAGTCCCCAGGAGCCGGGGTCAACTCGTGACGCCAACATATGAAGAACAACAGGCGGCGCATAAAGCCAAACAGACATTCTCGAAGCCAATGGCTTCACGTACAGCGCGCAGAACGAGGTCTGGCAGCGGATGCTTTCCGGGATCGATGCAACTGTGCTGACTTCGGCTGAAGGTTGTTACCTGCGCAAGCTCATCGAACACGCTGCGAACACGAGTCGCAACGAAGGCCCTCAGTTTCCCAATGACCTGAAACCGGATGAAGATATCCAACGCGGCATGGGTCGCGCACAGGAGCGGTAAACATGGGAGCTATGGAAAAGTTTCTGGCCACCTATACCACTATCAGGGAAGGCTCTGATGAGTGGAAAGCTATCGTGAACGCCAAGGTCGATGACCTAGATGTGCCAGGGGTCATCATGCAGTTCAAGGTGGAAGAGGCTCGCGAGGCGGGTTTTGTCTACGACCCAGCCTTCGAAGGCTGTGATGTCGAAGAAGAGGCAGAGGATGCCATGGCGCTGCTTGCGCTCGCCCGCCTGACTGTGCAGGAGCGTCGTGAACGCCATATGCGCAACCAGCTCGCGCAACTACCAGATCCAGAGGCGGGCGACGATTCCGGGCTCTCCTAACCGACTTAACTGACTCATTCTTATGGATTGATGGGGTAATCATGTCGAATGCGGCGAAGATGGAAGCAACCGGCGCTTACAGGCGCCAGTATGCGAAGAAGATGGAGCAGGCAGTTGACCAGGTGGCGAAGCCAAATGCGCTGGCGGCGATAGGGCTACTACCGCCGACGCTCCGGACGGCAGCCCAATACCAGACTGGCCGTGTGCAGGCGATGCTCATGAAGGTGGCTGTGTTGTGCGAGCAGGCTCGCAGTAGCGTGGAAATGACACAGGCGGTATCTCAGGCCCGCAAGGCATCCAAGGCCGCGATGGAAGAGGCCGGCATGTCAGATAACGCAGAGTCCGCCTGGCTCGCAATGTTGGCAGCTAAGGCTGTAGAGAACGCCACGGTGGCCGCCAATTCATTCACCGAGCTTTACGCCGGCATGAGTGATTCGGCCAGTGCGCACCGCGGCACGAAGTAGGTATCCGCCGGTGGAGGCGCGCGAACAGGTTGCCTTCGCACGCACTGCATCCCCAGCCGTCTCGCGTACCTCACATGACGGCGACGAAGCGCAACGGTGATCGTGAGCGGACCGACGTGAGCAACGTTCGCGCCAAATAAGGCGGGCATCCATACCCTCAGAACAGGCGGGAAAGGCGGTCCAACGATGGCTGAATTAGCTGTGATGTTGATGTGGGTCACAGTGTAGCTCGTTGTTGTCGCTGCGTTTTGACCGATATATAGGACAACTGATATATTGAACATCCATCGCCGACCGGCGGATAGAGGATGTGTCAATGAGATTAAGCGCAGCCGCGTGTGCGCGCCGAAGTCATCCGCCTTCGGCAACGTCGCGGACATCGCTAGTGCCGCAGGATTTCTGCCGGCCGAATCAGCGGCTGATCTTCACGGCCATCGGGGAACGGTTCTGGGAGCATCTTGCGCCCACGGACCGAGTTCTACGTGACATCCCCAGGATCAGTTCTCACGATTCTCCAACTACGTCCCATGGCGCCTATGCCGACGGCGTTCTGCGCTGACGAATACCGACACTGTCTTATTCACCAGAGGTTTGAATGACTATCACACCGCCGAAGCCGGCCGCGGACTCAACCCTGGAGCGCAACAAGAAGGCGTTGCGCTTCGCCTGCGGTGAGAAACTACTTTCCGCACTCGAAAATCCGGGCACCGTTGAGGTCATGTTGAATCCGGACGGCGAGGTGTGGCAAGAAGTTCTAGGAAGTCATGCTCCGCAGCACATTGGCCACCTCTCCCAGGCGAGCGCCAAGGAGATCATGTCGATCGTGGCAGGATGCCTGGATACCACCGTGACCCCAGAGAATCCCTGGCTGGAAGGCGAGTGGCCTCTGGATGGATCACGCTTTGCCGGCCAGATTCCGCCGATTGTGCAAGGTGCGACGTTTGCCATCCGCAAGAAGGCGTCGAAGGTTTACACCCTGGACGAGTACGTGCAGGGGGGGATCATGACTCCGCAGCAGCGGGCGATCATTGGTGAGTCCGTGCGCGAGAAAAAGAACATCTTGGTAGCCGGCGGCACCGGCTCCGGAAAGACGACGTTGGTCAACGCGATCATCAAGGAGATTGTGGACCGCAACCCGGCGGAACGGCCGCTGATTGCGGAGGACACCGGGGAGCTGCAGTGCTCGGCGTCGAATCAGGTCATCTACCGAACCTCCAGCACCTGTGACATGAGTCACATCGTGAAACTCATGTTGCGCATGCGCCCAGACCGAATCCTCATTGGAGAGGTGCGCGACCACGCCGCGCTCGATCTCCTGGCGGCCTGGAATACAGGCCATCCGGGCGGATGTGCGACGGTTCACGCTAACAGCGCTGAAGCCGCTCTGGAGCGCATGATTATGCTCGTTTCCATGCATCCAAACTGTCCGCGCGACATTGACATTTTTATAGGACAGGTTATACATAGGATAGTGCATATTTCCCGTGCCGAGGATGGGCGGAAAGTGCGCGCTGTTATGGATGTCCAACCGGCTCATGACGGTGGATTCCTGAAAACCGTCCTCGCCTGACTCGAAAGGAGTCCCGTTGTGAATAATCGTTCGCTTCTCATGTCAATCATGACCCTGCCGTCGCGTCGTGTCCTGCCGGTCCTGGGCTTCGCGACGCTCTTCCTCCTGACCGCCTTCGCGCCTGAAGCTGCCATGGCCTCCACGACCAGCAGCATGCCGTGGGCGAGTTCCCTACAGAGCCTGGAAGCTGACTTATCCGGCCCAACAGCGGGAGTTTTGTGCATCATCGCCGTAGTCGGTGCTGGCTCAATGTTGATTTTCGGCAACGCCGAGTTTTCGGGGTTCGTCAAAACACTCTTCTACATCGTAATCGTCATAGCTCTCATCTTGGGCGCACACGCCTTTGTCAACACGTTCAGTGGTTCTGGCGCGCTGGTCTAACCGGGCCGCTGGAGCAGACTCGATGAGTAACACGGGACTTCGAATCCATCCGATCCATAAGTCCATGCTGAGGGGAACCTCATTCATGGGTGTGGATCGGGAGTTGGGGCTCTTCCTGGGTCTTCTGGTCTTCTCGCTGGACTTCGTAGCGTTTTCGATCTTCAAGTTGGCCATCTCCCTCCTGCTGTGGTTCGTCGGCATGGCGGGCCTGCGCATGATGGCGAAGAAAGACCTGATGCTACGAGTGATCGCGTTGCGCTATTTCTTTCGCTACACGAAGGTGATGGCGGCCCGTTCCACCGCGTGGCGGCAGAACGGGCAGGCCCAGGTGAATGGGTACCGGACGCCGGCTTGAGCCGGCGGCGGCCTACGGTTGAGGTGGTTGGATGATTCTTGCGGTCACATTAGTTGTTGGTCTGATCGGGGCGTTCATGCTGCTGCAGGTCGCACAGTTGATCCTGAAGCTGCGCTCCGCGGATAAGCTGGCGACGTACCGTTCGGGAGCTGCCGGGCTGGCGGATCTGGTGAACTGGGCTGCGTTGGCCGATGACGGTGTGGTGCTGTGCAAATCGGGTGCGCTCATGGCGTCCTGGATGTACCGCGGTGCGGATCACGGATCATCGACAGCCATCGATATGAATGAGGTGTCGCGCCATATCAACAATGCCGTGCGCCAGCTCGGTAGTGGCTACATGATCCACATCGACGCGGTTCGTCAAGCGAGTCCGGGGTATCCGGATGCTTCATGCAGCGCGTTTCCAGACCCTGTCTGCGCGGCAATTGATGAAGAGCGTCGCTGGTTTTTCAATCGGCAGAAGACGGCCTATGAGGGACGTTTCTTCATAACCCTTACGTGGACGCCGCCCGCGGTGGCGACGGACAAGGCCGTGAAATTCCTCATTGAGGAGGACTTGTCGGCCTCAGCAAAAAAATCTGCCAGGGAGTCCACGCTGGACATTCTGGCGAGCTTCAAGAAGTCTGTTGATCTCTTCGAGACTCGCCTTGGTAACGCAGTCAAATTGGAGCGCTTGTGTGGTGTCTTCGTGACTGACGAAGAGACCTCGCAGGCGGTGCACTTTGACCGGCAGCTCGAATACCTACAATTTACCCTAACCGGCAGCTCGCACCCGGTTCGAGTACCGCCGGCGCCCATGTATCTGGACCAAGTCATTTCGGCGCACGAAGCCGAGATGGGGTTCGTCCCTATCGTCGCCGGGAAGTACGTTCAGTGTGTTGCGATCGAGGGTTTCCCTTCGGCCAGTTACCCAGGAATTCTGTCTGCGCTCGCGGAGCTGGCACTGGACTACCGCTGGTCCACGAGATTCATTTGCCTGGATCAGCACCAGGCTCTTAAGGAAGTGAACAACTTCCGCAAGAAGTGGCAGCAGAAGGTTCACGGCGTTCTGTATCAGCTTTTCCAGTTCGGGAACCCAAAGCCGAACATGGATGCGTCACTTATGGTGGATGACGCGGAGTTGGCCGAAGCCGAACTGCAGTCGAACGAAGTGGCGGGCGGCTTTTATACCTCCGTCATCGTCCTGATGGATGACGAGTATGAGCCTCTGCAGGAGGCTGCCAAAGAAGTCGTGCAGCTCATGTCACGCCTTGGGTTCGCGGCGCGAATTGAGACCGTGAACACGATGGAGGCGTTCATGGGGTCGCTTCCAGGACACGCCGAACAGAATCTCCGCCGGCCGCCAATGACTTCGGCCAATTTCGCGGACCTCATCCCAACCAGCAGTGTATGGGTTGGGAGTGAGTATTGCCCAAATCCGCTGTATCCGCCCGGTAGTCCGCCGCTGCTGTTCGGTGTCACCACCGGGCAGACCCCCTTTCGGGTCAACCTGCATGTGAATGATGTGGGTCATACGTTCATGTTTGGTCCGACCGGTAACGGTAAGTCGATCAACCTGGGGCTGATGGCAGCTCAGGCTCGCCGCTACCCGGACATGACTGTGTTCGCCTTCGATAAAGGGCACTCGATCTTCGCGTTGGCGAAGGCGATCTGGGCGACCACTAAAGGCGAGGACGGCATCTACTTCGACATCGGTGCGAATGAGGTCTCCTTCGCCCCGTTCCAGTTCCTGGAGACGGATGGCGATGTCGCTTGGTACGCCGAGTGGATCGAAACGATCTTGCGTCTGAATGAGGTGCCAGTGTCGCCGAAGCAGCGCAACCTGATCGTGGATTGTTTGAAGGTCCAGCAAGCGTCGAAAGCGAAGGGACAGATTCCAACCCTATCGCACTTCTACATGCAGGTGCAGGACGAGAGCATTCGTGAGGCCCTGAAGCAGTACACCATGAGCGGCGCCATGAAGGATCTTCTGGATGCCGAGAAGGATGGCCTCACCATGGCGAGGTTTACTTGCTTCGAGATGGGCGAGCTTTTGGAGATGGGCGACAAGTATGCGCTGCCGGTACTGTTATATATTTTCCGCCGCATCGAGAAGTCGCTTCGCAGGCAGCCGGCGATCATCATCCTGGACGAAGCTTGGGTGATGCTAGGCCACGAGGTGTTCAGAGAGAAGATCCGCGAGTGGCTCAAGACGCTGCGTCGTGCCAACTGTCTGGTGTTGATGGCGACACAATCGCTGTCGGATGCGGAGCGCTCGGGCATCCTGGATGTCATCAACGAATCGACGGCAACCAAGATTTTTCTGCCGAATGCGTATGCAACGGATGAGGCATCCGCAAAGATTTACAAGCGCTTTGGACTCAATGAGCGCCAGATCGACATCATCTCGAAAGCCATCCCGAAGCGTCAGTATTACCTCGTGTCTGGTGAGGGGCGTCGGCTGTATGAGCTGGCGCTGAGTCATACGCCGCTGGCGATGGCGATCCTCGGCGCCTCGGATCGTGAGGCTCTGGCGCAGATACGCCTGTTGATCGAGGAGCACGGTTACGGTTGGCTGAATGTATGGCTTGGCAAGAAGAATCTCTCCCTTTCGGATTACGCCGACATGTTGGAGGCCGCGTGAAATCCCTGTTAAAGACAAAAGGCCCGGCTAAGCAAGTTGTCGATGATAACCCGTACCTTGCCACCCGGCGCTCATGGAACAGCCACATCGTGGCGCTTGAGAATCAGAATCAGCTCCTGAAGATCGGACTGATCGCCGCCACCTTGGTGGTAGCGATTGCTGTTGGCGGCATCGCGGTAATCGGTACCACGGCGAAGTTCGTGCCTTACGTGGTGGAGGTTGACAAGCTAGGTGATGCGCTCGCGATCGATCCCGCTACGCGGGTGACTTCTGCGCTGGACCCGCGCATCGCCCGTTCGACGCTGAGTACCTGGATCGGCGCAGTGCGCGCAGTGACGCCAGACATTGCGCTTGAGAAGCGCAACATCTACCTCGCCTACTCGTTCATCAAAGACTCCGATCCATCGAAAGCGGTGTTGAACGAGTGGTTCAATGGTGCTCCAGGCACGGACCCTATCAGTCGGTCGCGCAAGCAACTGGTGGACGTGGATGTGGGTTCGATCCTAGAGCTGTCTGCCAATTCGTGGCAGGTTGACTGGGTGGAGACCTCGCGCGCGGCTGACGGAAACGTGTTCTCGAAGAAGCGCTATCGCGCTGTCATTGATATCTATCTGGATGAGCACCCGAATGAGTCAGAAGGCGAGATTCGCCTGAATCCGCTTGGGCTGTACATCCGCAATTTCCACTGGACGGAGCTGGTTACGCAATGAGCGTCCGGAACATGATGATAACGCGCATCGCGCTCGCTACAGCCTTGATGTTGGTAGCGTTGGCCGCCGCCCAGGCAGCAGAGGAACTGCCGGCGCCGGCGGTGGCCCAGGCAGAAGCCACGGCAGCCGCCAAAGGTCAGAAGCCCGATCTTTTGGGGGATGCCGGCGACAAGCCCGCGGGCTATACCTCGCTGCTGGGGCGGCCACCGGCGCTGAACCAGAAGCAACAGGCTGCAGTGGACCTCTCCACGCAGGCGCAGGGGCTCGGCAAGCCGATGCTCGGTCCGGATGGCTCTGTGGTGTATGTGTTTGGGTTCGGAGCGCCAGAAGTGGTGTGCTCCCCGCTGAATCTGTGTGATATCGAGCTGGAGAAGGGTGAGCAGATTACGAGCAATCCTTCGGCCGGTGACCAGGCCCGTTGGCTGATCCAGTTCATCCCTGGTACCGCGGAGACTTCTCCGCACCTGGTCGTAAAGCCGAATGACGTTGGTATCGAGACTTCCCTGATCGTCCCAACGAACCGTCGTACCTATCATCTGCACCTGATTTCAGATGCGAAGAAGTACACTTCTATCACGAGGTTCGCGTACCCGGAAGCCCTGATGGCTCAAACCCGCCAGCAGGCGGAGGAGAAGAAGGCGACGGAGGCGCATCTGGCGGTGACTCCATTCCCCGGCGGCCGGGTCCTGACGACAGATCAGCTCAACTTTCACTACAAGATCAGCGGCAAGGCGCAGTTCAATCCGGTGCGCGTCTACAACGACGGTCAGCACACCATTATCCAACTCCCGCCGGAGGTGCGCAGCGGCGATGCGCCGATCCTGATGCTGGCGAACCGGGATGCGCCAAGCAGCGTTGGTCCGACTGCGGCGGTGAATTATCGCCTCGTTGATGACGGGCATTCCAATGATGGCCCCCGCTTCATCGTGGATTCGGTATTTCGCGAGGCAGAGCTGATTAGTGGTGTTGGCAGTCGCGCCAAGATCATCACCATTACCTATCTTGAGTGAGCGACATGCTTAAGGGTTTCGCTTTAATGATCTGTGTGGTCGCGTTTGTGCTGTCCGGCTGCACGACCGTTCAGCGTCACGCCTTGTCGGATGTCATCTGGCGGGGGAATACCTTGCATGTCTCCAGCGACGCGGCCGACCGAATTGGTCGGGACACATCCGACTTGCTTGATACGCACTACCAGCGCGGCGCGGCGTTCCAGATCGTCGCGACCGAGGAGAACCCCGTCACCGACGCGATCATCCAGCATCTGCGAAGCATGGGTTACGCCGTGGACGTGGTCTTTCAGGGCTCCCGCAAAGGTGTCGCAGTCGCCCAGCCAGGGGAAGTGCTGATGTCTCTGGCGGCAGACAACATCGCCGAATACAAGGATATCGTGAGGGTGGATGTTCATGTGGATCGCGTGACCGCGACTCGCATCTATACCAGCGCATCGGGCCTCGCTACGGGCCCGTGGGCGGTTACGGCAACCCCACTGAAACCAACTGTGACCGTTGGGCCAGTGATCGACATGGGCACAAACGATCGCACTCAACACGGCGCTGGAAACTAAGGAGCATTCTATGCCTGAAAGTCCTCCGGTGGGACCGAAGAGGGCAAAGGGTGGAGTATCCCCCAGAGCCTTTTTCATAGTGTTCTCTACGGTTGCTGGCGTGTTGGGGATTGCATTGCTGTCTCCGTACTTCACCCAAAATGGGCCGAAGGCGACTGCCGCAGATCAGATATCCGCCCAGCAGGGACAGACGGCCGGCGGACCTCCGGTGCGACAGGGCGCGGATTCGGCGTACCGGCCGGAAATCCCTGACCCTGAGCAGGCGATCGGCCACAAGCAGAAGCCCCCGACGCCGTTGGCCGGTGGCGTCTCTGTTGGTGCTGCCCCAGGGGAACAGGCCGATGGCCTACGTTCCTACATGGCGAAGCAAGGGGCTGGTGGCTTGGCAATGGCGCAGCAGCCGGCCGCGGCTGAATCCAGCGAAACCAGTGCACTGCCTTCGGCGCCGGCGGGGCCTGCAGTCAGCTCTAATGGCTGCGGTGTTGGCTTTGTTGTTGGAAAGGTCACTGGCGCATGCGAGCGCAAACAAACGTCAGCCCCTCCAGTGCCGGTTTCCTCTGAAGAGTCCATCGCCGCCTCGGGGACACTTCCCGGCAGTGGTGGCGGCCACGGTGATCGGCAGCAGGTCCATGAGGCAACCACGGAGCAGATTTTCGAGCGCAAGGTCATGGAGGTTCGTCAGGAAGCCTTCATCAAGGCGTTAAACGCTCCTATCGCGGTGATTCTGACGGCTCCTGGTGCCTCATCCGGAGCTCCGATAAGTGCAGCAGCGCAGATTCAGGCCCTGGAGCAGCAGCGACAGACGCTGGAAGCTGAACGAGTCAGGGCAGAACAGAACGCGCGCGATGCGCAGCAGCAGCTCAAACAGGTCCAGGGGACCGGGGCCGGTCCCACCGCCTCCCTCCGTTACCCCATCGGGGATTTTTCGGTGGGCGGCTCCGGTGCTCCGGAGACCGTGGAGGGTTGAATTGGAGGAAAAGATGATGGTCAGTTCACGGCGTTGCATGACACTGATGGTTCTGGGGATCACCTCGTTGGTACTCATGGCTTCAGGAGGTGGTGCTTACGCCCAAAGTGTGCTGCCGGGAGTTTCATCCCCACCGGTCAACGGCGCGCTCTCGACGCTGGCGCCTGGCTATGCCCAGGCACAGCAGAAATCATCCACGCCGACCGTGGACCAAGCGACCAGTGAGTTCAAGTCGAGCGACTGGGACCTTGGCAACAGCATCGAGTCACCAAAGACGTCCTATGTGCTGAGGGCGGGCGCCTCGATCCCAGCGACGCTCATCACAGGAATCAACTCACAACTCCCAGGCAAGGTTCGCGCGCAGGTGTCGCGGAACGTCTACGACACTGCCACCGGCAATTACATCCTAATTCCTCAAGGCGCGCAGCTCCTGGGCGAATACTCCAGTAGTGTGCAGTACGGCCAGGATCGTGTCATGGTGGTGTGGCAGCGCATCACCTTCCCGGATGGCCGCACGCTCGACATCGGTACGATGCCGGGTACGGATGTGGCCGGGGCGAGCGGATTCCACGACCAGGTGAACAACCACTACGTCCGTACCTTCGGTAGCGCCGTCCTGCTGTCTGCGATTGCAGGCGGCATCTCATACGCTGTTGACAAGAACGCGCCGACAAGCAATGCCTCTGGCGGATCGCCGGTGACGGCGCAGGGTGAGGTGGCAAGCCAAGTGGGTAACACCGTTGGGAACCTGGTCAACAATGTCATGCAGAAGAATCTCAACGTCGCGCCGACGAATACTATCAGGCCGGGATATCCGTTCAACGTGATGGCCACGAAGGACATCACCATGCAGGTCCCGTATGCGAATGTTTACCGCGAGCCTTAAGGGAGCAGCAATGAAGTTCAAGATGCCAAAGATCCTCCTCTCGCTATTGTTGTTAGCGCTCGGCGCATTCGCGCATCCGAATCAAGCGCATGCCCAGTGGGCGGTGTTCGATGCCAGCAACCTGGTACAGAGCATCAAAACGTACTCGATGGACGCCCAGGGCTATTTGGTGGCAGTCAAGACGTACGAGACCCTGATCTTGGAGTACGAGGACATGCTGAGGCAGGCCGAGACCGGCAACTACACCGGGATGATGGCCGACTATGGGCCGCTGTCCACGGTGCTGAATACGGTTGCGCTGGCCGCGTCGGATGCTGATTCGGCTTCGATCATCAAGAACAACCTGTCGCTCTCAACTAACCTTCGTAGCTCCCTGAAGCACAGTCAGGATGCACTGGGGAATGCGATAAACCAGGCGAAGGCTGCAGGAGGTGCTGATGCAATGATGAATGCCCAGAACGCCCTACAGGCCGCGAACGCGCAGGTTCAGCAAATCATCGCGCAGCAGATGCTCGCCAATGCGTCAGCGCAGAACGCCAAAGATCAGCAAGGTCAGAATCAGAAGACTTACGCCAGTCAGGACGCACAGAACACGAGGTTTGGCGCGCTGACGACGGCATCGAACAATGGTGAGCAAATCTGCGGCTCTGCGTTCCAGAACCAGTATTGCGGCTCAGGACCGCTATACGGCAATGCACCCATGCACTGAGAGTCCAAGGGGGAAGTTGAATGAGAGGCTTTAAGGTGTCTGCGCTGTTGCCTCGAATGGCGCTGGGCGCTTTGGTATGCGTGTTACTGGGCCTTCAGCCCATTAGCGTTGCGCACGCGCAGTCCGATCCCGATGCGGGGAATGCGCCCTCATCGACTTCTTTGCCCACAAGCGCCAGTGGAGCGCAGAGCGATGGCGGAAGCAACTCTGGGCAGTGGGACCCGACGACGGCTGGGCAGCTTGATCAGCTCGTGGAGGATTTCAATAAGCAGACCCAGCAGTGGGCGGTGACGTTTGAGGGTGAGGCGAAGTTTATTTTCTGGGCATTGGCCCTGATCTCGTTGTGTTGGCTCGGATATGAATTGATATTCGCCAATGGACACGACTTTGGGCACTTCCTGCACGAAGTCGCCAAGTTTGTCATCATAACAGGCGTGTACTTCATGCTGCTGGATAAAGGGCCGCAGCTTGCGACCATGATTATTCAAGGGATGACACAGCTCGCCGGGCAGGCCAGCGGAGTTTCGGTAGGTAGCAGCTATGGAGCCTCGTCGCTTGTGACAGCGGCTGGAAATATATGGCTCATCATCTGGTACACCGTGCGAGGCTTCTCGATCATCCATGATCCAATCGCCGTATTCGTCCTCGTGTTGATAATGGGCGTTACGGCAACGGTACTGTGCCTTTTTATGGCAATCGAGGTTATGGTTTCCTGGGTTGTGACCTACGCTGCGATTTACGGCGGCATCTTCTTCATGGCCTTCTCTGGAGCGGGGTTCACCAGGGAATACGCGATGGGGTATTGGAAGGTGGTTGCTTCAAGGGGCGGTCATCTGATGGGGAATATCCTGTCTGTTGGCCTGTTCCTGAGCACGTCAGTGACGACGCTGAATCAGCTTCAGGCGATGAAAAGCAGCACGGATTTCTTCTCGCAGGATGGAACCCAGAACATGATGGTTGGGTACCTTCTGTTGTTCGTCATCAAAGGCGCGCTGTGTTATCTCGTAATGAAGCGTTTGCCTGGGATTTTGGCGGCGATCCCGGTTGGTGGAGCTTCCCCTGAGACTACCGATCACTCACGCCTCGTCGCCGGAGGGCTTGCGGCTGCCGGAGCAGGAGCCGCGGCTGGGGCGGCGGCAGGGGCCGCGACCGGCGGAGCGGGCGCCGCTGCGAAAATGGCTGGGGCTGAAGCCGCTGGTGGCGCCGCTACAGGTGGGTTTGGAGGGGGGTTCGGAGGGCTATCCGGCGGAATGCCAATGGTCTCTGACGGCGGCCCACCTGGTGGCCAGGGCGGCGGCGGTGTTGCCGCAGGTGGCTTTGATGGAGGTGGGGGCGGTAGCCCTCGTGGCGGAGCTGCTGTGGCAGGTAAGGGCGGCAGCGCCCCAGCAGGCGGCGGCGGTTCGGCCGCGGCGCGCACTGCTTTGCGAGCTGCAAATATGAAGCTCGCGGGCCGCGCGATAGCGTCAGGACTCATGGCTCCGATTCACCTGGCAAACAGAATGGACGGGAGCAGCCGGGGTGGAAACGTGGTCTCTATGCGTACGCTGTGGCAACAGCGGCAGGCCGCGGCGGCAGCGGTAGCGGCGGCGGAGGGAGGTGATTCCTCCGCTGAACCGTCTGGGCCCGCTTCAGGCAGCAAGACTGGAGATGGCATGGAAGCGGCCCGGCAGATGTTCGGTGAAATGGACTCTGTGGGAGGCGTCGATGCTAACAGCAGCGCGACCCCTCGGCTCTCAGGGCCGTCCGGCAGTGGCGACACTGGAGCCTCATCGTGACGCATGCAGGCATCGTCTGTGCCATCGTGGCTTCGATGCACTACCAAGTCCCGGCAGACGGTCTTTTGGCCGTCTACCAGGCTGAGAATGGCTCGAATGGGCAGTGGGTGCGCAATATAAACGGCACCTATGATGTCGGGCCGATGCAGTTCAACACGACCTACCTGGCGCAGTTGCAGCGGCAATACGGCATTCGGCCTGAAGATGTTGAATCGACTGGAAAATGCTATCCTTTCGAGCTGGCTGCGTGGCGCATCGAGACTCACATCCGGAAGGGGCGTGGCGATCTATGGGAACGCATTGCGCACTTCCACAGTTCGTCTCCGGCAGAGGTCGCCAAGTACAGGGCGAGGCTAATTCTCTATGCGGGACGCTGGAGAAAATGGCTTGAAGAAAACTTCCAAGTCGCGGTCGTCCGCGAAAAAAAAACTACCAACTAAGCGTAAGCGACGAGATATGGCTGACGGCTTTGCAGCGCTGCATGAATATTTCTATGGCCTCACGCTCTCGGAGCGGAAGCGATTTGTCAAACAGTGCGGTTCCACCCTGAACTCCATCCAACAGGTGATGTCGAGGAAGGTCGTAGGCACTGGTCTGGCGAAGAAGATTGAGCTTGCCTCGGAGCAAAAAGTCACCAGGGACATGCTGTGCGACATACCACGGAAGAAGCGTCCTCGTGACTGGAAATCCGATAAGCGGCATGTGAAGCCTGGGCGGGATGCGCCTGGCTTCGCGGCGTTTAGGGCGTTCATCAATGCCAAGAAGCCGGAGAAGCGCGAGGAGTTTGCAAAAGCCTGTGACATGACGGTTGACACCCTGAACAAAATGCTGTGGAGAGGAAAGAGCACGTACGACAAGGCATTGAAGATCGAGAAGGTTTCCAAAGGGGAAATCACACGCGACATGCTGTGTCCGAACTGGCAGGAGAAGTTCGAGGTTGGGCCAAAGATGTCGTTCGCGCTCCCGGAGCAGGAAAAAATGAAGGGCAATGGGCAAAAGTACGCGGATTCGCGTGTGGATGCAGACCGGGATACACCGGGATTTGCCGCGTTCCGGGCTTACTTCAACGCACTTGCTCCGATTGCTCGCAGTACGTTTGCAGACGAGTGCAAAACCACAGTGGCCTACCTACGGCTTGTGTTGAATCGTGGGACGATGAGTCCTGAGCTTGCCTTGAAGATCGAGCGTGTCTCTGTTGGAGAGATCACCAGAGATATGCTGTATCCAGACTGGAAATCGATCTGGCCTGAATGGAAGCCACCCAAGCGCTGATTCCACAATCGCTTGGAGTCACTTAACTGGTGTCAGTTCAGCTCTGGACACGGTTCCGAAGTAGCGCGAGTCAAACGACTCCGCGTTTCTACCAAGGACAACGTATTCATCGGCTGCTAGCTTTTTGTGGAACGGATTTCGCGGGTAGTCGCGGCCGTTCTTGTCCTTATCCAGAGGGGCGCTTTCCGGTTCGAGCTTTCCGTTCACGTATACGCCAGGGGGCTTCCCCGCCTGTGACGTGGACCGGACTACAACAAGAACATCATCTCCTGGGCCGGCGACAACGCGCTTCACGAGTTGCTGGAAGCGATTGACTCCACCAACTCCGCAAGGATCGGTCTTGTTGGCGCTCATGTACCCGTTCTTGACCGCGATCAAGACGGCGAAAGCGTGCCCTGGAGCGGTCAGGCAAACTCCAACAACCTCGCCACGAGGGATTGTTGAGGCGGGAGACTGAGCCAGACTCGTGCCGGTAGTCAGAACTAAGTAGAACGTGGCGGAAGCCAGGATGGAACGGTTCATGGTTGCAATGGTCATGTCGGCTCCTCAGCGGGCCAGTACGTTCACAATCAACGATCGTAGTCGGCAAGGTTCGCATTCTGACCTGGGACCTCCCAGCGGTCGAGGTAGCGATGATGGCGAAGCACACGAGGCTGAGTGCCGCGAGAGTTTGAGCCACCCATCGTGCCGCCAATTGCTCCACCGAGAATAGCGGCAACCAGCGCGACTACGAAGCCGATGACCGCAGCTACGAACTTCAGTACCGGATTGCGCGGGAACTTGTGCTGCAAAGCCTTGAATGCAGCGAAAGTGATGATCGATCCGATGATCATGTTGGTGAGATTCATAGCTGTTCGCTTCTCCTGATGGTCGGCGCCGGCCGCCCGTGGGGTCTATTCTATATATAATTACACCGGAACGTCAAGCTACGGTCATTGGCCTAAACTCAAGGTCTGTTCCGATGGCCATGGAGTTTCTAATTGGCTCGATACAGGTCTGGAATCGCAGCGGCTTTGGCTTGTTCCGCAGCGCTCATGGCAGTGCACCGTAGTTGTCTGAACTGGAGGCGGCCGTGGACTCACTTCACTGCCCCGCCAAAGTCGCCGCCGTCCTGCGAGGCGCTGGCATCGTCGTACGTGATCATCAAAACAAATGTTTTGAAGAGGCACACGTATCGTGAACATCATCTGCCCGTTTTTTCGCAGAGTCGCCTTAATCACGGCCTGCCCTCAACGCACAACGTATCTGATTCACGAGGCTCTCAAACTCGTCCCACCAATGCTCTGCGCGTTCGTGCGCTTTGCGTCCGGTCTCAGTGTCAGGACGCTGGTGATACCGCGTGAGCGCATTGCCGTGTCTGCGTGCTGTAGTGTGGGCGCGGTCGAGCAGCTTGAGCAGATAATCAGGCTGCGCATCCAGCCTACGCGCAAAAATTGCCGCCTGAACCAGCGTTCCGTAGTCATTGTTGGTGATTTCTCGCTTTTCGTAGTCAGCCTACTCTTGTGGCGCCATTGCCTTAACCAAGGCTATTTGCGTTGGTGTTAGGTCATATTTTGCGATCACATCGTCACTCATGCTTTCCACCCGTTATCAGTTAGACGGGAAACTTCATGTTCCCACATCTCGACATTGCGTCGCGCTTCGTAAAACTCCACCCATCAGTCCGATAGTGCTGCGCGGGAGTCTCATGTCAGCCCGCCTAAGCTGAGTTCTTCAGCCAACGAAGCGCCGGCCGCGGTAAGTCGGTAGGCCGGGTGAACCCGGTTGCCGGTTCCTTCGACCGCCTCCAGCAGACCACGATCGCGCAACGAGTAGATGGTTTGCGTGCCTACAGAGCCAGTATCACCACGGGTGATTCCATTTTGGTGTACGGCTGTGAGCCGGGTGCCGGGCTGGCGAAGGCGCAGTGCGCCACCAGCCACCCATTTCTGGATGGGCAGTGCCGCCCCCGGCGCGGATCGCCACGAGGGTGTACTCCATGGTCCTCGATAACTTCGGCTTGCTCATGCCCGGTCACGCGCTCCTGGCACTATTGTTTTCATGGTGATGATGGTGGCATTTCTAAGCCGTTGTGTCCAGCTTGACGTTCCGGTGTAAAGATACTTAGAATGCAATCATAGGATCGAATCTCTCAAGAGAACAACGGAATTGCTATTACAATGCTTGATCGAAAATATAGAAGTCTCATCAGGTCGCAAATCGATCTCATGAAAGTTGGTGAATCCCTCACATTCACTGCGCCATTGAAAATTCCCCCCGATCCCGCGACATTGAGCGGCTTTTGCCGCGCTATCGGCACCTATGCTTATCGGACCCACCGCGAGGCGCGGTGGACATTTGAATCCTTTTACGCAGTGACGCTCAGGGGGCGGCCCATTGTTGGTGCCATTCTGACCCGCAGTGCCCCGAGAGGATCAAAGCGGAGGAAGGGCGACGGCGGCCGCGGGCGCCGGGGGACACCCGGCAAGCCCAGGTTGCCGGCGCAGCAGCCCACTCCTTACATCAGTCCCACGGTTGAGGTTTCGCAAGAACGACAGTTTGAAGATGGCAAACAGGGGTGACTGCAATGGCAAATCAGGTGCCGGTGAAGATTCCGGCTATGTTCTATCTCGATCGCGTGGATCGCGTTCTCCCGTCGCCGGCCGAGATCAGGTCCACAAAGCGTAACGTGTGGATCGACCTTAACGACAAGCGCACCGCCGAGCTGTTGGCAGATGCGGAGCATCGCGTGGAGGCTGGGAGCTACCCGGACATGCCTCGCGGACTGGTTGCATCTGCTCGTGCCACCGTTAAGGCGATCAAGGCTGCTCAGGCGGCTGCCTCGGGCAAGGGCTGACGTGAACCGTACCAGGTCAGACCGGTCGTTGCGGGACCTGTATGGCAAGCGGCTCCGGTACGATCCGGCAGAACTGAAGGGCTAGATGTTCAAGCTGAACTATCCGAGTTTCATCGATCCGCGTTGGTTCAATGGCCTGCGATCGAAGCCGGAGCACCAGGGGACCGTTCTCGCGGACGAAATGGTAGACGTGAACGGAGAGCGCTTGCGCCTGAAGTCAGGTGAGCTGCCGGACGTGGGTACGGTTGTCATGGTTTCATGGGGAAGCCACGACATGACGGGAGAGCTGGTGACAGAGTTCCAGGCCAGGAAGGCGGCCGATGCCGCGGCTTTGGAGATCAAGCGGAAAGCTGAGGAAGCTGCCGATAGCGCGCGGAGGGAGGCCATGCAACGGCAGGCAGAGGAACGCAACGCGAAGCTGCGCATCCCTGTGCGGTGGACATCCGGATTCAAAGCGGTGCTCTCCGGGCTGCAAGAGGGGAGTTGGGGCGATGGCCATAATCGCCGGAGCGTTGCCCACATCCTGCTCTTGGAGGCCATCAAGGATGGCCGCTTCAGTAGGCCGGCTAATGGTTTCCTATGCACTACCGAAAGCCGAGATAACGGCATGAAGTACACGAGTTTGGATGATCACTCGGTTGGGGTCCACGGCCCCTACGTGAGTGAGATTAACTGTCGCCAGTGTTTGAAGGTTGCGGCGCGGTGGCGAGGCGCTACTACTTGGCAGAAGCCGGAACTGCCGGCTGAAGGCCCTGGCTGGCAGAGGGGCTTGAAGAATGGCTGACTGGGTATGCGCAAGTAAAAGCTTGATGTTCCGGCGTTTGGATATATAAAATGCGGTCATGAAAGGTGGAGTGATGGCACAAGCTGGCAAGAAGGAACCGGAGATTGCGGCGCGAATCCGCACATACCTAAAGGGGCTTACCGTCAAGCAGCGCAAGGAGTGTGCTGATAGATGCGGGATATCACTTTATACCTTGAGTGACATGATGCGAAAGGAGCCGCGTAACATGAAGCGCATTTCCGCATCGGTGGCGACAGGGTTGCACGAATACAGCGGCGGAATAATCGACAAGGCCGAGATCATTCCTGGTCTTTGGGAGAAGCGATGAAACTGGATATCGACACGTCGATGGCAAACAACCTCTCGGTATTTACCGGCGAGGTGAAGCGCGAGCCGACTCTGACGGAAGCCAACATCGATGGAAAAATTACCAACGTCATGAATTTTGACCTGGTGCTTAAATATCTGATGCGTGTGACAGAGGGGCCAGAGATCACTAACTACGTCAAATGCTCCGCGTGGGGCGATGACAAAATCGCTTTGGCCGGCGCTGTTGTAGCTCGGGCGTTCCAGCACAAGACAAAGATAGTGGTGATAGGTGCGGTTGTGCCGACTCTCTTCACCTTCAAGGTCGGGGCTGGTCGTACTATCGGCATCTTCAAGGTGAGCACACTCAACGTCGTTGAGGTTCCGAGCGGTGGCAAGGCGTCGGTCAAGCCGAGTGCTGGCCACAAAGCGAAAGTAGCTGCGCCAAAGACGGCGGACCCTGTAAAGCGTAAGGGCAGCACCAAGCCGAAGACGAAAACGAAGAAGCCGAGCAATCACAAATGATTCATCAAGCCAATGTACTGCGTTTTCCAATGGAACGCCGCCTTATGGATTGCCGTGAGCGTGTGTTCGACGGCAATGCCCGGTTCCCGGTGGATGCTGACACCACGGATGACCAGTTGAACGCTATGGCGGAGAAGATAGTTGCCGAAGCCGGGCGCCTGGTTGATATTGCGGAATACACTGGAATCCGTGTCGGTTTGGGGAAATCCAGGGACCGGGCCCGCGCCAAGCAAGCCGGCATTGAGATCGATGAGGCGTTCTTTGACTCGATGGATGAGGACATGATGCGGGTGGCGGCGGAGCTGTACGAGCTTCGGCATGGGTAGGGTATTTTCCAGAGCCGTTCGTGTTGATAACACCCAGGCTGGGATCACCAGGGAGTTGCGAGCCGGAGGTGCACTTGTCCAAGTGATCCACGATCCCGTGGACCTGGTGGTGAGCAAGTTCGAGCTGCTAGTGTACGCTGACTGCAAGACATTCGATTCGAAGCTTGGGGGAGTAAAAATTCCATCCAAGCAACATGACGTTCTGAAGAACATCCATGAGCATAGGGCCCCTTTCGTGTTCCTGTGCGATGAGGGCGATGCACGAGAGTTGGTCAGGTCGAAGCGGAGCTGGCTGGAGATGTGCAAACTCGGGCAAAGGCATCTAGCGGAGCTGCTGAGGACCATCGCGGAGAGCAAGAAAGCGGCGCCGAAATGGTGGTTTGTTAAGGTCAGGCGTGTTGGTGGAGTGGTGAGGTTTGGCGATGCCGAAGCCGTGGACAAATAATGAAATCGCCTACCTGAAGGCGAACAGGAAAAAGCCGTATGCTGAGATCGGTGGTCACCTTGGACGCTCGGAGCAGGCTGTTAAGGCGAAATATTGCATGCTCGCGATGGATAGGGTCAAAGTCCCTCAGTGGGCCGACAAGGACATTGAGACGCTGAAGGCTGGCGTCGCCGCCGGCGACGCGGATGAGGTGATTGCGAAGAGGCTAAGGCGTACGGCGAACGCTGTCCGCCAGAAGCGTCTTCTCCTTGGTTTGAAGGTCAAGAAGGCGTAAAGCGTGCAAGCGTTACACGAGCTTACGGTCTGCGTTCGCCAGGACAAGAGGCATTATCACAACCGCTCGCACAGCGAGGAGTTCCGTTGCCCCATTTGTGGCCGCATAGGACGCCAGAATCTCAACTGGCTGGGCAATCGTCGTGGCGTGTACTGCGATGGTGTAAAATTCACGAAACGCGATCGCCGGCCTGGTGATTATGAGAAAGAGCAGCGCGTGACGACATGAGGCACAAGGCATCACGCCGAAAAGTCAGGTGGCATTACAGGTGTGATCAGAGAGTTGGCCATGGGCCGGAATAACGATCTGGGATAGCGGGATAGCGGAACAACGCGCCGAGATCCTGGCGGCGTGTCGGACGGACGACGAGTTCGGATACTGCGCAATGGGGCGGCGATTGCGCGGCAGAGGGCACAAGTGCTCTCAGGCCATGTCTGACAGTTGGAGCATGGATGCCTCAGTCCAGTCAGTCAGCAAAGAGCCAGCCGCCTTTAATCGAAGGGAGCCCGCGTTAGTTACGGAAAGTAGCCGCTGGCGCGTCTTAGCTGTAGGCGTCGCCACCCCCCAAGTCGCCCCAACCCAAGTCGCCCGCTTCGTGCCGGCAACCGCGATGTGAGGGTCAGTGGGGGGGCGACGCCTCACCGCCGTAATCTCTCGGCCGGGCAGAATCAACAGGAAGTTTCCCTTTGCGTCGTCGAGGGTGCACAAAGACGCCCACCAAGGGAAGAGTGCCGATCGAGCACGAGACGCCAATCAAACACCGCGCGGAATAGTTAGAATTTTGGCCTTGTCTTGTCTGGCTATCAAAAGCTTGACGTTCCGGTGTGATGATATATAATAGACTCATGATGGTGATTTGAGTGATCGACAATGAGCACGCTGAAATTGAAACAGCCGCAAGAAGCCCGCACAGCGGACCCGCAACCGCAGACCGTCTACACCGAGACCGAGGTCCGGACATTCGGCTCAGCGTTCACGGACACCCTGCTCGGCGTCTCCCTCCGCGGACTCGACGACACCCAGGTGCTCGGAAAGCGGCTCGTAGCCGAACTCCTGCGCCGCGGTCTGCAGATCGTTCCGACAGGAGGCAGGAAGTAATGTTTCCGGTCACCTTGACGCGCTCCGGAGCGTTGGCGCATCACAAGTTATACTTCTACCCATGAAAGCAGCAACGCACCGGGGCAATTGCCAGGTATGCGGACACCAACAGCACGTCATGGTCACTGGGCTGGCCAAACACGGCTACACAGTTGACTACGGCTTTTTCAGAGGCATCTGCACTGGCAGCGACCGCCAGCCCGTTCAATCGGAGCGCAGCATCACCGACGATACCATTGAAGGGCTGGGCAACTTCGCTGTGGAGTGCGACCAGTCCGCAGCGAAGCTGAAGGCGGGCAAGGCGCACCCGACACTCATCAAAACCGGTGAAAAGCTCAACCGCGAAACCAACAGATACGAACCCGTCTACATCAACTGGGCGCAGGGAACCCCAGACGAACAGCGCCGCGCCGTCGACCTGGCGGTCCATGCGCTCGAAGGCGACGCGAGACACGCCCGCGCCGATGCGCGCAACCTCAAGGAAATGGCCGATAGATTGCACGGCACCGCGCTAGTTGCCATCAGCGACATGGAGCGCGCTGCGATGGACGAAGCCGCCGCCCGTGCCGCCAGCAAGGCCAAAGTTGATATCAAGGCCGGGACCGTGACCGGGACGTTCGCCTCCAAGGCGGAGCGCAAGGCGGAACTGGACAAGATCAACCACGCGTTTGCGAAATGTACGGATGCACTGCAGGAGTTCTATTTGCGGATACCCCACGACCAACGCACCCCAGCGCAGATGGAAGTCTATTACACGCCCATGTATCCCCATCAGTGGAAGCCGAAGCACAGCGCGGCGGCGCTGAAGGAATTTCCCCAGGCTGCGACCATCGTGGCGAAAATCGAAGAACTGGTCGCGGCCCGCAAAGCGGTGAAGAGCGCCCCTTAAAGCTAGCGCATCAGCACACACAGGAGACATACACATGACACACACGACAACACTTCGTTACGAAGGCTTCACGGTGGGCCAGCGAATCCGCGCCCTAGACTTTGCGCCCCGAGAGGGGCGCGGCGCTTGCGCGATCGAAGGGCCAATAACCCACGTCTTCCGCGACGGCTCACCGGGGCATCAATACGCGCATTACGTCGTCGCGGTCGAGCGCGACATATGGCAAGGCCACGACGTCGAGCCAGCGCATTCGCGGGTTGGAACACCGTTCTGCGTGCCCATGGAAAGCTCGCTCGACTACGACGGTCGCGTGACCTTTGCCGACCAGCTCGACCGCGCCACGAAGGGCGACGCGATCGAGACCGACAGAGACGAAGATGCAGCAGAGGAGCGCTATTTTCGACGGCAGGAACAAGCGCGCGAGGTCCACTATCCCGACACCAAAGGGCATCCCGACGAAGAATATTAGCAACGGATCATAGCGACATGACTCAAGCACACGACCAACTCGCTGACACCAAACCACTTGTGGCGGTCTACATCGGTCGCCGGATGACGGTCAAGAACAAGCTCGCCTTCTTCTGGCTGTTTGACGGAGAAGACAAACCTCGTGGATACAAGAAGAGGTTGGCTCATTCCGCAATTGGCGAGCGGTGGCAGTTTCAGGCGGATGACACCGGGGCAATTCGACTCGGTGGCGACAAGGCTCCCAGGCAACTCAACGTCATTGACGACGTTCAGAAGATCAATGAATGGACCGCAACCGACGAAGCCAACCAACAACTGGAAATAGCGCGACGCGCGGATCTGAAGCTCGCGGCCCGCAAGACTCACTTCGACGAAGCCTTAGAGCCGCTCAAGGCAATGCTTAAAGAGTTGCGCACCCATGACGACCGGGCGGCATTCATTCAACGCGTCACGTCTGAACTGTGGCGTCGCTGAAGGCGCGCGGCCACACACAAGCACCAGCACATCAACAACGATAGGAACCCACACAATGCTGGCAAGCTGCTATGCGTACGCCAGAGAGGTTGACGATATGACACACGAACAAAGCGACGCGCTTCGGTCCCGCCTGGACGGGCCAGCACGGAAGGTAGCGACGGCGGTGCGAGCCTGGGGGTGCGCATACAGCGAGTTTCCCGGTCAAGACTGCGTCATGTTGAGTCACATTGCGCGACGGCTGTTCGCAGACCTGGGCATCACCGTTGAAGTATGCGTCGGGTACGCCGCTTGGCGTGTTGGCCCTGCCGAGTTTGAGGTCGTTGGGCATGTCCCTGAACCATGGGAGGCCGAGTCGGGCTTACATCACGCCTGGGTTGAGTATGAAACCCTGATAGTGGACATCACAACATTCCAAATCGTTCGGAAGGTTCGCGATCTCGACGCCGACCTAAAGCGAAAAACAACGATCGATTGGTGCCCCCCGGACTACCTGATCGCATCGCCTCAAGAGATCCGCAGCTTCGACGACGTGTGCAACGGAACCAGCCCTGGTTGGTTCTATTACGAACGCCGCCGAGAGTTGGAAACGACTCTGCAGAACAAGCTCGACACAGTGGCTTTGGAGGCCAACGTGCGTATGGCCCGTTTCATCCTGGGGGCAGTGACCGTAGACAACAACACGGGTGTCGGCATGGATGACGGTATCTACACGACCGACGACCAAGGGCATAGAGGCGGGTTCATTGGGTACACGCGCGTGCTTCGTAACGGAAAGCCGTTCTGGTACTGGCCCGATCAGGCCACGGCTGACGCGTTTGTCGCGCACGCCAAAAGGAATCCCCACCCGTACAACTCAGATGAAACACTGGTCTATCTATATGCATTCAAAGGGGGAGATGTGAAATGACGGCGACGGGCGCACCGTCAGGGGTCTTCCGGATCGTTCCGGTTGAGTCATCGCGCCCAGTATTGAAGCTAACGCCGGGAAGAAAGAGCGCCCGAACCAGGGGCGGCGGCGGGGCCCTCGGTCTCGGGGTGTAGACGGTCTGCGATCTTCGCCAGCAGCGCGGCAGAAACTCCAGGCGGCGAGCCTCCAACCCCCCCTGGCTGAGCGGCGCCGGCGTAGTTCAGCTTAGAGGAATTGCCTCACTCAACCGTCCTATCCTGGCTGGCCCGCCCATCCGGGGGGCTTATCCGCCGCGGCCGGTTGCCGCAAACATGAGGGACCAATGGCAAAAAGCAAGCGTTCGAGGAAACCCAGGCCCCCGCAACAGCTCAATACGCCGTTCGCACGCCGAGTCATACGCGCGTATCCGTCGGCTAGGGCGCTAAACCCGCGTCCCACCGTCTGGATAATCCAGGCCAACGAGGGAGTGCTCGCCAATGCCACAATGCAAACGGGCGCATGGGAGCTGGCGGCAAAGAAAATTGAGCAAACGCAGAGAGTCGCCAAGATTCGGGAGATGGCCGGTATGCCCGATGGGTCGCACGCACCCGTCAAACTGTTCATACGCGAGCGCCCGGCACGTAGCGACTCAAACATTTGGCAGGCTTACGACCAACTGAATGGGCTGTTAGCCACTACAACAGGCGGGCAAAAGACGGAACCGATCGTAGTAGCTGAGTACACGCTTGTAGCCCGTACCCTGTTGACCGAAACCAAGGGAGTTGCCGTTGCTGTCAAAGCGCCGGTTCTACTGCCGATTGAAAAGGCAATGCCAAAAACCTCCAAACGAAAGAGCAAGAAGACAACATCGAGGAGAGCAAGATGAAACCTGCATAGAGAGTCATATGCTGTTTGCGTATCGCATACGGATGAAAGCGTTTAACAGATTGCGCGCCGGTAGACTGCCTGGGGGTAGCCGCGCGATGACGAAGGTTCTGCAGTAGCCCCTCAACTCACGGCATCGCGATGACGGCGATCATGACAGCGAGAGCTGTGGCTACCAGAAACACATCAATGACTCGGTACATCCAAGGCAGACCCTTCAGCTCTAAGGAGGGCACATCATGAATGATGTTACGTGCAAGCGCCCGCAGGCCGAAGTAGAACGTGCAGAAGACAATGACGATACCGAGGGACAGAGCCAGCATAGCCACAGCATACCCCAAGAATGCTTGCAAATACAAAGAGGCTGAGCTGGGCCGGTCCGCTTGCATGCTTGCATGAAAACATGCTTTCCAGCACTGCGGTGGCCTCCCGCATTGCGGTTTCAGCGTTTTGATCGTTTTTTTCTCCCGGACGGAGTAAGGGGCGCTGCCCAGAACCGCCAATATATGCGAGGTTCACGACCGTTCCGACTCCGCGCAGGGCTCGGAGCGCCCCTCCTTAATCTCGCCGGTCAACACAGTGTGGCGATCCGAGTGAGCCTCCGGGATCTCGCGCAATCCCATGGATTCCAACTGGTTCAACAGGCCATCAACGTCGTTGCCAGACGCGAGAAAGCTCACGCACTCGGTCGGCGGGAGCGAATTCGACAACTCCAATGCCCACGACGCCCGCGCATTGAAAGCAGTGAGACCTTGCGCAATCGGGACGTTAAGACACCAGACCCAGACATCGCCGGCTTGCATAAAATTTCGACATTCACCCGGCTTAACGGGCAGGTCGAAGCGAGGGGACAGTCGGTCGTCCTCGACTTTGAGGTGGACAAATGAAAGAGAGCTGGGCTTGAAGGCTGCCGTGGCCCGCAGGTAGATCTCATGGCGTACCGTATCTCGCGAGTCTTCCTGGATCGCCCAACATTCCCGTAGCAGGTCCATGACTTTGGAGGTGTCCTCTGGATCTATGTCCGACCCCTGCAGGATGTCGGCGGCGTCTGGCCCGGTATAGACCAACTTCCATGTGCTATACACATTGACTTCAGCAATGAATTCACGCAACGAGGCGCAGTGAGGATGAAGGCCAGTGCGTTCCGGCTCGATACTAATGCTGCCATCGGAGTCGCAATACCAGCGAGGTGGTTTGGAAGAGTCGCCGCGCGCATGCAGGGACACGGGCGCCGCCGCAGGCGCGGCCTTGGGCGCGTTTGAGGAGGTCACTTGCCCCCCGCCGCAACTCGTCACGCATGTGAGCAACATCACGACGCCAGCAACTACTCTACTCATCGTTTCCCTCTTCCTGATGACCCCCCATTGGCCACCTGATCGACCCTGGCCGCGGTACAGCACATCACATCCCTTGCAGAACCTGGTTCTCAACATTGAGGACGTACGCCCCGGATTCTCTCCGTTACCCCTGG
>Ga0307510_10000036_pt1 | contig 108709 bp, 125 predicted proteins | sample 12_EM_MG_FD_207224 | JGI IMG/M metagenome (GOLD analysis project Ga0307510, IMG submission 207224) | Populus trichocarpa ectomycorrhiza microbial communities from riparian zone in the Pacific Northwest, United States - 12_EM | ecosystem: Host-associated > Plants > Roots > Unclassified... | reverse complement strand
TGGGAGTAGTGGTCGGAATAGGAAGGTACTGTGGCTGTAATGTAATTAGTACGTGTTAAGTGATAGCTGCTATGTATCTAGATAACGGGTAAGTCTGAGAATGCGGGAAAGCGGTAACGCGGACCGGGTATCATACTAATAAGGAAGGAGAGCTGATATAAGCAAATGCGCGTTGTTAAGTGGTACTTAACTGCGTAAATGCTTGATAAATCAAAGGAGCTGTAACACATACTGAACTGGGAAGGACCACCTGTAAGTGGCACTTGTATATTGTAACATTGCTAACATGACTTTCAGACTACAAGATCTCAGTGTCAGGGATGGCAGCACATATCAACAAACCCAAACTTTCCAACCTCATACAGAAGTTCCTCTATTACCAGCAATCAAATGACCCTAATGCCTCCGACTCAGATGTCTCTATCTCCACCCTCCCAACCTTTACTAAGAAGTTATCCATGCACAGTTCAGCATCCTCAGTCTACTTTGCCCCTAGCAACCCTTGTGGTATACATGGCCTTCATCAAGAACAGATTCAATCAACATGGCAGTGGTGACAGGGCCCCCCACAACAGGACACAGTCTTGGTAAATATGGGCAACAGGGGAGATATGTGACTTCCAATGTCTGGTTTTGTTGTCGCCTGTGTTCTCTTCTTTTTTTCTTTCACATATGGCTGGAAAATTTATTCTGTAGCACTGGTATGGTGGTATATTCTCTCTGAAGATTCTGGGGGTAGAGACAAGGTAACAGGGATGTGGCTTGTTGAATGCAAATATTGCAACAGGCAACCACTCTTACAGGTAGTGCATGTGGACACCATCTTACATGCAGTGCACCTTCTCCCATATTTCAGACACAAACATATTAGTCAGGCTATCACTCAGGACAACAGCCTTGATAAGTATCCCATTTACTATGTAAATAGATTTGCAGATCATCACTCATTCGAGATTCTGTAATAATAAGTTCATATACTTTTTTTTTTTTGAAAATACAGCCACTTCCATTTGCTTGTACAGCTCACCCTAACTTAATGCATTTGACTTACTTTTGTTATACTTTTTTGCATTACGGTACTTTTGGAAGATGAATAGCTTTTTTGACCCCCTTGAAAAAGTATTAAAAAAGTAGAGGACTCAGCTTTTTTGTACTTTTTTTGCTTTTTTTGAAAAAAGTACAAAAAAGTACAAAAAAGTAGCAAAAAGTAAATTAGGGGTTTTCCTGATGTGCATTCAAATGTTCAAAGACCCCTTTTGACTTATTGCTTTGTCCACATATAGAAGTAGCCTTACCATAAATGGATAGGTGCCTGCTTACATACTTAGTTAGTCCAAGCCCACAAGTCAACATGAAGAAAACTGACCCCTGGTATGCCCCTGCAATCCTGCACCCCCCTTGGGTGATTGGGTCACCACCCCAAAAAACAAAAATCCTAAAACTCAACATTAGGCTCCCAAACTTGGGCTGCAACTAGACATAGTGAATGTGATTCTATATACAAAGTTTCAAGGCAATCCATTGAGAAATGAATGAGATATAGCATTTTGAAGTTCTGCCCTTAAAATTATTTGCAATTTTCGGTTTATCAAGTCACGTGCAAAACACAAATAATAGGCCCAAGCTGGCGGCAGGCCTCACCGCATTATGTTCACATGGTTAGTGTACTATACTGCAGTGCATGCACCACACCCAACACTCACAGTAGTGGTACAACACACTACAAATGGCATTAATAAGTGCCATACTAGATGTCAGGTCTAGCAACCATGACAATGACAGTATTATCACAGCTGCTACAGAGAACTCACCAGTCAACACCTGAAATGATCACATTGGGGATATCAGTACCCAAATGGTGCGTTGTAAAGTCTCCACTCGGTTTGTATTTCTAAATTATATTGCATGGAAAGTTGTGTCAGGTCTCCGGGATATGGCGAGCCATTCACGGGGAGCGCCGACAAAACGCAGCTGGGAAGGAATCTAGGGAAGTGATGTGATCCGAAGCAACGCCGCGGCGTCACGCAATTGAATGCCAACGTCAATGGGATGCACTGCTAGTGACAACTTCCCCCACTGCGCCGCCGAACGTGTGGCCATGAACCCCCCCGAGTTGGAACGAACAGAGAGGGAAAACCCTAAGTCACTCACTTACTGGCTCCCCCTCAACAAGTTTCAAAGAGCGGTACGCGCTCGGTGTTTCTTTCTAATCTGATCTTTCCGCGGTTTCTGCGGGCGCCGCCCGTCCTGCTGGGTTGGCTTCCCTCCATCACCATCAGACCCGCCTCCTCTCGGACGGACAGCCATAAACGATGCGGTAAGTCCTTATAACCTCCATGTTTGATCTCAACCAGTCCTCACTCTTTCCTTCTCCTTTTCATTTTCCGCAGTTCACGTTCACCCTCCGACCAGTCACCGGCCTTATCAACTCGTGGGCTACCTGGCGCTCGTCCCTCTCCACTGCCTCCTATTCTATCCGATCTGGGATCTGGTGATCGTAAAGACACATCTCGCTCATTTCATCACGATCATCCCCACCTCGATCATACCCACCTCGGCGAACTTACAACAACATCTACTTGCACAAAGGTACCTCGTTGTACCCTCCTGTTACGCCTTTCATGTCTGTTTGAAATTGAAACCATTCCCCCTCTACCTAAGCCTCCTTTACCGGATACTGCATCAACAGCTGAGAGTGGATTCTCTCCTCGCAGCTCCTCCATCCCACTAGTGTCACACGACCCCTCCCCCAAACTTGACGAAATGTCTCGTCGCATTGAAGCCCCCTCTTATGTCTCAAGGTAAGTGCTATACCGCCTCCGCAACACTCCCTTACAATAACTTAATCTTACAGCGACGGCCGTCTTGGAAACGTTATACACGCGCAGCCATCCCCGCCACCACCAATTGCCACTCTGCCCCAGTCTCCGTCACTTTCCTCCTCTTCGCTAGACCGCTCTTCAGTATCTTCACCTGCCCCGACCAGACGAGGTTCGGTTTGATATATATATACATATATATCACTGCCTCTTATAATGCCAATGTTTGTTATCCAGGTACCGAATCTGAGCGTCCACGTGCATATTACCAGCAATCTGGAGGCCTCTCTGAGCCCCCGTATCGTGTCCAACCACGGACCGAATCCCGCTATCCTCTCCACGAAGGAGCTGCCCGCACCGCAGCATATCCCCCGGCCGCACATGTAGTCCCATCTCAGATATCTAGTGGAGCACATGAGATTGCTTATCACTACCCTGGACAGCAGCATTTTAACGCCATATACACGGACGACGCTACCACAAAGCTGAATGACAGGATCCGCAGGCGGTGTTTCAATTGCTGCACCACAGACACATCCACCTGGAGACGGTCCAGCCTTAACCCAGGCAAGGTGGTCAGTACATATAATGTGACTTTCTGTGACGCCATCTGACACTGTCGCAGCTTTGCAACAAATGCGGATTGTTCGAGCGTACACATAATCGGGCAAGACCAGAGCAGTTCCCTCACAAGCGCGGTCCCCTCGCTACATCTTCGCTCAGAGTACGCACATCACCACCCCAACATGGTGCTGTCCCTCCCGTCAGTGCACTGCCACCTCACCAGTACAATCACCCATCTATCGCCCCACTCCTTTCTCGGACGGATACCGCACACGCTACGCCCCGTGGAGAGGCCTTACCCCAAATACAATCATGGCTTCCCTCAACGACAACTTCGGCAGGTGAGCCCACCTTAATCTCCTGACAAACTTGACAGACCCACTTACCTTCCCGCAGCGCCCGTATCATACCGCTCTCGCAGCCCATAGTTTCTCGATCATTTCCCTTCTCCTTCTGCCGTCCCTCTCCCATCTGCTGGTTCCTCTGAAAATGCGTACCAGACACGCTCTAAAGGTTGCTCACCTCACTGCTTGTCCTGCTGTCTCCGGTGCGGTACGTTATCAAGTATAACATTGCTCTCATTGCTTAGCCCGCTTGATCGTTGCGCCCCACCACCCCTTTCCATGTCATTCTATAGATCGTCCTCGTCATGCCTCGCTTTCTCGACCCCTCTGCTCCCTCTGCTCGCAACTGTATTCACTGACTCTGTGATATACATATACTGTGACACAAATGACTGCTCTTGTCGACCTGCTGTATCGTTTTTTGTACTTTACTGGCCGAAATATACGATGACTTTTATCACAGGGGATTTTCGCTATCGTAAATGTAAATGAATTGCGACGGAACCGCCTGCCAGTGGGGTCCCAGCTTCGAGTCTTTGTTGGCTGTGCTTGACGTGGTTATGACTACTTCCTTGATTCGGTGGTGTCACACGGAAATGACGGGCCTCGGCGTGCGGCGTGCCAATTGATACCGAATCACCCACGCAGTGACGTTGTACCGGCTCGAAGGTGCAAACTGACCATAAAAGTGGGCGTTACACATATAGATATATACGGCGCATCCAAGTCCGGGTCCCCGCAAGCACCTCCAAGTTGCCTTTGTTTACGTTCCGGCTGAAGACGACCGGGGAAGCCATCGCTGCCTCCCTTCAAGTTATACACGTCGTAGCGTGAGCCAACTTGTTCCGACACATGGGCCTGCAAGTGTTCCATTATGCAACAAGCACTGGCAACCGAGAGTTGATTGCGCCTCTAACACGTCCACTCGTGTTACCATTGTACCATTGGCGGATCATCGATCATGTTGCACAAGGGACTGGCCGGACTACCCTTTGCAAACGTATTACGGCAGGTGAATTTTACTGTCCTCCATTGTCCGCAGAGGTTGTTCTCGGAAGGACGATGCCTAATGAATTAATGGTCAGATCGCTATCCAAGCTTCCACCTTCCAGTTCTGGATTTACCATTAGTACACCCTGCTCGGTGCGACCCTCGACATAGTCTGTCGCTCACTCGGGGTAGCAGATGGCCTAATGACGGGACTTGCCCCATGCGCCCATCGAATCTCGGCACTAATACAAGCACAGATATTCAACAGAGGGCGGCACTGCGCATTGTGGTACGACGTTCTGATCTCGTACCACACGAGCGGTGTCTGCCATCAAAGCAGTCGAAGAGAGAAGGAAGTGGCACATGCTGCAGTGCCCTACCCGAGATTTAGGGGTTTTAATGAACTCGAAGCGACGATACACGCTCCCCTAGTACCCCGGGCTAGCGGCCACTGGCATAGACCACGCCCCAGCTTCACTTGTTCGGTTATGTCATGTGTGGAGGGCGCTATAGTTCCGATTTCGGGGTCTAACCTACGTTGGTCAGGCAGGCCAGCGGTGCGGATACCCAACATGCGTACACAATGCGTACGTGTGCACCTGAACAGAGTGTTGGCACTACGTATAATATCCCCTCAACTCCCCCCACCTTACATGTACTGCTGTACTCATGCCTTTACTTCAAGTCGTAGCATCCAAATGGCTCCTCTTTGAAACCGCGTTCTTGTGTTCCATGTACGTCAAGCTCATGACGGCATGACAGGGACCCCCAATTTGGCGGAGCCAATGAGGCTGGAACAGTGGCAGGACACAATGATGGTGCGTCTGTGTAGAAAAAGGGCTGAAATCAGAAGCTAGCACATTAGGCATACAGTCCAGCACTGACCATCAATTGTGAGTGAGACCCGGACCATTGAGCATGCAGTGCTTACATCTGAGCCGCTGTAATCCCCAAGAACCTAATACCGTAGTGGTGTCCATAGCGAACTGCCCCTATGGAGCCGGAGTGTGAGACACAAGGCGAAGCTGCCATCATAGAATATTGCCAAATTAAAAGCGAAGCGGCCGGTGAGAGTACTTGTGATGCGATCATCAAGAGAAGTCGAGTTGGTTGATGATATGATGGCATCGGAAATTGTCGGCATGACCGCGTGGGATCAAATACGGTCTCATTCTAAGTACCTTATCAATAACCTTATCGGTGAGGGAAAAGTAGAAAATACCATGGGGTGATAATCCACTCGCAGAACCTCATGCCCATGTGAGTACCTCTTCGCCACACCTATACAGTATCATATGCCCCGACTGCCTTAACGAGCTAACCTATCTCTTCAAGTTTGAGAGGGGCCGAGAAATGCAGGCCCAGGAGAGCATTGGTATGACCACTGACACAACTAGTCTGTGCCATTGTACCATAGTACCTTCTATACGCCAACCCGAAAGCCCGAACCAACGCATCAGGAAAAACCTCAGTTGTTAATTCGAGTTAGCGAGTTGGTAGAAAACCAAAATAACAAACAAAACACTGGGCGCATTTCCATGCATATGTTTTCCCACGCTTCTCGGTAAGCATTGATGGAGGCCTGTTCGAATAGCTCAAGCGGAAATATCCGCCCTATTATTTTTTACCTGGCGTTGTCGGTCTTACATGCGGGGCCTAATACTTGCTGTAGACATAGACGTGATAGCCAGGGACCAGTGCAGATAAGCATTCGAATTTATAGATCGGCGACTCCCTGGTGCCTGGCATAGATCGGAGATCGCACCTATGGGGACTACAGTAGGTGACCACGGGCCGATGTACCTGGCGAATACATGATTTACTGCAACTTGGGACCCCTTCAGGAATTGTCGATAAGGTCGGTGAATTCCGTCATGAAGGTTAGGACCCAAGCCGCCGGACTAGCGAGTTGGGCCTAGGTCTGTGGTGATGCTGTAGTGTATGCATATGCAAGTTTGTGTGGGCCAGTGTGCACGGAGCACCGCGGGACGCATGCGATCTATTTGGGCCGAGATATGTAATTCAAACATGGGGAGATCATTGGTCCGGCTCCCGTTCTGGCGCAGCCATGATGGCAGCCTGAGAGAAGGGATGGGCTCCATAACTTGTAGATGGCGTATTATTAGACACAAACATAAGCTCGTTCCCAGGCGTGTCAGGTATCCGTATGCGAGGCTTCGGAAGATAAGGCAGGGCCCCAAAACCCCCAAAGAGAGGCAAGCGTTTGCGGAGCTCCGGGCGGAGTTAGAACGTCCCATCGAATTGGTCAACGGTCAATTGATGTTCTGGAATTGCTCATTACTCAGTTCCATTCCCCCATCCATTCATTAATGCCCTCCTGAGCTCGTTCTCCTGCCGGATTCCCTATTTTTCATTAGGCGGCTTTTTTGTATACGAAGAATATGCAGGTTCAGATTCACGAGAAATTAGTCACACCAGATACGAGACTATCCCATACCATCTCCAACTCTCTGGTGTTCAGTTTAGGAATGAGGTTGAGTGGAGAACACAACTCCAATTTTCTGTAACTCGAGCGACAGGGCATAATTACCCCGAATCCATCGAAGACTGCGAGAAGACTACTTGTGGTCACTCAAGCCTGTAACCTGTCGGACATGGAAAATACATAACTGTTACCATCCCCCGGAATGGAACGAGTACTAAATCTTATACGCTGCTTCGCTACACAAAATAACCAGGTTCAATTTTCACTCGACCTGGAACCCATTCAAGTTGACAACGCTTTTCCTCCAAGCCCTGGAAAGTTTACTGAATTATGTGTCCGTCAATCCTTTATGAAAAACAACTATAGTGCCAGAAATGATCTCAAATCAAACATGTTCTGATAGGTGCATGTGGTCGGGAAGTCGCGGTTTCATCACTTCTACGAACGTGACAGTCTCATCAATATTACGCCGTCACGAAACAGGTTCCGCGAACCCGCGAACTCGAATACAACCGTACTTGGTATAAGGGCCGCCCATGTACGTAGTCCATGGATAATGAAACATCCGAGGCCGGTAAGCCCACAGAAACGTGGGGTATACATGGCGGCTGGTGATGACATGGATCAACAACCATTTCCTTTATCACCTCGTAATATTGATTCCGTCAGATTCTGCCAACACCACGCCCAATGGCGCTCAGGCTTCTCATGATCACCTTGCTAGCTTACAGATTACCGCGGCTACTCTGCTCATTCCCGACTCTGTTACCCATTCCTGAATGCGTTTCACGTATTTACGCTTGTCGTCTGTTGCCTGGGCTACAAATACCGACGCCGCAACAAACTGTTTGTAACGTCACTGGTGTACGGACTTAGAAACCCTCTTCATTTGCCCCCGAAACCATCTGTAGCAGTTGCCATTCCCCCACTCGAGTGGCATCTAACTTGCCTCTGTTTCATCTCTGTCATCCTTAGGAATAATTCACAACTATCGGAAGTCGGCATTTCTCAGTTGTGAGCTATTTGGAGCTCTGTACCCCCCTTTTGAACTTACTCCGCGTGGATAGTACCTTATCACCCTGCCTGGTGGGCCTCCGGCTATGGCGTCTTGAACCCTTCTCGTCATAATTATTTGCGTCCCACCCGCACCCATCACATTGTAAAAACAGGCTATGGTAACGGTCATGTCTGCGGATGTCGGTAACTCGCAGAGTTAGGCTGTGATACTACTTACATCGTCGTGATCGTGAAGAGATATCGCACCTTTCTCCTCCTCGTACTCAGGGCCAAGACGACCAGCAGGGAAAGCTATTACGAAGGACAAATCACGCCATTGACTTAGAGTTTCCGATGCGCACTTAATTATGGGTGCCGAACGTGTCATTTGGCGCCTATCGTCTTGTTTCACAACAATTCACATACTACTAATTCGCTATTATAAACAAATACAAGGGCATTTAACTCGGAGCGCTTCCTCCCTTCACAACGCATCGTCGTCTTCCAAAATGTGTTGGGCCCTTTGCTTGGCCTCATCGCTGACATTTGGATGTATATGGAGGTAAAGACTAGTCGGATCAGCAACATTCTTCACATTCTTTGGAAACAAGAACAAACTCTTCAAAGTAGCCTTGTAGCCCCCGAGTACGCGAGCCTCCTCCCTGCTGCTGTCGTCGAGACGAGACGATGTATCAGTAGTATCGTCTTCACGAACCGTGCCAGGGCCTTGAATCTCTTCGATGACCCTGCGGGAGTGCTCCTTTGACTCGACCGAGACATTGAGTATGTGGTGGCAGCAGCCGCAAAGGGGTATTCCACTCCAACGTGCAGCTAAGCCGGCGCCACGACGGAAATGTCGTGAAGCCATATTACTTTGTGTGCTACATGTCGAACGCTTGAACCTTTGAGCGAACACCAGTATCTCAAAGATTTTGGGGCATATGATCCTTTGTTCGGCACGCAATTACGGCTAGCGGCTAGAAGACCCGGAAGCAGTGGCGTCTTCAGCTTTGCTCGACCTTACAATCCTGGATCTCTGGTCTCTAAGAAAGTAGGGGATGGGCGGGACCCTAAACGCCGCGACAAATGGTGGATGGTGTGAGAGGATGAGTGGATGGCCGCTCTTCCATTTTTACCTGAACGTGGGGCATCTGAATCTGCTGCGTCACGAGACCATGACGCCAACATCCAGCTATCACCGTCAAGTGGTTTGGACGTGACGTCGGTTCGCCTGGATATGGCCTTGCAATTACTTTGCCTTCTCATCTACAACACTTCCCTCATTTGTAACTCATTCTTTTCTGCCTTCCCTCGCTTGCTGTTCTGTGTCTTTTCAATATTACGCACTGCATTTGGATATCGCTTTCCACATTCATTCATCGTTTTGCTTCTTGATTGTTGTGAATCGGATATCCGGGGGCAGTGGGTGACCGGCGACTGGGCGATACGACGGTCCGCGAGATATCAATTTGAATATTGCGCGATGTGGAAAGGGGAATGGAGCCTTGAGAGTGAGAGTGGCAGATAAAATGCGGATCGAAACACTCCCGGAGCACAGGCAAGACTCAGTTTTGCACAGATCATAAATTTTACACTCCAACGTGAAACAGTGTCTATATGTATCTGTATCTGTTCAGAAAAACGAACGGGAAGCTGTGTAAGTTGTAAATATGTACAAAAGTACTTCGCAGAAATCCATCACGATCCATATCCGAGCTTAGATTTGACAGGGTCAAGGACGACTCTTCGGAACCACGATCTATGCGCAACGTCGATAGCTGGCGATGGAGCTCGAGAAGGCATGGAGAAGGATGTAGCGGGTGTGAACATTGTCGCTTGCGTAGATGTGGTAATGGATGCCGAGTGCGACATTGAAGAGGGTGTTGAGGAGCGAGGCGGTGTAGAAACCCCTGATTGTGCCATTGCACCACCTTGAGTCGTGCTCTGAGATCCAGGCTGTGGCTTGCGATTGATAAAGGGTTCTCTGCGTCCAGGTGGCGTACTAGATAGATTACTAGTTGAGGACCCGGCGACGCTCGGTAGAGAGGCCTTGACTGGTTCCGGTGGTGGAGTCGACATCCGTCGGCTTGATCTGCTTGAATGTGACCGACCAACAATGGGACTAGGCGATCCCAATATTGAAGCTCGAGATTTCTTGGTGGACAGTAAAGGTCCGGTGTTATCTTTGTTGTTGGCGTTACTGGAAACGCCGGGGGGATTGGTCGGAAGTGGAGAAGATGGTCCAGGCTCACGAGAACTGCCATGTCCATTCGACGAGATGTCCTGCCCCCTCCGACGATTGTGCATGACCCCGTATGGGTCAAGGTCCCATATCTCTATGCCGCTATCAGTACGATTACTACCAGGCTTGCCAGACAAGGGAGCTGTATGCGACAGCCCCGATGTCGGGGATTTAGACAGGCTTTGCGCAACAGAAGGTGGCCGGGTATCGCCCGTATTTTGTTGCTTATGTCGGCTGATAAGATCTTTGGTCTTAATTCTCGACGGGGCGCGAGTTGTGCTACTCCACACCGATGAGGCAGAGGTAACAGTGCCACCAACTGGCAGAGTGGGAAGCCCCCTCGAACAAGTGGCGTGACCCTTTGAATCGCCTCGGGTATCTGTCGCTATTGCCACCCATGAATTGTCAGTTCGGGAGTTGTAGGATAGAATCTCCGAGTTGGCGGTTTTGTCTGGACGGGGCATGGTTATAGGATACGAAATGTTCCTACTGCTGGGCGCCGGGCTAGGGACTGACTGTAGTCCTATTACCGGCTGGTTCGACGATCGCATAGCGGGATATGACGTCACTTGCTCAGGCACGACCATCGACTTTCGGGGTTGCACCACCGGAGGTTTGATATTGGATATCGGGGACATGTGAGTGCTAGTCCGTAGTGTAGACGGATGACTTGCAGTAGTAGTGTAGGCCTTCTCTCCCGCAACTCCCGTTGTGGTTGCCCTTGGTGGGGTAGCTGACCGTGCTGTAGAGTGACCCCTTGCCGCGCCTTGACCCTCCATAATTACCGCAAGGTTCGAGGACCTTGTTTGGGAGGAATGAGATAACGTCCCGGCAGTGCTATCCTGACGAGGGATGGACGCAGAATTGCTCCTGTTACGTGCTGAACTGTGCATCGGTTTCTCCACTGGTCGTGGTGCATACTTATCGGACGACAACGCTGTCAACTGGGGAGGCACCTGCCCAGGAACCACCGTTGACCGCCGTGACTGGCTTATGGAGTCCTGAATAATCAGCGAAGAGATGTGGGCGTTACTTTCGGGTGCTGTGGAAACGGATACAGGGATGGCAACGCTGACCTGCGCGGATGGAGGGGCCGCCAGACCCCTTGCGTAGCACTGGTATCCGCCTCGAGGGTCCGAGTTGATCCCAAAATTTGAGGACTCTGCCAATGGGGTATGAAACATCGTAACAGCTTTATGGATTGGCACCAGGCTAGCCGCAGAGTGTACCACCGGCGGTGCATTCGGTAAGCCCGATGGCTGTACAATCGGGCCGGGTTTCACGTTCATCTGTGTTGACAAGGCTACTGACCGTCGCTGGCTTATGGGAGTCGTCATTTTCTTCGGGTGGCTCTTTATCCTAGACCGCGAAGATAACTCAATATCGGACACAGGCATGCTGTTTAAGAGAGCTGATTGTTTGCCGACTAGAGACGTGCGAGGGTCAGGGCGAACAGGGGGGGGAGGCGCCTCGACTTTGATACGCCCACCGGAAGGGGTGGCCCTGGAGAGGGAGGGTACGCCATCTGTCGCGACAGCTGGGATACAAGGTTTGGGAGGGACGTAGAGGTTCTGATTTGGGGTGTTCGCTACTCCGACCTGGCGACGAGCGTGTTCTGAAGGAGTTGGGTTGATATCTGGTACAGGCGTTCTCCCTATAGGTCCTGGCTTCTTGACAATGGGCCCCCTGGAAGGTGCAGGTGAAGGTTTGATCTCAAGGCGACCAACCAACTCAACCCTCGAAAGCGCACGCTCTGAAAGAGCTGGAGCACCACCAGGAGTGGGGACTCCATTCGCGAGGGTGGCCTTGTTCCCAGTATGGAGAATACATTGTGCAGGAGGGCCCGCGGATTCTACTTTCCTCGTGGATTCTGTTTTGGATTGAACAGCGGTGTCAGAAGCGGGCGCGGTATGATGGGAGGTGGGGATGGTGCTGAGAGGCTTGGGTGGTTCATGAGGGACGCTTGATGGGTGGGCTGTCTCAGTCTGGAGAAAAGGGCTGTCCGAAGGGGTGGTTCCAACTTGATGTGCAACACTCGTGGGATTTACGTTATTGCCCATGCGTTGTGTGAGACGTTCGGGTGGAGGACGCTCTACGTGAATCGGTGCATGAACAACCTCGGTCTCAGGATGAGCGTGTTTGGGAACTGAGGTAATACCGGGAGTGGACACGCTGCTTGTGGGAGCAAGTTCGCCCCTATTAACTGCAGAAGATTCACGAGGAGGGACACACGCGGGCTGGATAGGTAGACAATCGGCCTCAGCCCGAAGGTGAACATCGTCAAGCACAGTATTCTCGGGGCGAGTTAGCATCCTACTGCGAGAGGGCACTTCTGTATCGCCGATAGGTATTGTAAGGTGTTTGGAAGAGAAGCCATCGAGCAGAGTTTGGGTGCGAGTCGCCTCATACTCTGAGGATGCACTCGCCACCGCCATGGAAATGATCCTCTCGGGAGAGGACGTAGCGCTTGCAGGAGCTAGCTCACTTTCCGGAGGTGGTGGAATAGGCTCATAAGAAATACTAGCGGAATGAACCGGAGGGTGGACAGCTACGTCAACCTGCGGAAGTGTACTTTCCGAGGGAGAAGAAACGTCAAGGGTTAGAGGGACCTTGTCCTCAACAGGTGACAGACATTCCTCGACATTGTATTGTGGTTCCTCGGAAGGAATGTTAACGGTGACATCAGAAGGGGGGGTATCTGCAGACGGATAAGGAGACCCCTGGCTGGAAGAGCCGACAGTTGGAATGGAGCTGGACTCCGACGCAGGGCTGGGCACCTCTTCTAAAGGTGTGTGAATACCCTCCTGCAGAGGTGTGGTCAGAGTAGGATGGTCGAGGAGACCGGAAGAACCAGCTGTCGTGACTGGGGAACAGCGCTCCTAGATTCCCTTGGATGAGCAAGCGAATGACGATGGACGAAAAGGAACCTTACCCAGCCACCTGTAACTTCGATGTCAAACGCTTCATCAGAAGATGTCCCAGATCGTATGAGCCAGTCAACGTCTGGCAGGTCGAGTGCTTTGTCCAACACCTCCACCCATTCCGATAGATCCTCCCCAGGCCGCCCGCCACCCCTATGCCAGATACAAACCTCGCCAGAAATACTGGGACTGATCCGATTGGCCGCTTCTAGGGTTCCTTGAAGATCTAATGCTAGATAAGTATCGATTCAGCCGACTGAGGAAAAGTATCGGTTGCCTTTTAGTATGATGGTGTTGTGTGGTCTCCAGATATTCCCGTAGGTCTTTGAAAACTTCTGGTAGTCGACAAAGATCTGGCCGGCTCGATCCAGTAGTACCATCACAACTGAGTTCTTCTCCGGTTTAAGATCTTTGAGGGGCTCGAGCTTAAATTGATCGTCGTAGGCCGATGCTTGATCAGAGAGATCCCTACTAAAATAAAAGTGGGGGTTCTGTTTGAGACTGATCCGTTGGTCTTCAGGTAGCCGACTGAATGTCCATAATAACTCGGATATCTTTACGTCGGGACCCAACTCACCTTTAGTCCCATAAGACCAGCGTAGTCAGTCACAGTGGCCCAACAAAAAGAAGGACTTACAAGTTACAACTGGGGCCTCTCGACGATTTGTGGGAGAGCGGAGAATTTGAAAATGGACCTTGACGAGAGAGCTCGAAGGAGGAGAATCTGATTTCTAATGCGCGTTACTAGAATAAGAACGGTGAGGTGCATCCGCTCCTTACATTAAGACCGAGACGGGTCGATAATCGTTTATGGATCTTCATGATTTGGCTATCCTTCTGAGCAGCATCCTCGATAATGTTCTGTACATCGTCCAACACAGTCCTGAAATGCGTGGTCTGCACTAGAACCTGTCGTGCGTATAACATGAAGTTGAAAGGTACGCACTGTTGTTCTGGATGTTGCCAACCGGCATACCAGTCTAACTCTTCTTCTGCCGTGGCAAAAGCGGTATCAGCGGTGTCACTGCGGTCCTTTCCAGCATCGACTGCAGCCTTGAGGGCGTCCTCGACAGTCTCGAGGAGGCTAAGGAGGACGGTATGATGAGTATGGGTGATAGATAATTGCGTGTGTCATCAGAACCTTTTCAGTGCATCCATTTGATCTGGTTTCCCCGGAGAGATCTCTAAGAACAATCTGCAGAGTTGTATCATCGCGACGGAGCGTTTCTGATATGCTCTTCCGATGTATTTGACATATTTTCGAAAGCTGGAAATATCGCCAACAGCGAGGCTGACCGGCATGGAGGGCGAGAGGAGGGATTCGAGTGGTCGAAAGATGGAAGAATGGATAAAGGAAACGCCATGTTACACATGGTAGCCGTACTGGAGGCCCACGGACCTCGCAGCTTTCTCGTGACGGAGGGAGACTGGATGACGGCATGGACTCACCCATCATATCACTGGGGCATGTGTTCGCCGTGTTGTGAAAAACGCCCAGCGCCCAAGGTGCCGTGACTCTCCCTTTGCCCCTCACTCGTCGTCGTCTCAGCCCTGTGCATTCTTGCATAGCATAGACCTTGTCGTCCCAGCCCTATCCCACATAACCGAGAATGCTTTTTGCCTTTCATCTATTCTCGACACTATTCTTCCCCGTTTAACGAGACGTTCTCCCACCTCCGATCCTACGCCGCAATGGGTTCGATGTCCGCTGCCGCATGGCAGTAGTGCTGCAAACGCGTGCGCGCAACAGTACTACGGTAGTATAAGGTGGTTATACCCCCTACTAACCGTCACTCGTTTTCTCCGCGTTGTTGAGACCCCCTAATCACCCCAACGTCGCCCTCCAGAGACATGTCTTACACACTCTTCCGGAGCCTTACCCATCTTGAGAATCCAGTATTCCCAGCGACAGAATCCATCAGGCAACTCATAGAGACCATCGCTCGCGATGTAGTCCGCTTCCGTCGCAACACCCAAATATCATACCATTTCGTTGACAGGGCACGATCCGTCTGTGACGTTATCAATGCTTTGATTCAAAAGGTCGACGAAGAAGACGATTGGGATAGCTACGACAAATTTACAGAGGCAATTGATTTGCTGGAGGAGTGCGTTCACCCCCGCCTCGTGTGATCTGGATCCTGATGTATTCCCAGACTTCTGCTCGCCTCGACAGCAAGCACCCAAGACGAGGTGCAGCGTCACTTTGGAGGGGACAAAGACCTCGATGGATGTATCGCTTCTGCAACAACCTGGGAGCACAACAGAGAAAGCCTTCGAGAATGTTTACATTCTTTTCGCACAAAGCCAGAGATTGGAGTGCGCTCACTTCCGTCTTATCTGTCGCAACTAACTTATACTCTATCAGCAACTGTTACCCATGGCAGATGACGAAGAAACAGAGGTTATTGAAGCAGGAAAACATGATGACGCATCCTTTCTTCTCGAGCTACACCAGTCGATTAAAGGTCATCCCTTTCGACAACAGGCAGCAGGGTCCGGTTCCTCCCCCGCCGACCTGGGCTATTGACAACGTTCATTTATAGACAAGTTCCCCAACTGGTCGAGCTAGTGAACGACCGACTAGCAGACCTGTATGCTCTAGCCCAGGGCGAAGTCCTCGATGACGTCCGTTTTCCCCTCTTTTAGAGTACCGATCGTCAATGACAGTTAGCCAGGTACTTGCCATCTTCACGATTAAAACTGCCATGCTTGTTTTTGGGATCATGGAGGTTTCCCTGGACTCACGTGGGGACAAAGACCGTACTCATCATTTGAAACTTGAACCCACATGGGACGCCGCGCTTAGGTAGGTTGGACCGTACCGTCAGTTTACCCATGTTGACCCAGGCTTCCAAAGACTTCTCGTGTTTTTTCATGACATCACGGAAGGCTTGGATGCCAGTGTCGAAGAAATTGAAGAAAAATACGATAGCTTTCTCCAGGTCCTCAGAGTATGTGTGTCCATTATCTCCTCCTCAAACGGCGATCCATATAAACACCTTCAGACGATACCTGATGCGCCGCTACCGGCGTCATATACACAACTAATGAAGCAAGCTGGAAATATTCGCCGTCCGTACTATGCCCAAGCCGTCGCCGTCATTTCCTTGTGTCGCTTCCTTGCAAGGCATTACGAGAGCTTGACAAAGGAGCAGCGAACTGCGACAAACGTCGAACCCCTTGAGGAGTGCGTTGCAGCCTCTTTAGAAGAGCTTTAGCGTTGCCATTGAACTCACTATTCGACTAGGGCGTGCGGGGAAACCCTTTCTGCATTGCAAGTCGCCGCAGCCTCGGTTCCCACGCTGAGAAACTTCGATGTGAATGCGCCAGAAAATGCACTTGTGGCTAAGGCATTTACCACTGCGCGTTCGGAGATCCAAGACTGCTTCAGCCACTTTGGGGTCAGCACCCTACTTTCGCTCGTGAACTGCAGATCTCCCTAAACTGACTATGCTCTTGTATAGCTGGCCTCTCATTGGGCTCACTATGAGAAGATTTTCCAGCAGGCTGCGGAGAAGGACAGGTCCCGCACCGCCCAACTAGGGGAAGTTCTTGCGTCTGTCAGTCACCTTCTCTACCCTCAGTCGCCCTGGCCTTGATTGACTCTTGAAACGCGACCACTTGCAGCGCACCTCCCGCACTCCTGATGATACTTCGGGTCTTATTCGGGTGAATGTTGAGGTTCGCAATGGGGGCTCTGCTGGCACAATCATCAGAACGTTTTCCCGTGCGTGAACTCCTTTCCAGCATATCCCTACACGCTCCCTGATTGGCCTGATTGTAGTTGATGTTGAGCCGGAAACACGCCTCCGTGCCCTGCGCTGGTACATCTCTAAGAAGCTCGAACCACAGGAATCCTCTCGCGTCCTGCGTGATTCCTCTTTCCTCGTGAAGACAACCGATTCCGCGGAGATTCCCGATCTTTTGCCCTGCCGCGTAAGCACGGCCATCGAGGACATCGTCCAAGCACAAGTTTGCGATCTCGTCCTCGTGCTGGCCTAAGAGAACCCACGTTTCCATATTTGGCCTGAGTTTTTCATCGTATTCTAACATTAGTTACGCGGCCTCATATAATACACCCTGGCACACAGTATGGCCAGATGGTGTCCCCAGCACAACGAATGACCTCTTAATGTTCAGTGTATAATCCATCCATCCGTACCTACTATTTTATAAGTCGTACTTATCCTCCATGCTTGATCGGCTCTAGCCGACTATAATGTAGGCTGCCGCAAGTTGCCTTCGAAAGTGGTGCCACGTGATTTGAACTCACTCAGCATGAAGCCGATGAAGTCTTTTGTCGTCCACATATTTCAACCGTGCAGTGTGACAGGAACCTTCGCAGGACGTCCATAATTTGACCACAGTGAAGTACCACGCATCCCTATAAGTATGCCATCTCTTTCTTCCGAAATCAATCTTTTGTGTACTACTGTATGCCCATCCGGCGAAGAGGCCAACCACGATTAACTACTAATATATGATCAATCCACAACCGAAAGCGACACAAATCTACGTCGGAAATGTCTGCGCTTCAAGTTGTTGTCCAGTATCTTCTATCTTCTAAACCACTTCCAAACCCAGTCCTTTAAACTCTCAAGAACGCAAGGGCCAGTGATATTCCCCGACGGAAATCCGTCCCGAGTCTGCACGAGGAAACCCAATTTCTGTCTGTACGCAGCCTCACACGCTGGGCGGCTCACTATTACTCCACGACTATCAGTTCTGAATGTAATGAGGTTGAACAGTTCTTCTTCCCCTCCCCTGGCATTACGCCAATCGTTCGCACCGTAGTCATCGCATGGAAGCTTGTCATCGAGAGTCACAGCGCGACATTCGTTCCAACCAGATTCAGGTTAATAAATCCAATGTCGCGTAAGGAGCCATGGGGAAATTCAAAAATGGTGAGACTTCCCATGCAGCGGTGTTGGCTGACACGATCCTCGTTATTTTCCATTATGGCTAAGTGGTCCAAATTGAATTACGGACCATGCCGAAACGTTCTTTGGACGATGCTAGGCAAGGAAAGGAACTGTGGTGGTATGATATGGTCATTTTCTGTTCACTTTTCTTAGTTTTATTGTGATCACTCTACGCCGTTTGGGTGAACATACATACCGGTGTCCTCTATCACACGCACCTGCTTTTCGCATGAATGGAGATGTATCTTCCCACGAGCGCCATAAGCGGCATATAAGGTTATTCCAATGAATCCGGGGTTCCTCAAGAGAGCAATTGCAGAGAGTACTGTATACGGCCACGTGGAAGTGCCAGCGACGCCCGGGCCGGGGACACTGAATATCTGATAGCACTGAATAGTACTGAATCCCCACCAGGCAGCGTCGGGCCATCATGCATCATGCATCATGCGTGTCATGATCACTGTCTGCATCATATGACCTAGGCTCACCCTGTGCAGTACCGTTGCCGCTCGGACTCCTACAACAAGATTAGACTTACCCTTTCCCTTCCTGCGACTCCCAGCGCTGGACCCCAGCCTAACTCACCTCGGCAGTCCCAGGCCCTGTTTCCACGAGCGGTGCAGGAAATGCAGAGAATCCGCAGGTAACAACGTACTTGGTACAGGTTTAGGATGAGCTTCACGTGGGAATGGCGACAGTTTGCGGTTGGCGAATCGAGGTCAACCTTATGGCCTTAACACATCTAGTGGGCAACGAGGGTGCAGTGACATGCAGTAGTTGTTTCTCACATTATTTTGCATCTACACCACGAGTAAACTAAGTAGACACAATCGACAACCTACAGGCGTGCATGCTTATTTCGCCGGTTCCTGATGTGATGGAGTATGACTCATGCCGCATCCTTGTTCATGCGCTCAGCCAGCTCATTCAGAAGGATGTGAAGTTCCTCTGCCTGACGGACGAGTTGTTGCACTCCCACATTCTCTGGCGAGATAGCGGTATTCTCCAGCACTGCCTGCCCGACGACTCTCCGCCATGTTGTGCCACTTCGCGCGAGCTCCTCCGTGAGCTCGTCCTTTATGCGGCGGCAGGTACCTGCACCGTCGTAGCCAAAGACGGTTAATAGCTGGATGCATGAAGCACCTGCGCGAGCGAAGGCCAGGGCGTCCGCACCGGATGAGATACCGCCACAGCCAATGATAGGCACTTCGGCAGGGAGGCGTTTGCGTAGATCGCGAACGATTTTAAGTGCGAGGGGTTGCAGTGGCGCACCAGAGAGACCGCCCTGCTCTGCGCGATTCGCTGATCAAAGTTGGGAATGAGTAAGAAAGGCATGGATAAATGTGTGAGATGCGCACCACTGCGAAGATGTGTTGGGCGCTGGACGGTCGTGTTCGTGACTATGATCCCATCAATCCCCTTAACCGAGCCAATTGCATCAGCTATGTCATCCACTCCGCGGGAATCGAGGTCCGGCGAAATCTTGAGGACGAGTTTAGAACGATGCTTTGACAAAGCTGTAGCCTCATCGCGTGCCTGGACTACGGCGCGCAATAGATTCACAAGTAAGCCTCGCTTCTGCAGACCACTGACACCGGGGACTGGTCAAAAAAAGAAGGACCATGGAAGGACCATACGCACCGTAGGCCGGGTGTGTTAGGGCTAGAAACGTTGACGACAAGCACGTCGGCATGAGAAGCGAACACATGGACACCGGCGACAAAGTCATCAGGGGACTCTTGTGGGCTGTCTTTATTCTTCCCCAAGTTGATCGCAAGGAGACGGCCCTGTCGCAACGAGGCAGAGTGTTCTTCGGTGGTCGAAGGGAACGCAGGGAGCCGTGCAAGGAGACGCGCAAGGACAGAGACGTGGCCTTGGGAAGGAAACCCATAACGGTTAATAAGAGCAGAATCTTCGGGAAGATGGAAAACGCGCGGGCGTGGGTTTCCGAGCTATAGGCCGGGTAAGTGTACGGGACTCAAGACAGATGGGACCATGCGAACTTGTGGGTTTGGGGTGACGCTTCCTACCTCTACCCAACCAAATCCAAGGTTTAAAAGCCCTAAGAGGTTGTGCGTCAGAAAATATATAGCGGCACCGGCAGTACGCACTGGGTCCCTACCATCAACGGCCCGGCCATCTTTGTCAAATCCAGCTGCGAGTCCAATAGGGTTCGAGAGTGTTTGACCCCAGAGCTGAATTACAGATTTGTCAGTTTCAGTTCTGTGGGCAGCGCTACACTGGTGCCTTTTACTTCTGTTTCGAGTCGTTCGTCATCCGGGAGCATATCTCTCGGACCTAAACCATTTTCCAACACGCTCACCGCTAACTTATGGCTCGACTCTGGGTCTAACGCATTGCGGATGAAAGGCGCGATTAGGTAGCGATGAATCGCGGCACGGGAGTCGAAGTAGTAGACAACACCAACCCCGGCAGTAAGGGTAAAGAGGGTAATATAAGCTGTCCTCCGGAATGTGGAGATGGATTCGGAGGTAGTAGTGAAGCTGCGCCGCAAGGAGGGTGGGGAGACTCGAATACGGCGCATGGGAAGGCGAAGAGAAAGCATGGAGTGAACGGCCAGTTGACAATGGCGGTGTTGTTGCCTTTGAGTTACTGTATTGTCCGCACGCCCCGAATTAGCCGAGCATCCCGAGAGCGAAGGTCTTGGCGCCATCAGAGTACCAACCATCACTCCTCCCAAAACAAAAACAAAATCCTGGCCTCCATCTCTCAGGGAAGAGGCCTTCCAAGTGAGCCCAACGGCGCTCTCCGTTTACTTACACCGGCCCTCTTCTTAGGGTGCAGCGGTCGCCTCTGCTAAATGTCCACCTGCCACCATCCACCAATTCCATCGCAGTCCGAGCATTTTCCTGAGCTGACCAGCGGAAGTTGCAACATCGGGGTCACATCGATTCATCAGCCCCCACCAGATTCTCGCATCAAGCATGTGGACCTTTGGTTTTGTGACGGTTCTGTCATTCTCCAAGCAGATTCTACCCTATTTCGTGTTCACAAGTCACAACTTTCTCGCCGTTCCACCGTCTTTTCAGACATGTTTACTCTTCCACAGCCTTGTGTAATAACAACACATGCTACGTTAGCCGACGAAACTTATGAAGGTTGCCCGGTCGTGACGTTACATGATTCGGCGGAGGATGTAGCAAACCTACTCCTCGCATTGTATGATGGCCCGTTCGTTCTTGTGTTTATCTGGAAGCATTGCATATCTGCTGACGCCACTAGTACGCGAATAGAAAGTTTGGCAACAATGACCCCCACGACTTTGCCGTTGTTTCTGGTATCCTTCGACTATCCACGAAATATGCAATGGACTCCCTACGATCGAAAGCTATCGCCCACCTCAACATAGCGTGGCCTACCACTCTCAAGGGATGGGATTTGCGTGAAGAAAAGGCTCATGCGTATGAACTCACAAGCTTGACGGAGCATGCAAACCTTTACCCTTCGCCTATCGTACGCCGATTTCCTTTCAAAACTCGTGACGAGTGACGCATTTGTTCAGGACATTATCAATCTCGCACGCCTAACGAACGCGCCGAGTCTACTTCCTGCCGCATTCTATGACATTTCGCGATACACTTTCGCGCAGATATTCGAACCAATAGAGGACGAACCAACCCGCTTCCGCTGCGTGTTTGGCGGTGGAATGCTATGTGCAGATGATATGCGGCGGCTGGCGTTGGGAAAGGAAGCATCCGCCCATGCGGTGAGCGCGGTGATCCACGGCATGGGCCGCGGGCCACTCGCTCACTCGCGTAAAGGCGCGTTTTCGCTACACACCCATGGGCCGACCCACTCCCCAGTGAGTGTCTGCACCATGCCCGGTGAGTGCCGACGCGATTTTGCGGAGTTGGTGGCGCTCGCAACGCAACACTATGTTTGCGACCGTGAACGCGGGTACGCGGACCCGTTGTACGTTGCCGAGGAGCTCGGTGCGCTCAAGAGTGCCGACGTCTCTGAATGCCGCGCGTGTGCACGAGCACTCGAGGTCTGGGCCTCAAAGGAACGCGAGCGGATGTGGAAGATGATTCCCCTGTGGTTTCGTCTGGATTCTTAAGTAGGATGAGCTTGTAGTCCATGTATGATTACGATGTTGACAGCGCTGTTTGTGGACGGGCACCACAACACTATCGTACATGTATATCCTGTTGTGTTTACATATATTCTCCTTTTTCTCACATAGATTCCCAGTAGACTGTCTTCTACGATAGTGCGTGTTGTTTATCGACCAATGACCCGAACGGGAAAACCCCATTCGTCCTTAGCCGTCCGGTTGTCGTGATGTCCCAGGGTTGTCTCACATAAAATCACATCATCGCAGCAAGTAGAGTAAACGTGAAAGGTAGGTGTGTCTCTCGGAGGCCCATGAGGGTAGCGTGTGTCCAATCCCCAAGATCGGAAGCCAAAATTGAAGCACGGTTGCCTTGTCGACGTGTGGACCCAACCCCGTTGTTTCCGACAGGACGAACACACACCAGTCCAGAGGCTCGAAGGCTCAGCACATTGTTCATTTCAATCATTCCACATCTAAACATGCCCCAACTATGCCTGCTATATTGGGTAAAACACGCCGCAGCCTTGTTGGTCACAGAAGGGACATTGCCCATGCGCCGGACACTATGGTGCTAGTATAACCGATCTATTGTCCTCCCTCTGCATGTTTTTTTTCTCCTTTGTGCGACCGTCGATCGCCTTTGTCCGGGTCACAAAGGATTTCCCCATGTCTCATTAGGGAGCTGAGATGGTATAAAACGACCCGTTCCTCCACCAGTCTAGCCTAACCAACTGCTCCCATTTCCCGGCGCTTGACGTGCCTCGACTCTCTTTGCTAAAGTACTTCCCTCCCAGAGCTGCGCTCACTTCTTGTACCCTAAACACTAAAAAGGCTTGACCTTATACATTAACATCATGTTTCAGTTCTCCACTCTCCTTCTTGCTCTCTCAGTCGCCGGGTCTGTGACCGCTGCACCGACACACCTTAATAAGCGCATTGCTCAAGTCATCTCCGATTCAACCAAAAAGTGGGAGGCTGCTTGTGTAAGTTGTACCAATACTCCAAATACTTGCGAATATAGCGTCATTGATCCGCTGCTATCGTTAGAATCAGGCGAACGGTGGCCAAGATTGCAACACCATATCTATCAACGCCTTTGGCACACTTCTGGCTGCTGCTGGCCCCTGTGATCAGCAAGACAACGCGGACATAATGATGGACCTTTCCAAGAAGCTCAACTCTCCCGACATGATAAATTTTGCCCAAATCTTTTGTCAGCAGCCGCGCAACACTGTACGTCGTGTTATGTTATCTACGGGTTGGGTAGAGGAGCATTGATCACACGCTCCGTCTTGTAGCCTGACTCGTTGAGCGTGCAGTACTGTCAAAAAGCGCCACGGAACGCCGAGCTCAATGGGCTCTTCCAGTGCCAGTTTCAAGGCGCGGATCCCACGAACTTTACAGGTGGCCTCAAAGCCGGCGACTCGGGCACGATTCCCTTTGGCCAATCTAAGGTCCTAAGCCCTCCAGGAAGTTGCCCTGCTCATCCATCGGGCCCGATCCCCGACGGAACGCAGCTTGTTGACCAAGTATCATCTCCTGGCGTCCCATCGAAAACTGGGTCAGGCAACGGCAAGACACAGAACCCATCTTCTGTTTCCCCTACGCCATCAAACACTCCTTCCCCGGCCAGTTCGTCAGTCGCACCTCCTGCCACTTCTTCGGCATCTTCCTCTTCCACACCTTCGTCATCTGGCTCAAAGGGCTTTGCCGTCCAGAACGGCAAGGACGCCCAAGCGCTCAACCAGAAGTTCCAATCGTTGACTGCCGATAGTCCTTGCACTGGTAAATGTGATTTGGCTTGCTGCGCCATATTCCCGCTGACTTGATATGTGCACTAGATGGAGAACAAGCCTGCGTTGATGGTGGTTTTGCGCAATGTGTGGGCGGAAAGTTCGTCACGACGCCGTGCAGCTCAGGCCAAATATGTACGGCGCTCCCTCTTGTCAACTCTCCCGGAACGAGTATTACTTGCGACACGCCCGATGACGCTGCCGCACGTATTGCCAAAGCTCTCGGTTCTCCGAATTGATGGTTCCATCTGGGTCAAAAGCAACCCCGATTCCAATATAAGTGAGGTTTCACGCATGTATTGTATTCGTAGCATATCACGAGTCATGTATCGTTACCATGGAATACTGTACATCCCCCAATTCCAATTCCTTAAACTGTGACCTCACGTGACTTGGGTAAAGGTCAGGTCAGGCAAAGGCGGCCTACGTCAGTAAGTCGAGCACCCACCCTCATGGCGATAGCATTGGGTCGTTTCATACGTTTCATTCAATCTATTTTCGTCCCAACAACCGCCATCATCGGATTCTCCTGCCTTCTCACATTCTTTTTCGTTCTTTATCAGCCAACTCGCGGCCCCGGCGACATCCAGCGGCTGGGCTGGCAGTCTTGGGATGTTATCTCCCCTCTGTCAACCGAGGACCCCTCCAGTGACGTGAATAACGTTGATCACGAGACGTGGGACCAGCCACCGCCAACATCGGGAGACCACGACGCCGACGTGGACTGGTGGAACGTCACCACCTCCCCTACTTCGAGTCCGTTCGACAGCGCGAGCCTTCCTCTAGATGTATGGGCCCCGTTACTTCCCCACGATACTGGATGTATGCTATTATTCATTCCTCTTCTGTTGCTCAATATTCGAACTGAATATTTATACTAAATAGTATCTGAGATCGCTGTCGTTCGATGCATGTTTGACTTGACCATGCTTGATTTATGCTCCCCGTCCTCCTCCACTTCAGACGACGCGATCAAGGGGAAGTGGGTGCGCGTTCCGCGTGATCTTAACCTCCAGTCTGGGATGTGGCACCTGGTGAGTGGTCTTAGTCTACTCACTGTAGGGTTCTAGTGTTGATGCGGTAAAGGTGCTGTACTATCGGCGCACCCGCCGACGGGACGTACCGCTTATATCAGATATCCGACTCCTCCCTTCCGGTGTTACGCCGTCGGACGGTGGAGACTGGGCCAAGGCCACGCTTTCGCTACGCGACGGCGTCGTGCGCGCCCCGCCCCTCTTCTTGTGGTACCGCAATGACAAGACACTGCAGGACATGTCAGATGATGAGCGGCAATCCTTGATCACCGAGCTGGATGTTATTTATGGGGATGGCGAACCATGGTATGGTTTTGAGAGGCTGTCTCCACCGACGACGGAGAAGTCGACGCGTAGCGAAAGCGTATCAATTATCATGCGACGGGGGGTGAAACGTGCGTCTTTTGCAGTTTGAATATTTGTCGTTTCTTCCTGAATCAACTTTCAGTGCCACCACGTGCCCCACCCTTGCATTTCTCGCATGACGGGCACTTTAAAATCATGCAGATCGCCGACCTCCATTTCTCTGTCGGTGCTGGACCTTGCCGCGACCCATCCTCCCCGTGCGATGGTGGGGCATATGCATACACCGAGTCGATGGTAGAACGTGCGCTCGACGTGGAGAAACCTGACTTAGTCGTCTTCACAGGCGACCAGCTGAACGGGCAAGGAACATCCTGGGATGCCATGTCCGTGCTTGCCAAGTTTGCCGCTCCAGTTATTTCCCGACGAATCCCATGGGCTGCGGTGTTTGGGAACCACGATGATGAAGACGCGCGTGGGTCTGGGTTTCGGCGAGACCAGGTTAGACTTATGCAAGGGCTTCCATACAGCTTTGTGCAAGAAGGACCCGAGGACATCCATGGGGTCGGCAACTACGTGCTTAAAGTGATGAGCGCAGACGCCAGCAAGACGCACCTCCTCACGCTGTACTTTCTTGACTCGGGCGCTTATGCCGCCGGTATTATTGACTGGTTTGGCTTCCTACGCCCTACGGAATATGATTACATCCACCAGAACCAGATCGACTGGTTTTTGCAGGAGTCCGGTGTGTTCTTGCCTGTTCGATTTTGTCTAGCTTGAGCTAAGGGTGTTCTTGGCTCTTAGACTCGATAAGCTCTATCGTGCGGCCATTTACGCCCGACGGTTCCAAGGACTTTGGTGACATCTGGGAGCGACAACAACACCCGCCAGCGCAGCAGAAACTCGCAAAGCCAAATGCCCTCATGTTCTTCCACATCCCTCTGTAGGTCCTACTTCGAGAATCCCCCACGTGCTTCGGCCACCCTTACATATTTTCCTAGCCAAGAATCCTACGAAACCCCGGACACAGACTCGCGTACCGGACTTCCTCTCGACGTCGGCTCATCTGATCTGGAAGGACCAGGCTCCGCGAAGAAAAACGGTGGCTTGTTTACGAATGGCCTGTTGCACGCCCTCGAAACTCCACATCGTGGCGCGGGGGGTTTACCCGAGGTGAAGGTCGTCGGCAATGGCCACTGCCACGGTAAGGCCGCATGTTCTGTCCAGACTGTTTATAGATACTAAACCAACATGGTGTCCCTCAGTCACGGACAACTGCAGACGAGTGAAGGGAGTATGGCTTTGCTTCGGTGGTGGCGGGTGCGTGACCGCGATTCACGCAAGCTGACACGCCCTTAATGATATTTTCTTCAGCTCCTTCGCTGGATACGGGAAAGTTGGGTGTGTATTCGTCACGAGCTCTCTCCCTGACATCGTTTCAACTGACATCCATGATAGGTTCGATCGGAGGTTCCGTATATACGACATCTCAGATTATGGGGAGACCATTCGGACGTACAAGCGACTCGCAAGCGACTCGGTTGTAGACGAGATGGTCCTTGCTGGGCGCGGAGCACCGGAGCCGTATTTCTGGTGACTGACTCGGACTGTTGGTTGATTGATTGTATTGTACTGTATTGTCCTATTCCTATATATGACCATGTCCAAAAAAGAAACTCCGACAAAAATTTGGCATTATCGCTCCCCGATTCGCTGATCTTCATCTCATCTTCCGCTCTCTCTTCCTCCTTTTTCCCTAACACTCATCATGGATGTATGCGCTCTTCAACGTGTCCTTTACCCCTCAGATTCTCACAATGCCCTCTTTCTAGCCCACTTTTGTGCAGAATCTGCACAATCTACTTCTCCAATCTACGACAAATGACACAATCCAACTCAAAGCGGTGAGAAATCATCGCCCTATAACCATCGTGTTGCATCACTCAAGTCATGTGCTTATCATAGGCCACCGCCAAACTCAATAAGGAGTTTTATAAAGAACCAGCGTGCATCCCTGCACTCGCGAGCGTGATTGCAAACTCGCAAGAGATCGCCGTTCGTGACGGCCCTACTTTGTAGCCCGTAGACCGTGCTCACCTGCTCACCCTTTGCGTGTCAACAGGTCAGGCAGCTTGCTGCCATTGAGATGCGCAAGCGCGTCTCTACAAACAGCGGCTATCTCTGGCTGCAAGTCTCACAACAGGATCGTGAACAGCTCAAGGCCCAACTCCCTGAGATCGTCCTTCGCGAGTCAAAGTTCGTGTCTTTCACGCACCACCTTGAACTGTCTAACTAACGTCTCTTGTCCCTCCTCAGCTCTCTGGTTCGCCACTCCACTGCCCGCGTCATCGCTGCCATCGCAGGCATTGAGATGCCAGTCAACGGATGGCCGCAACTCCTCCCCTTCCTTCACGAAACCGCGACATCTTCCCAAGCAGCACACCGCGAAGTTGGCATCTATATCCTGTATACCGTCTTGGAGACTATTGTCGAGGGGTTCCAGGAGCATCTACAGAGCTTCTTCAAACTCTTCGAAACTCTCCTTCGAGATCCCGAGAGTACCGAAGTCCGGGTGACTACTGTCAGGTGAGCTCTCCTTCTTTGCGAGACCTGCTCGCCATTCTGAATTGTTGCTAGGTCCCTCGGTACTATCGCCCAATACATCGACACAGATGATAAAGCCGACATTGTGAGTGCTAACGGACTCCTCTTATATTCATCTAATCCAGGTATTAGAAATCCTTCCAAAACCTTCTTCCTCTCATGATCCAGGTCCTCGCTCAAACGCTCGAGACAGGGGACGAGGCCAGTGCGCGCCACCTCTTCGACGTGTTTGAAACGCTGCTCATCCTCGTGCGTGATGAGTCTGTTCACCAGTCCATCTGTTCCTAACGTCTCCATAGGAAATACCTCTCCTAAGTCTACACATCCCTCAGCTTGTTCAGTTCTTCATTCAAGCTGGCTCTAATCGCGATCTTGATGCAGAGTTACGCGTCCTTGCTCTCAACGCGCTCAACTGGACAGTCCAATAGTACGTCTCTCGCTGTGTGTCATTTCGGCCCTTCTTATTTCACCCCTCCAGTAAAAAATCGAAGATACAAAGCAATAATCTGGCCCCGGCCATCCTAGATGGCCTCATGCCCATTTCTACTGAGGAGGAACCAGAAGACATTGATGACGATGCCCCTGCTCGCGTAAGGCTGCCAATGTAAAACATGGTTCTCACCGCTGAGGAACCCACTCTCCTAGTCCGCTTTGCGCATTATCGATACTCTTGCTACCTCACTTCCACCGACTCAGGTTTTCCCAGCACTCCGTACCCAAATCCAACAATACTTCTCATCTCCTGATGGCTCATATCGCAGAGGCGCCATGCTCGCTCTGGGAGTTTCTGTTGAAGGCTGCAGCGAGTATATGACGCCACTCATGGCACAAGTGTGGCCAGTCGTCGAGGCTGGTCTCCAGGACAATGACGCTGGCGTACGAAGGGCAACATGCGTTGCCGTGAGTTGCTTATGTGAATGGCTCGAAGACGAATGCGTCTCGCGTCATGCGGTGTTGGTCCCGGTGCGTGATTTATGTCTCGTTGACCCCAAACAAATGCCTGTCTGATTGGACATGCGTAGGCGATCATGGCGCTTGTCGCCGATCCCACAACCCAGCGCTCAGCATGTACTGCGCTTGATGCATTGCTTGAAGTCCTGCATGATGTGATCGACCAATACCTTCCGCTCATCATGGAACGCCTCTCGGGTCTCCTCGAGACTGCACCACTTAATGTCAAGGCAGTGGTGACGGGCGCGATCGGCAGCGCTGCGCATGCATCAAAAGATCAATTTACCCAGTACTTCCAAGACACGATGCACCGAATGCAGCACTTCCTCGTCCTCACTGGTGAGGGCGAGGAGACCGAGCTGCGTGGAATTACAATGGATACGGTCGGCACCTTCGCCGAGGCTGTTGGGAAAGACCTTTTCCGGCCATACTATGAGCCTCTGATGAAACAGGCCTTCCAGGGCATCGAACTCGGTAGTGCGCGCCTGCGGGAGTGTAGCTTTCTCTTCTTCGGCGTCATGGCCGGTGTATTTGGAGAGGAATTTGCGCCGTCGCTCCCAGCTGTCGTGCCTTCACTCATTGCAAGCTTGAAACAGGACGAAGGTGGACAGGAGACACAGTCCTGTGAGTTCCGTCTGCAACAATCTGGTTTTAAACCTGACGAATCATACGGCTGATGCGGCAGTGACCTTGAATGATATCACGGCATTTTCAACTGGCTCATCGCCTGCGAATGCGATTTCCGTGGAAGATGGCAGCGAGGAGGTGGAGATTGACCTAGACAAGGCGCTTGAAGTTAACAGCGCCGTTGCTGTTGAAAAAGAAATCGCCGCTGACACACTCGGCACCTTGTTCGCTGCTACGCGCGAGCACTTCCTTCCATTTGTCGAGCAAACAGCGCTCGAGCTTATCTCACTTCTATCACACTATTACGAGGGTATTCGCAAGTCCGCCACTGACTCCTTACTCAAGATCATTCGCACCTTCTATGATCTCAGCGGGCAATCTGAATGGCAGCCCGGCACCACTGTGGTACGTCACTCTCACTGCGAGGTCCATTCGACCCTGAATGTTGGTAACTTCAGCAGCAACAGTTGAACCAGAATGTCAAAGACCTGATTGACCGTACGGTTCCCGAATTATTACAAATGTACGAGGGCGAGGACAATAAGTACGTCCCTTAATACTCTGTGAGGGTGCAAACCTTCATTCACCCCCCCAGAGGCGTCGCTTCCGCTCTCTGTATCGGCCTCGCCGAAACCATCAACAAGATTGGACCAGCATTCCTCGAAAATTGTGAGTCTTTATGTCACTAGTCTAAGGAGTTTCCTCACTAGTCTCCGCACAGATTACGATAAATTCTGCTCGATCGCAAAGGAGATACTTGAGCAGAAGGCAATCTGCCAACAAGACCCAGATCAGGATGCTGATGAAGAGGCACCAGAGGATCAGGCTGAATATGACTCTGTACTGATTTCTTCGGCTGGCGACCTCGTTGCGGCCATGGCAAATGCCCTTGGCTCCGATTTTGCACCAGCATTCCATACTTTCTACCCTCTTATAGCAAAATATTACGTATGTGACACATCTCTGCTTCACTTCACAACTGCCTAATCGTGCGTGTTGTATCCTCCCTTCCCAGAAAAAGAGCCGCTCCCTCAGCGATCGCTCCTCGGCGATTGGATGCTTAGCAGAAATCATTTCTGGAATGAAAGGGGCAATAACTCCATCGACAGAGCCATTATTGGAGTTGCTCTGGCGCGCAATCAGTGACCCAGATGCAGAAGTACAGAGCAACGCCGCCTTCGCAACAGGCCTGCTTGTGGAGAACTCCGAGCAAGACCTATCGCCACAATACATTGCTCTACTGGGCGCATTACAGCCACTCTTCAACCAGCCCACCGATGCACCTTCCCCACGTCTGAATGCCCGCGACAACGCTTGCGGCACCGTGGCGCGTCTGATCCTGCGTAATGCGAGCGCAGTGCCGCTCGCACAGGTACTTCCCGTTCTTTTCGGCGCTCTTCCGCTACGGAACGACCTGCTCGAGAATAGGCCCGTGTTCCGGGCGATATTGTATCTGTTCCAAACACAGCCAGACGTACTCTCACCGTACCTTGATGTGCTCCTACGCGTGTTCGCACACGTTCTCGATCCAAGCGGGCTTGATCAAGTCGGCGACGAAGTTCGCGCGGGCCTGATTGGGCTTATTGGAGCGCTCAACTCCCAGACTCCAGAGAAGGTGCAGCAGGCGGGATTGGGACCATTCGTGCCAGGCGGCTGAGACTACCTTCCTGTACGGACGTTTTCCGACGTTGACATTCATTCCCTCACATCTCGGTTCGCCTTGTTACGATATGTTCTACGCTTCCTTTCCCGGACCACCTTGCGTGATCTGAATTTTCATGATGCTTAGATGAGAGACAGTGAATATACTGGAGAAATAAGAGACGGCATAGTTTCACTAGGAATTCGGGTGATGGGAGCGGTCAGGGGAAGGTGTGTATGTGACAGAATTTCACGGCTTGATCCACCCAAACGCCATGAGGGACACTACCGAGGCACGTACGGATCAAGGGCGACCAGCTCGTGGATGAGGTTTTCTATGTACGTCTCACTCGCAGGGCCTACTATCCCGAGTGTGGGTGACCATTGTACCCCGTGAGTAGCCCAGCGCCACTTCTATGATATTGGGGCGGGTTGAAGATTCATTACGTTCATTTATTGATCAGATATGATATCAGATCGCCCTCAGAGTGGGAAAAAAAAAAAAAAGACGCACGATAAACCGAATGAGCTCCTTGTCACGGGGCACAACAGTGCGCCATGCATCTGGACCTCCGCAATATATGCGGTAGGAATCGAGCGCGTAGGGACCACTGCCGGGAAGATGCGAGATGGGCGTCGAATGGTTCTGTGATCCGGGCTGCTCCAGTTTGTCATGATAACGCCCAAGGTACGCGGCGGATAACGCGATGAGTCGCTTCGCGCGGATAGACTGTAGGCCAAGACAACGGATGCAGTCCTCGAGTTCTACGTGATTAGCTGTCAAAGCCAATGATCCAGTACGCAATCCTGTCATGTGAGCGAAGAAAGAAATACAAAAGCAAGCTGACCTTGGGCAAGTGATTCAGGCGTCGGCCAGCGTGCCATGAGCGTCCAGAATACGGGCAATGCTACGCGTCCTGCAGTCTTGTTGAGGAGCATGACGGCAACGAGGAGCTTCCATGGGTCTTGCGCGACACATTCTGGAAGAGACATAAACGTACATGTTTTGCATGGGACAGATGGTTAAATTGCGTATCAAGCTCTGGGGCGAGAACCTACCTTGTATGAGAACGGGCTTGGCATTGAGGAGTCGTTCATACCGGTCGAAATATGTGAGGAAGAAGGCCGCGTAGCCGGGAGAGTCGGTCAGGAGACGGATGTGCTCATACTGTACATGGTCAAGGTCAGGAAGGCCCTGGGTGATAGAGAGTAGCCTCTGTTCAGCTGCATCCAGCATGGAGACTGGTGGGCCATCTGAGTGCGGCTTGTACGACCGAGGAAAAAATTTCGAAGTTTTTTCAGATGGGACTGGCACAGGCATACTCAGGCTGTACCGTGTCCGTGGGTACCTTCCTTTTCGAGAGAGTCAATCCGTTGAAACGTTCAACCCGAGCTACCAGTACAAGTGCCGCTGGTGCGACTGCCGCTGCTTCCCCAACCGTCGTTGTTACGCCACCGCCGCCGTTCTCACCCAAGTCCGTCGTCATACTCAACAGCGAGGTCGCTGGACGACACGCGCTCGTGCTCTTCGACGTCTCACCTTCCTTTAGACCCCATCGCTATGCTCTTCCTTCTTTTCTTTCCCTTGGCTTGCACCAATACCCTTGTGCTCGCCACCTCTTCAATTTCCGTTTTAAACCCTCTTGATTCTCAACTACCACCCATTGCCCACGTTAACTACCCCTACTCATGGACTTTTGCGCAGAGCACATTCCAGTCTACGAGAAATGCATCCCTTGATTACTCAGCGTCTTATCTCCCTAAATGGCTTTCATTCGACCCTGATACTCGAACCTTTAGCGGAACGCCTAAACTGGAAGACGAGGGTACGCCCCGCATCAGAGTCTTGGCGACAGATCCAGAGACGACTGACTCTGCATCAACCTCTTTCTCGCTCTGCGTCACGTCTTACCCCTCCCCTGTTCTCACCACGCCCATTGCTTCACAGTTCAAACCCGACAACCCTTCGCTTGCCTCTGTCTTTGTGCTGTCTGATGATAACTCGGCTCTCCAAAGGGCAGGACGACCAACGCTCCGGATCCCTCCCCGCTGGTCGTTCAGTATTGGCTTTGATGTCAACACGTTTACTGGTCCGGATATCGCAGGCTATACTGTTTTGCAGGAGGATGGCTCTCCTCTTCCCTCTTGGGCTGTGTTTAATTCTGACGAGATCACCCTGACCGGTATTACACCATTTTCGCATGAACTCTCCACCCCGTACCTCGCGTTTGCTCTACATGCATTTGACCAGTTTGGCTACTCTACTGGGTCTGAGCGCTTCGACGTGGCTATCGCAACCCATGAGGTACATATGTCTTCCAGGGGTCTTCCCGCGATCAATATCACATCTTTAGTCACTCTGGATGTCTCTCTCAACTCGCAGACTTACGTTGCTGGTGTATTCGTGGACTCCGCTCCTCTTGATCTCCAGGACTTGGTATCACTAGAGATCGATGTCTCGCCGTACAACTGGCTTCACTATGATGAAAAGTCTCGTCGGCTTACTGGGCAGCCCTCAACAGACTGTAGCACATGGAGTGCCACCGTTCTCTCTGTCGCCCTCACGACGACGTACAACCAGACATTACACACCCAGGTCCAGCTAGCATGTGTGCCCTCGTACTTCGAGCAAGATGCGCTCCCTCCGATTTCTGCCGACCCTGGCAGAGACATACACTTCGACCTGACGCCATTCTGCTCTAATGTGACACAAGATGTTGATCTGACAGCCTCGTATATCCCAGCAGAAGCGAGTTCTTACTTGCATTTTGACACAGGCTCTGCAATATTATCGGGATGTATTCCGTCATCTGGTAAAATTGGTTATAGTCTCATCACTGTCTCATTCACCGCGTACTCTCACATGACCCACTCGACCTCGCAATCAAGTCTTCCAATATCTCTCACTGCTACGGGTCATGAGCACACGCAACCTACCACAACATCATCGTCCCGCGTATCACATAGGAAACTTACACTCGGGCTAGGAATAGCACTCGCGTTGTTAGGAGGGCTGCTTGTACTGGGACTACTACTCGCAGCACTACGTTGCTTGGCGCGCCCACCCGACTCTGCGCTTACAGGTGCGGCGGCGACGCATGCGATGACAGAGAGTGACCGCCGGTGGTACGGCATCGGGGACGTAGACCAGAGAGAAGATCGGGGTGATAGCGCCGAGAAGGGTTACGGCGCTCCTCCGAGTAGGCGATGGGGCGACATAGGCATCGGCCTCTCACGCGCGATGACAGTCGCACCATCGAATGATGAGCATATGTTGGCCAGCCCTGGCCAGCTCAGCAAGGGCGAGTTCCTAGGCCGTTTACGCGCCACAGTACGCAAGGTGAGCAACCGTTACCATGGTGCCCGCAAGTCGGCAATTGGACGGCCTGTCCTTGTCCTTGAAGCAAGTGACTCCCGCGTGCTTGGCACGCCGGTTACGCCCGCAATTCCCGCTCTCGCCGGGTACGAACTGATGGGCTACTCTGGTACCACATCAAGCCTAAACGGCTCGCCATCTTCGTCGTCTGGCGAGCACTCCATTCCACAGAGGCGAGCGGATTTTGCCCCGCCCCGCGTGCCCGCACCAGTCGCTGCTCCTGTCACAAGTCGATCTCTTGGATCTGACATGTCGTTGGCATCCGATTCGTCGACACGTTCGCATGCAACCGAGGCCGTCGTGCAGCGAGCTGCGCGCGTGCGGAGTGTGGGTGGTGCGCGACGACAAACGCGGGCGGATGATGACGGCGCACGCGCGCGTGTTGTCCCATTCACTGCCAGCCGGGTACCTACGGCCCACGACGCGGCTGCGGGCGCAGGGACTGGTGTGCCTCCACCTGCTCGTGCTTCAAGTCTAAGCGCGAGCGTCGTCCGGGTGGCCGCACAATCTGGTGGCAGCGGCGCAAGCGAGACAGACGAGCTACAAGTGGGACTGCGCTACGTGCGGGCGCTCGGCGAGGACGAGCGGGAGGCCTCGGGCTCGTTCTCGTCGGTCGAATCATCACACCCTGCCCGTTCAAGCGTCGGGAGTAGCGGCATGGGTGGGCGTAGCGAGGTCCTTCGGGTGCTCGTGCGTGTTGGGGAGCGTTTCCGGTTCAGGCTGCCCGTGCGCGCAGGCGCTAGCGCGGGCGGCCTTACGGCGCGGCGAGTCTCTGGGGAGCTGCTGCCGGCATTCCTGTATGCAGACTTGGACGTCACGCGTGGGGACAAGCACCGTGATACCGTCAAGTTCTGGGGTGTGCCGCGGGCGGACGACGTGGGAAACGTGCATGTGGGGGTGTACGCGGCCAATGGGGTGTGTATTGCAGAGGCGGTGATTGAGGTTCTCATGCGTAGCAGCTAAATTCCCCGTCTGCGGACAAGACAGACTATGTTCAAAAAAATAATAAAAAAGTAAAAATGGCTCGTTGTAACTGTACTGTTAATGTTGCGTTGATGGATTCGATAGACAGGCGAATTCAAGAAAAACGAACACGTTGCCAAGGCATGTGCGGTTTCAGAGACAGCTTGGGCTACGCAAACTTAAATCGAGACGAAAGGAGGATTGTTGAAACAATCGATGAGTGCATATGGGGCAAACAGAGAAAATGTATGGATGGTATGCCCTTTGCCCCGTCTATACGACCGTGCCGCCTAACTGCCCGTGAACCCGACACAACCTTCTCTCCTCTCGTCTCCATCCAGAGGCCATCAATGAATTATGACTTCCAGATGAGAATGGCGTGAGAACCGACGTAAAAGTAGATGAAATGCTTGGTTTCTGCAAAGAATGGAAGTCGACAGGGAGTTCGATTTAGATTTATATAAGGTCAAGAGACGTACCATGGGTGACATAGCTCCCGAAGTTTTTGCCGACGACGACGTGCCAGGTGGGGCCATGTCGCCTATCAAACTCCTTTTTGATATGCGCGGCGATGTCCTTCTCGATGTTGTACTTCTCGAGGGCGTTAGAGGCGACGTCGACGCTCTCCTGTTGCATCTCGTCGCTCATGTCGACGTTTTTGATGATCGCCTTGGGGCCGGTGCTACCGGCTGCACCGCCGATACCAGCGTCTGTGGAAGTGGACATTGCGTCGAGTTTCTCCGACATGTCGATGTGATTTGATCTGATGCGATGGTCGATGGTTGAGAGTGCGAGTGCGAGTGCGATTGTGTGTGGCTGCTAGTATCGGAGAGCGACCTTTAAGAAGTGTGTTGACCACGTGCTGGTCGTGTGTTCCAACGCAGCTCATTTCCATGCCTACAACACACACACAACTCACATCCCACACGTTGTACCAGCCAGTTAATATTCATCTGCGCCATGTGTACCAGAAGCACTCTTCTCCTTCCTCTTTACCCATAATAAGAATGTACCCGCGGCCAACCCTATGTCCACACCTTACACTTTAAATACGGGTACCCCATTGTGCCCGTCCCCCCTCTTGTGATCCCGAGATACCTCCCTTCGGGCGCGTTAAATGCGATACGCAGACCCCACCTCCGTCAATGAGACCCTGCTCAAGTAGCCTAATGAACAAAAAAAAAAAACAATTATTCCATGCCGGTCCCTTTGACCGCGCATCGATTCCGCAACGATTCCGCATGGCTGAAGGTTCTTTCCTATTCGGCCACTAATCAAGGCAAGCGGGTGTTTGTTACCTCGTCTCTGCCATTCATTCACTACGTAGCATCATCCACGTGTTGTCTTTTCATCACGCACATATCACTCGTTTCCTGTCAGCAGGCATCTTGGCTAGCCCCGGAGGCTCGGTAATCAGGTGGCGCGATCATCAGCCATGGTCATACGCGGACGAACAGCTCATTGTCCACCGGCCTCATTCCACGGCTAACGCCTAGACGAGTTCATGTCCGGGGTCATCTTCTCTGCTCCTCTCCGGAGCAAGTATGTTTGCTCGTTCTTGAAATTGCTGTTTTTATACATTGTACGTCCTACATTAAAAATAACCCCTCCATCCCCTGGCCGCCCATTTCCTGCGGCATCTCCCTGTCTGAATCGATTTTCTGGAATCCGTGCCATCCCCTACGTTGGAATACGGCGGAGTACAACGGGCAGCGAGGTCTTGAATTAACACTTGTTTTTGTGCGTCAGAGAGGCTCCCTTTTCTACCTGACTCCAAATCTCCCTGTCAAGAAGCCATGAAGACGCCAAGTCTTCCGTCTCCCATGTGAGCATACCTTAAGGGAGGGGAGAGAGAGGAACGGGTGGGAGACCACGTGGTGGAGTGAGAGTTCGAAAGTTGCCGAGTGTCCTCCAACGGCAATCTTCTCATGCGTCACTGCTGTAGCACATGGCCACATGGCGCGGAGATATGCGTACCCTTCCCCCATCCTTGAGGGGCGGCGTAGCCAATTGGGGCGATCCGTGATACCCTTAGGCTTTGGCGCCGCTGGTGCCCGCATTTGCGGCAAGGATGCATCACGACGTTGGTTTCCAAATATATATCCCATACACTTATTTATACTCCACAGTGTACATGCTCAGTTTTGAATCTCATCGAAGGTCGCACGTCTGGCAGTGCGGCAACTATGATTCTCGAGCAATAACCCATCGGGGGGAGCCTGGTGTTGTTGTATCCATTTTCTCGCGCCAAGATGTTTTATCAAACACCAAGGTCCAAGGTGAGGGCCCGACCGAACTATCGGTGACTATGCTAAGTCCCGTCTTGGAAAATCACAAAAAAAATTCCGGGTTAAGTTGACTCTAAACAGCCGCAGGTGCTGATAACTCGATTACGCTCACTAGATGGCGGATGCCGGCAAGCAGGGTCATAAATCGTTACCCGGATAATGGGACCCCGTTACGGCAATGGCGCAAATATACAATCAGGCCAAGTTTGGGCCTGGCGGCTGTGGGCGACAGGGAGAAATTACCTCACGCCCCGCACGCGCGGAACACAGTTTGTCATTAATACGAGCATTAGGGCATGGAGTGACGGAAGCACAGACGAACGGAGAAAACGGAGTTGAGCGCGTCCAATGCCATGGGTGGGAATAAAGCATGCGAAAGAAGGGCGCAGGGGAAACATCAGCTACATGGCATCATGGGAAAGACATAATCTGGAGGTAGGGGGGGGGCGGACGAACAGGCTCGTGTTAGTACGCAGCAGGCACTGATTGAATACCACATGGGAAACAAGGGAAACCCGACCATAGTAAAGTAACGCAATGATGACTCCAATGAGGGACCAAGTAATATAGGGTATCAAAAGGAGGAAGGTGTCATAATGGACGTGGGTCTTGTGCATACGTATGGAGCACAACAAAACCGATAAGTCATTTGAAAACGAAAATTTGAGAAACTGCAACAGACGTTACCAACGGAGCGCGCAGTCACACCCCGTCCAAAGCGATGGGGAAATTGGTACTACTATCGTTCTCGCTCCTCACGGACAGCACTACGCTGCGCTGTTGTCCTAGAAAGCTGAGGGGGAGAGTGTGGTAGGCGGATGGAGTGTGACAGCGGTGGCACCGGGCTCCGCATCTTAATAGGCGGAGTCGACGGATGCAGTTGCTGCTGCTGTGGTGGCGATGAAGGCGAGAGACGGCCGCTGGGCCTTGGAGAAGGGTGGCGAGGCGCAGGCGCTCGCCCAGCGGGGTGAGCGTCTGCGCGTGGTAGTTTTTTGTCTGCTGGTGCAGTTGTTGCAGCGGCTGCTGCAGTGGAGGCTGAGGAGGAAGAGGCGCGTACGGCTGATGGTATAGCTCACGGTGCTCGCGGTGCTCGCGAGGCATGCGAGACGGAGGTTGCGGACCGTCAAACGGCGCCGGCCCGTTCGCCAGCGACGCGAGGGGCGGGAGAGCCATCCTGCCCGTGGGCGAATTCGGCGGTCGCAGAGCCATCGCGCCGTAGTCTTTCGGGCCAGCGGCAGCTGGACGAGAGGAGCCGGCAAGACTTGCAGGGAATCCTGCTCCCTGAATCTGGCTGGGGCCTTGCGGCAAAATTGGGTTGTATGGCAGCATAGGCGCCGGCGCGGTATTGCACTGCTGACCTGGGGCCACCGCTGCCACCGCCCCCATCGGTAGACGCGTGGAGCTCGTTTGCTGTTGTTGCGCTCGAGACGATGATGATTCGGGCCCCGGTTGCGGTGCGAAGCCGGTGGGCAATTGTGCTCGCGAGTGCAACAAGGTTTCGAGGCGGTCCACGCGTGCCCTGAGTTCGTCGTATTCGGCACGGCTCACGTATTTGTCACTGTAGATCGGTACGTATACGCTTCACTGCGGGAACGAGGAGAGAGAAACGGGCCATACATACACTGGCTCGATAACATGCCACTGGCATTTGTGCTGATCGCCGCGGCGGATACACGGTGTACAGGGATGCGCTCTAGAGGTTTTCCGCGCGATTAAAAAGCCAAAGCCGATGGGGTTAGCGCACGATCCCCGTACCTGTCGCACTTAATCTTACGTCGTTTGCATTCTGTAGGGGCCCACGTGATACATACGATGGGGAGCGGAAAGTGTTGATGTTGTGTCACAAGAGCCGAAGCGAGAGGGAAGAATGACGATAAGTATATCAGATGGCTGCCAAGTGTGAGAAGCGAGCGGGGGAATGGCTGACTGACCCGTGCAGCTCAGAGCTTGTCGTCGCCGCTTCTGTTTCGGGCGCACGGCTTGCTCACTATCTCCGTCGCCGTCCGAGTCTGCAACGGTCCCAGAATGTGTACGGTCCGCGGGAGGCTGCGCTGGCGGAGGCAGAAAATCGAGACGAGGTATACCCGCGCTTGGTCCTGCGGAGGAAGCCGACGGGCCCCCTTGTCGACGATTCGGATGGTAACGCTCACCGAGTTGGGCATCCGGCTGGGGAGGGTAAAGATGACGGATCGAGGGCAAAGACGTCGGAGAGGGTCGCGAACCCATGGTGGGAGTGTGGCTGGGTGTCTGCCGAGCGGGGGACGGAGAACGCTCTTTGCGCTTCAAGGGTTGGGTGACAATTGGAGGGGGCTGGGGAGTATCCATAGGAACGACTAGAACAACCAGAGGGCAACTGGCAGGATCAGCACCATAAGGCAGGCGATTATCGGGTGGGGGAAAGGGTGAGGTGCAATACCCGGGGGACTAGATATAAGGAGACGAGTCGAGGGGAGAGGGGCTCATAATACGTATGACAGGTAGATGAAGCGGAGGTTCGGGCGATGTTTTCGTTGTTGTAAGAATGAAGCAGATTTGATCATTGACATCAACCATCCATAACGCGCCAGAACGTCGGCCACAATTAACCAGCCTGTGCAAACCTGTGCAGTCAGCTCCATACATGGAGAGACTGAAACGATCCCAGAGAAGGTTCATTCGGCTTGTGTCACTGGCAAGCAATTTTTCTGCCGCCCAAGCACCAAAGCATGCTAATGGATGCGAGCGAGGCTCGTGATTCCCTATGATTCCTTCCTTTGAGTGGTTACCTCGGAATCAACTCGATGAATGCCACAAAAGAGAACATGCCGGCGCCAGCCTTGAAATCGATTCCGGGAATTTTATAGCGTAAACCCAAGCAGTGTTAACGTTCGAATTTTCAATCCCCGTTGTTGGGTAAGTTGCCATTGCAGATTTCAAGATAAGATCAATGTGCCGTCGGGTCTTGCCGTGGGTGGGTGTGTGCACCTGAAAAAAAGGCTGATGCTCTTTAACAACGGACAACGTGTCCGCGCATCTCCGTCTTCTCCCCAATATCATACCGTGCTATACCATACTTTACCATGCCATACCATACCTTACCCGCACGGATCATTATCCTCCGATTTCCGTGTCGGGTCATTATTCATCGATCCCCTATGACATAACTTAGGCTCGATTCACGTACCTCGAATTCTTCATTCATCTCGTACTCTGTTCTGTTCTGTCTTACTCTCTCGTCCCCTCACCCTTTTTCTCAACATGCAACTTCCTCCTCCGGTCCCTTTTACTTTGGCTTTCGGACCGCATCGTTTCCAAACTGTGTGACAGCGATCACATCGAAAGGGATCAGATTTAGCCACATTTCTTATCCAGGCCTATTTGAAGGGTTTACGAGAGTGTTTGGAGCTAAGCTCCCACAGGGCCAGCGCGGACATTCGCAAACAGTTTCATTCACTGCCCAAAACAGGGCGTACGGGTCCGTATCTCTATCATGTGTGGATCAGCTGGATGCATTCCGTACACCCGTGTAAACACAATTACTGCATGACCACGGCCTCTTGCGGGCCTGCAGGCACTCATTCATAGTCATTGGGGCTACAGAGCGGACCACTGTTGCAGCGCGGGGAACACGTTCTGTGCTAAATCCGCCTCCGCCGAACATGATCGCATCCACGGGGCACATCGATAATCAGATCAAAGAGTTGCTAATTGTATGCAATGTTGCGAGCCAGGCGGTGCTCACAGGATGCCTTTCGTCACTAGCACTTTCACGCGGCCGGAACTGGCCAAGTGGGACATCTCCGCATCGCGCACCTGACCCAACCCCTCCTTCTTGGGGCCCCATTATGATGCATAATGTCCGGGTGGGCGCGCATTCTGCGTGGGCTTATTCGGTGCCACTTGTACCACATCATCCGTCGAGCGCCCGATGGCGTGCGGACACCATTGATTCGGTTACGGCACTCCGTTCCTGAGTCCATACAACACTCCCCCGCTTGGTCTCAGAAAAACCTGAGTCATTAGGCGTCCATGTCGCACTCACGTCCACACAGGCACATCGGGACCTTTTGTCCCTTTTTTGATTAGGCTTTGCGGTTGTCATTCACTGCGGTGGGTATTGGTCCGGTGAAACCCGCGCTTGCTCCTTCATATCGGATGGATGAGTGCGATATCAGAGATCATGTGCGATCCTCGGCGTTGCGCCTTGGTCGCATTTACGGCGCGATCACCGAGAGTGGTCCCACCAACTCGCCATGGAAACACGGGCCCAATCTTCAGCACCCACCCGCAGCAATGCCGCGAATATTGCGATGCGGGTGGGACTCGGAAACTCTTTTGCCAATTATTTCACCGACGTGCCTCGTTGGTTGCGCCACGACTCCGGATGGACTGTTATCCGTCTGGGGGGTGATCGCCCCTGCTACGCGTATGGTACTATAACTAATCAGGTCAATGAAACCCAGCCACCCGAAGCAGTACTGTACGCCCGTACACGCACTGATGACAATGCGTTTCCCAGATGTTGAGGCTGATTTGATCAGTTTGCCACTACGCATGGATGCTGCGCGACCTAGATAAGCTCCGGAGGTGGCAACCTGATCGATATGGTCACACAAACGGGTTCTGAGGCCATGGGCCACACCAAATGAACGTTATTTTTAAACGATCCCCGCTGAGCCGCACGACGGGGATAACGGCTCTCGGCATCAGGTGCGACAGGTAGATCATCATGTTTTTCAATTGCGCCGGCCGTCGATGGTGGGACAGAGCGTCCCCCATTTGAATAGGGCTTGACGGAATAAGCCCTGCTAGTGCGATACGCGTTTCCGCCGATGGCATCAATCCTCACTCACAACGTGAGTCACTCAAAACGAGAACTACGGTACCAATCCTACAGCTGCTGAAACTTGTGTACCGTCCACGAACAACGCCGGTGAGAACATGAGACAACTGTTGGCCAGCCGCCTTAGAGCATCTACGGCCCTTTTTTAGGACATCTGTACATGTGCGGGTCTGCTATTAGATTGTTAGCGTGAAAATTTGAAGGGTCAAGGAATTCGGAAATGAAGGCCGCTGCGCAGCCATTTACACAGGGCCAAGAAAGGCAAGCAGGGTTGCGGGGTAGAAGACGTTAGGGAGCTAGTGGGGAGCTGGTTAGAGTGGGGGCGTTCGGGTGTTTGCGAGTCGAAAAAAAAATTTCTCCTGCTGCCAGACACGTGTTGCCACAGGGTGACCAAGTGATGGCAAACGTTGAACGCTGAATACAGGACCACCGATAAGTGATAAGTAATTTGACCTTTCAATTTGCAGGCGAGGACCCACGTAACCATGCCCTTGGCCCGCAACGAAGAGATTGTCGAGGGAGGTGGGGCCTAACTATTGCAGACACGCACCGAAACGCGTTTTTTGCTGAAACGATACGCCACAACTACAACCCTACCGCATGCCCCCACGCAGAAAAAGTAAAGGAAGTATGAATGCCCATAGAATTGACAAAGGGATAAGTACAGACGGTTGTATCGAGAACTGATTAGCCACTCCGCCAGTGGACAAAAGTTAATAGGCGCACGGCATGCCCAGGTCTCGACAACACGATCTCCGCAGCCTCGACCATTGCGTTCGCACATGACATTATGTGCGCACGACACCCGGAATGTGTGACACACACTTGGGGGGACATACCTGCGTTGTCTGACAAGGAGGATCGAATTAAAAATGAACCAGAGAATTTATAGCTATGGTGCACGTGACTATTTCTGGGGTCAGTGCGTGCGAAAATTACCGTGGTATTTCAGTCGCTGCGGGCCGAGCGCTTTCACTTTCTTCATTGAAAGTTGCACCTGGCGATTTTGGGGTCATGCAGGCTAACTTAACATGCGTGTCCTTGACGCCGCTCTGTTCAGGGAGAGTAGAAAATCAGCCTCGTTACCAAGATCGTCCCGTTTATTTTCTTCTATAGAGTATGTCGGGTGCGACCCGTCAAGGAGGTACAGATCACCATCGGGCCTCGACCTCATACACAGTCACTTTGTCAATCCTGTTTACCCTTTCGAGCTTTTGGGGATTTATTCGCTACTCAGCATATTATTCGGCTGCGCAAGCGAGCTGCGCAAAGCATGAGGACATTGACCTCGAACAAATGATGACAGTAACTCCGATGCCCCGCAGTTTTATCACATGGAGCATGGAGGATAAGAATGGGACGACTAGTCTTCGATGCCCGGAACTGGACAGGATCCTCGAATGTAATGTTGGAAGCACAAACATTGTTCAACCGAGATGGCGTACATGACAGGGGTCGTTGAATTGTGAATAGTGTGAATAGTTGAGGATGAATAGATTACTGGAACGACCATCGAAAAAAGTACTATCATTTTCAAGGCACTCAATGCTCGCTCACGAACACGGCGGCCATGCCCATGCCCGATCCGATGCACATGCTCGTCACAAATATTCGCTTGTTTGTCTGCTTCGCGATGCTCAGGCCTGTGGCAATTTGGCGTGCACCAGCTGTTCAGGGGGGGGGGGGGGGGAAGGTCAGATATCTAACCAACACCAACGTAGAAACGAAACCCACTCATGCCGAGAGGGTGACCAATGGCGATCGCACCACCGTTGAGGTTGACCTTCTCGTACGGCAGGCCAAGCTTCTCAATGCAATAGACAGCTTGGGATGCAAACGCCTCGTTGATCTCGAAAAAGTCGACATCATCTGCCGAAAGGCCGGTTTGGGTGAGCACCTTGGGGATGGCGAACGCAGGGCCAATGCCCATGACGCGTGGGGGAACGCCGGCGGTGCTAGCGGCAACAAACTTGCCAACGATAGGGAGACCGAGACGCTTGGCAATCGAACGCCGCGCAAGAAGGACAGCAGCGGCGCCATCAGATACCTGGGATGCATTGCCAGCATGGGTCGACCCGTCTTTCTTGAACGCGGGCTTGAGCTTGGAGAGGCTCTCCGCAGTGACACCGTCGCGTACTCCGTCATCGGCCGCGACTACGATCTCCTTAACCTGCTCCGTCTTGGGGTCCATCCAGTGCACCTTCAATGGCACAATCTCGTCACGGAAGCGGCCAGCCTTGGCGGCAGCCGCAGCTTTTTGGAACGACTTTGCGGCAAAGGCGTCTTGCTGTGCACGAGTAATCCCGTAGTCCGTCGCGACATTTTCCGAAGTTATGCCCATGGGAAGAAGGCAGTCTTCTGCATCTTGATTGGAAAGAACAGTTTCAGACCAGCCATCGGGCAGTGAGGCCGGGCCGTACCCAAAGGTCATAGATTCGACACCAGCACCTGCGCCAGATAGGTCAGAACGAGTCGACAGATGATGGCGCACCGACACATACCAATACCAATGTCGATTTGTCCAGCCATGATCTGGACTGCAATCTGGTTCACAGCTGTAAGTCCAGACGAGCACTGGCGGTTGACAGTCGCAATAGAGGTGGAAATCGGGATGCCAGCATGGAGAGCCGCCATGCGAGCAGCGGTCGCACCACCGCCGGGAGGGAGGACATTTCCAACGTTAATGTCCTCGATAAGTGCGGGGTCAAGGTTGACCTGAGTGTAAACTGCGCGGAGAATGCCTGAGAGGATCTCCTCTGGGCGCGTGTCTTTGAAACCACCGCGTTTGCCCTGTTATGTGAATGTCAACGAAGAAAGTGGGAAGAAAGGCCGTCGAAAGGAACCTTGGTCAAGGCAGAGCGCACTGCTGCCACAATGACCACGTCATTGTCGTTCTTTGTGAGGAGTGCCGCCTTGCCAGAAAGTAATCTGGACGCCATTAGAATGAGCTGAGAGAGATCGAGGTATGATGTTAAACGGACGGTCGTTTTAAGATGGATGGCTCTGAGGAGGAAAAACCCGGTGTCCGGTAGAACCACTCGGTGTTGCATGTGATAACGGCATGGCGCATGATCATCCGGAGTGAAACTGGAACTGGAACCATTTTGTCATCTCACACGACACATCACATCCATCCTCAACCTATTTCAAAGAGAGAGAAGGTACACAAAAAGAGTTGATTGAAGTCGAATTCGAGGAGAAAACTAGAACAGAAAAAAAAGGGCTCAACCGGGAATTGAACCCGGGACCTCCTCCAGTTCCGGGTATACCCGAAGAAGGAATCATACTACTAGACCATTGAGCCGCGATGGGATGGTTCGATTGCAAATGTACAAAAATTGCCACGATCTTTGACTTTGCCGTGATGAGTTTGGCTGGCTTCACAGCACATGTAAACTCATGGGACCCGCCGACTATTCCTCTTCAAACACAGACAATCATCATAAAGACGATCAGGTGCGCCTCTCCACCCTCACTCCGACATCCCTAGACACGTCTCAGTATGACAGTCCATCTAGATTGCTGACCTCGAACTACAACTGGCCGCACATGCTGCGCGCGCCTCCAAATTACATGCGCGTTTCATGGCGACGCTTGACACCCTTGATTCGGAGCGTCGCGCATATTCTGAAGAGATTTCAGATGAGCGTCGCCAGTGCGCTGCGCTTCATGCAGAGTTGCGTGTCGCAAGAGCTGAGGCAGCTGCAATGGAAGCGGAAAGAGACAGCCTACGCGACGCTGTGTTGCATTTGATCGAGAAGGGTGCGTCGCGTGCGTAAAAGAGAATGGTGTTGGTCCTGTTGACATCCTGTTTACAGTCGAAGTCTGTAATGATTATAGCCTCTGGCCGCACAGCGGCCTCGCCACAACCAACCTAGCGGGTGCGCCTCGCCTTTTCCCTTCCTACTTACCTTTCGCTCAGTACCAAATAGCCCCGTCAAAGCCACGTCATCTGCATGAACAACTGCAGTCAACATGGACTGCGTCCGCCCGCGCATATTCAGCAGCACTGATCACTGCATTGCGGGACGAGTGTGAGCGCGAGCGGAGAGCGCGTTCAGAATCTCTACGGCGCGTCACAGAACTCGAGGCACAACTTGCCCGCCGTGAAGCGGAGCTCGAAGAACGTTATTACGAAGCCATGCCTGTGCCCACTGTACATTCTCCCTTCCCGCAACTATCGCGCGATGGCGCCATCCGCGTATTACAACAGTCTGCAGCGCGAAACGAGACCTTAACGCATGAAATAGCTGACCTCGTACAGAAAGTAATCGAGCATTTCTGTTCTCCCACGTGATGAAACTCTGACTCCCGTCCCCGGTTCGTCTATAGCTTGAAGACGCACAGGTGGAGCTGGTACGGAGTCCATGTCCTTCACCTTTATTAATGACGCCACGGAGACTCCATCGTGTATCTTCACCCGTCTCTCCGACACCCAAGCGCTATCCCTCACCACCACCCTTACATTCCTCCAAGAACTCGTCCCCGATTTCCAGTCCGCACCATTTACTGGGCTCTCCCTCCCCGCCTCTGTTGTCGCCGCGAGTTTCATCTCACCCAACAGACCTAGCGCGGCAAATTGCAGCAGTGACGCAGGACCTTGCGGGCCTACACGCAGAAGAGAAGCGCCTCCAGGCACGAGCACAGTCGCGTACCGCGCCGTCTCAGCAAAGGGTGCGTGGCAACCAGAATTGCGTGTCCATTCTCTGGGTATCGTCGGTCTCGCTAACTTCTTTCTGCACCAGGGTGCTCCGGCAGCCCGTCCTACCATGACCGTTTCCAGACATACTTTTCAGCACGTTTTACTCGTCGAGGATGAGTGCATCCGGTGCGGCTGTCATTTCCACCCCTGCCTTCCTCTGACGCTCCCGACTGATGAGATCCCATGTTTGCTTTTATTGTAGGTTGAGAGCTGAGCTCGCTGCATCTACCGCCCGCGAAGCGGCACTTCGAGAGTTGCTCGGACCCGTTCCAGTGCTGGAACCTGTGCCTACGGAGAGGGACGTATTTGGGGATGATGAGAACGATGGCGAGTCCATGGACCTAGCAACGCCCTTACAACCGACGGTGTTGCTCGATCCAGAAGACTTATAGCACAGATAGGGAGAACATGAAGACATCTTGTCCGCTATCATCTATCATTTTATTATCTCTCACATAATACTTGCCACGTCTGCTTTTTGCTTTCTTATCTTGCTCTGTTGTGCACCATGTTGTCGCTACAAGCATGTATTTTACCTGTGCTTTGTCACCATTACTGTGCCAGTTTCATGCTAATGCATATGCTTTCTAGTTGTTTTTGTTTTCAGAGCGTCCGGGGCCCGTGACTTTGGGATCAGCATGATGACAACTCGTTGGCCTGAGCGGTGTTTGTTCATCGGTTTGCACCCCACAGGTTCAAAGCAAGTTTCTGTTTGACTCTGTGCGCATCAAGTCCTTCTGCCAGTGGAATGCTTATCGCTCATGTAACACTACGATGGAATCACAGGAGCCCATACAGCACCAATCCAACCAAAAAACACCCGAGTCGGAACTGACTCAAGTTCACTGGTCCTTCCGGGGCAAACTTGATCAGCATCAACCCGATGGTTTCAAGGCTGAGACTTACCACCTATCGCGCCGACAGGCGCCGTGTACCTGTATGTCCGATTCGGAGTATACAGTATCATACTGCACATGTAAGTTCCAGCGACCACAGCCGATGCGCCATCCAGAACAACCTCCACTGTTACGAGCCGTAGAACTGCTAATGGGCATTCACCCGGAATATGCAGTCCTAATGTCGTCACCAGAGAAAAATAGGAACCACAGCACACAGCACCCGGGCTGGGATCTTCCTCGATGTGCCAGTGACATCGGACTTGCGGGGAATAATCCGGGCCCAAGCGCGTTTCGTCTGAGTCATCCCCGACTCATGGAACGCCAAACCAGCAATCAGGCTCTCGTCCGCGTTCGCTGCATGAGTAATCCGCAGAAGAAACTCTAGAAAAATACATATATTCCCATCTGATTCCAACACCATCCATACCCACACACGGTTACCCCCGCTATACTCAGACGGTTTGCGCGCAATGACCATCACCACCCGCTCCCAGACGGTTCCCTTCAGCATCGAGAACGCGTTCACGGACCGGCTAGGGGGCGGCAACCCAGCGGCAATCGTGCACTTGCCCTCACTTACGGCGCTGCCTGACGAGACGCTGCAGACGATCGCGGCCAATTTCAACCAGCCGATCACGGTGTTCATCACACCCCTGGGGTCCGGTGAGAATATCGTCGATCCCTCCGGGAGTTGTACCACTACAACGACGAGGTTCGGCATCCGATGGTTCACAACCGGGCTCGAGGCGCCACTCTGCGGACACGGCACGCTCGCTGCCGCTGCGAGTATCTTTCGCGGCCAGCATGGGGGATCAGAGGGCCTCTCGGCGATACGATTCGAGGCGACATCGGGCAGGTTTCTTATCGCGCGCAGGGTCGAGGAGGGTCGCATCGAGATCGATCTCGATTCGGAGACGTCGGAGGCACTCCCGACGGAGGAGGACGTCACGCTACGGGGGATTCTTACAAAGGCCCTGGGCAAGGACGTACCAGTGAAGTACACCGGGCGAGGAGCGGGGCACCTGAACATGTACGCGCTCGTCGAGGTAGACACGTTGAGCTTGAAAAATCTCAAGGTGAACACGGATGCACTCGTGAGTATCTATTCCACTATGAGCACGAGCCACTATATTGATGAATGGCGTGCTTGGGTGGATTAGCTTGAGAGCCCTTTCATAGTTACTGTGATCGTCGCGCCATCTTCTGTCCCAGGAGTCACATTCGAATCTCGGATGTTTGCACCCGGTGCTGGTCTTGTGGAGGATCCTGTATGTGGCACGGCACACACATTATCGACACCATACTGGATGGCTGCAAAGGATATCTCTGGCGTTGTGTTTGCAAAGCAGGTCAGCGCCCGTGAGGGTGACCTTAGGATACTGTTCGACGCGGGCGAGCGAAGGATAAGACTCGCTGGAAGAGTCAGGACAGTTTCCCAAGGAGAGCTGTACATTTAATGTTACAATATATAATCTTGATGACATAATCAACGGAAGTGTGTGTGCACAACTGGCACGGCACAGACACCCGCTTAGAGCGACATCTTGACTTTGTGATAATCAACGATGGCAGTCAAACAGCCACTACCACCTTCAGTTTCGAGTACACCCAATCCTCGGATCGAACACACACGAAACTCCTCGTCCAGTAAATCACGCTCGCATGTGAGTCAATAGACTTCTTACCGCGGTCTGCCAAGTCTTGGCCTCGGCGGCGCGACCCTACAGACATCGTCTGTTGGGACTGTTTATATCGGTTCACGTTTTTCGATACAGCCGACATGGCTATTAGCTTCTCATACCCTCGAACTCAATGCTTACTTCCAATTTGGTCTAGCCTGCTGTCGAATCCGCCGTCACCCGACTGCTCGTTTCCATCAAGAAACTTTTGGAATGTCTCACACAATGGTCGACTTCTGAGCGTTCAGAGGAAGACGTCAGTGATGTCTACGTCACATTGGGAAACGATTTCAATGCTGCGGTAGCCGCATTCGTTTCGTACGAGATCGACATGTCGTACGTCTCTCCCTGTTAGTCCCTCCGTCCCCTTTCTGATATCATTGTGCAGTGAACTTCTGAACTTTCCGGACGAACTGCGCATGGTTCTAGAAGACTGTCTCTCCGAAGAAGCCTCCCAATCAACTCTCGAAAAGTACCTTCCACAGGTGCGCTCTATTATCACCAACTTGCTGCAAGGACTCCGCGGAAAGCAGCATCAATTTCGTCAAATTGTGTCCAGCAATAGACCCAAATCTGACGCATCGGGCCACAGTCGTACAGATAGTACTGGTCAAACAACTCGTTCTTCCCGGGCCCACTCGAGGCACAATGCTAAATCGTCCATCACCAGCGTCGACGATGGCTCTTTACGGCGAAACACACAGTCCTCGGTCGGGTCATCGAGAAGAAAAGAATCGGGTTCCTATGACGCCATCCTCAATGGTGAAGGAGCCTCTGTGGCCAGTTTTTCCTTTCCCGCCCCTCAACCTAACCCCCCAAATGCACCTGGGCGCTTTTCACACCATTCTAGTGACTATAGGTCTCCATCTGCCCCAGTAAACGACTTACCTCCGCCGGCCACGCCGCCTCATAATGCACATACCCCCGAACCCGAACCAGATCCTGAGGGAACGCCTATCCAGCAGTCCAAGACGCCCCTCGTCCCCCCTAACGTAAAGCGTTATTCACTTGTGGACAAACCTATGCAGCCTCCTTCAGTCGTCGTTGATGAACCGTCGGCTCAGAGTCCGACTGAGCCTGATCGCGGCAACTCATTGTCTCCGCCTCCTGACCTTCCCGCTGTCGATACTCTTACAACGAATCCGGGCGTGGCGAGCTCCCTCGCTGCACTCAAGAAAAGCGACATGCTTGAACGGCGCGCATCGAAGCGCTTTTCTACATATAACATTTCCAAGATTACAGGCGCGCCGCGGGACCGGGCAGGCATGGGTTCAGGGCACCCGAACCGCCGCTCTCTCGTCGCTGGTGGAGGAGGGACGCTAACGGCAAGAGAACTTGCTGTTCTCACAGAAGCGGATGAAGAGGCCGAGGCGCCGGCCGCGATTCCGCCGACCCCGCCGCGACGACAGCGCAGTATCTCACGTACTCGTGGACAACCGCCGGGAGAGGTCGCAGAAGGACGTCCTCCCGTTCCACCCTTACCCCGTACGTCGACCTCAGCCTCGCAACCTTCCGCGCGAACTGCAGGCGAGTCATCGAGTACGACATCTGCCCCCGACCCCGTACCTGTTGTTTCCGGCAGCCCTCAGCCCATCACGGTATTCTTTCAAGTTGGACGCGAAATCAAGAAGGTGAAGATGGAACCTGGATTGACCTTTTCTTCTTTGCGGATGCTCTTTGTAGACAAGTTTGCATATAATCCTGGTCAAGAAGATTTCCCTGCCATATACATCCGTGACCCATCGAGTGGGGTACAGTATGAGTTGGAGGACCCCGACGAGGTGAACGATAAATGTCTGTTGTCCCTCAATATTGAGCGTGAGTACCTTTCAGAGTCCTTAGTCGTCCTTGTGTTTGTTTACTTTGCCGATCCGTATGCTTCGTTAGCACTCGATCAAATCAAGCAGCACATCGACCTGCAGATCTCGGGTCTTACACAGGAACTCCGAGACCTTCGGAAAACAGTTGGCGAGAACCGTCGCTCCTCTCTCATGTTACATCCCGTGCCAGTCGTTGAGGAGGGTGTCTTAACCCCAGCACCGACGGATCGTCAATTACAGACGGTTGCACGGCGACTGTCTCGTCTCGTCCAACGCGACGGCACCCAAACTCGACCTGAGGCCAACGTGCTCACCATCCCACTTGTACCACAGGAAACGGGCCAATTTCTACAGCCACAGATAACGGGTTCATCGGTCATGTCCGACTACTCGGCACGGATCGTGTCGGACCTGCGGACACAGTTCGACGAGGTGCAGAACCTGAGACGAGATCTCGGGACCATGCGACAATTATATATGGAATTTATGAAGCAGACAAAGGACACGTTAACCGGACTACGTACGCAGACCCAAACTGTGCGACAGATGGCGTCGACTCAGGTACCTGGTGCACGCGCGTATATCGACGCTGGCAAGAAGAAACTCGATGCGCGCAGTCAAAACGTGCTCACAAAGATGGAGGAGCTACAAGATACAGTCGAGGGCGTCAAGGACGATGTACTCAAGCGCCACGTGTCACCGAAACCGCAGGTACTGCGTTCAATCAAAGAAGGCTTTTTGACCGTCGGCACCGAGCTCGAGAGCCTGAAAGAGCACATCAAGACGATCAAACCGATGTGGAAAAAGACGTGGGAAGAAGAGTTGCAAAGCATCGTCGAAGAGCAGCAGTTCCTCAATCACCAAGAAGAGTTCCTCGCTGACTTGATCGAGGATAGCAAAGCGGTCTCCGAGATCTACGGTCACGTCGAGAAGGTCATCTCGATCCGCGGTGCGTCCGGCGCTCGTGGGGCACGGGGACGCGGCTTCAAACTGCCACCGCCAGACAAGGAGCACGGTGGGCTGAGTACGGTGATGCTGGAGATCCGGGGCGCGTCGGTGGACCCAGAGCGACGATTGAAGGCAATCGAGGCAAGCCAGAAGAACCGGGAGCGGGAACAGGCCGGGCGTTCGGACGAGTTCGAAGCTGAACTGAGGGGTTTCGTCGGCGGGAAGAAGCTGAAGATGACCGGGGGTGCAGAAGAAACCGAGCGTGTGCGCCAGCACAAGAACGACCTTACCCTCAAGGCGATGTTTAGCGGAAATTCCGGTCCTGTCACGTAGCCGCCGTTCGCCACTCATTCCCACCGCCGGTGGTCCACCAGCTGGGCCATAATCAAGAACGCTGTGGGTTTGCGCTATCACGCGCAAACTTTGACACTTGTGTATCCATTGCATTTGCTTCATATCCCACTTACTTTCCTATTGATTATTCCATCCATGCCTTTTTGGCTCTTAGGTGTATTTTATGTGGTTTGGACATGGTGACATCCAGGGTATTAGTTACGTATCAAGTTGGCAATATTCCTAATCAAACAATATATTCGGGGCTCATCCTGTTAGTCTGCAGAACGGACGCATGAGAAGAAAAAACATACGCACGATGGTGGCCACGCACATTCGACTGCGCCGGCGTTCAAGTTGCCTCGACGCTGCCCCGGTTATGGCGCATGCAAACGCCAAGAGCCCACGCGGGAGATCATCGATCATAGCTCGATATACAAAGTATGGTATCGGTGTCTCAGTAAACAACGTGCCAGCCTGTGCGTGTGCGTATACGACTCGGAGACCTAGAACAAGGGCACATCTGTATAGAAGCGCTGACGATCACACCAACGAATGTTTGAGATCTAAGGTTCAACGTTCAAGCTTCGAGATAGATAAAGTGAGGCACTGGTGTATTATAGAGAAAGGCACTAGAAATAATGACTAACGGTACTGCCTATGATATGAGACTTACTAGTATTTGATCCGATGTCTTGATGTAACATAGTATGTATGATCAAATCTTGTCAATATACGAGAGCTAGAGCTGTTGTGCGCCCCACCTGCGTTCAAGTTTCTATTTCTATGATGCCACATATGATAGGTGCATAGTGGAGTACGACCTGGTGTCGATGATTCTACCGTTTCGTTCCGATGTGCGAAGCAGGGACACATAACTAACGAAGTGGCGTCCTCGTTCGTTCCGTTCCGGGATAACGAGAACCCGAGTAGCGACTCATTGGCGGCTGCAATAAATCCTCACTCAGAACTCAGTTGAATGCACCACCGTATTGTTCCGGTGGGCAGAAGAGCTCGTTAACGCGTCAACACTGGCACCCGAGAGTGTGTCACCGGGTTGAGGCTGCTCGACTGAAGCTACCATTCCGGATTTTTACGGCTACCCTTGATAGGTTTCAATGCAACCACTTCAAGCCATGGTCAATTCAATAACTCCATGGCCCATTTTCGTACTTTGCCACAGGCCACACATAAATGAGAGGTTCTCGTTGCACTCGGATCACGCGCATCAGTCTGTGACGTATGGCGTGTGTGTCATCTAGTATGGCCAGCAAGGAACGGACTTTGAACGGTACTGCTCTGAACACCGCCGCGGCCCCAACTGGTTCACTGTGTTCCGAGTCAGCAGAAGGCACTTGTGACACGGACGGAAGGCATCAGCAGGAGAGCTGCTCCCGACTCGGATTGGCCTTTCGCCCAATCAAATGCTTCGTCAGTCCCACCGTTGTCTATTTTCCTCGTGCAGAACCGCTTAACTCATCAGGACCCTTTATGCGATAGTTCCGTGATCGCGCTATCTCCCCAGTTTATAACCCCCTCAGCCTATGTGGGACCGGACGACGGCAATCCTCGAAATATACTCAACATGGTCAGCAGCAGCAGCAGCAACGCAAGAGTCTGGTTTATCACTGGTTAGTTCCTGACATCTTTTGCGTTCCAACACCCACTCAACTCACATTCAAACTAGGCGCATCGGCTGGTTTAGGTTTAGCACTCACTCACTCAGTCCTTGCCCGTGGCGATTATGTTATCGCGACAGCACGTTCACTGAAGTCCTTCGACGAACTGCGTCAAGACCGCAAGATCGACGAAGAAAGGCTGAAGTTCTTAGCCCTCGACGTCACGTCGCCCATGGCGGAAATACAGCGGTGTTTGGAGGAAGCCCTGACGATATGGGGTCGCATTGATGTCTTGGTCAACAATGCTGGGACTATCACCTATGGCGCTAGCGAGGAACTTGGGTAAAAGCTTTTCTTTCCTGCCCACGCGGTCCTGTAGAACTGACTTATGTGAATTTCTAGGGCAGAAGGTATTATGAGAGATATGAAAACCAACTTCGTCGGACCCATGAACATCACGAATGCCATCCTGCCTCACATGCGCATGAGACGCGATGGCACTATCGTTTTCGTTGGAAGCCGCTCTGCTTATCGGTCCCAGATGGTCGTAAGTACGTTTCTGTTATGTATCCCTCGCTTCGCGTCTCAATTAGTTGGCTATACAGGGACTGGGTATGTGCTACACTTTAGTGGTGACACGCAAACTCGCGCTGATGCCTACCCTTATGCCCAGCCTCGTACTCTGCGTCCAAAGCTGCCCTCCACTGTACGTGACATACCTTGGCTTGCTCTTGGACAAGCTATTGATTCATGACTTCGCTCTCAGCGTACGGAGAGACACTCGCCGTAGAGCTTGAACAGTTCAACGTACGCGTAATGATTGCCGTCCCGGGGGGCTTCGCTACTAAATTCAACGCTCCAACGCGCTCGGGCACGCCGCTCGAGGGCTACGAGGTGGTGCGCAACTGCCTGGATGAACTGGTGCCGAAGTATGTCAAGATCCCAAAAAGCGACCCCATCCTGGGCATGGATGCGCTCGTCGATGTCGTGCGGGGCGAAGGTCGCGCAGCCAGCCATGGCCCGACGCCCCTCTGGCTCTTCCTCGGGGAGGACTCTATGCGGGACGTGCGTGCGCGAACGGCGGAGTTGTTGTCCACGCTGGAGGAATGGAAAGACGTAGGCTCGAATCTCGGTCTTCCGATGGAACAGACTTCGGCTTGACCTTGACCTATTGTTGGGCCTTCTGATGCTGATGACGCGGCACCACTCCGTAAGATTGTAGTTACCAATGCTATTGCTATTCAGATCGTGACATCCCACACCGCCACCGAGGTTTCGGGCTTGATTTCAAAGCCCCCGTACATACAACTGAACCAGGAATTCACATGTCTAGTCGGGGTCAATTGGAAGACATCACTGGAGCCCGTGATTCCTCACTGAATTTCTTCAAGGAAAGCAGAAACAAATTCTTCCAAGATTCTAGAGGGCGTCAACCGACGTGCAACATTTCGAACATGGAGCACATGGGCTAGTCCGCTGAACGCCCGCCTATGTTGTCTCTCGTGGGAAGAAAAGAAAAGAATAAAGAAATGGTGAATACAGAAAGGGAGCCTTCGCAGATGCGGTCCGAGCGGTGGATACTGTATCTTGTGCATTACACATCGGGTTACTCGGCCATCACAGACCCTCCCTTCGAAATCGGCGGACGACCATGGTATGCCATGTGAGTTGCCCCTCGCGTGACTTCTCCCAGTTTCCATGACGGGGATGCATGTATATCTTCTTTGATGGTGTTTAAATTGACTACCTTGGGTCACATGGGCAAACCCTCGAGTTTTGCGGTCCTTGCGTCGAGGCAGGCCCAGCACTGCGTTAATGGTCGAGGAGCGGATTAGGGCTTATTAGGAGTGGGATGACAGACCTTTACTTGCCACGTTGGATAAACCCTAACCCAGTAGGAGCAGGCATTGTCCCGTTTGTGCACAATGCTGTGTCAGTCGTTTCATTGACACCTGCGCCCGCAGTTGGACGAACAACTATTTAGCGCCGCGCTTTCAGAGTTTAACCCGTAGCAGAGTCCCAAGTAACCCTCCTAGACCTCCATGAGCCTCGATCGTAACCTCTTCACTTTAAACATCGTCCCAAATGAAAGCAACAATGCCGTCCAGGACCTCGTCCTCCCTACGGGGACGGTACAGTATCACAAAGAAAGGGAGGGGGGCCAATCATATAGAATAAATCTATTCGGTGCGCTACGCGGCCTTCCCTGGATTCATTGACCGCGGATTTAACGGATGTGCGGCTAGACCCAATGTCTCAAAGTCTTCTTGCCTCTGGAACGGCACCGCATGCATCGAGCAAGCACAAGACGATTGAACTTTACAATCCATCCCACGCCGTAGAATTCAAATCGACCGGTACGCTCACTTTCCGATGGTCCTTTAGCTGGGAAGAGTCAGTGAGCCAGATTATTGGCTTGTTTTTACCCGTATTTAACTTCTATTCTGGATTCAGGCATTCATTTGAATGGAAGCGGGAAGAGTGTTACCTCATTCGTAAACCAGATCCAGCCGTTCTTGTCGCCATCACGAAAGAGGTTCAAGGAAGAGTCAAGTCATCTGCCGTCCAAATCCTCGATTACAATCTTAATAGGCACGTTTCACGTTGGTAACGTATAGTTGTGTTCCTCAACGTTCAACAGGTTCGAAATCGCAGACCGCAAAGGCTTGGAGATCACCATCCTCACCACCCTTCTCACTTTCCAAGATCTCGCTTCCTCGAACAATGCTCCTTCCGAACCCAACGTCCTCTCACCTCCTTCGCAAGTTGAAGCACCACCTCCTCCACCCCGTCCGGCCCCCAAAACGGGCGTTGATCGCATTGCAGAGATGCATGCCATGCGCTACGAGCCAAACGAGGTTACAGTCAACGAGGAAGGTTCCATTGAGAATTATGGGGAATATGCAGAGGGCCTGCTCGCGGTGTGTCATACACGCGTCCTACGGATCAAACGTTTTGATGTCCAATACTCTTGACAGGATGACGCGATGTTATTCATCACTGTTCGCTCTGCGTCACCTGCCGACGTACCGAAAGTGCTGCAAGTAGTCGAACATGTGAAACGCCTGAGACACAAACGCGGTGACTGCCTTCTTATCCTCCCTTACTGTCCCGCACGGTGTTTCTCATCCGAATCGTAGACGTCAACGCGGGATTGCTATCCGAAGACCTGCACCAATACGTCGTGTACGACTCGAAGCCCACCGGGCCGCAGCGCATCAAGCTCGACGATCCTCCACGGAACTCGTACATGCCACCGTCCAGCCTCTCCGTGCACTTGAGCAAGATCTCAATGCCCGAACTCAACCCGCGCCCGACGGCGCCCAAACAACACCCTTACCCAGAGCCGCCACCGCCACCAAGGAGCTTCTCCACGCCGTCTGTGCCACAGCCGCTTCCGCAGGCGCATGCAGCGTCTACACCCCTCAACCATCTGCGCAGAGGTCGATCATCGCTGCCCCCAGCCATACCCACGCAGCAGCAACAGCAAGCGACAGGATTTGGGAGTTTGTGGGGCCGGTCCCGCAAATAGCATCTTGATACCATCACATCAAATGTATTGTTTTGCAATGTATGTGATCAAGGTCTGGTCGGGTTTATCACATCACGTATTTCTTAGCTGACTTGGCTCCTACTGCACTACTATAGCACTGTCTTGTGTTGTTGATGGATGACCCAATTATTTTGTACTGGGGGACACTGCATTTTGATTGATTGGCTTGTGCCTGCACAAGCACCTTGATCGGGCAAGTTTACTGTCTGGTTCAGCACGTGGACACCAGGTGTCACGTCAAATTTTTGGTTTTTTGTGTGGTAAAATCCGAGATAAACGGTGGAAAATCCATTGTTATTGTATTTTGGGATAAAATTCTATCAACACTCCAAGATAGTGTTGCCGGAGGATTGCGCCAACTCGGACTTACCTGTGTTGAGTTGGTCGAGTTACCAACTCAACTAAATTCACACACGAGTCAACCACGGATGTTGCTGCATTTGGTTCCATGTGACCGTTGGGTACGCTGGGTAATTGGTGGATATAGCCGGGCCGCATCCCGCCAACTCGTTCCAACCCCAGGTGCAACTCTGGCGCAAAAAGTTGGCCAGAAGGCGGAAACATTGGGCAGGAATGGGGATACCACGCTTATTTCGTATTCTGGATGAGCCTCTGTTCCGTTTGTGTGTTGCACCACAGCACTACAGACCACAGTCACAGGGGCATCTCAAAAGTAAATCCTTAAGGAAAGTGAGTGTGCTAGCTACCATATGGTATGCGCAGTATTGTATTCCCCGAGTCCCCACCAGCACCCTCCAATCATGATCGATGTGCACACAAGTAACCCGCCTGTCGCCTGTAACCGTGATTGGCACCCCTTCTCGCTTGTTATCTTTTCACTCGACTGAACGGATTCTTGCGGGAAGGGAGGGCAGGGCTTGCTTGCTGCTGCCATCACGGTTCTGTCCAGTTGCAGCTCGGTACGTATCGGCGAATCGGTACGATGGCGTGGCGCGCGCGCCGTGTCGTGTCGCATCACTCGCGACGCCGTTCGTCGGGTTTATCTTTTGTCCCTCGGATGATGACGAATAGGGATGTGTGTACGTGTGTGACGGGGCAGTACTTGTGATGGCAGCCCACAATGATCAATGCGTATCCGTAGATGCCTGGGTGTACAATACAGTAGTGATGGCTGTGCGTTTAGCCCCAGCAAGAGCAGGTGCGATAGGTGCGCGACAGGTTGATACCCGGGTGACAGAAACGATCGATCACAGGCAAAAAAAATATTGTTAACTTAATAGATAATTATAACGATATCAGGTAGTCCTGTCATTCATTGCTTCTTTGCAGGGAAGAGGAAGGAGAACGTGGGAGGAAAAATATATATTAACAGGTGATGCTTCTGGGCCTTTGGGGCGTCTGCACCGCAAAATTGGTAGGCAATGACGGGGGGCAGCGGACGGGGAAGGAAAAACAAATCAAGTCCCCAAAACCGTGGGAGGATGGGGGAGTCGGTGGCCCTCCAAAATGCTGTGCCTCGCTCGCACAGGCGGTTGAGTCGGGTAAGGATTTGATGAGCGCTTCGCCCGCCTGTCAATACGTCGCGCGCGGTTCAAATTCATAGTGCATCACGGTACTATCACAGTACAGAAGTGCGAAAAAAAAGGCCAACATTCTTACCATAGGAACAACCCTACGCAATTAAAACCTCGCGTAAGTTATGTACCGTACACAGTATCATAATGACATACAACAAACGACCCATGGATGCCTACAACTTGCAGATACAATGTGTCTCGTACTTATTAATATTTTGATTTGGGTTTATTGCGTATGACGTTGAGAGAATCTGGAGTCATGACATCGAGCGCTGTGCGCGCGCTCCTTCCTTCCACACACTGCTATGCTTGCAATATCCGCGTAATCAGAACCAGACGGTACGGTACTGCATTCTACTACACCGTGGAGGAACCGCTTTCCTGAAAGGAGCGCGGGTAAATCGCGAAGATTTAGGCTGTTACAAGTGGGTCAGCGGCTGCTATAGATTGACGCATACTGTATTGTATTATGTGGTAATGCCAAGGGGGACAACACGTTGGATGCCTCTTAGGCTCTTACTTACCGTATTAGACTTTCTTTGGGATAGTGTACGGATTATTTGATTGGTAGAGTTTACAGTCGTCCCACTCCGTGAACGTGTGATTGAACTATTATTATTCCCTTGGTTCTATCCGTGCGCGTGCAGGCAGATGGCGAAAGGTTATTACTGCTGTAGGTACATACACGATCGACTAGGTGTACTGGATTTGAGCCTCTGCAACGTGACCAGGATCAACCTCCAAACAGGCGTGTTGTTTAGGCACGTCATGAACTAGATATAACGAGTGGCGGGGGGTAGTAGGACAAGACGAAAAGAAACATGGTGTACAGTACAAAATATGTAGTGACCGTGGAGAGTTGATGCATCGACAAGACCCGTGTGTCAAGGACAAAAAGTGAAAAGTCCAGACTTTGGCCTTAAAAAGGAGAGTGCACGATCATGCTGGGGAATGAATGTGTGAATTGCAACGGTAGATGGAAGCAGACAATCTGCAAGGGATGGATTGGATGGGGTTTTGCAATGATGCGAGATTTGAACCAAATGGGGTATATATCGAGGTAAAGAAGCGGAAATGTGTTATGGAGCCACCTTGCAAAGGGGATTAGCACAACATATAATAATGATACGAGTAGAAACAAGCGGAGACAAGGAGGAAGGGGGGCAAAGAGACGGCTCATAAACCATTTACGATCTCGACAACGCCGCGCCATCCTTGTAACTCGTCATCCTTGAGATCGATGAAGTTAGCCAATGGAAACCAAGACTCCAGCGTACTCCGTCGGGAGCGCGACCTAGGCTTTGGCGAGGCAGCCTGTATGTGAGATGGGGTTGCAGCTACAGGGAGCACGCAGTCCTCTTCTTCATCAACGGGGGAATGAAACTCGGCGCCTCTGATAGTCCTCGTACTCGAATTTGGTGCAGATGCGGGCGACGCTAATGACGAGCCGAGCATAGTTCGCGGGGGTCGGTCGGGCGCATCACTATCATCCTCTACGTCCGCATCTCCTCCAGTATCTTCATCGTCTCCGGCCACCTCGTCTTCGTCATCGCTCATGCTCATGAAATTTCTCTGGCGCACCTTCCTAGGAACACGACCTGGGACATGGGAGCGCCCCTCAAGGCAAGCTAGTGCATTAGAGCGCTCCATATTACGCCTACGAGCTGTACGAATGGAAGTAGCCGAGGAGGAGAAAGACATGAAAGATCCCTGTCGGGAGCCACGATAATTTGGGGATGACAGAGGGGATATAGGGGGTGGGGTTTGGACAAAGGAGCTGGATGTGCCAGCTGAGAAGGGGGCAGCTGCGGGTGCAGAGAGAGGTGCGTGAATTGATGTCGGTGAGATACCTCCTTCTGATCTGGGAGGGAAACGTGGGGGACTTGGGATGATGATGGGAGGAAGAGTATGTGGTTCTTTGCGCTCGCAAGGAACTTGAGGTAGAGCTGAAGAGGGCGCAGGTCTCGGCGATGGAAGGGTACGGAGGGAATCCCGAGAGGGACGTCGGGCGGGGGGAACAGAGAGGGGCGACATGTGCACAAGAGGATGCGATGATGAAGATGGGATACGTTGCCGTCTGCAAGGAGCGACGAAATTCAGATCCGTAGGCACACTGGTCGCATCGACTACTTACGGAGGGGCATTCACGGTATACGGTGGGCTTGGTGGGACAGCATCTGAGTCGAGTGGGGACAAAGGCTTGTTGGGACGATATGTCGACCAACTTTGGTCGGCAGCGAGGTCGAGAGAAAGGAAGGAGCGGAGCTCGGTGGTCACCTCGGGCGAGTTGGCGAACGGGTTAGTGAACTGGGGACGGGAGCGAAGACCGTCCGAGGGCGCAGATATGTCTGAAGGTTTGGAAAGCGCGCTGGTTGGAAGCGACGACTTGCGAAACTGATAAAACGAGTTGGAATCGGGAGAGGGGAGAGGAGAAGGACAATCACGGTCGGAGAGTAGACCGAAGGTGAAGAGAGAAGAGTAGTGAGCCATGAGAGGGAAGAGAGAGGTACACGGGAAGGGCACGAGGGAGTGAGTTGTTGTTCGGGAGTGTTTATATGACAGGGTTGAATATGACCCGATATTTTTTCATGTCTGCTGTCAAAGAGTTCAGTTGCATGGCTACCCTTCAATCTAGATCGAGCTCAGTTAACGTTCATACTCCGACTTTGACCCGTTATTTGGCTCATCCCTCCAGTTCCCCCTGACGACAACACCTCGTGTTTTCACCCTCATGGCCTCCCTCGAACATCCCAACCCCAACGACGTCTCTCCAGATGGGCATACCCTTGATTATGTAACCATCTAAGACTCACTCCTGTCTTCGCTTTCCGGCTCCGGTCCCGGTCTGCCGAGAAGCTGCCATGCTTTCCTTCTCCTTGGGGGTCTCCCTTCTTCCAGTCATCCGTCCCCTCGTCCCCATCAAACCGATCAATGAGGATCCCTCACTGAAGCCCACTTTTGCTTACACGTATGATATGGCCAATGGCCACAATCACCGCGCAGCAATTCCGAATAGTTTTGTATTTCTTCCGTACTCGCCCTGGCCGGCACCACGTGTTCGCGTAGCTCTTTGATATTTTTTAATTTAAATCCCTTCATCAACCAAGGTGCATCAGTAACCCCAAGCGCGCTGCAGTTCCGAAAAGAGCGGTAGAGTACATTCGTCCGGTGCCCTTTCCCCCGGCTAGCATTTGACAAATGATCACTCCCATCAGGACTTCAACCCTGTATTTCATCATGACGCGAAAAGGAAAAGTAGAGCACCATCCATTCCTACGTGCTGGCGGCGGCCGTGAGCCCAGATGCGCGTGACCTGGCGCGCGAGCTCCGAAACCGGCAAGAATTCAGAGGCGCATGCCCGGCGCGCTGGCGTTGCCCCCAACCCTCTCCCACAACCCCTTGATCGCGCCAAGATTGATGCTTAACCCTCCCTCCGCCCACTGCCACTAGCACACTTTGGGGCGGAAGCACCGTCACCAGCGAGCGCGTGATCATAAATGACATCCGTGAGGGCTCGCCTCCTCTCGCTCCCAATCTGGTTCCGTTTGGGGGACATTCGGAATTGGTGGTTGAAACATGCCCGCACCCGTCGCACCGGTCGTTCTACTTGCCGAATTGGACTCTGACCTTATGGGGCGACAGCACAGTGAAATCCTCGCCCGTACGACCCAGGAGCAAGCCTCCCCTTCAATTCCGCGGGGTCCCGTCGACGCCACTGACTAATTGGTAGTGGAGCTCTTCAGAGGGGGGCCAGACTGTTTCACGACAGTAATCGCCAATGTCACGGCGCTGTCTACGCTGCGTTGCGGACCACTGCTTTACCCGCATTGTGCTCCACTTTGATAACCTCGTGACAGTGTCTAAATATTGATCGGCAACGGAGCGGGATGAACGAGATCGTCGACAACCCTCGAAGAGCGCGGCAGCAGACACGAACGTGATGTGCGAAAGGAGCGGAAAGAGGTTATAATTCATGGGCAAGTGACGAAAAAGGGAATTTGATCGATTGAAAGGCTCGACGGACGGATATACAGATATGAATCGTAAAGCCAATTATGCGTCCCTGCCTCCGATAACGAAAAAATGCCCCCGACAAGTCTGAACTGACTCCCTCAAGCATTCGCTTCCGGGCCCGAACGAATCCACTTTATTTTTCTAGGTAAAATCACGACGTCGACGTTCCTCGTCGTGCGTTTCGGAGATAGAGAGGCTACTTTCTCCGAGGTTTCCCGTCAGCCATTTTCGGTAAGCACGGTAAGCACATTGTTACTTTTTTAGGTCTCCTTTCGCCCCTCGTCACTCGGCCGTACCGTTGATGCTATCTATCCCGACGGCCGACGGGTCAAATTTGAGTCGAGTTTTAGAAAGTCGATCGAGAGTCGGAGTGTGTGAGCAAAAACAAATCATCCTTCGTACTACCGTACGCTGCGGCTAAGGGTGAAAAAAAAGACAATAAGTAACTTACGACGTCGCACACCGCCACAGTAGGCCACCTGACCAAGATGGGACGAGGCGGAACGATACCATTTTCTCCTAAACGCCGCACACCAGAAAGGCTATTGAAGGTAACGTACTGTACCGTACTAGCACTGTATTGTATGCCGCCCACTCGTACGGTGCACGCACACATATGCCATGACGTTTCCGAAATCCTACGGACCGGAGACCCGGAGAAGGCGAAACAGGGCGGGCTGACTTGGAAACAGGTCAACTGACCTCGCCACCTGCCCCTGGCTCATTTACAGTTGGCTGGACGTGGTGACGCAGCGTCTCCTCATTGTACCGAAAATAAAGGCCGAAAGAACCAAAAAATAATTCAGGCACTATTATAGAACGCAAGTTCAAGCAGTGAAGAGCTCCGAGAGTGCGGCATAATCTTGTGCAACTTGCGGTGTCGTCGTTCTTCTGGTGAAATCTAACTGTCACTCCCACCTTCCCCCAATATGGAGAGGACATCGCAGTGGCGGCAAGCAACCAGCTTGGCGTCGCAAGTCACTACCTTGGCCAATTCGCATACGGTCCCGTCTTCCCCGCCCCCAAAGTGCAAACAATACTGTCTACGGTAGACTTTGACTGCAAATCGACTCATTCGTCATGCGTTATCACCATCTGTTGGACACACTACGGATTTCATACTGTACCCGCACACAGTTCAGTTGAATTGACGTTCAGATCAGGCGCTTTACCACGGGGGAGATCCGAAAGCCAAAAGAAATTAAGTTATCACGGTTTTTGCAGCCGAATGTGTTGACACTCGCTCGCTTGACCGTTCAAACCCGACAGATGACTATACATTGCTGCCAGGACGAAACCCGGTCTCGTATGATTCTAGGCCTCAAAATTGTGCTTTGCCCCGCCTGCCTACGTCGTCTTGGAGGAGTGATTGATGGATAAACGCACTGTCATGGTGTGTACGTACGTTGCATCGATATCACATGTATGAATGGCTTGCCAGTCACTCTGGTGCTGCAAACATGCAAACATTCTTGATCTCATGGACACTGATGGATGTGAATAGCTGTATGTAATTTACATCAGGTTGTCAGGTAAGTTATAACGAAAGGATTGATTAACTCCCCCGCTTGCGCTCGTGATTAACCCAGAGGGGCTACAGTATGCAACAGCTGAGGATATCAAACTCTGCCGCCTCACCATATTCATTTACCAGATATCCTTGTGGTTTGTCCGACCGACCTTTACATTTCGAGATCCCTTCGCTCGAGCCGTTGCCTGCATCCGCTTGGCATATCTACCCAGACTAGCCTGCAAGGGTTCTCTTGGTGTGGGGGCAGGGGCGGGTCCATGAAATAAGAGTCAACAATGGACCAACTCAATTTGCGCAAGTAAAATCAGGAACACGTATGCATTGGCGCTGCGGACATAGACAGGTGGGTAATCTCGAGAGAAGAACAGTCGCTTTTTCTTCCTGCCGACTGTGTGCGCCTGTAGTAAATCGAAACAGCCAAAGGACGTCTTCAGACGTAGTTAGCATCTTCCGCCTTCCATGTTTAGCGCCGTGTGGGGTTGTCCAGACGCCATCAGGGCGCACGCCACACATATCGCCGACGAGGCACCCGCGTCCCGCACACACATTGCGGCATGAACCATTGCTAACTGAATAGCATCTTCCAAATTGGTTGATAGAAACACAAGACGAGATGGGGCTGGACTGGGCTGGGCATGGCAGAAAGGTGCGAAAAAAAAGGACAGTCCCCAAGTCCTCTCAAACAAAGGTTGACAGCTCCCTTTTTTGGTCATGATGCGACCCACATTCCGTCCGTGACATCGCGACGAAACGAAAAGAAGGCAACGAAGAGGAAAGACACCCGCTGGGAGACAAGAGACGAAAAAAAAATGATTGGAGGAGCGCGCGCTCGGTACAACACTGCGCCGCCAGATGTTGGCGGTTTCTGTGTTGAATGGATACTGTGGCACCCTCAAGCGCCCTCTGAAACGACGCCCCGCATGCCGCCTCGGTTGGTTTCGCATAACCGAAACGCCACTCATAAATCCTTTTCCATCAGTCATGTCGCGCCGTGCCGCGCCGACCTAAGGGACATTGGGACACGTACTGCATCCATCGAGGCAGCAAATGTCGAGTCAGACAGGGGGAACACGATGAACCCCCGCGCAAAGTAGTTACACTTGCCAGAACGCCGCGGTTGGGGAAGAGGTGGGGGAGAGATCTACGTGTCCGAGTCGCTTTCAGTGGAATCGGTTGCGCCTCGAGATTATGTAAGTAAGAGCGGGCGAGTTTGAGCTGAGCAGAGGAGCGAGGAGCATAGGCGTGTAGGCGTATAAATGGAATGATCACGTGATGCGTACACTGCATCGAATGCCTACCCTCGCCTGCTTTCACGCAACTCCAGTACTAGTACACTTCTCGTACGCAACGGTCATGAGTGCCACACCGTCTCCAGCTACAGTTGGTCGCGGCGGCGAAGCAGGAGGTGCGGACCCGAACGATCCCCGCCCTAAGCGGGGCTCAGTTACTTCCCTCCTCATTCTCAGTCTCTTCGTCTTTATGATGACCAACAATGGCGGCAACGATGACCTCGCTGTGCGGAACCAATATAAGGACGCACTGTCCTCGCTCGAGTGGCAATTCGGTAACTATTCGGCCTGGCTGAATGGCTCAGACACGACCAATTTCGTCATGGTACGTTCATGTCACTTTGTCTCGCGTTTCTTTCTCCACGCCAAACTCAAATATTTCTGATCAGCCCACTCGACCACCGGGAGAGAATCGCATCATATCCGACTCTGTACCCCGCAGGGGTGTGCTAGATCCTCTCACTCAATCTTACTATTCCAATATAACGGGCTTTATCCGAGGCACCGCCTCATTTCGCAACCTCACTTCGGAATTAGTGCCTGCTGCCGAATGGAACGAGACAGAGGTAGCGCAAAAACTTGGCCACTGGAATTGGTCTGCGACCAATAAGGTGGCCATGAATTTGCTATCGAGGCCGGTGGATGTGGGTGAAAAGGAAAAGGAAGAGTTCAAGAACGTGGCCATGTTGCATGTGAGTCTCTGAATTCTCCTGCCACTGGGCAAGTCTGAATAAACGATATGACAGGGTCACATAGAAGTCATCGATAGCAACAATTCTCGAGAGTTGCAACTTGACTTTGCGGGCATACAATTCTTCGAGACCGGATCGGTCTATGGCTTTGCTCAGGACCCAGGGTGCTGTCCTCACCTACACGATACTACTACGATCTAATGTTGCTGTCTAGGTTGTCCATTGATATCCGTGCTTTACCATCCCTGGTCCCCCTAGCACAACACAATATTACTGCCCGCGCTGTTGTGCCTGTCATCGAGGACAATATTACCAAACTCAAAACCTTCTTGGCTTCGAACGACCTTTCTTCCGAGTTGAATCCCACTCTCCCGGATTCGACATGCCAATTTGCCGTGTATGCACAGGTGCACCCGTCTAACGTTTCCACCGCGGAGATGCGCGAGCTCGAGGATGAACTCATGCATCCAACGGGCATCACAACCGTCGGCCGACCTCCCCTTCATCTGGACGTGGCTATCATCAGCCCCGAATGTGGTATTTTTATTGTAGGTAAAGATGCGGATGGCATGCGGTCGCGCATATTCTTTAGAAAAGTTACCTCGTGTACGTCCGGACTTTGGTTTTGTTCTTCGTCGGTTGATCTTCCCCAGATGCTGGATTTGCTGGGCTCGTCTACCTTGCCTTGCTCTTGCTACTTTCGCATCAGATGTCAGAAAGCAGAACCCCGGCTACTCTCTCTCGGATTTCCCGTTGGTCATTCATCGCACAAGCCTTGGCTGACGCGATAGCGTTTGCTGGGGTAGGTGTCCATGACTAGCGATATTATGCGCCCTAATGTGTGCTCGTTCTGTCGCAGCATATAACCTTTGCCATCCTTGCTGATGGACGACCTTCAATGGCATTGGTCGCGCCCGCATTTCTCGCGTGTGCGCTCTTCGCCTACGAAGTGGTGCGCTAAGTATGGATCTATCATTCTGGATGCTACTGATAGACTTGTCGGATTACAGCAATTTGTCCTTCTCATCCAACAGGTCCAAGCACCTGAGGACCTAGCCACTCTCCCGCCAATTCCCTCCCCCCAAGCTGCCCCGACTACCCAGTCACTATCCCAACCAGTGAACGCAACAAATGCGTCCCCAACGAGTATTGCCTCAAACGGACAGGGTACAAACGCTTCTTCAGCGCCTTCGCCACCCAATACCTCTCGGCAGCAACTTCCAGGACAAGGTGTACCTTGGATCTCCGTCCTTCGATTCGTCCTCCAATTGATCTGGTATGACGAACATAACCGTATTTGTACGCCCGCCTCACTGCTTTTGCTTTCACCATTCGCTTGACGAATGAACGAATATGTAGGGTACTTCGTATTCTTTGTACTCGCCCTCGTCGTACGCGTCATGGTCGCGCCAGGACTTGGAGTAGTCCTTCTCGCCATCCTCTATTCGTCTATCTGGGCACCGCAGATAGTGCGTGCTGCGCGCCGTGGGAGGCCTTGCGCACTGGGAAGAAAATACATCATTGGGACGACTGTGGGGCGAATGTTGCTGGCAATGTGTACGCATCCTCATTCAGCCGCGCGACATCCAAACTGAGCCACATGAAATGTAGATCTCCTTGGATGTCCCAAGAACGTGATGGACGTGGAGCCACGCCGTACGTAACGTGTCGATTTGCTCTTCGCCTTTTTCGGTTGTCGCTGATGTCTATGGGTAGCTTGGGTATACGTACTTTCGTTATTCGCCTGCGTGCAAGCGGTGGTACTTGGACTGCAGACCTCATTCGGGCCTGCGTTCTTCCTCCCACAGCGTGTACGTCATCCAATACGATCCCGGATCCCGGGTCCATTGACCATATGCCTTCCTTGCGCAGCTCGCGGATTCGCAAGGGTATGACTACCACCCGCCACTCCCGGACACGGAAGGTGGTCCGTTGGGTGATTGCGCGATCTGCATGGATGCAATAGATCGTCCACCCGAGGACGTATCGGGCAAATCGAGTCGGCGAGACGTGCGCGCGCGCGCATCATACAGCCTCGCACCATGCGCTCATTTATTTGTGAGTGTTATCTCTTCTCTCTTTGCCATATGACTGGCGCGCTGATTGTATCTGGTTACATACAATAACAGCACACAGAGTGTCTTGAGAGAGTAAGTTTTCCCATTTCCTTGGCTAGAGGCAGCTGATGATTCTGATGATGGCGTATCAAGTGGCTTGCGATCAAGGTAAAACAATCCCAATGAATGTACGGTCTGAGCGTTGGTGGCGCTGACTCTGGTCTCTCATTTTGTAGAACATTTGCCCACAGTGCCGAAGACCACTACCTCCTCTGTGATTTGCATATCTCCAGCATATATCCGGGAGTCAATTGACTTTCGTAATTTGTATTACCTCCATGAAGAGACCAATAGACGCAATGCTAATCAATGACTTCCTCGCGAGATGGCCGGTAGCAAGACGCTGAAAGACGGGTGGTGCAATCTCGTGGGCTTGTGCGAAAACCCCTCGTCATCGTGTGAGCTAGCGCCGAGATTGGCCAATTTATCACAGGTGAAACACATGTAGGAATTAAGGGCCATGAGACGTCTATCATCCCATTCGCTATACGGGGACGATGATTCATCCTCGGCAACCCAACGACGCTCAATACTGTAACAGCTGTGGCCCTAACGCCCGAAAGACAACATCCGATCATCCCCGCGAGATCATTTAGAGCCACTCATCACCGGCACATTTTGAATCGTCTTGACCGATTCCTCAGGGCATGTGTCGTATGATTTCCCTCGAACCCATTACCCCTTGTAACACCGTCACAGTGCCAGTCCTTCCCCGAAGTGCTTTACTTTGACGGAGGAGGACCCTGGTTCCTGACTGCCGTTAACGTTGTGATGGAGTGAGAGGATTACTGTAGGATTTTGTCGCGAAGACGGCATCTCTTCTAGATCCACTTTCTCCGGACCTTAGGTCGACACCTTCCAGTGTCGGTCCGCCTCACCGCAACGGTGTCCGTCGGTTTTTGGTTTCTCGCCTTGCCTGTTCATTGGGTGGACCCAGCCACCAAGTCTGGTCTTACCGTATCGTTTGTCTTCGTACGACTCGGACTTGGTGTGTGAACCCTGTCCATCGAGATCCTGTTTCGTTGTATCACGTCTACCGACGACGCCAGCATACACTAAGTCAAGGTGGGTCAAGTGGCTCAGGGAATGCTAATGTTTGTATTTGTTCTCCGTGCACCTTCTCTCACGTTCAGTTCATCGCCTCGCGGTTGGGTCGGTCCGAGTTACGTTTTTCCAGCTCCCCTCCCTAAATTCCTTTTCTTCTGATTTCTGGTATGAACCTTTTCCGAGATTTTGGTCCACGAAGTTTCATTAATTAATCTCTACATCAAAGGATGATAAAACTGCCATGAGGACAGGATTGTCGTTCGCGTTCCTGTCGTACGTCATGAGTGATGGATACCTCAATATCGCTCAATGAGTGCTTCAAGAGTCGAGGTGATTGTAGTGACCCTTTTTTAAGCACCTTCATTTCCTAATAATAGCCATTGGCAGGCCCAGACGTCTTCAGGTGTGATTTATCTCGGAAGCATGTCATTAGTACAACCACGATGGATCCCGTAACATATCTAGTACGTCTACACAGAGACGATGTTTGCTTTTAATTACCACACTTGAAAAATCCTCTCTATACGACAGCCCTAGAAACAACATTGGCAGCGTCTTGTTGTCGGGCCTCAATCCGCTCGCGATAGTCAACGAGCATCGCGACGCTGATCATGGGCAATCCAAAACGATCTGCAAACGCACGACACGCATCACGGCGCATCATGCTCCCGACCTCATCGTCATTCACGAGCTCGCAGAGGAGGCCCGCACGCGACAGCCCCGCGAGCGCGCAGAGGTCAACTGCGGCTTCTGTGTGCCCGCGTCGGGTAAGCACGCCACCGGGCCGCGCGCGTAGGGGAACCATGTGGCCTGGGCGTGTAAAGTCGTGAGCTTGGATAGCTGTAGTTGCAGAGGGGGGCGCAGCGAGCGCGCGAGCAGTGAGTGCTCGGTCGTGCGCTGAGATTCCTGTTGATGTCCCTGCGGCGAGTATTCATTCGTCATGCACAACGAGAGGGGGCGAGAAGGCGGAGGAAAAGAGGCGCATACGTACCGTGTTTGTAGTCGACTGTAATGGTGTATGCAGTTCGGTGGCGCTCCTCGTTTTGTGGGACCATCATAGGGATGGAGAGCGCCTCGAGCCGGTCACCTAGTAGAGAGACGCAGATATACCCGCTGCATGAACGTTGGATGTGGACGCAAAGTAGGGGGGAGATGATGAGATTGAGAGGTCAAGTCCGGTGAGTGCGGAGTCGGGGGAGGGGGAGGGGTAAGGGTACGGACCTGGTGTGCTTGATCATCCACGCCATTTGCTCCGTCGAGCACCCTACGGCAGGGATGATGAGGTCTCCCTCGTTCTCGCGAGACTCGTCGTCCATTACGACGACAAAGTCACCGCGTGCTATTGCCGCAACGGCGCTCTCGATTGTGTCGAACGCAAAGGCAGTGCGGACGGACGGTGTGCGTTCTTTTGGTGCTCGCCGGGGGGGCGAGGAAAGATCTGTGGTGTCAGAGATGGGCCGCGTAGGTAAAGGAGGGGAATATGTCGGTGGGGTTGTGATTGTAGATTGCGAGAGGACAGCGACTGGTGCCATGGTTGTAGATTCTTAAAAGTTGTTGGGACCGGGACAGTCGGAAGGAAAGTGAAATATGTATGATACGAGCCATCACACGTGATCAGGATCGCACTTATGACGGGTTCCGGCTTACATGATCATGACCAGGACTCAGTCAGCAGAACTTGGGGCGATGACAATGACAACGGTCGGTGAGAGTTTCGTTGCTCTCATATATAACCGCCAATCGTTTACGTCACCATCACCACCACATCGTGTGCATTACAAAGCAGATGAAGGGTGCCATGGGAGAACTGGTTCAGCTCGGCACTGGAGCTGAATGGGCCAAAATTGGTTCGACTGACACGGTCCATTGGCGGATCTGACATTAACCGCGTGGCGAAATGGTATGGCGGCAGGCAGGAATGGCCCACCTTGATCACTCGAGGTGATAATGGGCTATGACGCATGAGGCGGGGGTACACGACACCAAGGCGACTGCTCTCTGACGTGGCACAGGTGCTGTGGCAGGCAGGGGTAACTGATAATGCATGAATGCCGAGACAGCGCCCAAGTGAATTTAAATCACGAATGATCGTTGCCCTTGACTCTCGGATGCAAAAAAAATAATCCACAAGTACAGTACAGTATCTCCATATTGAGAGGTACAATGTTCAATCTTTTGAGAGACAATAAGAAAGGATTTGTGGTGGAAGGAGGGTGATGAAGATGTTCCCGGCACGAGGAGCCGTCGGTGCGGTGCGGTGTTGACTCTGACCTGACCTGACACTTTGGTCGTTACCGACGTCCCGTCGTTAGTGGTCACCGGTCACCTCTCTTCCCTCGTCTTTTCTTTTATAGCGATAGCCACCGTGCCTATTATCCTCCGCGTCGTACCTTCTCTTCCCTTGTATGAATTTTGGCGAATAGCTTCTCCTTCATTTATTTATTAACCTTTTCCTTCAGATGTCCGCAACCCTAATGCAGCCCTCTCACGACGAGATCCAGCGTGAGGTCGAGAACCTGCGTGACATCAAACGGCGTTCTACTCTCCAAGGTGGTCCTGGCGTTCTCATCCTTGACCCTGATCTCCCCACTCCCGGCGCCCAAGCGGCTGCTGCCCAGGCGAGCTACTGGAACCCGAGCGATGACTCCAGCAGTGACTCGCACTCTCACGAAGATGTCTCTGGCTCCGATTCTGCCTCGGACGACCCTTTCCACCTTTTCTGGGTCCCCGCCAACATGCATCCAGAGATTGATCCCGGCCAGTTTCGTGCCTTTCTCAAAGAACACGCCAGTGCCCCCATCGAACCTGGTCTCGGCCGATCCGAAAGTTTTGGCAACCCATCCCTCGGCCGCAAAAAGTCCATGCTGAGTAGGCAATATCGGCCCTCGGAAAACGATGGCATCGAAGATGAGCGCGTTATGCCGCTTCGGAGGAACCGGTCCTCTCTGTACTCAAATTCGGGCCCGCAACTTACTATTAAGGACCTTGAAAAGTTAGACGAACTCGTGGAGGAAGCCTCGCAGAGCAGGGACCCATCAAAATTACGCAGTGTCTTACGTCGATCGGTTAGCATGAACATGTCTCCTTCAGGTGCGTGGTAATCTATGCTGTGCCTGCGCCCGCGCTGATCAAAATCCCATCCTCCCTCCCTCCCCCTTTCCACTATCCTTAGTTATCGATAACTTGGGACATGCAATGCCAGAACCCGGAGACGATGCAGATGCACCTATCATCGTCCCTCGTCCTGGTCAGATTCTCCGTCGCTCTGCCCGCACCAAAATCCGCAAAGCTGGCCAAACAAGTGAAGGTGCCCATCGCTTCAATGCCACGCGACGAGGGGCAGGATCAAAGCGCGATGCCCCGCCACCCGTCCCTGATCCACGTTCTTCGAGCGATTTCTCCACCAGTGACAACAGCGATGCCGAGCCATCTCGTCGCGCCCGCTTGCTTAGTAACGAGAGTCTTGATGACGCGCCACGCCTTGTTCGCCCAGAATCGTATAGTGCCGAAGCCTTTATTTTCGACGCGTATGCACGGGACGATGTAAACGAGGACACGACCAAGACAACATCGCCTCCACCACCCCAATCTCTCCCGCGACGCTCTTTTTCTCCTCCTCTACCCCTGACAGCAAAGGAGGAGCACGAACAGACGCCGCCAATACAAGTACCGCCACCGGCCCAGCCTACACCTACACTGCCTCTACTTCAACATCCTTTACCACAACGCGCCTCTTCTCTTGTCACGCCACAGGTGCCAGTCGAGGCGCCGTCCCGCTCTCCCTCTCCTGTCACTTCCGCCCACTCTGATATGTTGTCCCCCACGCGACCTGAGTTTCGGCCGGTCCAAACGCCAACCATGCCTCTCCCTTCCCTACTTCCGGGTCCACAAGGGTTCGACGCGCGGCGAGAAAAGGACAAGGACAAGGACAGGGACAGGAGAGGTCTTTTCAAATGGGGTGGCAGCGAGAAGAAGGGAAAGAAAGATCAACGTGACAAAGAAAAGGACCCAGGCTTTTTCGGCTCGCTGTTTAGCTCGAAAAAGAAGCCGGAGGAGACGACTCCTATGGGACTTGGACACGGACAGTCGGGACGGGAGGCGGCAGTAGCGCTGCTCGGAGCGAGCAAATCTTCACGTGGTTACGTTCCCTCACCGTCACCACAGCCCCAGGTGAATAACTTCTCGCGTTATCCGATTCACGTCGAGCGCGCAATCTACCGCCTGTCGCATATCAAGCTCGCGAATCCGCGTCGCGCGCTTTATGAGCAAGTCCTCATCAGTAACTTGATGTTCTGGTACCTCGGCGTCATCAACAAGACACAGCAGCCACAACAGACCCAACAACAAACGCTGCAGAAGGCCTCTACAGAACAGGCTCCAGCGGTAACTGGTGGTTCCGGACCTGACCCACAGAAGGAGGGTGAGGAGAAGGAGCATGCACTGGTCGAGCAAGCAGAGAGTGAACGCGGCGAAGCGAAGTTGGCGATGCAACCACAGGGACAGCAGCAGGGACAATCACCAGCGCTGGCACAGCAGTCTCCTCAAAGCCGACGCGGAGGCCTCACCAAGACGACCCCAACAACTGCCAACACCCGCCGCGCTGAACAGCCTGTGCGCGGACCACAATACGACATGCAGCATCGCGCAATGGAGCAGGAGTACGGTGTTGCATTTGCCGGTGCGCGACCGATAACCACTCCCCCGGCCTCAGGCACCGCTATCGGACACGCGGTCCAATCCGGAACAGCACCCACCCCCGGACCCATGCCGATGCCGATGTCGATGTCGATGTCGATGTCAGCGCCAGCACCAGCGCCACCAGGTTCATCTCCGCACAATGCAGCAAACATCCACTCTGGGGCACCAGGCGCCGTAGCTGGAACATCGTCGGGCCGTGCGGCCGCGACACCGCGGCGGTCGCGTTCGCCACCACCTCCTTTGGGCTCGCCCATGCGCTATGTCTCACCCACGACGCCTACGGGATCCTCTGCCACACCTCCGTCGGCGTCCACCATGCCAGTATCGGCGCCCAATCCAACCCCTGTGCCTGCTCAAGCACCAGTTTCTGCGGACGCGCGGCTCCCCTCGCGCTCATTATCCGCGACCGCAGTGCCTATGGGTCCCCGTGTGTCGGGGCGCAAGGCTCAGAGCGCGCATGCGGTTCTGCCGCTTGGTGCGCGGCGGCCGCGTACGGCGGAGAGCGCTGTTGGGGCTAGCGGCGAAGAGGAGGATGTACCGTTGGCCCTGTGGCAACACCAGCAGCAGCAGCAACATCAACAATATCAGCACACGTTGTTGAATCAGCAGCCGCGAAGACGGTGATGAGGGATGGCCCTGGCCCTGCTGGTGGCAGCTGCGGGTCGAGAAGAGCTCTCTGCGCCAAATGCCATGCCTTGTCCAGCCGGGGACCGCAGTTGCAAGAGACTCGGCGGTGGAGGGCGGCGGCGGCACTGTACCCATTCGGTCGTGGGCTGGGCAAGGGAGGGACACACGTTTTTCTATGCTTTGCCTTGAGCTCTCAAAGACTTCGTTCTATCTCACTTTCAGTCTCCTTCCTCTTTTCTTCTCTCTCACGCTCAAGACTCAACTTTTATTTTGTGTACTCTTGTTCTTGCATGCTCGCGTGGCGTGCTTTCTTTCTTTCTTTCTTTCCCCTCTCATCAAATGCATACCTCACGGCTACGATTTGACGGACACGGAACAATCGTAATGATAGACTTCATAACAATAAAAAAAACTGAAACAAAAGAATGCGAGTCTGTCCGAATTGCAAGCGAGTAAGAATGATGCTGGGTATACAAATGATGGGTTACAGTGGTAGGGTACGAAGAGCGTCCTGGCGCATCTCTAGCGCATTTCGCAGAAAGCAAAGATGCAGAAAGCGAGGGAATTCAGACGACGTGGGAGGGAAAAGATCCCATCGAGTCCGTACGGGGCGAGCCAAGATAGACGGCATTAGGATACGCGAGGGACGGAATGCGTCCAGATGCTCTGCCGCGGCGACTACCGCGAGTATGCGTGCTCGTGCTCGTCTTTGTCTTGGATTGCGTGGGGGGAGAGCCGCTGTGTAGGACGGGAAGGTATATCGTGATCTCATGGTCTTCCGGATCCGGCGCACTTCTGGATCCATTGTCCCCAACTGGAACGTGGACCTCTGCATTGGATTTGGGTTTGGAGGCAAAGAAGATGCGGCGCGGTTGCTGCTGTCCTTGTCGGAATGCCTGCTTGCAAGATCGATGACGTAGGAGTAATAGGACTATCTGTTACAGTATGTATTTTTTTTTCGGGAGAGAGTCGTTGTATAAGTGGGTAGAACACTAGTTGTATGGTGGATAGAGGTGTTGATGCGCACCGTGAACAGGATGCATGTTGCTACAATTCCACATACGATTGAGAGTACTACAGTCAGGGCGGGGGGCGGATTGCTAGGATATTGGTCGTGAAGGGAAGCGAAAATAGAAGTGGTCAGAGTCGTGGTCGTATTCGTATCGAGAGGGGGAGGGATGTCATTTGGGCGAGGATTCATGGTGGTCCAGTCGAGTCGAGACGAGACAGACGCGTTTCTCTTTGGAACCCAAATCGGGTCGACGCGGCTTGATCACGTGATATTGGTGCAGTGCAGGCTGTGCAGCACCGGTCGATTACATAAACACAAATCGGGCATCACGGAATGATGAATTCTCCGCCCCGCGGTGGCGAGCGAAGAAGCTGAGCAAGCAAGCAAGCGAGTTTGGACTCTCAAATCCCACCCATCCCTTCGCGCAGGGCGCTCCTCTCCTCTGACACCTTCCATATTCTTCTCTTTCGCTACTCTACATTATATCTCTATTTCAGGTTAAATCCCATCTCTGTACCATTACCACCACCACTACCATCCAGAATACCTCCCACATGTCAGCCGTCTCATCCGCTTTCTCCGCTCTTTGGCATAGAGATGCCCTTGCCTCCGGACCTGGCAAGGTCGAACTTCCACTCGTCGAAAATGAGCCGCTGGGCAGCTCCCTTGAGAAAACGGACAAGTGCGAGTTGCGAATAGAGGGCATGACCTGCGGTGCTTGCGTCGAGGTAAGCACTTTCCCGGACTACCTTTTACCCCCTATATGCCCCCCTCTTGACCTCCTTTAGTCCATTGAGGGCATGCTCAGGTCTCAACCCGGGATCCATTCTGTCAAAGTCGCCCTCCTGGCCGAACGCGGCGTCGTCGAGTTCGATCCGCAGCAGTGGGACGCTGACAAGGTCATCAACGTAAGTTTCTCATCGCTTCATCCTTTCTTCCGGTCTCGGTGCATAACCAGTCCAACTCGGCGTTCATCCAGGAAATCTCGGATATCGGCTTTGATGCAACGCTCATTCCCCCCGCTCGTTCAGATGAAATCACATTGCGTATTTATGGCATGACCTGCTCGTCATGCACGTCTACTGTAGAGACCGAGCTTGGAAAGATGCCCGGTATCAGCAGCGTCGCTGTATCCCTTGCTACAGAAACCGCCAAAGTCATCTTCGATCGCGGAATGACTGGCCCACGTGAAATGGTAGAGCGTGTCGAAGAACTTGGTTTCGATGCCATGCTATCAGACCAACAAGACGCCACCCAGCTACGCTCGCTTTTGCGTACGAAAGAGATACAGGAATGGCGACGTCGATTCCAGTGGAGTGTTGCGTTTGCACTTCCCGTCTTCTTTATCAGCATGATAGCCCCCCATATTCCTATTCTCCACGATATATGCAACTACCCCGTCATGCCTGGTATCCCTCTCTGCCACCTCGCCGTCGCCATCATTACAACGCCGGCGCAGTTCTGGGTTGGCCAAACGTTTTATCGCAATGCATTCAAGGCCCTCAAGCACAAGTCCGCGACCATGGACGTACTTATCATGTTGGGCACGACGGCCGCATATTTCTACTCCCTTTTCACTCTCATTGTGGCCATGTTCAACCCCGATCCGGACTCCCCCCCTGTCGTCTTCTTTGATACTAGCACCATGCTGATCATGTTTGTATCCCTTGGTCGCTACCTCGAGAACTCTGCCAAAGGCAAAACCAGTACCGCCCTTACTGACCTGATGGCCCTTGCTCCTTCCATGGCGATAATCTATACTGATGCCATGTGTACTCAAGAGAAGAAAATTCCCACAGAACTCCTCCAAATTGGGGACACTGTCAAAGTCGTTCCTGGAGACAAGGTACCAGCTGATGGAACCGTTGTACGAGGTGCATCGAGCATCGATGAAAGCGCTATCACCGGTGAGCCAGTCCCGGTCCTCAAACAAGTTGGTGATCATGTCATTGGTGGGACCGTCAATGGGCTCGGCGCCTTTGATATGGTTGTCACTCGCGCGGGGAAAGATACTGCACTCGCGCAGATCGTCAAACACGTTGAAGATGCTCAGACGTCCAAGGCTCCTATTCAGGCGTTCGCCGATCGCGTCGCAGGCTACTTTGTCCCCACCGTCATCTCCTTGGCCGCCATCACGTTCCTTGGCTGGATATTTCTCTCCAGCGTTCTCACGGACACCCAGCTTCCAGAGATGTTCCACCATCACGGCACAAGTAAGCTGGCCGTGTGTCTTCAACTCTGTATCTCCGTCATTGTCGTTGCATGTCCGTGCGCTCTTGGCCTTAGCACCCCCACAGCCATCATGGTTGGTACCGGCATCGGCGCGAAGAATGGCATTCTCATCAAAGGCGGACGGGCGCTCGAAGCTAGTCGGGGACTCAAGCGCGTTGTGCTAGATAAGACAGGCACCGTCACCGAGGGCAAGCTCACCGTCGCAGGCCTCGCATGGGCGCCAACAAGCGAGGGTGGTGAGACGCAGAACTGTGATGTGGCTGACGTCGACGGCCCATCGCTGACAAACACCGTGGCTGCTGATGGTGTCACAAGCCGTGCAGCAGTTATTGCCATAGTCGCTGCAACGGAGGCCCGTTCAGAGCATCCCCTCGCCAAAGCCGTCGCTGTCTGGGGAAAAGGTCTACTCGGCACTGCCGCGCCCGAAGCAACCGTCGAAACGTTCGAGAGCATCACAGGGCAGGGTGTACAGGCGACTATCGCTCTCTCAAGTGGACATAAATACACCGTCTGGATTGGCTCGGCACGCTTCATTACGCAATCCGACACCAGTAATTTACCCTCTGGCCTCGCGAGGTTCCAGTCCAGCGAGTCGCAACGTGGCCGCACGTTGATATACGTCGCCATTGCGTCGTCGGCACTGCGGCCGCTCCCTGTGCTCGCAATCTCGCTTTCGGATGCGCCAAAACGCTCTTCAGCGCGTGCTATCCGCGCATTGCAAGACATGGGCATCGAGGTAAATATGCTGACGGGCGACGGGCGCGAGACGGCGCTCGTGATCGCGCAGCAGGTAGGCATCGAGTCGGAGGGTGTGTGGGCGGACATGAGCCCGAAGGGCAAGGCGGCGATTGTCACAGAGTTGATGGAGAAGGACGGCGGTGGCGTTGCGATGGTACGTGTATCCTTTGTTAGTGCGGACATCTGTCTAAGTAGCGCGAATGCAGGTCGGCGACGGCATCAACGACTCACCCGCGCTTGTCGCAGCAACCGTTGGCATTGCGCTTTCCTCTGGAACGTCTGTGGCGATCGAGGCAGCCGATATTGTGCTCATGCGCTCGGACCTGCTTGACGTTGTCGCGGCGCTTGACCTTTCTCATGCGATCTTCGGGACGATCAGGCGCAACCTCATATGGGCGTGCGTGTACAACGTGCTCGGGATCCCGCTTGCCATGGGCGTCTTCCTTCCTTTCGGCCTCCATCTTCACCCGATGATGGCAGGAGCCATGATGGCCTTCAGCTCTGTCAGTGTCGTCACGAGCTCGCTTCTCCTCAAGCGGTGGGTTCGCCCCGCGCACAGCGTCATGCCCGACGAGAGCAGCCCCGCGCCACCACCGCCACTATGGGCCGATGCGTGGGACGAATTGTGTGCGCGCATGCGCTTTGGCCGTCGTGCGTCTCGAGGCTACGCACCAGTGAGCATGGACGATAGTGTGTAAGCACGCGGTTGTCAGACTACTGGCGCGCTCTTGTGCTTTCTTTTGGTGTAGAGGGAGAGGGTGGTCTTTCCCGCGGCATATATATATAATTTATATCCAGGTTGTCTCATACTTGCTGTCATCTGTCTTACTGCCGGTCGTTTTTCTTGTCTTCTTTGAGGGTCTCTCAGGGGACTTTGTGTTGATTTATCGCTCTTTTATTGACCACACTGTAGTACGCACGGACACTCATCGTTTTGCTTTGCTTATTAGTGAACATGTCTTCTCACGTTTTGTTGTCGTCTGCCCCAATCACTTGCCGCTGCCACGATTCTGTGACCCTATCTAGATGATTCCTGATGCAAACGCGCCGTCGGACGAGCGTATTGAAGGAAGGTGGATAGTAACAACCACTGGACTCATGTATATACCAAGTAAATTAGATTACGCTTAGGGTTGTCATTTCTCTGTAGGAACTACTTTAAAGTAGAATACAAGTTTGAAGAATCAGGAGTGTAGCAAAGGCGAGCGAAATGTAAGTGATGCGTGGCGCTTCCTCCCCAAATGAACGAATCCGGGTATATTATCTTATCTCAAGCTCCGTTCCGCGCTCGCATAATACAACCTGGGGTGCAGTTTGTGTGAACCGTTGTGACCCACTCAGAAGTCGAGCGAGTCATCATTTGTCGAAGGCCAATGAGTCACATATGCTCTCGCGACCAACGTAACCGCGCCTACCTGTTGAAACTCCGCTCGGCAAGGGTAATTTTCTCGACAACTTGTGAGTACTGTACTGTGAGTTGTTGTCGAGAAGTTCTCTATAACTTGCCCCTCGATTGTTTATCAGGAAACGGTGTACAGAAAAATGAAGTACGAAGTAAGCAGTGCATATATCGGGTCCAGCGCAAAAGACAAAAGGTCCGACCCCTTAGGGAAGGACATTGTATGCACAACCCGCTAGTGCTGCAGTACCTGACAAAGTGGCATAAATGCACGCACGATACGCCACGCAACTTCCAACGGCCCCACACGCTTATTCATCACGGCCGTAGCAAGGGGAACCAACCTTCGCTCCAGCATTCTGACGTCCCACTGTCTGACTATCATTTCTCCACAGCGAGACAGCTCCCCCTTCTCGAGACCACATTTCTTCACCACTTCAGAGATGACAGGCCAGTCAGGGTCGCCTCGCTTCCCAGAGATTTTCCAGGCTGCCTTGCAGGACTACGAAAAAACGACCGACATCTCGTTGGCCGCACATCCACTCGCGGAGAGACTCCAGGATTGCCACTCCGTCGATTCCATTGCCACCTTTCTTCAGGACCAGGCGCGAGAATTCGGCGATGGTCGAGGAAGCGATAGAATCATGGGATCCATCAGGAATACCGTGTCGATTCTATGCACGCTTTCTGACACCGCCGCTCTCCGCAATGGTGTTTACTTCGTACGTTCCAAGGTGCCGATGGAAGCGTTCCACTTCTGATTCTGATTATAAAGTCATTGCCGCCCGTGAAAGCAATACATACTGGCCTTGCCGTCCTACTTGTCGTATGTGTCCTTCAGTTCCTACCTACGGTTATTTTCACCCTCGAGTCCATCAGGCAGCCAAGGGGGTGAACACCAGCTTTGACGGACTCGTTGACCTGCTGGAATCGATCGAGCACGTTCTCAAACCCCTCAATATCTATACTCAGATCCCGCCCACACCTGCCATGGACGAGATACTACTCAAGATCGTGGTGGAACTACTGTCCACTCTCGCGTTGACGACTAAAGAGATTACGCAGGGACGACCAAGTGAGTTTGTTTTCGCCGACGTGCTACGTTTCTCAGTGGAACGCAGAGACATTCGGAAGGAAGATTTTCGGAGAAAAGGATGCCGAGGCGATCTTACGAAGGCTGGACCGACTCTCGGACGATGAGTCTCGGACAACCGCCACGGAGATTCTCAAGGTGGTCTATGGTCTCGTCCAGGATTTGAGTGAGTAACTGCGCTCTACGTTGTCTCCCACTGCCCGTTGAACACCCTTCATTCCAGATGGCAAAGCATCTGATGGCAGTGTCCGGGAAGCCCTTGGTAAGATTTCTTGCGGACAGAGGCCAATTCCTTGTCTGACTGCGGGTCAGAAATTCTACATCAAATTGCGACCGACATGAACAAATCGAGACGTCAGTTCTACTTTAACATTGCTGTTACTGTCCGCAGACACTGAGATCTTGTGGCAGGTGACCAGTTGCAGAAAGCGGTCCAAAGTTGGCTCTCTCCGCCTGATCCATGGAAAAACCATCGGATCGCTCATGAATCGCGCCACGAGGCAACGGCGACGTGGTTCATTCAAGGTGAAATATTCTCTGATTGGAAATCGTCTGGATCGAGCTCTCTGCTATGGATCCATGGGAAACGTCAGTTACTTCTTGGCCGCTGCACTTTCCCAGAGACTCATGGATATCATATTTTGCAGCGGGAGCAGGGAAGAGCGTCTTCTGGTACGTCAACCGTTTCGATATGCCGGCACGAGAACTCATGGTGTTGGCCAGTTCGACAATCATCGAGGAGATTGAAGCTATGCGGAAATCTGGTCTTGCATCGCTCGGATTCTTCTACCATGATTTCAGGGACGATCAAAAGAAAGACCACCGTGGGCTGCTCTCATCGTTGCTCGTCCAGCTCTGTCATCAATCCGACTCCTATTGTGACACACTTACCGAGTTCTATTTGGAACACGGCAATGGTTCACAGCCTCCCAGCGACAGTGCACTTGTCCGTTGTTTAATGGACGTGTTGAGGCTCCCTGGGCAAGCGCCAGTGTATCTGATTGTGGACGCCTTGGACGAATGTCCGAACAAATATTCCTTTCCATCACCTCGCGAGAAAGTCCTCCAGCTTGTGGAGAGGCTTATCGACTCACGACTTTCGAGTCTCCGCATATGCGTCACCAGCCGACCCGAGATCGACATCAAGGCTCTTCTCGAACCCTTATCTTTCCGGTCCATTTCGTTGCACGACGAGAGTGGACAAATGGAGGACATCGAGAAGTATATCAAATTCGCCATCAACAAGGTCTCCAGGAACCGAAGGTGGAAAGCAGAGGACAAGCAACTGGTGATCGATGTCCTAACAAACAATGCTGGCGGGATGTGAGGAATCAGTACCCATATCCTTGACGACTGTCGCTTATATGCATGATATAGGTTCCGATGGGTGTATTGCCAGGTGGTCTATCTTCGGGACTGCTACCCAGGACGTGTCCGGCATGCGTTGTCTGAATTACCAGAGACGCTTGATGAGACATATGAGCGGACGTTGCGAGAGATCAACGAGGCAGATTGGGAGCTTGCCCACCGACTGTTTCAATGTGTCGCTGTGTCTTCCCGCCCACTTCATGTCGAGGAACTAGCGGAGTTCCTCGCATTCGATTTCAGCGCGGGACCGATTGCAAACTTTCACGAAGGTTGGCGCTTGGAAGATCCAGTGGATGCGGTGCTGTCTATATGTTCGACATTACTTGCCCTTGTCAACGTCGACGGTTTCCCAGTCATACAGTTCTCTCACTTCTCTGTCAAAGAGTTCCTGACGTCTGCCCGCCTCGCCGAAGCAGATGACGAGATCTTGCGTCGTTATCACATTTCCATGACACCCGCTCACACGCTCGTCACCCAAGCCTGTCTGGGTATACTGCTACACCTGGATAAAACGATCACCAGGGACGACCTGGAAAAATATCCTCTCGCCGAATATGCAGCCTCTCACTGGTTTGAACATGCCCGGTTCGAGAACGTATCGCAAATCACCGAACATGGGATGAAACAGTTGTTTGACCCAAGCAAACCACACCTCGGGATTTGGGTCTGGATATGTGACCCGAGAAATCCGTCGATGGATTCGGAACGAGCTGAAAGGCCGCCGACACCTGGAGGAACACCGTTGCACTATGCGGCTGTTTGTGGCTTACACAGCGTTGTAAATTTCCTGGCCGTCGAGCACTCACGGGATGTACATTCTCGGGGTTTCAACAGCAAATGGACTCCATTGCATGTCGCGTCGAGTTATGGACACGTAGAAGTTGCTCGCATCCTCATCGAGCAGGGTGCGGATGCCGCTGCCCGAGATAGTGCCGGGTGTACTCCGTTACTTGTGGCGTCGTATTGCGGACATGCAGAAGTTGCACGCTTCCTCATCAAGCACGGTGCGGTTGTGACAACCCGAGACAAGGAGGGGAACACTTCATTGCATTTAGCGTCGCGTCACGGGAATTTTGAGGTCGCACGTATCCTTGTCGAGCATGGCGCGGACGTATTGGCCCGGGAGAAAAATGAGGGGACTCCGTTGCATTTGGCATCGATTGGTGGATATGTGGAAGTCGCTCGTCTCCTTATCGAACATGGTGCGGACGCGGCAGACCGAACCAGTGATGGTGTGACTCCATTGCATGTGGCAACTTCTTTCGGGCGTGTATTATTTGCGCGCTTCCTCATCGAACACGGCGCGGACACGAGTATCAATCCCCGCGATGGGCACACGCCGTTGCATATAGCATCGTCCTATGGATATGTGGAACTTGCACGCATCCTCGCAGAGCACGGCGCAAACACGACAGTCCGGGACAATGATGGGAAGAGCCCGTTACATATGGCATCATCCCATGGAAATGTGGAAGTTGCACGCATCCTCGTCAAACACGGTGCGGACGTGACAGCCTGGGACGACGATGGATGGACTCCGTTACATAGTGCGTCAAGTTGCGGTGGTGAAGATATGGCGCGTTTCCTTGTCGAGCATGGTGCGGACACGACAGCTCGGGACAACGATGGACTGACACCTTGGGATGTGGCGATAAGGATGGAGCATTCAGAAGTGGCACGTTTCCTCGCAGAGCATGGCGCGTACGCAACAGCCCAGGCCGGCGAAGAGCAGACTCCACTGCAGGCGGCAGCCGAAGAGGAAATCGAGGAAACCGCATCCATCCTCGTCGAGCAGGAAGCGGACGAGACAGCGCGCGCTAACCATGGGTGGACCCCGTTACATGTGGCGGCGGAACAGGGAAATGCGGAGGTCGTACGCATCCTCGCCGAGCATGGCGCAGACGTGACAGCCCAGGACGACGACGGATGGACTCCGTTGCATATTGCAACGTCTTGCGGGAGTGTGGAAGTCCTACACATCCTCGTCGAGCACGGTGCGGACGTGGCCACCCGGGCCAACAATGGCTGGTCCCCTTTGCATGTTGCGTCGTCTTGCGGTAGTGTCGACGTCACGCGTTTCCTTATCGAGCGTGGTGCGGATGCAACAACCCGGGCCAATGACGGGCGGACTGCATTGCATGTGGCGGCGGAAGTAGGAAACGTGGAAGTCGTGCGCATCCTCGCCGAACACGGCGCCCAAGCGACAACAGGCCAGCCGACGCGACGCGGCCACTTCCTGTTTTATTTATTGGCTACCTGTTTCTTCGTCGAGGTCTACTTACAGTTCATGTAGACTTAAACGTAAATATGCAGATATATATACATTGGAATCTAGATATACAGTCATGTTAGGAGAGCAATCTCGGACATGCGCCAGGAAAAACCAAGGCCAGGTAAAGTACGGAAAGGTTGTTCCAGTAATTCCACTCCCCCAAGTCTAATGGCCGACTGAGCAAGGGACCCTCCCCCGCCGCATAAACCAAAGCAAGTTTCAGCAAGGCATCTCATCCGCATTCCATCTTTCGCATACTTGTTCCTTCGTTTCCATGTTGCAATTATTTCCGAGCTGTCTGATCGTTCAACATTAAGTTTACCACGAAGCAATGATTTACTGTATGTCCGCAAGCGCTCCATGATCACCTCCCATCCCGTAATTCCCGTTCTGACTAAGTTCCGAAGGCACTCTATTATCAAAGTGCTTGACGACAGAGACAATGCGCCGTTTCTATTGGATACGGCTTGTTCTTCCTCAGCAAAGCTGGCTAAATCATCGTGTCCTGTATCTGAACTAAAGTGTTCCGAGCTAACAGGAGGAACAAGATAAACCCCGTCTCCAGGCCATGCTTTTACAGGCAGTATCTCTACTTGGACTCAAGCCAGAAAACCAAGACAAAAGATGAGATTGTCTGTTCAAGACCTCTTTGCAAGTACTGCGATTCGCTAATTTTGACGAACTTCCAATCGTTTTGGGTTCCGGTCTCCTCGTAGGCCCGTGCTGACGTGTCCTGTTTAGGCCGGACATTGCCGCCCACAAGACGCAATGTGAGCTAGGCTTGCACGGCCAAGTTTCTAGCATGAGAATGGAATAAACCATATAGTCTAGGGTCCTTTGTGAAGTACGCTATTAAAACCAAGGAGGCGAAAGAGATGAAATGGATGAGAAGGTGTTTAGATGTCATCATTGTCAGCATAGAAGCCCCGAGCTGGCCGTTGTGCGACCGACCATCGCGGGATGGGGATAATCATTGGCGGAAGCGGTTTACACTCAACGCGCTTCAAGTTGTCACTCATGGGTCCTAGCCCATCTTGGGCATAAGATACTGTAATTCTTTTGGGTGACGAGGGTGGTTTTCGAGACGTCCACGAAGTTACCAATGCAATGATGGGAGGGTTACGCGTTACGCCCGATTTGGGTCCGCCTTGCCGCCTTTGCTGTTGCCCAAATTTGGATTGCACCGTTGTTGTTTCATTCCCCAGTTTAACCAGATCAGGAAAAGTGCACTATGGACTCCATATTGTATTGCTCTCCTCCCGGTGGTGACACATAGTTGACGTCCGCTACGTACGTGTGCTTCTTTTATGGAGCTGTCGCAGAACGCAACATTTACCAGGAATAAACGTTTAATACAATACTCGAGCAAATGTCCACTGGCCGGGATGTGCGTAAATAACCATGCGATTCATATGGACGAGGACTAATCTTATATCATGCGGGTGAAAGAACGACGGGAGAGGATCTGTCCTGTGTATATTTTTCGACATGGACAACGTCGGCTATTCATTCGAGTCCGAGTGGGCCACAAGCTGCTTCAGGGACAAGCGCCATTGACGAAAGCGTCCGGGTACAGTATCACCAAATTGCTTACCTGCATCTTCCATTCCTCTTGCAAGTTCTACAGACATCGTACGCGAAGGATTTTGCCTTCATTTGACTATGTTCGCATGCACGGCTTGGCCGTCATCCGCCTATCTGTTGGATTTATGAACTATAAGATGACCTGACCGAATACCATGACCCTGTCCTGGGATATCCTCCCCGCCCACGGCAATCCGCCCTTTAGTCATGCGACTGGCCTTCCTGAAAGCTATTGTCCTTACCTCTGCTGCTATTGGTGCTCATGCGGGCCGTGTACAACTTCCTGGTCTTAAAGTTCCCTCCAACGCTACAGCAGATCGCGACTCGGTTGTCAGGATCTTCAGCGATAGCTACAATGCATACAGGTGCGTGAGGAATTTCAGAACGTTGTCCATGGGCCTGAGTTCTGGGCGGTTGTCACAGAAAATCTGCTTTTGGCCATGATGAGGTGGCGCCAGAGAGCAAAAAAGCCTTGGACCCTCGGAATGGATGGGGTGCGTCTATTATAGACGGGATGTCCACCATGGTGCGTGGTATAACGTCTCGCTATCTTCTGCATGTCTTGAGCTCATTGATGGTCCCAGTACATCATGGGGCTCACGGTACGATGACCGCTGTTCCCTTTTTCTCCTCATATGATAGACGTCATACTAGGATTTCTTTAATGAAGCACTCAACTTCACACAAAATATTGACTTCACAAAATCGAAAACCCCCGACAATGTCAGGTAATACGTCTTCAGCTGAACTGTCTGTGGTTGGTCGCTGTACTGATGATGTATTGCAGCATCTTCGAGAGCACAATCCGTTATCTTGGGGGACTGATCAGCGCATATGAGCTTAGTGGGAAGCAACACTGTTTCTTAATTCAGAAGGCGCAGCAGCTCGCTGACCGGTTGTCCCTCGGGTGGTCCCAGGTGAGTGAATTCAATATGCTGTCGGAGGGAGGCCCCAGTGACTCAGAGGTATACTAGGGCAACACCGTCCCGTTTAACAACGTGAACTTCACCGCGAATGCGCCTATCAAAGAAACGGTTTGTCCTCGCAGAGCAGACATATTCCAGTAGTGTAATCTGACGTCGATTTTACGCGCAGTCGGGCATTGCCGGGGCAGGAACCGTGAGCCATGGTTTCGATTACCTCGGATGCGCTTGGAAATCTGATATCCTCATAGCTTACCTTGGAGTGGTCCCGCCTGAGCAAGTACACTGGCAATGACACTTACAGAAAGTTAGCAGAGGGGTCGGTGCTCACGATAGCAAAAAATGTATGTATTTTGCTCCACCCTTAGGCTGGACTATTCCTGTTGACTCAAATCTGTTTAGTCAATGCCCCTTCCCGGTGAGTTTCTACAGACGTTGTGATGTCCAGCTTAGGCTCAGGCATTGGCAGGACTCCCTGCGCAAGGAATAGACCCTAACAATGGTCGTCCCGTTGGCAAATATGTGGTGCGTTACCTGGAACCACGGAGAAGGCTAGCTCAACGTTGGTATCCAGACTTGGGGCGCAGGCTCGGATAGTTATTTCGAATATCTCATCAAGTACGCACAGCTGTCGAACACAAGTGATAGCACATTCGCGACTTCATGGCTAACGGCAGTCGACTCCTCAATCAAGACCTTGATGAAGGTCAGTTGATCATCATATGCTACACTTCTTACTTCTGACAACTGAGAAGACATCAACTGTTGGGAATCACGTCTACTTGGCAGACTTGGATGATCAAGGGCTTATCCGCCACGTGGGGTCACATCTTGCATGCTTCTATGCTGGGAATTGGCTGCTCGGTAAATTTTAAAAAGCTTTTCTATCCCCTCCTTCTCAAGATCGGAACTATTTTTTTTGGTTAGGTGGCAAACTTGCAAATAATGATACCATCGTCAACTACGCCTTGCAGCTGAACGATGCCTGCTGGAACACATACGCGGGTGACGCGTACGTATCTTTGGTATCAAAGGGGCGTTACCTGTACTGAGATTGTTTAAGGACCGGCATTGGCCCCGAGGCATTTGCATATATTTCTGCAGATGGGAGCTTCACCGGTTCCAGCCCTCCCTCCAGCGACCAGCTCACCTTCTACCAACAACATGGTTACTACGTCACCGCCTCCTATTATCTCCAGCGTCCTGAAGTGCTTGAGAGCAATTTCTACGCTTGGCGTGTGACGGGAAACTCGACTTACCTGCAACGTGCGAGAAGTGCAATTGCCAATTTTGACAAATATTTGAACACATCGCCGGGCTTTGCTGGGATCAACGACGTGAACAAGCCTGATAGTACAAAGATAGACGAGACAGCGAGCTTCTGGTTTGCAGAGGTACTCAAATACCTGTAAGTGGTATCCCCGTCCCTGAGGGCCGAAGTAGCTTTAATTGTCTTCCGTGATTGTAGATATCTCACCTTTGACGATCCGGATCGTATCAGCCTTGATAATTGTAAGTCGTATTAGTTCATAAATTTGGCCGAATTATGACGATGATTAACGCTTCCTCGAGATGTATTCAACACTGAGGCACACCCCTTCTTGACCCTACAGGCCGATGCTACCTCTAGTAGCTGCCCTGCTACTCCGAGTCATCATCATACTAGACGCTCGATGACTTATTTTTAATCTATGATATTATATACCTTCGTGATAGACTGACGGTCGCTCTTTTCTCATCGTGATTGATGCCAGTCATTGCTTTGACCAGCCAGATATCGAACCATAAGCTCACACTCCTGATAACACGATGCGGGAGTCTAATATAAGCCGTGATTGTGCCATTTATCAACGTTGCTTTCTTCTCCCATACCAGTAGCTGTGGGGTATTGTTGCGTATTGTAGAGCGAATGTCCGAGTCGGTGACTACCACGGCGAGTTCGCGCCAGGAGAGATTAAGTGAGTATTGTGAAGACAGGGAGAGAGGGCGATGTGTCGCGGAAGCAGAACTCGGACCTTGGGCGCCTTGGGCCTCAAGGTTATTACTTTACACACCGTACATACAGGTTTCGCGTTTATTAGGACTCAGCATACAGTGCGCGTTCGCACTAGTTCGATCACCGTACACTCTTGTAGATTTGGATCCGCCTGTCACCCTCATTCGCATTTCGGGTACCTTTACACTTACGAGCCCCGCTCGCTCGCTCTTATACACGGCGCCTTACATCGCCGCTCCCTCAGTTCGTGCTCCATCCGCGCGCATACTCAGTTAGACTGTGTCCTCCTTAGGCCACAATTACCGCGCGCGTATCACGCACACTCACTTTCCTAACAGCACATTAACGACACGGTGGTGGTGGGGCGAGGGAATGCGCTGGTTACACATAGAGCGGTGCTGATTAATGCTGGACCTGTAGACTCTCCTCCGCGAAGACCGGTGGAGCTGCCATACGGAGGGGTTCCTGTGACAAGCCCGTTGGTGGCACCGATGACTACTGTAGTGCACAGCGGCTGAGGGAACTGGAGGAAGATCTTGGTGTACGTCCCCTAGTAGTCATCGTTGTCAACTGAGAATGTGCTTGGAGTGTTCTTGGGTACGCCCTTGTGCATTGCGAGTCGCCTGTGCCAGTGAGTACTTGTTGGCCGGGTTCTAGTATGGAAGACGAATACTGAGCCAGCGTGAACGTCCGTTTCGGAGTCTATACACTCCCAACCTCAAAGTCACAGGGAGGTCACTGAACATCACTGCGACGTGCCAATGCAGACGACAAGCACCTTGCCCTGAGCGAGAAATATTAAATGCGTTAATATTCAGTGAATACAAGAAATAATCCAAGTGCATAAGAGAAATAGGATAAGTAGTTAGCCTACAAATTGCCAGCAAGCCAGTCCATCCAGCTCCGTCTATCAAATGTTTTCATCTCATCTCGTGCGGGGCGGTCTAGTAATCCGGAAGGTCGAGTGCGCGAACGAGGGACTCGGCCTTGGCCGAGCGCGGCTTGAGCATGCTCTGGAATGGCTGGGGACGCCTATCGGTCATACAAAAAATTACGTTGAGTAAAACAAAATGGTATGGAATAGGTGGGAGGAAAGATGAAGGGGAACGTACACAAGGACACCGCTGCTGAATGCGTTCCTGGGCTCCTGGACGACGTCGTTGATCACTACCTTTTCGATGTCGAAGACGGAGAGCACGGTCGAGGCAAAGATAAACATCATAGACTGAGCGAGTTGTGAACCTGGGCATGCGCTGAGAGGGACACGTGAGTCTGGATGTGGCGAGCAGGCGTATAACGCGTGACAAGATGACTCACCGGCGTCCGTAGCCAAACGCGACGTCGAATGGATCAGGCTCGGCGGGCTTGCCGGGCTGGGCAATCAGGCGGTCCGGGTTGAAAGTCATCGGGCTCTTGTAGACCTCCGGGTCATGCAAGAAGTGCCTGTTGTTTGTGTGAGCGCGCCGGTGAAGCGAAAGCAAGAAAGGGACGTACCAGATGTTGGGCATGATGATGGAGCCCTTGGGGATGAAGTACCCGTTGTGCACGTCGTCCTGCTCGACGCAGTGGGGCGCGCCGAGTGGGGTCGTTGGGCCCCAGCGGATGACTTCCTTGAGCATCGTGGCGAGGTACGGGAGCGAGTCGCGGTCCGCGAATGTGGGAAGCCGGTCGTTGCCAACGACGGCGTCGAGCTCGGCTTGGCATTTCTTTTGGACTTCAGGGTACATAGTCATGGCGAGAAGGAATGAGGTCATCGCGGAGACGGGCTATGTAAATGGTGAGTGAGCGAACTGTTTAATGGGGAATTAAATGTTCTTACAGTGTCAGCACCACCAGAGTAGAGACTGGACGCGGCCCACTTGATCTCTTCCTCTTCTTGGGGAGTCACCTTGCGGCCGTCAAGCAGATTCGTGACAAAGTTGGGGACTGCAGTTCCCTTGGCCTACAGCGAATGTGGAAAGAGTTTTAGAATCTCCAAACACAAGCTTGTCAACCTTCGAAGATACGCACCATCTGGTCGAGCACAAATTCGTACGACTTGTCGGTCATATCAACCAGCGTCTCCCGCCACTCGCGCGCGATTTTGTGGAAGCCACCGCCTGGGAACCATTCTGGGATGTGGCGGAGGAAGGGGAGGAAGTCGACTGCGAAGAGACCGGGGGAGAGGAGGACGTTGAGCTGATCCGTCGCCTCGTCGGCGATGCGGACCAATTCGTCGTTCTCGGTCTTGGGCCTGTAACCGTGAGATATCCGAAGGATGATGACGCCCACCGCCCTAAAGAGTACCATCAAAAATCAATCAATCAACACAGCACAGTCAGCATCAAGGGAGATAAGACGCACTTGCGGACCGGGCCGACAAAGTCCTTGGGCTCGTCCAACAAGCGGCGGAGCATGAGCGCGGATTCCTCCTCTAGGGAGTCCCGGAACTTATCGACGCTAGCGCGGGTGCCAATGACGGATTGGAACATGCGCCGGCATGCCTTGAATTTATCGGTGTACTTGAGGAGGACGAGGATGTCCTTCCATCCGACGAGGTCGCAGGCCATCGTCAGGTGGGGCCTGCTCGAGTAAATCGCACTCTTCTTGCTAAGAATTTCTGTTGCGAGTTGGGGTGAGTTGATGATGATAGTGGGTTGCCCAAGAACCGTCAATTGAATGAGGTCGCCTGTGGAGTAATCGATCATGAGACCGTCTAGCCACGAGACGGTGTTCTGATCGACTCACCATATTTCTGCTTCCACTGAGAAAATACCTTGTATTCGACTTCGGTTGGAACGTCCAGAAGGTTGCCGATAATGGGCCAACCCTTCGGGCCGGGGATTGGGCGTCCTAAAGGCTTCTTCTCTGTCACCTTTTTGAGGAGCCAGAGGGCGAGGACCGCCAGAGCGATGTTGACGGCTTGAGTCGTGAGAGACATGAGGAGGGAATGAAAGAGTGCACGAGGAAGATCGAGGGACGCTGGAGGGGCAGATTATATAGAGGGTATCACACAGCACAGGATTATGACCAAACGACCCGGTTGAATAGGATGATGGAACGCACAAACTTCCTTTGGGTTCGGACATCTGTCTGACATCGCATGATCAGGACTGGGTAAAAGCAGGGATACCGCGAACGGCGCATCAGGAGGAGTCCTATCTATCACAGAGATCCGATTGATGTATGCTGATAGCGAGCGCAACTAAGGAGGACCCCCGTGCTTAGCGGAGCACAGTGCGCGCCTCCGGCGAAACCGGCAACGCTATCTTTTGACTTCATTGATGCAGGCTTCACGATGGACCTAAACTGAAGCCGGAGAATCCGCTCCTTCACCTGTTCTATGGGTACGTTCGACACTTCAACATGCACTTCACCCAACGAGTGTCAAGCAACGATGCGTTTAATACCTAGAAAATCAGTGACACAGGTGAAGCAGAAATAAAATCCATCAGCGGGCGTTCCGATGGCTGAGTCAAGAGCAGTGGCTGTTCTGATTTCTGACATCGGGTGTTCGGCGATTGCAACTCGCGCGTCCGATGGCTGACTAAGCGAGCGCAACCAGTGCGCAACCTCTGTCTGAGTCAGCCGTACCGACTCTTGTTACTCCCCGGCGAAAACATGAACATTAATCCAGGTTGAGTCCTCGGCCATCGTATATGGGACACTGAAGGGAGAGCGACAAGTGCGAAAAATTCCAGGCCATCGTTTGACATGCTCACCACCTTCAAACCCTGGACGTCGTTTCTCTCCCTCGGCTTCCTTGTCCTACAGTACTCGTGACAGGGAATACCGATACTGTATCACAAGCCTTGCCAAAGTCCGCCAGCACCATCTTTCTCCTTCGCCATCCGGTGCTCACTGAGGGGATTGGCGCACAGGTCCCCGCCGGCGCTCATCTCACCATTGACCCCGTTATCTTGTTCGGGATCACGTTTCCTGAACCCGCTGGCACTGCGCCGATTTAGGTCGCCGCGCAAGGCTCACGCCTTCCCCAAAGCTGTACCGAAATAAAGCATCCATTCCCCTCTTACCCTACCTACCTGTCTATCACACACTAACCTATATTTAATTCACTGAGCGTGTCAAACCGATGGCAGGCCCACCACAGATCGCGCTATGCCGCGGAAGTCCAAACCTTTTTGGCAGTGGTCCGCGTTTGTTGTCGCGGCCGTCGATCTCGACGCGCCGTTCCTCTCACAGGTCATCCTCCATTTCCTCGGTGGCGGCTTCAACCTCGACGCGGCACATGACAGTCAGCGCGGCTCTCCAAGCCCCGCAAAAAAAACATAAACCTAGTGAATGACACGCCAGCGATCATCGAGTTCCTATGGCCGGGGCTACCAAAGGGCTCAGATCCGCACCAGTAAACGTTGCGGTCCCAAACGCGATCACGTGAGCTGACCATACATCCCAACGCCCTCGACTTGCTATTCCGGGCCAGGTACGTGTTCTTAATGTATGACGGGGTGGGTGCATTAACGTCGACCCGGCATGTTTGTATGGATCAAGGGATGGCATTTCCAACACTTAGACTAGATACAACTTACACAAGAGACATACGACTCTACATCCCTGCAGGCTGAATGTCCCCAGGTTCAGCTGGACTTATATTGCCACCTCTTGTGATACGTCAAACGGGAAGTGCCCGTTCCAAAAAATACGGGATATATAAATGACATGCAGAGGCTTGACACATCAGAGGAGAGTGGTCGAATGGTAATCGTACAGAATAGCTGGGTGACAAACTCATCACAATCGTCCGATAGAAACCAACGTGGTCATGCCTCACCTTGAGAAGTATTCGGGACCCCGATCATAATATACGCGAGAGTTGCACAAGCACCGCTCACGCGCGATTGTCAGATGTCTGCGCAACGGCAACATCATCATACTGTTCCAGACCATCGCGTGTTAGACATCTTCTAGGAAAACCTACACGGTCACAGTGTTAAGCGCAAGCTCACCTGGAGGACCATCGTATTCGGCCACACAGTTGGCAGGTGATCCACACCGAGATATTCGTATCGGTGCGCGTTCCTTTCAACAACCTTGTAGCGTTTGAGCGTACCAGAGAGGCCTGGGCCGCGACGGATGCCCTCAAACTCAAATACAGCACGCAGCACTTGGTTCATGACCTTCGTTGTCAGCTCAACACCGAGTGAACGGGTAACGCCATCCCCAGTCAGGTACAGATCCTTCGGCTCTCGATTGACGTTGACAGCCCTTGGGTCAGAGAACACATGAGGCTATAAAAATACCATCAATGCCGAGGACGTGCGGATCTTTCAGGAACATACGTCGTGGCTAGCATGTGAAAGGTCAACGAATACACGTTGCCCCTTTGACAGTGTCAGGCTCCCAACAGTTTGGTCGACCAAGGATTCACCTGTGCAGATGCAAGGGTCGGTGAAAAAATGAGGGAAGGAAGACAACAACATACGATAGACACCACGGAAAGGTGGATCAATACCTGCATCAGATTCGGGGAAACATCACCATCGCTACTAACATCAAAGTAGAGTTATAACACTCACGCATGGCTTCATAGATGTAGCCTTCAGGTGCACGATTCTCGGCGCCAGATGCCCTGAGTTGGTTGACCACGTTGGGCTGGTCCAAGTAGAAATTCACAACGTTGATTATAGCTAAAAAGAAAACTCTACTCAATCTACGTCTTCCAAGGCAAAGAGCGCACTCACACTGGGAGAGCTCGACTGATGCGCCAACCAAGAGAGATAGGACGTTATTCGTGGCTCGATCCACCGAGGCACCATTCGCAAACAAGCTTTCCGCCATAGAAACCTTATGTTTTTTTGCCTTCGCGGAAAACAACGACTGGATGGTATCAACCAGACCTGCGATGGAACGCTACGACGCTGTGTAATGCAGAACCATATCAATAAATCGCATGTCTCACCCTCCCACCAACGTCCTCTAGGATATTCGCTTTGATATTCCGTCGGAGATCCTTGATGTGCTCCTTGACCCTTTCTTCCAGGGTCATCGACTTGGATGGATCAGCGTCCAGGAATAGAAAGCTGTAGGCACGTTTGCCATGAGAGAAACGGGCCACGTCGGGAATAGCACATACGAGTATATATCTGTGATCATGTCATACAGTTGGGATTCGGTGTAATCTCCCAGTGAATGCTCATCCGCTTTCAACGTCAAACCTGCCTATATTGATTCGATTTTACCGTCAGCGACTTTAGTTAGGAAAGTCCCCACAATTGCGTACCAACTCCGTCGCGGTCCAGTACAATGGGACGTAGCGCAACACATCGCTAACAATGTCCACAAATCTGACCCCTTTAACAGAGAGGATGTATGACTTGGAGACGATCAATTTGCGAGTCCTTTCGTAAAAGTGATGCGCAATCTTGTCAGCCTGGTCCGGCGATGCCTGCAAAATACGCAGAATTTCCCGCTGGTCTCGCTGACTCTCCGAGTCGTCATTTGATGCAAGAAAGAACCTGTCATGATAGTTCATTCAGCGAGAACGATACTTGTCTGCCACAACGACGCACCCTTCACCGGAAATAACCCGTGCAGCTTTGTCGCCATAAGGAGGGCGGAATTGATTGCTGCCCAGGATTTGTCGAACATCATTGTAATGACTAGCGATGGCTGTGACAGGCAGATCGCTGGGGCGATTGAAGCTGTAGCGATCAGCAGTGCCTAAATTTCCAAGGAATACCTCCATCGACTCGGGAGTCTGAAGTGGGAACCAGGTGTATGTGCTATTTTCGGTAAACTGTCCTGGGAGACTACGAAGGATGAGACGACCAAGCATACTTCCATTTCCTGGGCCTTTCGGATCACGCTGGCTGTCTGCGAAACCCCACGAAGTGAAGTTGAAGGGGGTATAATCTGAAGTGAAGAAGCGGTCTCCCCGCGTCAAAGCGAAGGCATCGCTGAGAATAGCGCGACTGATTGTGTATCCTGCGAGGCGCAAACAACTGAGAGCGCGATGACAACAAGAGACGCGAACTCACCAGGGCAGAGACCGGCGCCGTCAATGACGGGCTTTGTCTCTTCGGCTTGTAAGCCAACATAAAGTTCAAGATTGTCAATATTTCCGTAGAGGTGCTCGGCAGCCTCGGCAATCTCGGGATTGGAGTTCCATTCCAAGAAACTTGAGTAAGCTGTAGGTCATGTGTGGCAGGCTCGGGGCAAGTCAAAATGCTTCACACCCACGTTTGAGGCAAATGAACTACGGCGAAGTTTGATGTCATACGTTACTGAGATAAAAGAAAATGGAATACCTTGCGGAATTCATTTAACGAACAGACACCCCAGCGGCGATTCGACTCAATTCCCATGATCTCCTGGAGCCTCATGATATGGGGCGTGCCACGGGCACCGAAAGCGGCGGCTGGATGCTCGATCCTAGTACATTATTAGCATAACTACCGCGCACTACCTAGAGGTGCCACGTACGCATTCTTGATGATGCCCGCGAGATCGCTATCCTTGAATCTTCCGTCCGGCCCGCGTTTCAAGCTAGAAAGGACGTCATTACACATATTCGAAATGCCTCCGATCAGGGTACCAACTTTCCGAAGGTCCAGTGAGAGAGATCTGGCTCTTGTTTCTGAATCTCCCGAGCGGCGCCTTTGAAATCCTCGATGGTAAGCTATGGGTCGTAATGAGTGAATACGTCAATGGGTACGCCTGACTATAACCTACGTCATCTACGGACTTGCGGGGGAATGTGTGACGCATCGATTGCTCGACCCATTTCTCGTCAGCTTGGGACATAGTCGCATGCCATCGGTACAAACAATTGAACTACAATAGTACCGTTTGTCACAAGTCATGACTGATGTTGAAAAGTACCTTCCTCAACACTGCATACATTGCCACGACCACGTTCAAAGAGCTTGTGATCCGCATCGCGGAATTCCTGGGGGCGTGTTATCAACCGGAATGAAGTAGAATAACTAGAGAGGACACCCACACCAAAGGAAATCAATGTCCACGAGGTACCTTGGCGAACGAGACCGAGAATACTATGAATGTAATCCCAAAAGATGGCACTTCCAAACCAAGAACAATTAATCAGACGCGCCGTCTGGAAGATATCCTCGTCCTGTTCCGCGAGCTTCGTTACACGTTGCGGATCCTCCAGAGGAATATCGTCTGGGTTGACGTAGGTGCAACGCTCGTTAATCTCAAGTAGTTTGTTGGCAATGTACTATGAAGTCCCATAAGTAATGAAACAGCGTCACAGAATCAAGCACGTACGTTGTGATTGCGATTGAACAACACGAGCAAAACGCAGACAGCAGGTGGAAGTAAGAGAAGTCGATCCTCCGCGAATGTATCTGGGAGGATAAGCCCTCGCCCATTACGCACACGAATCTTGTTCAACGTCTCTTCGTTGTTTCCATACAGTGGCGACAGGTCGACATACGAAGACGTCTCGTTGACGTTGACGTCCTTGTGGGATGTTCGAAACACGCTTTTCGAAGAGTCAGTTAACACAGGCCAACATGAAAACACCGTGATCAAGCCTACGTATGGGTGACAAGTGCAGCAAACGAAAACATAAAGCTAGACAGTCCGGCAGGGTGCCTGATAAACTGAACCCACGCCGTTAAATGTGGTCGACAAATGAAAGGTGACTAGGGCCCTGAACCTTTTCACGCTTAAGGAGTGTATCGAAGACGAGGCCAGGATCAGGGAGCATGTTGAGTGGCAGAGGGTGCGTCTGTTGTACGCTGCGCGCATACGGCTCGTCGGCCTTGCCCATCTTCGGATCGCAAATATTGTTATAAGAGCCATCTGCTGTACGATACGAGTATTTGGCCCCGAGATACGTCGCCGGAGGGTGGGGCAGGTCGTCGTAAACTATAGTACGCGGGACACACCATCAGCGAGGCGTAGGCACATGCAAAGAAAAGACAAAGGGTGACGGACGGAGTTCGATGAGCTTATTCTGGAGCTCGTCAACTTGGTCCTTGAGGATCCCGTCTGCATGTTTGGACAGGAACGAGACAAGGTGCTCGAGCTGCGGAACGTGGCTCACATGTCAGGTGATCTAGCAATATACCATGACTGACGCCGAAAACTTACGGCCATCTTGCGGTCATCAATCGAGTTAATATGCTTGAACGCATCGATAGCTGCCGCCTATCACTGCATTATATCAGAGAACAAGTGCCATGATCGGGCACTCACAAATGCGGAGGGCTCGCGGTATGATGCGACGGTCTTCTTGAACTGACGGTTGAATCGTTCGCAGAAACTCAGCCAAGGCAAGGGCGCGAAGATATAGGAACGTTGCTTACCGCTGCCTGAAAGTCTCTCATGGCGGCCTCATTGTCAGTGGACGATGAAGCGCCAGCAGACTTGATCGGATTGAGAGTCTGACCATGGTCTATAAGTAGATAATAGAAACGATATGAGACACGACCGACCGAGACACGGGAAAAGAACTTAGAGGGGGGCCTGGAGGACGTGGTGACATGACCGTCCGAGGTCCAGTCTAAGAGCTTGGAGGATGATGTGGGGGACATATCGCTGAAGAGTCAAAGAACTACAAGAAGATATATGAAATGGGTAGAAGGGCGGACAGCCTGTGATGAACCCCATGAAGAAGGGCTTTAAATGGGGGCCTGCGCCACTGGCAGCCGGAGGGAGCAGACCATAGCTGGGAGAGCAGATCGCGCTCCGCGCCTCAGTGAGAGAGTCATCCGTTGAAGGTGTGAATCATTCATCTCAAGGAGGTTGCGCGCTGCAGGCCGACAATCCCACTTAGCAATGACCATTCTACCAGCCCATCGGGCAACAATTCCTTGTCATGCATCCCGGATCTGCCCGTGGAGCCTGCAGTAGTCTGTGTATAGAGCAAGCAGGGAAGGAGAAAGCCAACGGACGAAGAAGGTCGCGTCGCTGTACGTTGGGGCCATCGTCGCCAGTCACGACCTAAGAAAGCTACCTCGCTTTAAAGGAAAGGACAACCAATAGCCAGCCATCAAACCGTGGATCTCATTACACAGTGAATGTCGACTTTTCTCAGTCCCTCGGACACTGGCACGATGCGGATGGCGACACGGGAACCGACTTGAGCATCGGGGGCCGGAACGTCAACCCTGTAGAGAATGGTGATATAGGAAATGGAGGAGCTGGAAGACTTGTTGCGAGACGTTGGGGAGGGCAAATGAAGGACAGTACCAGATTGAGTTCTGGGGTGGCATGCAGAGAAATTTATAGACTAAGGCCGATAATGGATTCACGAGTAAATATCTGTCCTTTGAGTCATGACGTCCTTCACTCACTAGTCAAGTCTGAATGACAGGCTGAACGCTCAATTACTGCAAGAGTCATGGTCATGTCATGGAACACTTGCACCAGTCTTGCACCCACGTTTGAGATAGCTTACTAAGCGGGCTCCACGCGCGTCATCGGTCGGCTGTCGTGACTGGCCGCCATACTCAGTATACATACACACCGTGCACGGTTGGCACCGTGACCCCCATCGTTACCCTACCTTCCATTGCTCATACCATAAAGTCATCATAGCACTATCATCACCCTATAATTCATGTGCCTCTTGTTGGGACCAGGCCGAGGACCCGATTGCGAATCCTCTATACAAAGGGCAGTTTGAAACGTTCCGAGACAACTCTCCACTGTGATTGGTGACACACAAGCGGAAAACCGCGTCGAAAACATGGACATTGATTTGGGTTGTGATCTCGGCCATCATATATGAGAGACTGGGAGGCGAAGAATGACTATTTATCGATTTATCGGGTTTGACATGCTCTGCACCTTCAAACTCTGGATGTCACCGACAGGCGTGTTGGCACGCAGATCCCCGCTGACGCTCATCTCACATTTGACCCCGTTGTCCTATTCGAGGTCATGGAGCCTCCTGGCACGATACGGATCCAGGTCACGGCGCCAGGCTCACGGCTTCCCCAAAACGGTACCGAAAAAGAGCATTTTCCCTCCTACCCCACCCTACGTCCACCCGGCCGTTTCAAATAAACTAACAAACATGTGTAATTCACCGGGCGTGGCAAGCGACGGCGGGCCCACCAGAGTGCGCGACATGCCGCGGAGATAGTGCTGGTGCCACGGCCAATGGCACAGCAGTGGTCCGGTCGTCGTCGCAGCCGTCGATCTCGACACACCAACCCTACATACGCCGTACCTCGCGCAGGCCCTCCATTTCCTCGGCGGCGGCTTCCACCTCGACGAGGTGAAGGACCCCAAGCGGGGCTCCTCAAACTTCGCGGACAACATGAACCCAGCGAACGACAACCCAGCGATCATCGAGACCCTCCAGCCGGTACCGCACGGTTTCAGATCCGCACCAGTAAACGTCGCGCTCCTCCCCTAACGCGATCACGTGAACTGCCTAAGTACCGTAACGCGCTCGACTTGCTACTACGTTATCACCAGGCCAAATATGTGTTCTTTTTGTATGACGAGCCGTCAAATTTCTCGCATCTCACCCTTGTCAACTCGTCCACGTCGAGTCTTAATTTCAACATCAGCGCATTTGCCATTGCCACTAACCTCGGATCTGCTCGGTGGGACGTTCAATCTTGTCGTGGCCTAGCCCTCAAGTTGTAACTTGAATCGAAAAAAGGACAGGAGGACACCATGTATTCGGGACAGCAGTCGAGAAGAAGCTGAATAAGGGGGAAAGAAGAAAGAACATTGCTAGTCCACGGCTCTCGGTTGGATTTTCCGGTCGGTTGTAGGCGATTTTATAGTATCGTGATGGCAATGACTGTCCCTATACAGAAGGTAGGGTGGCTGATTACCGAGCCTGACTTTCCAGAAAGTCTCCACGTCTTGAAGACCGGATGTCACAGTATACTGTGCCTACCGTGTATGAGCAAAAGAATCCATTCCCAACTCAAGACCAGGCCCAAGTGACGTATGAGTCCGCGCAACTCTACATGTCTGCAGGATTATTCTCCCAGGTTGAATTGGGTTGACCTTACCACCCACTGTGACAGACAGATAAAACAAGAAATGCTCATTTTCAAAAAATACGTGATACATGAATGACTCGTAGGAATAGTGACGTATCATGCCTGGCGCAGCAAAGAATGGCAGAATAGTAATCGTACATGAAAGCTGAATGACAAACTCATCATAATCATTTTGCTGGAAACGTACGCAGTCATGCCCCGTTCGAGGGAGCATTCGGGATTGTGATCATAGTATGGATGAGACAACGCACAAGGACCGCCTACGCGGCGTTGTTGGATGTCTGTGGAACGGCGACGTTATACTATCCACGACCATCATGTGTTAGACGACTTCTGACGAAACATAGAGTGGTAGGCGCAGACTCACCTGAAGGATCATAGTGTTTGGCCATGCAGTCGGGAGGTGATCCGCACCGAGGTATTCGTGGCGGAGCGTGTTCTCTTCGGCAACCTTGTAGCGTTTCAACGTACCCGAGAGACCTGGTCCGCGACGGATGCCATCAAACTCAAATACAGCACGCAGCACTTGGCTCATGATCTTGGTCGTCAACTCAACACCGAGTGAACGAGTAACGCCATCCCCAGTCAGGTACCGATCCTTCGGCTCTCGGTTGACGTTGACAGCCCTTGGGTCAGAGAACACATCAGGCTGCGGTACTTATCCATCAATGCCGAGGACATGCGGTTCATTGAAAAACATACGTCATGACTGGCATGTGCAAGGTCAACGAATACACGTTGTCCCTTGGACACCGTCAGGCTCCCAACAGTTTGGTCGACCAAGGATTCACCTGTGTAGATGCAAGAGTCAGGGTCGAGTCAAATGAGGGAAAAAGTGCAAGGACATACGATAGACACCACGGAAAGGTGGGTCGATGCCTGCATCAGATTCAGAGAAACATCAATACCAATGACATGGAAGGGCTATAACACTTACGCATAGCTTCATAGATGTATCCTTCGAGTGCAGGATTCTTGGCATCAGCTGCCCTGAGTTGGTTGACCACGTCAGGTTGCTCCAAGTAGAAATTCACAACGTTGATGATAGCTAAAAAAAAAAAAAACTACTCAATCTATGCCTATAGAAGGGTAGAGCGCACTCACATTGTGACAGTTCGACGGATGCACCAACCAAGAGAGATAGAACATTGTTAGCGGTTTGATCTACCGAAGCACCATTCGCAAATAAGTTTTCCGCAACGGAGAGCTTATGCTTCTTCGCCTTGGCGGAAAACAACGATTGGATGCTGCCAACCAGACCCGCGATGGAAAGCTACGACCCTACGTGAATAAAGAACCCCATTGAGATATCACATGTCTTACCTTCCCGCCAACATCTTCTAGGATATTCGCCTTGATGTTCCTCTGAAGATCCTTGATGTGCTCCTTGACCCTTTCCTCCAAGAGCATTGCCTTGGACGGGTCAGCGTCCAGGAATAGGAACCTGAATAGATGTTTGTCATAAGAGGAAGGGCCGATCGGAAAGCGCACATACGAGTATATATCCGTGATCATGCCATACAGTTGTGATTCCGTGTAATCTCCCGGTGAGTGTTCATCCACTTTCAACGTCAGGCCAGCCTATTGACCCAATTGGCTTGTCAGCGACTTCAAATTGAACAGATTCACACTAGCGCACCAGCTCCGTTGCGGTCCAGTACAGCGGCACGTAGCGCAGCACATCGCTAATCATGTCCACATATCTGACCCCTTTATCGGCGAGGACGTAAGATTTGGAGACGATCAATTTGCGAGTCCTTTCATAGAAGTAGTTCGCAATCTTGTCAGGCTGATCCGGTGATGCCTGCAACACACGCAGAATCTCCCGCTGGTTCCGCTGGCTCTCCGAGTCGTCGTTCGATGCAAGGAAGAACCTGTCATAATGGTTCATTCAGCGAGGGCGCTACTCAGCTGCCACAGGAACGCACCCTTCACCGGAAACGACACGTGCTGCCTTGTCACCATATGAAGGACGGAATTGATTGCTGCCCAATATTTGTCGGACGTCATTGTAATGACGGGCAATGGCTGTGATGGGCGGATCGCTAGGGCGATTGAAGCTGTAGCGATCAGCAGTGCCCAGTTTTCCGAGGAAAACTTTCATCGACTCTGGCGTCTGCAGTGGGAACCATGTGTAAGTGCTATCCTCCTTAAACTCTCCCGGCAGGGCGCGAAGGAGGAGACGACCAAGTATGCTTCCATTTCCTGGGCCATTCGGGTTACGTTGGCTGTCGGCGAAGCCCCACGCAGTCATATTGTATGGGGTAAAGTCCGCAGTAAAGAAGCGATCTCCACGCGTCAACGCCATGGCATCGCTGAGAATAGCCCGACTGATGGTGTATCCTGCGAGGGAAGAGATTGAGAGAGCGATAATAGCAGGGGACTCGAACGCACCAGGGCAGAGACCAGCACCATCAACAACAGGCTTCGCTTCTTCGGCCTGCAGTCCAACATAAAGTTCAAGATTGTCGATGTTACTGTACAGGCGCTCAGCAGCCTCCGCAATCTCAGGATTAGAGTTCCATTCCAAAAAACTCGAGTAAGCTGCAAAACATGAGTGAGCTTGGGGAAGGTTGAGACGGTGATTTGATGCACACCCTTGAGACCAAGGAACTATGGCAACCACCGAAGTTAGACTATATTACTCAGGGAAGAGTCGATAAAAAATACCTTGCGGAATTCGTTCAACGAGCAGACACCCCAGCGGCGGTTAGACTCGATTCCCATAATCTCGTGGAGTCGCATGATATGGGGTGTGCCACGAGCACCAAAAGTGGCGGCTGGATGCTCGACCCTAGAATAATGTCAGCTAAATACCATCACGAACAACCTGGAAGTGTTGCATACGCATTCTTGATGATGCCTGCGAGATCGCTATCCTTGAAATTTCCGTCTGGTCCACGTTTCAAACTGGAGAATACATGAGTACTGATGCTAGAAAACACCATTAATAAGAGTACCCACTTTCCAAAAGTCCAATGGGAGATATCCGGCTCTTCTTTCTGGATCTTGCGGACGGCGTCTTTGAAGTCATCGGTGGTAAGCTATGAGCCGCGGTGAGTAAATACGCCAATGGATATCACTAGCCATGACCTACGTCCTCCACAGATTGGTCGGGGAAAATGTGACCCATTAATTGCTCCACCCACTTTTCATCGGATTGCGACGTAGTCGCGTGCCACCGGTACAAGCAGTTGAACTAGAGTGGCACCGTCTGTCACAAGTCATGGATGGCGGTTGAAAGGTACCTACCTCAACACTGCACACATTGCCACGTCCACGTTCGAAAAGCTTGTGATCCGCGTCACGCATTTCCTGAGAGCGCGTAATCAGCCGGAGTGATAAAATAAGAGGTAGGAACCACACGCACACCGAAGGGATTCAAGCTCCACGAGGTGCCTTGGCGAACGAGGCCAAGAATGCTACTAAAGTAATCTGAAAAGATCGCACTGCCGAACCAAGAACAATTGATCAGACGCGCAGTCTGGAAGATGTCCTCGTCCTGATCCGAGAGCTTCTTTACACGTTGCGGATCATCATAGGGGACATCATCTGGGTTGGTGTAGGTGTTACGCTCGTTGATCTCAAGTAGTTTGTTGGCAACATACTAACCATGATGATCAATAATCGAAGAAACACCGTTACAAAAGCCAAAAACGTACGTTGTGGTTGCGACTGAACAATACGAGTAGAACGCAGACAGCAGGTGGGAGCAAGAGAAGTCGATCTTCCGCGAACGTATCTGGAAGGAGAAGTCCTCGCCCATCACGCACACGAATCTTGTTCAACGTCTCTTCGTTGTTGCCATATAGTGGTGCCAGGTCGACATACGAAGATGTCTCGTTGATGCTCACGTCCGTGTGAGATGTCCGGAAAACGCTTTTCGAGAGGTCGATCAGCACGGGTCGAGATGGACGAAAAACAAAATGAAGCTTACGTATGGATGACAAGTGCCGCGAATGAAAACATGAAGCTGGAAAGTCCGGCCGGGTGCTTGACGAACTGAAACCATATCCGTCAACTGTGGATGAAGGTCCGAGATGACCGGAGGCCTGAACCTTTTCACGCTTGAGGAGTGTATCAAATACAAGCCCAGCATCGGGGAGCATGTTGCGTGGGAGGGCGTGTATCTGCTGTACGCTGCGCGCATACGGCTCGTCGGCCTTGCCCATCTTCGGATCGCAAATATTGTTATAAGAGCCATCTGCCGTGCGACGTGAGTATTGGGTCCCGAGATACGTCGCCGGAGGATGTGACAAGTCGTCGTAAACTGTAACAGGTGGGGCACACCGTCAGGCAAAGCGTACGCACGCATGGCGAGAAGGTAAATGGTAACGGACGGAGCTTGACAAGCTGATTCTGAAGCTCGTGGACTTGGTCCTTGAGTTTGCCGTCTGCATGTTTGGAGAGGAAGGCGACGAGATGCTCGAGCTGTGGGACGTGGGTCACACGTCAGGTGATCTACCATTTACGACAGATACCGAAAACGTACAGCCATCTTGCGGTCATCAACCGAGTTGATGTGCTTAAACGCATCGATAGCCGCGGCCTATCCTCGCATTATCAAAGAGAGAACGACTTGATGATGTGATGGGATACTCACAAATGAGGAGGGCTCGTCGAACGAAGCGACGCTCTTCTTGAACTAAGGGACGAATCATTCGCGGAAATTGAGCCAAAGCACATGGATGATGTGGGAGTAGCGTGGGTGCTTACCGAAGCCTGGAACTCTTTCACAGCGGCGTCATTGTCAGTGGACGGTGCGGCGCCAGAAGACTTTATCGGGTTGAGAGTCTGGCCAGTGGTTGTGAGCAGATCGTATACATATGGGAGACATGACCGACCGAGGCACGGGAGAAGAACTTGGAGGTTGGTCTGGATGACATGTCGCTGAGGGAGGTGAAAGTGCTACGAGGGGGGTACGTTGAAATGGGAAGAAGGGCGGGTAGCGGGGGTCATGAGCCTCGTGGGGAAGGGGCTTTAAGGGGGACCTGAGCCAAGCCAGATAGAGGGAAACAGAATTGGGAGGGTAAATCGCGCCTCTGCGCCGAGGCGGAGGCGGGACGTCAAGGGCGTGCATCATCATTCAATATTCAACGGTGATGCGCGCTACCCGCGGTCAGGACAATGTGATCCACTCCACCCAACCGCTTACCACTTGTCACCCGTCCTTCCAGTCGGTCAGGCGATGAAATGACAAGACCTTGCCGTTCAACCCGGATTCCCGAGGGCAGCGTGTTCTAAGTTATGCTCTATACTGTCTGTGCCGCCGCACCGATGTATCAGGAAGGTGAAAAGTACCGGGTCGAAATCTGATGTTCACACGTGGCACGTGGCACGTGACCCCATTGCCGCCAGGCCGGGCGTATCCGAACTACCTAAATCAAGTTGACGCCTCCCAGGCGGGCGCTTTTGCCGCTAAAAGGCAGCTTCCCAGTATTCGAGCTGTCCAATAGGTCGACCATAGAACAAACCCTTGTTTCTGGATCCTGTCAAACCCTGATAGGGAAGCCTTCCTTTTTCAAGCCACTTCCTATTCGGCCTCCGTCCACCTGTTCATTGCCCACGTTTGGTTATATCATTTCTGACCTTCCGCGACCTCGGGCCCTTCCAGCAAAGCTACTTCGATGCCCATCCCGTTCGACGCCTTCCGCTTCCTCGGCTGCACGAAAAAGCCGGCAGGGAAAAAGCTGCGTGTGTGAAGAAGAAGAAATATTAATGTGTCAGGTTAAGCACAACAGGACCTCGTTTCAAGCCTCTCGGGCCGCACAAATCGTAGAAGAACGACAGTCCTGGACCCCTCACATTCAGACAGTTACTGAATTACGGGACCTGTTTGGAAGTTCCGCTCGGCTGCTCAATAGCGCTCAGTGTCCATGAATTGCCATTTCTCAAGACACAGTACGTGATTGAATCTGATCTAAATGAAACTCCCGAAGCTCCCGAACACAGTACTTTTGGACAACTTGAACAGGTGTGACAAACGGACTGCTTCCCCATTCACTCGATATTGTACATCAAATCTGGCATTCGAACAAGAATTGAACGTTGAACAAGACATTAGTCCAGAGGGATGGTACCGTTTGATGTTCGGGTCGTGCGGCTGCAATTAATCTTCCCCTAGACAATGTGGAGATGTATTTTTACAGTGGTGCGGTTACTTTTATTGTCATGCATGTCTTCACATGTTCTTACATGTTGCCGCGGGGTCAGAATTAGTCAGTCTTTTGAATGGTGACGGGTGCTCAACATTATCGACCTGTCAGTACTGTATGTCAATCGGCAATAAGTATCTGCCGCAACGTCAATTGACGGCCAATACT